>Ga0326728_10008720_pt1 | contig 24942 bp, 16 predicted proteins | sample MB3enrmetagenome_FD_207602 | JGI IMG/M metagenome (GOLD analysis project Ga0326728, IMG submission 207602) | Lab enriched peat soil microbial communities from McLean, Ithaca, NY, United States - MB31MN | ecosystem: Environmental > Terrestrial > Soil > Wetlands > Peat | place: USA: New York... | reverse complement strand
AGCGAAGTGGGGTGAAGCAGAATGCCTGATCTTCTCATAAAAGGAGTGCAGAATTCAGGAGTCAGAATTCGGAATTTACCCTAAACCAGGGCCTTCAAGCCCAAGTTCTTTTTATGGTACCCATAAGCAGCGCCTTCGGCAAACATCCTATAGGAGAACATGCCAAGGAAGATGCGTGATGAAAGACAGTCGCCCGTGAGTTTGACCTCCCGGGCCTTCCGAATTCTGACTCCTGAATTCTGCATTCTTTTACGAGCAGCCGCTGGTCTCGCCGCAATTCATGCACTTATAGCACGATCCGTTGCGCACCATGATGCTGCCGCATCCCGCGCACGTCGGCGCATCGTCCAACGCATACATGGATCTGAAGTCATTGAGCGGCGCCGGACTGGCATTGGGGGCTGCCTTTTCGTTGTTTCCATTCGAATCCGGTTTCTCGACCACGTGAACGCCGGCCTGGACCTGCTCTTCAATGGGCAGGAATTTGGAGGCGAGCCAGCGGAATATGTAGTCGACAATGGATTTTGCGAAGGGGACCGCCGGATTGCCTGTGTGTCCGGAAGGCTCAAAACGGACGTGAGAGAATTTGTCGATCAGCACCCGCAGAGGGACGCCATACTGGAGTGCAAGGGATATCGCGGTGGCGAAGGAGTCCATCAGGCCTGAAATGGCGCTTCCTTCCTTCGCCATGACCAGGAAAATCTCGCCGGGTTGTCCGTCATCGTACATTCCAACCGTGATATAGCCCTCGTGCCCGCCGATGCTGAACTTGTGCGTCATCGCATTTCGAACTGCGGGGAGTTTCCGCCGGACGGGCTTGAATCCGGTGGCTTCCCCGGTTTTTGCCTCTTTCGACTTCGTCCCCTGGACGGCGCTGAGCGGCTGCGTTCTTTTCGAGTTGTCGCGGTAAATGGCAATCGCCTTCACTCCCAACCGCCACGCCTGCATATAGAGATCCATGATCTGTTCGGCCGTGATGTTCTCCGGCACGTTGACCGTCTTCGATATCGCGCCCGAGATGAAGGGCTGAACCGCGCTCATCATCTTGATGTGCCCCATGTAGTGAATGGAGCGTGTTCCGCGCTGCGGCCTGAAAGCACAATCGAAAGTGGCCAGGTGTTCCGGTTTTACAGAAGGAGCCCCTTCGATCATGCCATTTTCATCGATGTATTTTGTAATCGCGCGAATTTCCAGCTCGGTGTAGCCCAACTTCGAAAGGGCGGCAGGGACCGTATTGTTGATGATCTTCATCATCCCGCCCCCCACCAGTTTCTTGAATTTCACGAGAGCCAGATCGGGCTCCACTCCGGTGGTGTCGCAATCCATCATGAAACCAATCGTGCCCGTGGGAGCCAGCACCGTCGTCTGAGCGTTTCTGAAGCCGTGGACAGTGCCCTCGAGCACGACCAGATCCCAGCATTCCTGCGCCGCCTGCATGAGATCCGGCGGTACGGCGTTGAGATTGATGTTCTGCACGGCCGCCCGGTGCATGCGCATGACCTCCAGGAAAGACTCCCGGTTCGGACCATAACCGGGAAAAGGACCAAGCTTGGCCGCGATGCGCGCCGACTGAAGGTACGCCTCTCCCGTCATCACCGCTGTGATCGCCGCCGCGAAATCCCTGCCGGCATCGCTGTCGTACGGCAACCCGTTATACATCAGCAACGCGCCGAGATTGGCATAGCCGAGACCGAGGGGGCGATAATCGCGGCTGTTCTTGCCGATTTTTTCCGTCGGATAACTCGCGTTGTCCACAATGATTTCCTGGGCGGAGATCATCAGGTCTACAGCTTTACGGAATCCCGGGACATCGAAATTCCCCTTCGCGTCCACGAATTTCAGGAGATTGAAGGACGCCAGGTTGCAGGCCGAGTCATCCAGGAACATGTACTCGGAACAGGGATTCGACGCGTTGATGCGGGCCGTGTTTTTGCAGGTGTGCCAGCGGTTGATCGTCGAATCATATTGCATGCCGGGGTCGCCGCAGACATGACAGGATTCCGCGATCCTTTTCATCAACTCCCTGGCAGGATAGGTGTCGGTAATCTCGCCGCCCGGTCTTTCCCGGGTCGACCACGTTCCAGCCTGTTCCACCTGCCTCATGAATTCATCCGTGACACGGACGCTGTTGTTGGCATTCTGGAAGAAGATGCTTCCATAGGCCTCACCATCGACGGCCCCGTCATATCCCGCCTCCATCAGCGTCCAGGCCTTTTTCTCCTCCTTGGACTTGCACTCGATGAACTCCACGATGTCCGGGTGGTCGATGTCGAGGATCACCATCTTCGCCGCCCTTCGAGTCTTTCCGCCGCTCTTGATGACGCCCGCAAAGGCGTCAAACCCTTTCATGAAGCTGACCGGCCCCGAAGCGATGCCTCCCCCCGAGAGCTTCGCTCGTGAAGACCGAAGGGTGGAAAAATTGGTGCCGGTGCCCGAACCGAACTTGAAAAGCCGGCCTTCCGTGGCGGCAAGATTCAGGATCGAGTCCATCGTGTCTTCGACAGAGTTGATGAAACATGCCGAGCATTGCGGGTTCGGCTCGATTCCGCAGTTGAACCATACCGGGGAATTGAACGCGGCATATTGGTTCAATAGCAGAAATGCGAGTTCATCGTGGAAGGTTGCGGCATTCTCGGCGGTAGCGAAGTAGCCTCCCTTCGTGCCCCATTCCGTCAGCGTGCGCGCTACCCGTTCAACCAACTGCCGCACGCTTCGTTCTCTCTGCGGAGTCCCGATCTGCCCATGGAAGTACTTCGACACGACAATGTTCGCGGCCGCCTGCGACCAGTTTTTGGGAATCTCCACCCCTTCCTGAAGGAAGAGGACTTCCCCTTTCTCGTTTGTTATCGAAGCCGATCGGGTCTCCCATTCGATCTCGTCGTATGGACTAAAACCCTCCCGCGTAAAATGGCGCGGAAACTCGAGACCGCCACAGGCTTTCTGCCTTTCCGCAGCCAACGCCACAGAAGCGACACTTTCCATGGGCAACGATTTGTTACTACTCATGAGAGAACGCCTCCTGCTAGTTCACGAGTTTGAATAAGATTGTCAACGGGGCTATACCACTCCAATACTGAATGTGCCGGGTTTTTACACGAATTCGAGCCGGCCTGTCAAGAAAATATCACAATATATTGTACCCCTGCAGACTCTAGACCACAACATCTAGCGCCAGAACTCTTTCAGTATTAGGGTGTTAGAGGGTCCGCACCGGTCGTAAAATTCCGTCACGAAACCGTGTGTTTGACATTGGTGGGAAATCTCGTCCACAATGGAATTCCGATTTGTGCGCGCACGGGAAAAAACATGACCAACTATCTTGTTTTCGATATCGAGACGAGGGTCGACAAAGATCTCGTAAAGCGGGTTTATGATCCTGAGAATTGCCTGACGCTGGACCAGGCCTACGACACCGCCAGGGATCAGATCCTGGAACGAAGCAGCCAGCAGAGTGACTTCTTTCCCATTCCGTTCCACATTCCGATTGCCATATCCACTCTGCAGGCCGATGAAAACTATCGGATTCGCTCGATCCGAAGCTTTGGGTTGGATCGGTTTTCGGAGAAAGATCTGGTTCAGAATTTTTGGGAAACATTCGAGAAGGCCCGTACACTTGTGACCTTCAACGGGCGAACTTTCGATCTGCCGGTGCTTGAAAGCCGGGCCTTGAAATATGGCCTGAGCCTGCCGCGCTACTTTGGGGCCGGCGAGGGCAGGAACACTTTTCGCGGCAGCCGGTACGGCGACGCGTATCACATTGATCTTTGCGATTTTCTTTCCAACTTTGGAGCGTACTCGCGAAATGCCCTGAATCTGTGGGCCAAGCTGATCGGGCTTCCCGGGAAGTACTCCATTGCGGGGGAGGACGTGGAATACCTTTTCCGCCAGGGACGCCAAAAAGAAGTCAATCAATATTGCATGACGGACGTGCTTCAAACCTATTTGCTTCTCCTGCGAGTCGAGCTGCTGCGCGGAAAACTGTCCCAGGCGGCATACGAGGCCGCCGTTGCAGCCGCCCGCGAGAAGCTCCTCGAGCAGGCGTCCAACGCGGGGTCAGAAAACTTCCTGGCCGATTTCCTCCAGCGCTGGGACTTGGCGGCCGAACTCCATCGTTCAGGCCTTTGATCGAACCCGACCACTAAACACACGCTGCGGCTTCCCCTTGTTTTTCGTGCGTTGCGGCGGTTCAAGCTCTTCCAGGGCTCAAGATTTCTTGGGGCGAAGCGAGGTTTTTTTCTTTTCTTTGCAGCCAGACAGGAAATCCCTCAACACCTTCACTGCACGTGGAAGCTCCGCTTTAGGAACGATGATGTGGTCGTGCTTGAAGGAAGAGATCGGCAGCGCGCTAATCTTCGATTCGGTCAGAACCGACCCGATTGCAGCCATGTAGCCTTGCGCCACGAGTGAGAGCTTGACGTCAAAACTGATGACTTTGTAAGGTCCGCCGACCTCGCATTTCTCGAACATATTCTGCATCCTCAGCCATTTCTGGCGAGGCACCACCATCGTAATCAACTTGGGCTCCTGGATGACGGCGGCAAAACGCGTCGTTGCGGGGCGGAACCATTCGCCCGGAATCGCCTTAACACCGATGGGCAGGAAAACGATCACGTAGTCCTCGGGGAACACAACCAGACTCGTAAGGGTCAGCAGTCTCTTTAATTCCGGGGAAATTGTTCGCATGTCGCCCTTTCTACGCTGAACTTGAAGAAGGTCATGATAGCACTCGGGCCACAGCGTAGCAATTTGCAATTGCACTTGAGTTTTTTGCGAAGGGTCAAAACGGTAGCCGCGGACCTTCCCGGATCCTGTGTCGATCCGGGATATTGCCCCTGGCGCGGGTCACGGGAGGCTACGGCTTCGCTCCTCCAGAAAAGCGGCGGGATTCATGCGTGGATCTTCGGAGCCGGGGTCCAGGCGCAGGGCTTCTCAGAAATGGAAGATTGCCTCTTGGCACCGGTTTTGGTTTGCCAAGTGGATGGCAAGATTATTGGGCGCTCCAGCAAAATCGGGCATGACCCTCAGCGTTTTGGCATAGTGGGCGATGGCTTCATCCATTTTCCCTTGATCCGCCAGTGCGTATCCAAGGCCGTCGTGCGCTTCCGCATTGTCCGGGTTGATCTTCAAAGCAGTCTGAAATTCTGAAATCGCCTCCGCGCCTTTCCCGTGAAACCATGAGATGGCCCCCCGATTGCCATGTCCCTCGGCCGGGCTGGGTTGGATGCGAATAGCTTCGGCATGCTGACCCGCCGCCTCTCCAAACCGTCCTTGCTCAAAAAAGACAACGCTCAGGCCGTGGAGCGCTTCGGCAAGGCGAGGATGAAGGCGTAGAGCCTACGAGTCTCGAGCAATAGCTTCGATACGGTTACCGTGATTTGCCGGAGCCGAACACAACCGCATTCGGGAAAATAGTTGTTCCCCGTTTTGCTTGCACGGTGTGTCCCCGGAGGGAGAGATCACTTTCCCAATATCGGATAGCGTCCGAGGAGGGAGGGCACTCCCCATGCCGCTATCATGAAAAATTCCGATGAAGGGATAGAATGAGGCCAGACGATGGGACGGCGCCGACCATTCGGACGCTCGGCGAGTGAAGGCATCAGCTTGCTCCGGCTCGGCCTTTCTCGAATTTCTTTTCGCCGGCCCGAATCGGAACTTTCAGGGTATTTTCCGCCGGAGGAACCGGGCAGCTGAACTCGGTGTTGTAGGCGCAGAAGGGATTGTAAGCGCGATTGAAATCCAGGTCATAAATTCCCGACGTGTTCTCCTTCAGATCAATATACCGTCCTGCGCCGTACGTTTCCTGCCCCGACGTCGCGTCGCGAAAAGGAATGAACAGGGTGGGCCCTCCGCCGTCAGGATTGTCTTCGAGCCTGTACGCCTGCAACCGGCACGCCTGATTGCCCACCTGGAAATCAAAGTAGCCATAGCGCAAGGCGCTGCGGATCTCCCCGGTGTTGGTCCCCAACCGGACTTGCGTCGGGATTTGATATCGATGCAGAGGTATCAAGAACCGCAGGCTGGAATCAACGGGATAATAGGAGAGCCCGTGAAATCCAGGGCGATCCTTAGGGGGGAGCGGAGAGTCTGCCGATCGAAAGCTCGCATCTTTTTGCGCCCGCTCCAGAGCCACCGGCTCCGGCCCGGCAGGAGTTGCAGACGGCCGGCTGGGTGCCTGCTCTCCCGAACACGCCGCAAAAAGCAGCGCCAATGCCGCTGCACAAATAAGTATTCTGCACCGAGTGACGCTATCGGCGCCTGGAGGGCGCTTTGGGGTGCGGCAGCCAGCTTTCAATCTAGCACTCATAGTAGAACTCTATCGAAGACTATATAACAGTGGCCATGCTCCATCCAAAGCGCAAGCAAGCTTGGGCGCTCCATGGCGCCCTTCGCGCGCCCGCTCATTTTAGCAAGGGAACGAGTTCTTTGCTAATCATTGGGCTGTGGTTGAGCTACAGTTTATGCCGGGAAGCGCGGCGCCTGTGTTTCCACTCCCGGACTTTCGCCGCCGCATAGCGACGAGAGCTGAAAGAGCACCAGTTGCCGGATCAGGCCGTCGGAGCCGGCCAGACAACAGAAGGACGCCTCCATGGAGGCTTCACGCGCGGTGGGACTTCGAGCGGCCCTGACGGCTTACGGCCGTCCAACGCGCGAATTCGGATCCATGCTCGATTTTGGCTGCGGCTCCGGTCGCGTCATTCCATAACGTACGGATGGCAAGCTATCAATAATCAAAACCGAAGGCTGAACCTCACGGTCGGGATTGCCCGTGACAGCAGGATAAAGTCCCACCCGATCTGTTGATGGAATCCCGATCACAATGAGGGCTCAGCCGAGCCTTCGTGGGAATGCCAAGCTTAACCGTTTGGATGCGGTCTCTAGCCCGTTTATTCGTTTGGAGTGGAAACCGTGATAGCAGTATTTTGATTCGTGCAGGATGTCACCGGTCGGGGAGAATGAGGGGATGACGCTAGGCCGCAGAAGTGTCGGCGCCATGGTCTCGGTTGCGGCCGGAGTCTGTCTTTATTGGCCGCTCCGGTCGGGGCAATTTGACCTCAACGGAATTGCCGAGGCACGCGCGTTCGACCTGGGAAACCTGTTTTCGCAAAATCACATGCTGTACCGGGTGTGTGCTTTCCTGCTCAAAGGCAGCCTCCAGATTCTGGGCCTCCACGTGCATTCGATCGCACTGATGCAGCTTATGACTGCGTTTTTCGGAGCCGTGGCTCTGGGTGCGGTCTACCTGGCTATTTTTGATCTGACGGCCGATTGGAGGGCGGCAAGCGCCGGGACCGCATGGCTGGCGACTTCTTTCTCATTCTGGTACTTCAGCACGGATATTTCTTACATCGTGCCTGCGGCGTCGGTTGCGGCCATCGGGCTGGCCCTGGTGGTGCGTTTGAGATCTCCAATTCTGGTTGGAGCCGTGGCGGCTCTAGCGGTATTGATCTGGCAGGCCAACCTGTTCCTGGTTCCGTTTCTGGCGCTCGCCCCGGTCGTTATGGGACTACGGGACGGGAAAAGGAAATACGGCTACTCCCTTGTCTTGCTGGGCACCTGCGTTCTGATCCTATCGGCTGCCTATGCTGTCATAGGCGTGTTCGTTCGGGGTTTCTCGCGCATTTCCGAAGTGATTGTCTGGGCGACCGACTACGGAGGCGCCCACCTGCCCATGTGGGGGCGAATGGGGCTCGAGAGATTCACCACCGCCGCGCACAGCGCCGGCGCCAGCATCTTTCCTCTGGAAAGCCGACTTGGTGTCGGTGAACTTCCGAAGGCCGTCTCATCGGGTTCACCTCACTACGGGCTTGCTTTGACGGCCTTCCTGGGACTTTGTCTCTGGCCGTTGATCCTGATGCTCTGGCGAGCGAACCGGAAACTCTGCCGCACTCCGTTCAATCCGGATCTCAAGGCGAATGACCGGCGCATTGCTTTGTGGTTAATTGCAGGATATCTCCTTTTCATCCCTTTTATCGTCTGGTGGGACCCGGGCGAGTCCAAATGGTTTGCCGTGCCGAACATTTTCCTTGCGGCCGTGATCGGCGTCCTCTGGAGCAGGGTGCGGTGGACGTCCGCCGACCGCATCGTCGCTGTTGCGGGAATCCTCACGATCGCTCTTTCAAATTTTTCGGCTACGATCCGGCCGCGCCGGTTTTCCGAAGGCGCTGGGATGAAAATTGCGCGGTGTGTGGCGCAACACATGCGGCCGGAGGATATCTTTGTTTCCTACGATTGGAGTTGGGACGGCTATCTGTCCTACCTTTACGGGCGCAACAGTATCAGCCTTATCGGAAACTCGAGTTATTTCAAAAGGAAAGAGGATTTCCTGGACGCCATCAATTCTGAGGTGTCCCGCGTCCAGGGGAACGGAGGAAATGTCTATGCGCCCGACCTGGAGTCATACTCCAGCGGCTATCTGGACTGGCTGCAGTCGCAGACAGGTTTGAGTCGGGCCGAACTTGCCAGGTTCAGCAGCGCGCCCTCATTTTCCTGTGCCGGACTGAGTGTGAGGCGCCTGGCGCTTCTGCCCGGGGTCGTGCCAAAGTCCGCGTTCCTTCCCGCCCGAGAGGTCCCTCTCGAGGCCGGTAGTGATCAGATTTATGTGGCAAAGCCTCCAGGCCCATCACCGCTCCTTATCGGATACGGGCATCTGAAAAACTATGGCGGACAAGCCCTCATGATCGTGGCCAATGCTCTGCACGGCTCGCTTCTATCGGAAGCGGTTTTGCCTGCACTGCCGGCCATTGAAAAAGGAAGAATTTACGTTGATGACGACAGCCATTTTGAGACCGCAATCGCCATCGCTAATCCAAGTGACCGAAAGGCTCGTTTTTTGTACCGCTTCATCGATGATGCCGGGCACGAAACCGGCAAAGGCGAATTTGAACTCTCCCCAGGGTCGCAAATTGCCCGATTTCTCTCTCAATCACCATTTTTCTACCGCAAGGAGCGCAAATCGGCCTTGAATTTTCAATCCACGGCTCCTGTCGCCGTGTTGGCGATGCAGACGGCGGCAAAGAACAACGGCGAAATTGTTTTTTCAAACTCGCCGTTATCACGCAACAAAACGGGCTCGGATGGAATGGTATTGCTTCTGCCGCAGATTTCAGGCGGACAGGCTTACAGAGATGAGCTCATTTTGCTTAACTCCGGTTGGAACACCCTAAGCGGGACTATTGGGGAGCGTCCCGCGGTTGCCTTCCGCGTGTTGCCGGGTTCGTTCTGCCGGATGGAACTAAGTGAGCATTCCGGAAAAGCCCATGAGCGGATCGTCGTCAAACCGTCTGACGAATCCCCCGCGGCATTCGTGGTGCGGAAGTTCACCCAGGATAACTCGGTGACCGGCCAGACGACCATCCCTGTAGCCGGCAAGGGTTCCTTTTTTAGAATGTACGTTGAACACAGCCCCGGCTTCGGCAGGGGAGGCGCAATCCGCACGCTGCTGGTTGTTTACAACCCGACGGAGCGGGAAACTGCAGTGGAATTCCAACTGATCGGCTTATCGGATTCCACTCGGGTCGCAGCCGGTTCGGTGATCTTGCCAGGCGGCGGGCAGGAGTGCATCGATCTTTCCAAACTTCCGGCATTTCCGCAGCTCGCGAGCGGGTTTCTCGGGCTTATGGAAATGTCCGCCAACCCCTCAACCGAGCTTTATGCGACTGCCTACCGCGTGATTTCCGCCGAAAGCGGTGACATTTTCAATTCCTTGCCGGCGAGCGAAGCGGGTTTGCAGCCTCCCATCGACCGCTTCTTCCCACATGTGCCTGTGGGTGAGGGCTATCAAGTGCGATTCCTTTTTTCAAAGGCAGAAGAGCGGTCATCGAAAGGGCAGCTGAGCTTTTTCCGTCAGGATGGGAACCCGCTCGAGTTGCTTGTTTCAAGACAGATAACGCCCGACAAGCGTTAATGAACTGCAGCTTCCCGCGGGTCTGCGCGGGTAAAATCCGCGGTTTGGGTTCATGGACACAAATGGCTGAACGACTGTCAGCCCCGCTTTGTTTGGGCAGACTGCTTGACTTGCTCTAAAATCGACCGCAACTTGGATTCAAACGCTTCCGGGGCGCACTCTGCCCGGACTTGATCCAAACCATTCCTTCGGATTCGATGCCAGAGTTGCTCGTCCGTGTAAAGGCAAATGCACCGCTCCGCAAATTCCTGCGGCTCATCACCAACCAGGAGATGCATGTTGTCCGTCCATTCAAGCTGGTTTTTAAGAAGGGAGGTAGCCACGACCGGTAATCCCCGGCTTGCGGCTTCGTGAATTTTGTGTGGAATCCCGGCGGCAAATCGAGTCGGGGCTATGAAGACACGCGCTTCGTCGTAGAGAGCGGAAAGATCAGCAACTCTGCCCGGCAGCTTCAGGCAGGAGCCTGCCATGCCATTGAAATCGACATTGTTGATTCCGGCCACCGTAAGGGGCACAGGGCCCAGCCTGCTCTGGATAATAGGCATGATTTCCTTGATAAACCAGAGCACCGCGTCGTGATTGGGGCTGTTTTCCTCCAGGATCGACCCGACAAAGAGAAAACCACGTCTGTCCTCGAAGGGTTTTGCCCCAGGCGACACAGCGATCGCGTGGCCCAGGACCCCCACATTGGGGATGCCATGCCGTCTGAACTCTTCAGCCTCAACTCTTGAGACCGAAATGACCAGGTCTGCTTCAGCGGCCAAATCGACCTCGCTTTCCACCAGGGTTTCAATCTCTTCGTTGCTGAACTCCCTCCCCCTCAGTTTTTGCAGGGCGACATCCCGGAACGTGAACAGAGCCTCGGCGTCATAAACGATTTTTGTTTTTCGCGACCAATCAGGATAGGCCTGCAGAATCGGTTTTGCGAGCTGCATGTTATGGGGGCGGCTGATCAGAACTAAATCGTAGTAGTCTGCCCTGCTTTGCAGGAATTGCTCGAGGCTGTCCCGGCCGAACCCCAGCATCACTTCGACCTCTCTAGGGATATCCGCATACACGTCCCGCCACTGTTCGCTGTGGCCGGCAGTCAGATAAAGGGTAACAAAAAAGCCCGATTTTACGAAAAAGGAGAGAATGGTGTTTGAACGGGGGAATCCCGAGCCGAGTGACGGATGAGGCACTCGATCCTCAATAAACAGCACCCTGTACCGTTCCTTGGGCACATCGCGCGCCAGGAGGATGTTTTTCCCATCCGAAACGTAGTGGCGCTCGAGTCTGTCGCGATGACGCTCGAGGAAGATCCCCTGGTGCTTTGATTGCCATTTCTGGGCCTCTTCCGATGACAGAGAACTGGCAAATTCATAATGAAGCACCGCCGCTTCGGGCTCGAAGACCACCCGAAGCCCCCGCTCCCAAAGCCTGAGGCAGAAATCGGTTTCTTCATAGTAAAAAGGCTGATAGGCTTCGTCAAATCCGCCCAGGGCGCCGAAGGTCTCACGGCGTGTGAGCAAAAAAGCTCCCGAACAATAATCGACATCCCGGCGAAACATGTACTCTGCGGAAAAGGGATCGTCTTGTCGCCCGTATCCGAGGCAGGAACCGTCCTGCCACACTATGCTCCCCGCCTCCTGGAGCCGCCCGTTGGGCAGGATGAGCTTCGCCCCCACAGCCCCGATATCTTTCGAGCTCTCGAGTGTGCCGACGGCCGCTCGGATGGATCCGGGGAGCACCTCTGCGTCGTTGTTCAGCATGAGGATATATCGCCCGCGCGCTCTGGCTGCACCCGCGTTGGCAGCTTTTAGAAAATGCAGGTTTTCCGAATTTCGCAGGATGATCGCGCCATCGACACGGTCCAGGAGTAATCCCGTCTCGTCCGAAGAGTTGTTGTCTACGATGATGATCTCCACGGAGTCACAACCGCTATCGGCCAGGGAGCGGAGACACCGGAAAGTCAATTCCGCACGATTGAAGAGCACAAGGATGACGCTGACTTCCGGTTCCGGGCTGTTGGGAAGCCGGAGCCTTGCCTTGGAGGACAGGAGGCCGGCAAGCGCTGTTTTGGAGAGACGGCTGACTACGTCCTTGGCACGGTTCAACTCTTGGTCCGGAGATTCAGTCACCGGCTCAGTCCCAGTGTCGTGCTCCTCCGGAAGCACATCGCCGGCGTCTTTTCCCTCGATCTTGTGGCTATCCGGAGAAGGTGTCCCCCCTCGAACCAGCGTGTATTTTTCAGCCAACCAGCAAAGCCGGGGGCTTGACTTCAAAATGCCGCAACCGAACAGGTCGCGTTCCAGGAGCGCAATCAAAGTCTCCCCGGAGAAAAACAGGCAGCGGTTATTCTCATCGAAGATGAGTTTTTGCCGCGCCCCCAAACAGAAGGCGAAGTATTTAATTTTCCAGTAACTCGGATCTCCGGTAAAAAAGACCACGACGGCGTCAAAGTGCTCTTTCCTGAACCGGTCAAAATGTTCCCACCACCCCTGTGTTTCCAAGTGAGGTATCAATTGATGCAATCCCGGGTGTCCCGTCAGGCACTCCAAGATGTCCGGCCGGTTTCGGCAGAAAACGGTACGATGCGAATCCTGAAATCCGGGCAAGCCGTCCAGGTACTCCACGGCTTTGAGCACGTGGACAGGATCCGCCGACTGGATGATCAGGACTTTGCGATTGGCATCCTTAACGGCCGCAGCGCCATCCGGCGCTTGCGGCCTGCGGCGAAACAGGTAAAGAACTTTCAACACCAGCATGACGGGCAGGGCCAACAGGGCCAGGACAATCAGGACAACTCGGTTCAGAAAAGCGATCGCACGATTCAATAGCGTCATCACAGCCAAATCCTGCGGATAACAGAGTCATAGACCTTTCTTCTGCGGCTGAGCGGCGGAAAGACCCGGTCCCGGACGCGCACGAATCCTTGCGTCAATTGCCAGGACCGGCTGGATTCCATGGACCGTATTTGGGATTTCAATATTTGTATATCGGAATCCAATGTTTGTATATGGGATTCCAATGAATGTATCCGGGCCTCCAGGCTCGTCTGGACGGATTGATGCGCTGCGTTGAGTTCCTCGATATGATTGTGCAGGTCGCTGATCTGCGTCGCCCGCCACTCAAGGGCTTTTTCCTGGGAATCGATCGTGGCCCGGGATTGATTGACCTGCTCTTGGCGCCAGGCAAGGGCTTCCTTCTGCGACCGGATTGTCCCCTCCTGTTCCCGTTGAACCCTTTCTTTTTCCTTTAGCAGCGAATTGGAGCTGTCCAGAAAGACTTCACCCGTGAATTCCGGCCCAAGAGCGGAATCGGAGGCCAGACCGATAAAATACAAGGGGTTCCGCTGCTCCGATTCGGAAATGACGAACTCCTCTGCTGTACGGTCAATGAAAAGAGGGGATACCGCTTCACTCCCGTGGCGGTTGGCCGGCCATAGGCTGGAGCCGCAATAGACCCTTTGTCCAAGAAATTGCAGCTCGGCAAAATGGGACGCAAGCAGCCCTCGGAACTCTTCAAAATCAAGCTCTTTGACGTGGAACGGATTTGACGGCTCCAGGATCCGGTATTCCGGCCGGTTGGGAGTGGAGACTACGAACAGGCCGCCCGGAGCGAGAATCCTCTTCACTTCCCGGAGCAGTTTCTCGTGGTCGCGGATGTGTTCGATGACTTCGAAGCAGACCACGACATCAAACCGGCACTTGAGGGGGATCTCGGCGACTGAGCCCAAAAGATAATACAGATGATCCCCCTGATACCTGAGACGTGCATGATGCACGGTTTGGGGGTCTATTTCGATTCCAACCGCCCGAGCGGCTGTCCGGGCCAAAAGAGCCGTCCCATAGCCCTCACCGGAACCCAGGTCCAGAACGCTCTTGCCTTGAACGTGCCGGGCAAGGTAGGCGTACCGGTGCAGATGCTCATAGGCCATCACCGGATCGTGAGCCCACGGGAGATACCGCTCCCCCGTCGGTTTCAGGCTCTCGTGTTCTCGAGACTCCTCGTCTCTTTCCCTCAAATCAAATTCTGTCATTTGGGTTGCCCTGCCCGGCCGCTATTGTTCCACGATTGGGGGACAATACGAAAATTTTTCCACACGGCCGGGCCCTTGCCGGTTCTCCTGAGTGTGACCCATTGACCCGAAACCTCAAGGCTCCCCTCCCCCTCCAGCTCGTATTCCACGCGTGCCCCTTCGGGTATTCGAATTCTGAACCTCATTTCAGGCTGAATCTGCTTGAGGAGAACGCCCCCCGGAAACCACACGGGAACCGAAGAGAAATCTGCGGGGACCTTTTCTGGCAATGCCGTCACAAAAGGACTGACCTCCGCCACTTCCAGGCGGTCCAGCGGCGCTCGAGAAAAACTGAAGGGCACAAAACCGAAATTGCTGTCGTGAAATCCGGCCCCGGCCGAGGCAGAAAAAGTGCGGACCGGAAATGAATCCAGGAGATCTGTTTTTCTGAGCGGTATCAAAAGCGACCCCAGCTCGTCGTTCAAGCTATAGGCAAAGGAGGCTTGTTTTACGATCAGGTCTCCTCCGGCCGGGGTGAGGTCGGAACTGGAGAGCGTCGGGACACCCCTGCGTTCCAAATAAAAACGAAGGCCCGACTCGGTTGCGCTCCAGACGCGAAAGCCGGATTGCTGCAACGGGACAACAGTCTGCGACACCCAATCCCGATAGGAATTAACAAAGCGATAGTCACCTGTGGCGATTAGAGCCGACAGGACCAGGGTTGCTGCAATGACAGGGACCGCCGCTCTCGGGCGGATAGAGGCAAACGTGATCAGAAAGAGAGGAGGGAGGCAGAGCAGGATATATCGGGCATTGACGATTTCCGCTGAAAACAAGAAAAAGAGAAGAGCCGCCGGCAACCAAACCAACAGGAATCCCCGGCCTTGAGGTTGAGGACAGTCGCCGGTGTCGCGCGGACGCGATTTGAATACAAAGGCGATCAACAAACCCGCTCCGGAAGATGCGAGAACTATAAACCAAAGGCGCGCCGGCAGTGTCGGCCAGTTGTGGAAAAAACTCATCAGCAGCCCGGCAACAACACTGCAAAAGGTCAGAAGGACCTTATGGGGGATTTCGGCCAGCGCCAGGAAGGCCCAGGGAAGCAGGCTGACACCTCCGATAAAGCTGAAGGTCGGGAGAATATTGGCGAAGACCGAAGAGTGCGAGGCCATATACCGAACCACAATGGCTGCAGGGAAAATGCCGAAGTGAGACTTCATGAGGACGAGCCATAGAAAAAGCGCGAGAGGCGCTGCGGTCATCGCCGACAACTCGCGTAATGGACGTCTTTTGGCAACTGCCCAAACAAACAGGCATCCCAGCGGGACCAGGGCTGTGTAGCCGGTCCCGGCCGAAAGGATGAAGCAAGCAGAGGCGGGGAAGAGAAGCACCTGCCGCCCGTTGAAAGAATCCAGGTAAAAAGCTAAACCCAAAAGAAGGAATGCCAGCATGGGCATATCCATCATCAGCGTCGGGCTGTAGACAAAAAAGGCCGGACTGACGGCGAAGAGCGAAGCGACCGGCAAGGGGTTTGAGGTGAAATGCCGGGCTAAACGATAAAAGCCCAGGACGGCAAGGAACGGGAAAATGGCCCAGGCAAGCCGGAACCGCACCTCCTCGAAACGACCATAGATTTTAAGAAGCAATGCGAGAAAATATTCGCCGGCGGGCGGATGCGTGTGGACGGCAAGGTTATCGATATGGATTCCAAAAGAAACCCATGGCATGTCCTGCGGGAATTTCCAGTCCTTTTCGATCGCGCATTTGGCCACATGCAGGTAAATATGCTCGTCCAGGTAAACAGCTCGAGCCGCAAAGGGGACGACACCGGCCAACACCAGGGCCAGCAAGATTGCACTTGAACTCAGGGTCTTCAAGGCCGGTCTTTTGCTCATGGGATTGAAAAGCTTGAACTATATCACATTCCGGAGGGCGGTCCGAGCGCAGGCATCAGGGCTTTCGGCCGATACAAACGGATGCTTTGACCGCTGGGGACTACGAAGCGATCGGTGAGCTGGAAACGCTCCGGACGGTCAAGAATGAACTGGCTGATCTGATGCAGGTTCTTGAGCTGCCGCTCCATCTCAGCGTTGGAGTAGAAGGCCGCATTCCCCTGATCTCCTTCGCAAAGCAAGATAAAGCTCTGGTTCGCGATGGCGTCTTCGTTGAAATCCCAGAGGCGGGTCACCTCAATCGGGTAATTATGGAGCGCGCCGTAGAATTCGAAGGCCTCGGCGTCAAATCGCGGAATGTTGAAGACTAAGCCAATTTTGACTACGGGCCCGCCGGGTTTGGCCATCCGCGCGAGAAGAGGCTCGATCTTCCAGTCCTCCCGTGCAGGAGGTCCGACCATTCGAAAATAGGTTTGAGAATAAAGATTCCAATCCCAGGAGAGCCGCCCTTCGATCGCCTTGAGCAGAACGACTCTCTCTGGAAGTTGGCGGATGCCAAAGGACACAAGGTAGTGCTGAAAAAGCAAAAAAACGGCCAAAGCCGGGAGCCACTTCTGCCTGTTCCGGAAAAAATAGGCACTGATCAACGCGACGGCGGGAAGGAGTGGCATGGAGTAGCGAGGATCCTTGTTCTGGAACAGCAGAAGGCCGCACCATCCACTTGCAAGCCAGAGAACGATGGGAATCCACGCCGGCAGGAACCGTCGAAGCAAACCCACAAAGCCCGCGATAAAAAGAATGAACAAGGGGAGAAAGAGCTGATATCCCTCTAAAGCGCGAACATAAAAAATCAGGGCTTGCGGGCTGAGCCCCGACGGATCGCCTTCCGCCGCCCCTCCGGCGCTATTGATTTTCAGGAATGCAGCCAATACAGGCCATCGGGGCCAATACCAGAAGGCGGAAATGGCTGCAGCCGTTAACGCCGCCAGCGAAGCGTTTTTCCAGCTTTTGCCGACAGCCCAAATTGCAGGCACCGCGACATAAATGGGGAATGTCCATTTGGTAAGCATTCCCAGCCCGCACACCACACCAAAAATGACCGACTCCCGCGCCTTGGAAAAGCCTTCGGTTTCGAGCAAACACAACATGGCCAGCGCCACCATGCTGGTCAGCCAATAATCGATCAGGGTCTCGCGCGAGAGCCACAGCATGAATGGGAAAAAACTGACGAGGACGGCGCCGGCCACAGCCGCATGGGGAGGCAACAATCGCTTTCCCAATCCATAGGTTGCATAAAGGAGCACGGCGATCGCCGGCAGATTGGCCAGAATTCCTGTGTGACTCGATTTGCCAAAGAGCGCATAAAAGAACGCCACAATACAATGGAACAGCGGTGGATAGTAACCCGTTGATCGAGGGATCGCGAGCAGTCCGGACAGACCAAGGGTGTGAAGGGCGTTAGAAACCTGAATGGCCTTGGCTTGATGATAGGCCGCGTCCCAGAATGGCGGCCTGCTGTCGCTGTGGATCCAGACAATGTTGCACACGCAAAGGTAAAGCAAGGCAAAGGCAAGCAGGATTTGCGGGTTCTTGAGGACTTTTCCCATAAAACCAATCGACCGCCAAGACCCCAGGGGCCTGGGGCCACGTGCGCCTGCAGAGACAACGTTACGGACAGCCGGCAAAGCCGGAGTCCGTCCTCGCCGCGCTCACATGCCGTTCAATCTGCGCCCATTCCCAGATCTGGCGTCTATTATATCCATTTCTGGATGGTCGGGGCATGAAACTGTCGATTCAGAACGGAAAATGACCCGGCCGTGGGATTGTCCCGCCTTTTCGGAAGAAGGCGCCGCAAACACGCCCGTCCTCTGCTAGGACATTGTGACAGCCGACACAATCAAACTGAGGTCAATAGTCGAGAAAATCCCCTGGGGATGCCCCGGGGGAAAAATAAAAGAACTTTTGCAGGTTAGTTGCCGTTGATTTAGGTACCATTTACCCCTAGGGACAACACCTCTTTCGAAGGCGGTGGGAATGAATGGACCAGACTCTCCCATCCCCGCCGCTGGGACAGGCTTCCCGGGAACGCCATCGCGGTCCCACCGGCTTGACAAAGAGATCGGTCGGGCCGACTGGCCAACCAGGGGATTTGGAGGCAATTTGGAATTGACACCCCACAGAGCTTTCGGTAGTCTTCACTCACAATTTTTTGGTGATTAGGAGCGATCCATGCCCTCCGCGCAAGATTGTGCCGAAAGGCTTCGCGAACAAGCTTACAGGACGCTCTTACCGCAGATCCGAGATCTTGAGCAGGAACTGCAAAACATCAGGGCCGCCCTTTCCACCGGAGTCCATCAAATCGGGCAGAAACTCGAAGCTCTCAGCCACATCGAGTTGCCGACGACAGAGTTGGTCCTGAATGAAATCTTGGGAGATGTGACCCGGGAAACGGATCTTCGATCAAGCGCCCTGGTACTTTTTGCGCATACCCTGCGCGGGAAAGAGACTCAGGAAGAAATCCTGTCCTTGCTTCTGGACTCGGCACACAAGTATTTCCCTCGGACCGCGATCCTTGCAGTCAGGGGAAACCGGTTTGTCGGCTGGTCCTCCAGGGGGTATCCCGACGACCTGGCCCGTACCATCGGCTCGTGTTCTTTTCCCCGTTCCGAAGGTCCCCAATTGGAGCAGGCCCTCGACGGCTCAGGCCCGTTATCCGCATCCGATTTTTCAGGGTGCGCTCCGCTGGAGTTTCTCAACGGCAAATCTCAAGGAGTTTACTGCCTGATCCCATTGCGCGTCCTCGAGCGCCCGGTCGCGCTGTTGATGGCTGAAGGCGCAGAGCAAAGTCAAAACGACCGAGATGCGCTTTGCCTTCTGGTGGAATTTGCGGCGCTGCAGCTCGAGAATATCGCTCTTAAGATTCTGTACGAGCTGACGTCGTCAAAACCCGACACCGGCTCGCTGGCGCAGGAAGAGCCGGCTGTGCAATCCGCGCCTTCCGAACAACCTGATTCTGCGCCTGCCCCGGTGACGCCAGAGATTCCGGTGACGCCAGAGATTCCGGTAACGGCAGCGCAGGCGGAACCGGTTCCGCCGCTCGCATCGACCTTCGACCTCGAGGCCTTCCAGAAACCGGCGCCGGCAACAGAACCGGGACTCACTGAAGCAGCACAGGCCTCTCTCGCCAGCCCGGGCGATCGGGCCGAGTCGGAGGCGCCCATTCCTGAACCCGAACCACCGAAGATTGTTCAGGAGACCAGGCAGGTGCCCGAGGAGGAGAAGCTTCACAGCGAGGCGAAACGGTTCGCCCGTTTGCTGGTTTCGGAGATAAAGCTTTACAATGAGCATCACGTGGCCGATGGACGTGAGAACCGGGACCTCTATCTCCGGTTGAAGCGTGATATTGACCGCAGCCGCGAAATGTATGAAAAGCGAGTTTCCCCCCACGTGTCTAAAAAGATCGATTATTTCCACGACGAGATCATCCGAATATTGGGGGACAACGACCCCTCCACCCTCGGGAGCGATTATCCGGGTCCTCGGGCTGAGAGCTGAAATTAGAAGTGCAGGAAATATTGAAAGTATCTGGACAACAACGCCATGGATGGCTGCCTGCCTTGTCGCGGATTGCCGCCATCTATTTTATTGTCATCTCCGCCATCCTCCAGGCTACACCCGGCACGGCGCACCCCGAAGGTTCCGAGCTTCCGGTTGCATTGCAGCAATGGACTCACATCGACTCTCTGCCGTCCACGGACGGTCTGAAAACGTTCAAGCGCGCAGTGGAGCTCTACCTCAATGAGCGTTACACGGCCGCGCTAGAGGTGTTCGCCGATCCTCTGGCGACCAAAGCCACCGCTCTTGGCGATTACGTCTTGTTTTACAGAGCCAAATGCAACCTCATGTTGGAGCGAACCAGTGATGCTCTCAGCGACTTTCGCCAACTGGAGAGCCGCTATCCCGATTCGCCGCTGATCCGGGAAGCTCTGTTGGGGCAATGCCAAATCCTTTTGACCCTGAATGAAGCCAAGGCGGCGCTGGCGATTCTCGACAACCCCAAAGTGGGAACGAGTTCGGAAACCTTGTATGACCAGGCAAAGGCACTGGAACTGGCGGGGGACAAAGAAAGGGCGGCCGAGTTTTACCTTCGGGTTTATTCCCGCTACCCGGGTTCGAAGTATTCGCCGATGGCCGAGCATTATTTTACTTCCTCCTCGCCCGGTGCGTTCAGGGGTGAGCGGCATTACGAGGAGCGGCTGGAGCGCGCGGAAACCCTGATTAGTTCCGGCGAATTGCGCGCGGCCCGCGTGATTCTCCTGACTCTGGGAAAAGTTTCCGCCCCCAGACCCACGAGCTCTGAAAAAAGGAACCTGCTTTTCGGCGAGGTGGAATACCGTCTCGGCAGGGCTTCGACGGCGATTCCCTATTTCCGCATGGTGACGGCGGCCGATCCCACGCTCCACGCGAAGGCTCTTTACCTCGAAGGGGTCTCTTCGCGCAAGCTCGATCGGGAGCAGGCATTTCTCGCTTTGCGAGACAGGATTTTGAAGCTTTATCCCCGTTCGGCCGATGCGGAGGAGCTCTGTTATTCAGTCGCAACCTACTTTGACGTGAATCACGATCCCTCAAGGTCCCGGGAAGCCTATTCCCTGCTTTACCAGGCGTTTCCAAAAGGAAAGTATGCCGAGCGCGCCCTTTGGAAATTGGCCATGTACCCTTATTTTGAAAAGGATTACGGCGAGGCGGCGCTGGGATTCTGGAAATACCTGGTTTCCTACCCCAACCCGCTTTCGACCGCCCAGGCTATGTACTGGATGGGCCGCTGTTATCAGAAGCTGGGCGACAGCGAGAGTGCCCTATATCTTTACGGCCGGACGAGGGCCCTGACCAACGAAAGTTACTACGGTCAACTCGCCCGTGAGGCGGAAAAGTCACTGGAAAAAGCGGGCAAAAACGCGCGGGTTCTTGTTTCCGGAATCGATTTCAACCAGGTGGTCGCAACCTGCGACGGGATCGGGCTCCCGGCGGTGGAATTCGCAGAACCCGATCCGGCGGGGGCTCAGGTTATCGAACGTGCGCGACAGCTCATGGCAGTAGACCTGAGCGACCTGGCATTGACCGAGCTGCGTTCGGGAATGGCCCGGTATCCGCAAAACGAAGCCGCCCTGTGCTACCTCATGTCCCGCATCTACTTCAGCAAAACGGACTTCGAGGCAGCCATCGCCACTTTGCGCCGAGCCGTCCCTGACTATAACGGCCGCCCGCTCGGATCGCTGCCCTCGGAACTCTGGGATATCCTTTTCCCGGTGCGTCACTTCGGGACGATTTCCGAACAGGCAGGGAAATTCAAAATAGATCCAAACCTAATTTTGGGGCTTATCCGGCAGGAGTCGGCATTTGCAGAAAAAGCCCGCTCCAAGGCCAACGCCCGCGGCTTGATGCAGGTGCTGCCTTCCACCGGCCGGATCCTGGCCAGAGGGGCGAAAATCACGCGCTATAATCCGGGAAAGCTGTACCAGGCGGAAACCAATATCATCCTGGGGACTCGATATCTTGCTTCTCTCCTGCAGCAATATGGCAAACCAGAGCTTGCGCTCGCAGCCTATAATGCGGGAGACTCTCGTGTGGATCGATGGGTGAAAGAATGGGGCAGCTTGGACATGGCGGAATTCGTCGAACAGATTCCCTTCGGAGAAACACGAGCCTATGTGAAGCAGGTCTTGAGCAACAAGGCGCGTTACAGTCTCCTGACCTCGTCCTCAGCAGCTGCCGCCCGTTGAGCCAATCATGAGCAAAGCGACACTTTCACAGAAAGCGGAACTCTTCACGGAATCTGTCATCCGGGAGATGACGCGGCTTGCCCAGATTCACGGAGCCGTCAACCTGGCGCAGGGGATGCCCGACTTCGAAGCGCCGGCCGAAATCAAAGAGGCCGCCTGCCAGGCCATTATGGCCGATATCAACCAGTACGCCATTACCTGGGGAGCCAAAGTATTCCGCAATGCGATTGCCGAAAAGGCGCGCCTGTTTATGGGACTGGAGGTGGATCCGGAACGGGAGATCACTGTCACCTGCGGGTCAACCGAGGCAATGATCGCAACACTTCTGGCCGTTGTGAATCCGGGGGACGAGGTCGTCATTTTTGAACCTTTTTACGAAAACTACGGGCCCGACACGATCCTTTCCGGCGCGGTTCCGCATTTTGTTCAACTGCGCCCGCCCGACTGGCATTTCAACCCGGAAGAACTCGCACGAGCGTTCAACCCGCGCACAAGAGCGATCATTCTCAATACGCCCAATAATCCCACCGGCAAGGTCTTCACGCGCGAGGAATTGAAGTTTATCGCGGACTTGTGTCTCCAATGGGACGTCGTCGCCATCACGGATGAGATTTATGAGCATATCCTGTACGACGACAGCTCCCATATCTCGATGGCAACGATCGACGGCATGAGGGACACGACCGTCACCATTAACGCCTTGAGCAAGACTTACAGCGTTACGGGATGGCGCGTAGGGTATGTGATCGCTTCGCCCGGGCTGACTCAGGGAATTCGGAAGGTTCACGATTTTCTGACGGTAGGCGCGGCGGCTCCCCTCCAGGAGGCTGGCGCGATAGCATTGGCCATGCCTCTACGGTACTATTCGGATCTCGCAGCCGCTTATCAGCGCAGACGGGATCTTTTGCTGAGTTCTCTGCGCAACGCCGGGTTCGACTGCTCAACTCCCCGCGGCGCATACTACATTATGGCGGGATTCGGTGCGCTGAGCCCGCTGGGCGATGTGGAATTCACCCGTTATCTCGTGAAGGACATCGGCGTTGCCGTTGTTCCGGGGAGCAGCTTTTTCCATGAGGCGGCACGCGGTTCCGGTTACGTCCGTTTTTGCTTCTGCAAGAGGGACTCCACTCTGAACTCTGCCGGCGAGCGATTGCAGAAAATAACCCGAAAACCCTGAGAATGCTGATAGGATCCATCTTGTGTTGCATGAAACCTATCCGGAAGACGATCGCAAGTTGGTCGGCAGGTGCCAGGAAGGGGATACTCTTGCCTTCGAGGAACTGGTGCGGAAATATCAGCAAACTGTTTTCAATCTGGCCTATCACTACATCGGGTACCGCAGCGAAGTCGAGGACGTAGCACAAAAAATCTTTACCAAAGTTTATTTTTCCCTGCCGAAATTCGACCTGCGGCGGCCGTTCTTTCCCTGGCTTTACCGCATCGCAATCAACCAGTGCTATGACGAACTCAGGCGCATCCGGCGCCAGAAAACCCACACGTTCAGCGAACTGGGCCTCGATGAGACCAGCAGCATCGAGAAATTGATGAACCAGGATGACTTCCGCCCGGCGCCCGAAGAGGAGCGACAGGAGTTGCAGGGTCTCCTGCGAAAGATGATGAATCAGCTGCCGGACCAGCAGCGGATGGCGGTCGTCCTTCGCGATCTCGAATCTGTCCCCTATACGCAGATTGCCGAGATTCTCAAGTGCACGGAGCAGGCGGCCCGACTGAAGGTGTTCCGGGCCAGGGTGCGGTTGAAGACGTTAATGGAGAGGGCCCTGCAGAAGTAGAAACACGGGGACAGTTACGCTGAGCCTTCCAAATGCCGGGCATCCCCGGCAATCGGCGATCAGGGTGACTGTCCCGTATTTCCCTCACCGCGCGATCTGCTTCAAAGCGTCCCAGAAACCCGGGAAACTTACATCCGCGCACTCCGCCTCATGGATGCGCGTCGCTCCACTCGCCGATAAGCCGGCGACAGCGAATGCCATGGCAATGCGATGGTCGCCCCGTGTGGCGATATCAGCTCCCTTCAGGCGTTTGCCTCCTGAAATCGAGAGCCCGTCGGGCTTCTCCGTCACTTCGGCCCCCATAGCACGCAGGTTCGTGCACAGGGCAGATATCCGGTCGCTTTCTTTGACGCGGAGTTCACCGGCGTTGGAGATTTCAAGACCCCCGTCTGCCTGGGAACCGAGGACCGAAAGGACCGGGATCTCATCGATCAGGGAGGCCGTCTCTTTCCCGTGGATTGGCGGAAGCTTTCGACCGAGGAGATCCTGGCTGTAGCGGACACGCAGGTCTCCCCTCGGCTCGCCCGCCTCTTCCGATTCATTTTCAACTGCAATGTCCATTCCGGAACGCACCAGGTAGTTCAAAAGCTCACGGCGCCTTTCGTTCAGGCTCACGGCCGGGAGCCGGAGATCGGAGCCGGGCACGAGCGCCGCAGCGACGAGAAAAAAGGCGGCGCTTGAAAGGTCTCCGGGAACGGCCAGATGCCGCGCCTGCAGTTTTGGCCCGGGGCTCACCTCGACCCAATCCCCCGAGATTCGCACCGTCCCTCCAAATTCCCTGAGCGCTATCTCCGTATGGTCGCGTGTCGGGACGGGCTCCTCCACAGCTGTCGCCCCTTCGCCGTAGAGGCCCGCCAGAAGGATGCACGATTTCACCTGGGCGCTCGCCACCGGAAGACTGTAACGCATTCCCCTCAGGCCCCCTCCTTGAATAACCAGAGGCGGCCGGTCCCCCTCCCGCGACTCGATTGCGGCACCCATCTGCCGGAGAGGACGGACGATTCTTCCCATCGGCCGGCTCGAGAGAGACTGGTCTCCTCCTATTGAAGAAGCGAACGGGTGACCGGCGAGGATTCCCGAGAGCAGCCGGATTGTCGTGCCTGAATTCCCGGCGTCCAGCATGTGGCCGGGTGCCTTCAACCCTCTCAGCCCTCGCCCCTGGATGGAGACGGTCTCGCCGGACTCGCTGAGCTCGACACCGAGCGCCTGCAAACAATCGAGAGTGCTGTGGCAATCGCGGCTCGCGGCGAAGTGCTCGATTACCGAGGTTCCCTCGGCAACGGCGGCAAGCATCGCGTATCGGTGAGAAATGGATTTGTCCCCCGGGAGGCGTACACTTCCGGACAATGAGTTGATCGGATTCAGTGATTGGATCATGAGGGCGACTCGGGTTGAGCAAGGAATTCCATGGCTGTTTTTTTCAGTTTCTTAACCTGATCTCTTAAGGCGGCCGCCTTTTCGAACTCGAATGCCCTGGCAGCCCGGCGCATCTCCTCTTCCAGCCGCCCGATTTCGGAATTCAATTCGTCGACAGATTTGAACTCCTTCGTTCCATCGGCGATCGCCGGGCATTCGT
>Ga0326728_10008719_pt1 | contig 24943 bp, 15 predicted proteins | sample MB3enrmetagenome_FD_207602 | JGI IMG/M metagenome (GOLD analysis project Ga0326728, IMG submission 207602) | Lab enriched peat soil microbial communities from McLean, Ithaca, NY, United States - MB31MN | ecosystem: Environmental > Terrestrial > Soil > Wetlands > Peat | place: USA: New York... | reverse complement strand
ACAGGCCCTTCCAGATGGTACCACTGGTAAAGCCAGTTGATCATCCCCAGCACAGCGAAGGCGGCGATATGGGGAGAGAGCTTTGGCGCCATGCCGGACTGCTCCTGCACCCGCGCGATCAGTCCCTCGAGAAACTCGATATAAGCTCTTTTGCGCGCATTGATCTGTTTGCGCAAGTTACCTTTCAGGGAGCGGTTCTCGTGGAGGATAACCGTAATCTCCATGTCGCGGGCGCGGACCACCAGGTCGATGTGCCCAAGAATAGTCCGGCGCAGCTTCTCGCGCGGATCCTGGATATCCTTGACTTTTGCCAGCACTTCCTCCTCTAGAATATCCATTCCATAGTTCATTATTTCAAAGAGCAGCATATCCTTACTGCTCACATGATGGTACAGGCCAGCCTTGGTCAGACCCACGGCCTGGGCGATGTCCTGCATGGAGGCGCCGTCGTAGCCTTTTTCATAAAACACCCGCGCCGCGACCCTGCAGATTTCGCGTAGTTTTTGTCGAGCTTCGGCAGTGTGAGCCATGGCAGTCAGAGCGCTACTCAACACGTGGCCAGAGTCTATCACAGGATGACGTCCCTTGGCACTGTCATCCTGAGCGAATGTCATCCTGAGCGAAGCGAAGGATCTCGGCAGTGGTTTGGTATTCACCTGCCCCGGACGAACTGCGGAGATTCTTCGCTTCGCTCAGAATGACAGCAAGGGGCGAAGTCCGTGCTACTTCGTCCCTCGCCCCACGTCCAGGTGGCGGTAATTCATCAGCGCGTTGAAGAGCAGGAAGAAGCTGCCGGAGTTCTCATTCCGCCACATGGGATTGCTGGCAAAGAGCAGGATGTGTCCCTGGCCGTGGGGCAGATCCACCACCGCAGGCTTTTCAGCAATTTCTGCTCCTCCGTCCAGCAAACCGCTCACCAGCAGGTTCTTGGCCTCAGCAAAGCGCAGAATCACGCGTGGAAACTGATCTGCGGGCGGGATGCGCGTGCCAAGGTACATTCGCATTTCGTCCGGCACGTAGAGTTCCTGCTCGCGCGGAGTACGCTTGGGCTCCTCCTCGGGAGGCATATATGGGCGGCCTTGGATCACATCGGGGTCGGTCGCTGAGCCGCGGCCGCTGCTTCGCGCCTCCCCGGCTTCTCCACGCCGCCGGCCAGAACCGAAGCCGACGTTAAGGATAGAGCCCGCCCGGTAGTAGACGTAGAGCTTTTCGCCGTAACCATAGGCTACAGGACTCTTCACATCCTCCACGCTGGCCAGCAGCACATCGCCGGGACAGACAAGCCTCTGCGGGCGGCGCAGCGAGAGCATCTCCGTCATTCCGCCGTCCACCGGCAGAACCGAGGCGCCCTCCACCGCCACCAGCAGGCCTCCGGCCTCAACGAACCTTTCCAGATTGACAAGCCCGGAATAACCTAGCCCACCGCGAATATCGTCGCTCGAATCCAGTCCTGCTGCGAAGAAGTTGGGCGTTTCCGGAGTGTTCTTCCACGGCATAGGATTGCCGCGCAGGGGGATGCCTTGCAGCATATCCGCCAACTCATCCCAATCCGGCGGCAGGATAATGGCATCGAACTGATCCCGGAGATTTGACGTCTCACGGACTTTCGTGTCCGCAATGTAGGTGTAAGGGATCTTGAGCTGGTCGAGGCTGATTCGAAACCAGCCGTCATCCTGGGTTTCCCGCCAGTCATGCATGAGGGCGACCAGCGGAGCTTCGAGCGCGTGGCGGGCGACGCTCAGCTTCTCATCGGTTGCCCAAACGCTCACCCCGAGTTCGCGCGCGGCCGTTTCGATCTGGCCTCGATCTGCGTTGGCAATGACGAATGTGCCGCGCGCGAATTTCCGGCCGTTCGCTTCAAAGGGCTCCTCGGCCGCTTCCATGGGAACGGCCGCCAGGCGGTAACGGAAGGTGGCCAGCACGCTGTCCGCATTATGGTTCACGAGAAAAGTGGTGTGGCCGCTTCCCTTGACGCCTCCACTCACCGTCACAGTCCCTTCCACCTTAGCCATGGGCACACTCAGAATGGCCGTATCCATCACCCGCACCGTCTTGACGTTGGCCAACGCGCCCAGCGTCCAGCCCGTGTCGTCGTAAGGCCGGGGATCGCGTGGGCTGTAGTATTGAGTGTCGAGGAGCGTATCCGCGAAGCGGCTGTAAGGCTGATCCATGCGAACGATGTAGCTGCCGGCGGGAAAATGTTGGGTCACCGTGGTCGCGGGTTCTTTGGCTTTGTCCTTGTCGCCTCCGCTGGCTCCCTGGGCTTCAGGCGCCTTCGACGCCACGGGCTGCGCCCTCGATGCTCCCTTCGCCCCCGCGCCTGTTTGTTTGGCCTCGGGTGGTTTCCCCTCGCCGTGCGCGTCCTTCGACTCGGCCGGCCCGCTCTCGCCGCCAATGGCCGGGCTCTCTGACTTGGGCACCGGCGCGCTGAAGGCTTGCTGGGCGCGCGAAATCTCGATGCCCTGCGACTGGAGAATGTTCAGCAATCGCGCTTGATCGCCGGGGCGAGGGTCATCGGCCGGCAGCACCCAGGCGGCCGGGCCTTCGGTTCGCGCCTTGGCCAGGGCGCGCTTGCTCTTGAGATAGAAGTTCCGGAGAAAGTCGGGGCCATGGCTGGCGACGTTATACAGTCCCAGCAACAAGCCGCTCTGCTGGAGGTTGACGTTGTCGCGCGCCGACCATTTCACCTTGGGCAGAGGAGGATTGGGACGGTACCACTCGCGGCTGGTGGCTGAGGGCTCGAGCGAGTGTTCGCTGGTGTCCGCGCCGACGTTGCTAAAGGTCTCGTAAAACCGGCCGATCGCATTGTGGCCTACCGCCGCCCAGAACATGTAATTGGGCGCCCATCCATCGTAGAAGCCGTGCGTCCAGACGCCAATCACGCCTCGCGCGGTCAGTTCTTCCACTTCGTAAAAGGCCATCTGCTGCCACTCACTGGTGTCGATGGGATCGATCCAGGCGTTGTAGGGCCCTGTGCCCGTGGAGATGTAAAGATAGGGGATGGACTCATGCAGATCGTGCAACACGGTGGCGTGCCACTCGAAGAAGGTCTTCGTAATGTTCTTCGAGAGGGCCAGTGACAAGGTAATACCATCGCGGTTATTATCGTGGGAGACGTAATGACCCCACCAGGTGAGCGGATAGGTGTTGGCCTCGGGATGGTGCTTGCGGTACATGTAGACATCGACATAACGGTCGTGGCCATCCGTCTCGCTCGCCGGAGTGAGCAGCACGATGCAATTCTTACGGATGGTGTCCATGAGCGGCGTGTCCTCAACCGCCAGGCGATAGGCTAATTCCATCAACATTTCAGGCGAGCCGGTTTCGGTCGAGTGGATGCTTCCGGACGCCCAGTAGATCGGCTTCCCTTCCTGGACCAACGCTTGGGCTTCGGCGCCGCTCAAACCGCGCGGATCGGCCAGCTTTGCCGTGATGTTTCGGTAATGGTCCAGATTCCGGATGGTGGCTTCATCGGCGACCGCCACCAGAATCATCTCGCGGCCTTCTTCACTGTGTCCCATCGAGAAGACTCGCACGCGGGGGCTGCGGCTGGCAAGCAGGCGCATGTAGCCATTGATTTCCGCCACGTGGTCGAGCACGTCCGGCGCACCGACGATATGACCGAGAAAGGTGTCCGGTGCCGGCACGCAGGAACTCCAGGGCAAATGGTCTACAAGCTCAGTGGAGAAGAACGGTTCGGTGGTGTTTTTGCGAATCGCGGCTGTATAAGCGGCGTCGTCTTTCAGCTCGCAAGGTGTTGTCGCTTGAGCCGCTGCCTGGAGCGCAGCGGGAGCAATTAGGCACGAGATGAGAGCAACGAGCGATCTACTCCGATGTGGCATGATTCTCTCCGTTCGGCACGTTTCCTCGACGCAATTGGAGTTCGTTTTGAGTTCGTTTTTGCACGATATAACAGGCGTCTTCCTTTGTTTTCAAGGACTTCTTAGAGTCCGTTCCCACGATTTTGTAGTTTTGTTCAGAATAGCTTGACTCGACTTGCCGGCCGGCTCAGAATTCAAACACTTGTTTGAAACAGTTGTTTGATATTCAACCCCATCAGGGGTGCGCCGACTCGGTAAGAAAGTATGGTTTAGATAGCTTTCGGACTCTTGGCAGCCGCCAAGGCCTGATGTCGGAGGGCGCTGGACAAAATGTCGAGGCACGTCGGACTTAATCCTCTGCGAGCTTGGACCGGGACGAATTGTCATGGTCGGGGCCACGAAAGTCCGCAGTTCCCCATGGTCGTAGCCTATTCAGCGGCGGGCGGCCTGTCAAGGATTTTGCAGGGAAGGGTCGCAGGCGGGGTGCAGGCAGCGCCTTTTCTCAGTTTTCCCTCACTTACGGACTGGCCAACGGACGGCTTGCCTCGCTAGATAGGGTGATTATCCTGTTTACACAGAACGGACATTTAGGTCAATGAATCCGGCAAAATTGCCGGCGGGTCCGCCCACGCACCTGGTACTTCATGTTTCCGCTGGAAATTCAATTCCGCTGCGGCAATCGTTCTATCGCTGATATTTCCGGCCGTGGAGCCGGTATTTCACGTCCCGAAACAGCTCGTAGAACTGGTTGTGCTTGTCGCGATACGAGAGTTTGCCGGTGCCGTCTACCATGGCCTGAACGCATCCCGCTTCGCTGGGCGGGAAGCTCATGGCGAGCGTAGAGCGATCGACCCAAATTTTTTTGTCGCCCGCCGGGCCGGTGTCCACGTCCACAATGACGCTCTTGTCGCAACTCTCGCCGTCAAGAATGGTAAATCCCTTCACATTCAACGGCGGACCCCAGTCCTGCAGGAAAGATTTCATCGGATACTGGTTCTGCGCATCTTCCGTAGGCGCCCACAGGTGGTGAGCGGCCTCATAATTGTGTGCCTCCAGCAGGTTGAAGAAGCGTTTCACCTGCTGTTCCTGCGAGAAATTATGAAAAAAGTAATACGCGAGGCCGGTGACCACCGCTACCGCGAGCACCGACAGGACGGTGATCTTCACGATCCGCTCCCGCCGTTCGTCTGCGGCGCCGTAATCATCGAGAAAGCCGGCCATTAATCGACCCCGCTTTTGTGCGCCACTCCACGGATCAACTAACCCCTCACCCGGCCCGCCCCGGCTGGTGAAAGCGCCGGCTGCGGGCCACCCTCTCCCCAAGGGAGAGGGCATGGATTCCGTTTCCCTAGTCCCTAGCCCCCAGCCCCTAGTCCCGGCTTTTTCCGAGCGTCACGGCAGCGACTCCGAATCCGCCCAGCTTGAAACTTGAACCTGCCAGGCGGCTGGAGACCGGCGGGTTCGAGCCCGTCGCCAGGTCGATCATGTCGAGTTTCGCCCCCTCGGCCCCGGGCAGGCTGATATCAAACTCTCGCTCGCGCTTGTTTACCAGCAAGATCTTTCGTTCTCCGCTGGGACTCACATACGCCTGCGTCATCACGTAACCGGAGTCGCTGGAGGACTCGACCATCTTGTCGCCGGGCCGGAAGTGGTCGATGATCAGCTTGAGGGCCCAATATCGCGCATTGGGCTGAGCCGTCTCCCAATCGAGCAGAGATATACTCGGCCACAAACCGGGGCCGCCGGGAATGCTCGATTCGCCGGCCGCATCGATGCCTTGCCGCGCCAGCCCCGCGAAAACATACGCATAGGTCGCCGCCGAAAGGTTCCAATAGGAAGGGCGGATGGGCTTAAAAACGTAATCGGGGTTCGTCTGCGCCCAGTCGTCAGGAAGCATCGTTCCGATCTCATTGACCATAGTGCCCGTCTTCGGCGACAGCATCTTGCGGATGGTCTCAATATAACCCACAATCTCAAGAAACTTGTCCGCCTGGTTGAAATAGGTGAACTGCTGGGCTTCGGGCGGCTCGTCCGAGTTGGGCACAGCGTAGAAGTGATAAGAGATCATATCGAGCGGAATGCCCGGTTTGTGGTGCTTGGAATCGAGAAAGTAAGTAAGGTACTCCGGATGTCCGACAATGTACGAGTGCGAAATACCGATAAACTGAGTGTCCGGCGAGACCTTGTGAATGGCCTCGACAACCGCATCGTAAAGCTTGGTGTAGGTTTCCGCGCTGAACCCGTGCTCGAGGTCCGGTTCATTGAACACTTCCCAATAATCAATCTTATAGTGATGCCCAGACTGGCGCCATTTCCCCAACTCGTCCGTGAATCCGCCTTTAACGTACCACGCGACGATGCGCGCAAAGTAATCCGCGACCTCGCGAAAAGTGGGGTCGCGGAGTTCCCTGCCCTGCGCGTAATGCCATGCCTGCTGGTTCAGGTCTTGAGGATAGGCGACCGGTTCGCCCTTGAACATCCAGGCCGGAATGGTGGTGAAGTTCAGCACCACGGGATGCCCGTCGAGAGCTTTCATCACGTCCTCAGTCACCGGATCGATGAGAGAGAAGTCCCAGGAGGTCTTCGTGGATGATGGCGGGTCCAGTTCCGGGACTCCGAGGTGGGGATAAACGTATCCCGCTCCCGTGTAGCGAACATCGTCCGCGCCAAGGTCCTTAACTCTCTGGAATATCTGATCGTGGAGCGGCGCGCCTCGCAGCATGGCCGGAGACGAACCAAGCAATATGGTCGGCCGGGTTTGCAAAACGCGGCTGGTGCGATCCCATTGGACCTCTACTTTGACTGGTTGTTCTTGGGCGCGAAGACTGGCAACACCCAATGACGAGAGTACAAAGAATGCGCACAGAATGCTTCGGTGACGGTACATGCCCGATGTCCTTTGCTGGTGGAGCGCGACGCCGGTGGCCCCTTGCCCGGCGTCATTCCTTACTTAGATTCTGGCTTGATAATGGACTCGACTCTGAACAGGCGATAGTCCGAATACTTGTGACGATTGGTAAACACGAAGCGGCCAATGTCTACAGTGACTTCGACCTGTTTTGGGAGCCAGAAATCAGGGGGGCCGCCTTCAAGTTGGTTCATTGCATACGACACCTTCGTAGTCATCCGGGTAAGTGGCGGAATGGGAGCCAGGAGATCCGTACGCATCCTGATAGTCTGGTAATCGGAGCTTCGGACCCAGGCCACACCTTGAACCAACAGCGGAACGGACCCGCCGCCGACGAGCCAGCGGCCCGTAACAGCTACTGGCCAGACGTGTTCGGCGAATGAGACGACCTCGGTCAGAGAGCCGTCAATCGCTTGCTCACCCACGTGGTGAAAGTCGGACCAAGGCTGTTCCAGAGGTCCGAGAAAAAGCGCCATGGAAACAAAGCCCGTGGTCTTTATGAACCCGGGTGTTAATCCCTCGCCAGATTCCTCGCGCCCCTTTAGATCGGTGCGGTATTCGGTGAGCGTGAAAGCGCCGGACTCCGGTCGAGCCAGGATCAGGTATCGGAACTGCTCGATCCGCCCTGTTCTTCGAGCGGTCGCTCCGATTGCACTCTCGTCGATGGTCTCGAGCGCGGTGATGTTGGCAAAGTTCGAAACGAATCTTTGCAGATTCGTACTGACGTGGTCCAAAATCCGGGGAAGCTGCGACTGATCGATGGCAGGTTTGAGTCCCTTAAGTTCAGGAATCTCGTGCAGCGTTTTTTTGAGCGGCCATTGCGTGATCGGCTGGCCGCGCCGGTAGGCCTCAAAGAATCTCTGGTCCGTCACCGAAGGAGCATCCTGCTGCGCCACCGACCACCGGGCAGCCCACAGGAAGCACAACGCCCAGGCGAGATAGAAGAATCTACTCCTCCGCGCGCGCGCCATGGCTGCGGTATAGCACAACTTTGCCAGGCGGTACAGGAAAAACTCGTGCCCCTCCCTAAGAACAGTCGTGGGGCATGGCGGCCGAATTCGCTTGCGGGTTTAGTGGCTGGCCAGTCGGAAGTCGTCAGGGCTTGATGACAGACTCGACCCTGAACAACCGGTAATCCGAATACGTGTGATGATTGGTGAGTACGCGGCGGTCCACATTGACCGTAACTTGCACCTCTTGGGGAAGCCAGAACACTATGGGGCCGCCTTCGAAATGATTATTCGCATATCGTACCTGCGTTGTCATCCGCATGAGTGGCGGAACAGATGCGAGGAGGTCCGTGCGCATCTGGAGGATTTGGTAATCGCTACTGCGGAACCAGGCCAAACCCTGGAGAAGGAGCGGGATGGATTCCTTGCCGAAGGCCATACGACCCGCCACCGCCGCGGGCCAAACGTGCTCGGCGAAAGCGACCACCTGAGTGCTGCAGCCCTGGACCGTCTGCTCACCCAAGTGACGGAAGTCAGACCAAGGCTGTTGCAGTGGCCCGAAGAGAAGCGGTATTGCAGCAAAGCCCCTTGTCTTCAGGAAGGTCGCACCCACCTCTCCAGGAGGTATCTCGCGGCCCTGTAGATCGGTGCGGTACTCGGTGAGAACGGAACTGTTGGCTTGTGGCAGACGTGTCATCAAATAGCGAAATTTCTCGACGCGCTTGGCCTTCCGGGGCTTCCCCCCCTTTGCAGTTTCTTCGATGGTCTCCAGCGAGGAGGTGTTGACAAAGTCCTCAACGAACTTCAGCAGATTCATGCTGACCCGATTCAGGATCTGGGGAAGTTGACGCTGGTCTGTGGCGGGCTTGAGTCCCTTGAGTTGAGGGATCTGGTGGAGCGTTTTCTTGAGAGGCCACTGCGTGATAGGTTCGCCGCGGCGGTAGGCCTCGAAGAAGAGCACATCCGGACCCGACGGAACATCGCGCTGGGCCAACAGCGGCCGGGCAGCGCAGATGAGGCATAAGGCACAGGCGAGGGAGGCAGATTTGTTCCGGCGCACGCTCACCATGGCTGCGGTATAGCACAAATTGCGTCGGCAGTACAGGAATATACTGATCTCGCTGCTTGAGGCTCACTCATATCGAAGCGCCACCAGGGGATCGACTTTTGTCGCCCGGCGGGCGGGGAGATAGGTGGCCGCAAGAGCAATTGCGATCAGGAGCACAGTGACTGCGATAAACGTCAAGGGGTCGGTCGGCTTCACGCCATAGAGCAAGCTGGATAAGAAACGCGTTAACACAAGTGCGCCGACCAGCCCTAGCGCGGTCCCAATCAGGGCGAGCCGCAGCCCCTGCTTCATGACGAGTCCCAGGACAGCGCCTTGCCTGGCGCCGAGGGCCATTCGGATGCCGATCTCGTGAGCCCGCTTACTCACCGAATATGAGATTACGCCGTAGATCCCGAGCGCGGCGAGCGTGAGAGCGAGCGCGGCAAACGTTGTGACCATCGAGCTGTACACTCGCGGCCTGGCGAGTGCCGCTGACAAGTACTCGTCCATGGTCTCAATCTCCGCCACCGGCTGGCCTTTGTCGACATCATGCACCGCGCGCTTGACAGCCGTGACCAGCGCCTTCGGGTCTACGGAAGTTCGCACCACCAGGTGCGTGATGTACGCCGGCACCTGCCCTTGCGCCATGAAGACAGCGGGCCTCGGCTCTTCACTAGGGCCGTTCTGACGTATGTCGCCGACCACTCCTACAATCTCTGTAGGAGCCTGGTTGCTCCAATCTACAACAATGCGACGGCCGATGGGGTCGCGGCCGGCGAAAAATTTCCTGCCGAATGACTTATTGATCAGGCACACGCGTGGACTGCCAATGCGGTCACGCTCGTCGAAAGGACGCCCCTCGAGGACGGGAATACCCATGACGGCGAAGTATCCTCGGCTGACGAGCGAAACCTCGGTGCCAGGCTTCTCGGTTGGCGCAGGTTCCGGCTCTCCGGCTGCGTAGAAATCGGTCCCGCTGGTGGGACCGAGGGGGAGAAACTGGATGGTGGCGGCAGCGCGCACCTCGGGCAGAGCTTGAACGCGATCGAGAATTGCCTCAACCTTGCCGGCCCGCTGGGATTCGTCTCCCGGGATGAGCATTTGCATGGTCAGCACCCGTTCAGGCTGGAACCCCAATTGAACGCTGAGAAGATACGAGAAAGTGCGCAGAAGTAAACCCGCTCCGATCAGGAGAACAACCGCCAGCGCGACTTGCGAGACGACCAGCGCCCCTCCCCAATGGCGGTGTTCCTGGGCCGCTGAGGCCCTACGGCTGCTCCCGCGCAGCGTTGTCTGGAGGTCGAACCGCGAAACCTGCCAGGCGGGAACGAGGCCACAGAGCAGAGTCGCCAGCAAAGAAACTCCAGCCGTGAATGCTAAAACCCGCAGGTCGAGATGAGCACTCTCGACGTAACCTAAGGAACCCGACGCTCGAGTCAAATTGTAAAGCAGTTGGCTGGCCCACCTTCCGATCAAGAGCCCGGCGGCGCCACCCGCACTCGAAAGCAAAAAGCTCTCAATGCCCAGCAACTGAACGAGCCGGAAGCGGCTCGCGCCCAGCGAGACCCGAACCGCGAGTTCGCTCCGCCGCCCGATGCTGCGCGTCAGTAGCAGTCCGGCGACATTCGAGCAAACGATGAGCAGGATGAACGCCACCACGCCTTGCAGGAGCAACAGCACCGGGCGCGAGTCCGAGGTCATGTGGTCGCGCAAGCTCAGGACCGCGACTGTCCAATCCCGATCCATGGGGTACTCTCGGCCCAAACTGCCGGCAATCATATTCATTTCAGCGCGCGCCCCTTCAAGTTCCACCCCCGCACGCAGCCGCGCGTAGCAATCAAAGCTGTGGGAGCCGATGGAATCCGGCTTCCGGCGGTCAATCGGCATGGGCAGGTAAACGTCCGGTTCGAGCGTCGCCACCCGAAAACCCGCCGGCATCACGCCGACCACGGTAGTAGCCTCGCCAAACAGCAGCATCGGCTTGCCGAGGATGTGGGGGTCGGAAGCGAATCGCTGCTGCCAAAGGGCGTGGCTGATTACCACGACGTGACCGACAGCCGTGGGGGGATCTCCAGTGGCGACTGTTTCATCATCCGTGAACCCGCGACCCAGAGCCGGGGCCACCCCGAATACTCGAAAGAGGCCGGCCGTCGTCCAGATGCCAGCAAGTTGCTCGGCGCCCTCCGGCCCCATCGTGTTCGCCGGAATAGTCTGCAGAAGGGCCAACGCGTCGAACGATCGCGACCGCGCTTGCCACTCGAGGAAGTTGAAAGGATGGACGTGCACCAAGTCCGAGCGATGGGGCGGTCGCTCAGCAATAAATACAATCTTGCCGGGCTCAGGATAAGGAAGAGGCTTGAGCAGCGAGGCGTCAACGAACGTGAAGATGGCCGTGTTGGCCCCGATGCCGAGAGCCAGCGTGAGCACCGCGATCGCACTGAATCCAGGATTCTTAACCAGGATTCGCCCGGCATGGCGAACATCGTGCCAAAAGTCTTCCAGCCAGTTCCATCCCCACATGTCGCGACTCTCCTCTCTCAGAACCAAGTCGTTGCCGAAGCGCCTTTGGGCGGCGTAGTGGGCCTCCGTCGCTGAAATGCCACGCTCAATCTGCTCTTGCTGGCGAAGCTCCCGATGCAAGCGCATCTCTTCGTCAATCTCAGCATCGAATCGCTGGCGACGAAGCAGCATCAAGAGCCGTCTGCCAAATTCAGCTAACATATTTGCCTTCAAAGCTGTCAGCCGTCAGCTCTCAGCTTTCAGTCAACGAGCACCCCGCTCGTCCCCCGTTGCTGAGGAAAGAAGTCGGAGTGGACAGTCGATTGCTGAAAGCTGAGAGCTGATGGCTGATAGCTTCATTCGTACCTGAGCGCCATCATCGGGTCTACCTTCGTCGCGCGCCTTGCCGGGATGTAAGTCGCTACCAAAGCCACGCCACCCAGGATCAGCAACACCAGAGCGAATGTAAACGGGTCGTCCGGCCGCACTCCGTAGAGGAGGCTGGACAACACTCGGGTCAGGCCCAAGGCGCCGGCAATTCCCAGGCCCATCCCGATCAGGGCAGGGACCATGCCTTGCCACACCACCATGCGAAGCACGTCGCCTTGCTGCGCACCGAGCGCCATGCGAATCGCGATCTCGTGGGTGCGCTGTGCGACGATGTAGGAAAGGACTCCGAACAGGCCCACCGTGGCCAGCGCGAGCGACAGTCCGGCGAAAACAAGAAGCAAGGTGGTGTCAAAACTGGCGTCCAAAGTGGTCTTTCCAATAAGCTGGTCCATGGTGAGGATGTCCGCCACGGCCAGCTCAGGGTCGAGTTGCGCGAAGACTCGCTGGATGGGCAAGGCGAATTTGGCGACATCGAGGCTCGAACGCACGGCGAGCATGGCGTAATTGGGAAGATTGCCTTCGTCAAAGGGCGCGCCAATGGGATAGTACATGATGGGGAGAAAAGGCTGGGCCAGTTCGGAGCGGGTATCGCCGACCACGCCGATAATCGTGAAGATCTGATGGCCCATCGAGATCAAATGTTTGCCAATCGGTTCCTCTCGAGGAAAATACTGCCGGACAAACGCCTGGTTGATGATGACCTCATCCGGTTTGCCTGCCTGCAGCTTCTTATCAAACGTTTGGCCTCGCAGCATGGGAATTCCCAGCGCCGCGAAATAACCGGGGTCGGCCCACTGGACAATACAGTACTGCGCCTGTCCCGCCGGGAGCGGGGGATGCTCCGCGATCGCAAAGCCGTTGTCGCCAGGGTATCCGTCACCCGGCACGGACCGGACCAGCCCAGCCCGCTCGACTCCGGGGAGTGCCCGCACGCGCTCGAGCAGCCCGTCGTAGAAACTCGCGCGCTGCACAGGCAGGCGGTACTTCGCGCCGGGAAGGCTGAATCGCATGGTGAGCACGCCGTCGGTGGCGCAGCCGAGATTCGCAAAACGGAGGCGAGAGTAACTCTTGAGCAGCAGGCCCGCTGCCACCAGCAGCACAACGGTAAGGCCCACTTCCAGCGAGAGCAGCCATTTGCGAAGCCGCACAGGCCCCTCTCCCGCGCTGTGCGAACGCGACGATTCCTGGAGAGAAACAAGAATTTGTTCGCCCCTCACTGATATCGAAGACGCCAAGCCGGCGAAGAGTGCACAGACGAAAATCAGCACCGCGACAAAGGCCAGAACCATGCCGTCCATGTGGATCGTTTCAACGCGAGTCACGTCCGGCCGCGCTGCAACGAACCACCGCATCATGGCGTACGCCAGCACGACACCGGCGGCCGCGCCGGCGGCGGAGAGCAGCAGAGTCTCAGTCAGGTGCGCGCCCAACAGCCGCCAGCGGCTGCCTCCCAACGCAGCCCGAACGGCGGATTCTCTCCGCCGGGCGACTCCGCGGGCCACGAGGAGGCCCGCAACGTTCAGGCACGCGATCAAGAGCAGGCACGCCGTGGCGCCCAGAAGGATATATAGAGGGGTCTTGAGATCACCCACCATACCCTCGAGCAGCGGGCGGCTGTGCGCGGCCTTGCTGATGAAGGCGTCGTCTGGGTGCGCATCGTGGATGCGTCGCACGATGACCGTTAGTTCCGCGGTTGCCTCCGCGGCGCTCACTCCTGGCTTTAGTCTACCGATGGCCGAGAAGTCATGAGAGTCGAGCGCCTGCATTTCTCGAGGGGGCTCCTCGTGATAAACCGGCGTCCACAATTGGGTGGTATGGTCCGGATAAGCAAACCATGCAGGCATGACCCCCAGCACCACGTAAGACTTTGCATCGAGATGGATGCTTTGGCCGAGGATGGAGGGATCGCCCCCGAATCGTCTCTTCCAAAGCCCCCAGCTAAGGATAACGGTGGGGGGCGCGGATGGCTGATCATCCGCGGCGGTGAAATTCCGGCCCAGCGCGGGCTCGACGCCCAGCGTGGGAAACAGATTCCACGTGCATTCCGCGGCATCCACTTTTTCCGCAAGCTGCCCGCCCGAAGCCGAGAGGTTGTACTGCTGGCCGCCGACAAGGGCCAAATCGGAAAATCCGCGACTCTGCTTTTTCCACTCCGCAAATACTCCCGCAGCGCTGGCGTTATACGCAAACTGATCATTCGAGTGTTCGTAGAGCCTAAGCAGGCGGGCCGGGTCTTTAAAGGGCAATGGCTCGAGCAGCACGGAATGCACCACTGTGAATAGCGCCGTGGTGGTTCCAATGCCCATCGCCAGAGTCAATACGGCTGCCGTCGCGAAGCCCGGGTTGCGCCGAAGCTGGCGCAGAGCGAAGCCAGCGTCACTTAGCATTGTTTCGAGCCAGTTCCATCCCCACATATCACGACTCTCCTCTCGAAGCACCAAGTCGTTGCCAAAGCGTCTTTGCGCAACATAGCGAGCTTCCGTTGGCGGAAGGCCGTGCTCGACCTCTTCCTGCGCGCGCAGCTCACGGTGCAGGCGCATCTCCTCCTGAAGGTCAGCATCGAACTGCGGGCCACGAAACAACATCCGAAGCCGTCGGCCGAGTTCAGTGAACATGCTTCCTGCTTTCACCATTTCCGGCGGTGACAGAGAAGTGGCTAGTGGTTAGTGGTTAGTGGCTAGACCCTGCGCAAAGAGCCCGCCACCAACTACCGACCACTAACCACTACATCTCTCTAGCCACTATCCACTAGCCACTAGCCACCGCTCTTTCACGCCGTCTGAATAGCCCGCCGGATGGCTTGCATGACCCGTTCGAATTGTGAGACCTCGACCTCGAGCTGTTTGCGGCCCAGTGCCGTAAGACGGTAGTAGCGCGCCCGGCGATTCCCCGCCGTGACGCCCCATTTTGCGGTGACCCAGCCTTTGATCAACATGCGTTGGAGCGCGGGATAAAGCGAGCCTTCTTCAACCTGCAAAACCTCGTCGGAAATCTGCTCGATCCAATTGGCGATCTCATAGCCGTGCAATTCGCCATGGCGAGCCAGGGCTTTGAGAATCAACAGGTAGAGCGTTCCGGGAGGGATTTCGTCTTCGTGCATGCGCTAGCCTCCTTACCATAGTTAGACTATGCCAGTAAGGAAAGGTTAGCACCCCTCTGAAATTATTTCAATTCCCTTGCTGTCTTTTGTCGGAATGGTTCCAGGAAGGGCACGAAAAGCTTCACCACAGAGGACACAGAGAACACTGAGAAGAGTCTGAGCAGTTGTCTCCGTGGTCTCTGTGTCCTCTGTGGTGAAGCTCTTCGCTCTTAATCGATGCCGTGGATCCGAAGGCTCACCAACTGTTCGATGGTCAGATTCTGCATGCCGTGTTGCGAGCGCATATTGGAAATGTACTCCGGCGTCACGCCGTGGATCCGCATGGCAATCAACTGGTCAGGGTCGGGGTGAGAGTAGCCGAGTTGCTTCAGCTTCTCAATCAACTCGGGCGAGACACCGTGAATGCGGAAAGCGATGAGCTTGTCGAGGTCAAGGTGGTGGTACCCGAGTTTGCTCATCTGCGCCATCCACTCCGGCGTGGCGCCATGAATCCTCAGCGCGATGGCTTGATCGACTGTGATGTCCTTCAGGCCTGCAGCCCGCATTTGCTCAATGAAGCCTTGCTTGGCGGCTTGCTTGGCGCCGCTTGAGCTTGCAGCGCTTTGCCGCTCAGGCGCAGCGTTCTGACTTGCGGCCTGGAGCGGCGTCCCCGCAGCTTCAGTGCGAGCAAAAGTGTATTGATGAATGCCCTTTGATCGCACTGCGGGGCCGGCGAGGTGTTGAATCGAAGCGGGCTGTCCGACCTGTCGTGGTGGCGCGGCCGACGCTTTCGCGACGCCCCAGAATCCATTGCCGGCAAGCAGCACGCCCGCCAGGCAGAGAAGACCCATCGCCAGTCCGGCGCCCCGCGGTCCGCCCCGAATCTCCGCCAGGCCGAGCAGCCGCAGGACGCGCGCCGCCAACGGTGAGGTACTGATCCCCGTGGCCAGCAGCGGTGCGCTCCGCCTCTGCTCGAGCAGGGTGAGGGCGCGAGCATACCCGACCGCGTCGCCGCAAACCCGAATCGCCTCATCATCGCAACAGTTTTCACGCTCGACGCGAATCCGCCGGCTAACCCACCATACGGCCGGATGGTAGAAAAGCAGAGTTTCTGCCGCGACCTGGAAGAGGTTCACAAAGGAATAGAAGCGGCGAATGTGCGCCAGTTCATGAGCGATGATGGCCTCCAGTTGCGCTTCGGAGAGTCCCGTCAGCGCCGTAACCGGCAGCAAGACGACGGGCCGGAATAGGCCGATCACTGCCGGCGCCGCCACCCGCCGCGTCTCGCAAAACTGCACAGCCCTCTCGATTCCCAGCCGCCGCTGAAGCATCCGGCACATCTGTTGGGGCCCAAATGCGCTGGGAAAGGAATAACGCAGACCTGCCTCACTGGCAGGTCTGCGTTAGCAGATCCCCCCTACACCTCGGCGCGCTCCAAAAGCAACTGCGCGGCAAATGGAAGTGCCAAGGCAATGGCAGTCCAAAGGACGAGCGAGCCGGTGGGGAATGCCCTCGAGGCGCCAGCAACCCACTTGCACGCGCCTAGCATGAACTCCAACACCGAAGGGAGATTGACATTGCGGTAGTAGGACGCGGCCGCAGGCAGCAGCAGGTCGATGAAGAGTATTCCGAATCCGTAACTCAGCCCCTGCCGGGCGTCGCGTGCGACTAACGTCATAAGATACGTCAGTCCGTAGGCCACCGCGCCGCCTAAGGCCACGGGCACCGCTGTGGCCAGCGGCCACCACGTCTGAACATGGCCTGTCAGATAGGCTAGTGTTCCGAAGGTCGTCCCGGCGGTCAGAAGAACCATCAGGCCCAACTCCAGAACCCCAACCAACCAACTCGTCCACACCCAGTAGCTCCGCGGGCGCGGTCGAGCCAGGAGGAAATCCGCAGTCCGTTCCTTGAACTCCTCTCCCGGGCCCGATACGCCCATGAGCAATCCCAAGAAGAGGGTGAAGAGGGAAGCCACACCTCCAAGAACAACGCGAGTGACCGATGACCACGCATGGGTCACCGCCTGCGGCGGCCCTCCGCGCATCACTCCGGCACCGAACCTGACCTCCATATAAGTGAGGAAAACACAGAGCGCCGTAAGTGCTATGACAGAGGTAACGAAACGGCTTCGGGTATCTCGCCAACATTTCCAGACGTACATGGGTCCTCCTTTCGGACCAACGCAAGGAAGATCTCGCGCAAACTCAGCGGAGAAACTTCCGCCACTGTGGCGCCCTGCCGGCTGAGCTGGGCGGCAAAGGCGTCAGCGTCTTTCTTAACAAGGTACTTGTGAAAACTCCCCTCCGAACCGAGCAACAATGCCTCGGGCGGCTGAGTTTTCGGCAAAGCATTGCCGGCCACGGTTACAAATCGAAACTCGCTCTTGATGTCATCCAGCCGCGCTTCGAGCAAAAGCTTTCCGTGATCGATGAGGCCAACCCAGTCAGCGATCTGCTCGACGTCCGATAGTTGGTGGGAAGAGATAAAAATCGTCTTGCCTTCACTGACCACATCCTGAACAAGGATGCGGAGGAATTCGTCCAGGACGACAGGATCGAGCCCCGTCGCCGGCTCGTCGAGAATCAGCAAATCCGCTCCCTGGGAAAGCGCCAGCAGAAGACAGACTTTCGTTCTGTTCCCTTGCGAGAGTTTTGAAAAACGGCGGTCCATAGGAATCTCGAGCAACTGGGAATACTTTCTGACCGCCTGATCCGACCACCTCGGATAGAAACCGCGGGTGAAGCGCACGAGTTCGCGAGGTGTGAGGTTTCCATACAGAGTCTTGCTCTCGCTTACGTAGGCGGTACGCTCGAGGATGGCGACTTGCTCCCGGCCGATGGGAAATCCCAGCACCGTGCCGTGTCCTTCCGTAGCCCGCGCGAGACCCAGCAAGATCCGGATGGTAGAACTTTTGCCGGCGCCGTTGCGCCCCAGGAATCCGTAGACCACGCCCCGAGGCACATTCAAGTTGAGACCGTCGACAGCCCTGACATCGGGATAAGTTTTAACGAGCTTTTCGGTCCAGATTGCCATATCGCTCATTGTCTTCCTCCAATGCGTCCAACTCCTGCTGCACTAATTGCATGATTTCACGCGGGTCGAGCCGCAATTGCGTTCCCTCGACCGCGATCTGCCGCGCATAAGGCCGCAGCCGCCGGACTCTTTCCGCCTTCAGGAAGCTCCCGGGATTTTCCGCTACGTAGGTGCGTCCGCCAGGGATCGTGCGCAGGATTCCATCGCGCTCGAGATCCTGGTAAGCGCGCGCGACCGTGTTGGTGCTGATGCGCAGATCGGAGGCGAGTTGGCGCACCGACGGCAAGGCATCGCCAGGCGTCAAGGCGCCGGCAGCGATGTAGTGTTTCACCTGGGTCTCGATCTGCAGGTAGGTGGGAACGCCGGAAGCGGGGTTGACGTGAAGCAGCATGCTGTATTGATACACCGCTACAGTTGGGCTGTCAAGGGGATTCTATAAAAAACAGGCGAGCGACAAGAAGTCATAGAATCAACCTGGCTGCACGCTGGCGCTCACCGCAGCCTCCGGCCGCAATCCACATTCAAGACTCAAAATGCCAGAAGTCGAGGAATGGAAAAACTTGCTAAGAAACGAGAGTCTACGAAGCCGCATTGCAGGGTGCGGGGCTCGCCAAGCAGCGCCGTGCTTTCTCCACGACGAAAGCGATGGCGCTCAGTGGTTGCAGGCTGGCGCGGCGGGGCGTATACTCAGGCTTAGCCCAAACGATCTCAGGGAACTCCAACGGAAAAGGAGATAGACCCATGCCTACCTACATCACCCTAGGTAAGTGGACGCAGCAAGGCATCGAGAAGGTCAAGGAGAGCCCAGCGCGGCTTGACGCCTTCAAGCGGCTTGTTAAGTCGGCGGGCGGAGAAGTGAAGGGGTTTTACATGGTGACGGGCCGTTATGACATGGTCGTCCTTAGTGAAGCGCCGAACGACGACGCAATGGCTAAAGTAGCCTTGGCGACAGCCTCAAGAGGCGGAGTCAAAACCGAGACGCTGCGCGCCTTCACAGAAGACGAGTACCGGAAGATCATCGGAGATCTGCCCTGAGCACAGGCTGAGAGCTGAAGGCCGAATCTGCTCAGTTCGGCAGTTGCCCGTTAACCACCTCCAGCACTTCGCGTACCTTGCGCACCAGGGCTCCAGGCGCAAAGGGCTTCTGGAGGAATGCCGTCTTGGGATCCGACATGCCGCGGCGGGCGACGGCGTCCGCCGTGTAACCCGAGACGTAGAGCACTTTCATTGTCGGGCGCTCGGGCTTCAGCCGCTCGGCCAGCTCGAGTCCGCTCATACCAGGCATGACCACATCGGTGAGCAGCAGATCGATGGTCCCCTGGTTTTGCGCGCAGATCCGGAGTGCATCGTCGGGCCTTTCAGCCGATATTACCGTGTAGCCAGACTCTTTCAAAACCTCGAGAGTCAAATCCCTCACCATGGCTTCGTCTTCAACCACGAGGATGGTTTCCGTACCCCTCGCATGGTGCTCGATCGCTTGGCGGCTCCTCGCCGGCTCCGCCACTTGATCGACCCGTGGGAGATAAATCTTGAAGCACGAGCCGTTCCCCAATTCGCTGTAGACATAGATGTAACCGCCGCTCTGATGAACAATGCCGTGCACCGTCGCCAGGCCCAACCCCGTTCCCTTCCCCTGCTCCTTGGTCGTGAAAAAGGGCTCGAAGATATGCTTCTGGGTGTCCGCATCCATGCCGCATCCCGTATCGCTCACGGTGAGCAGGACATACTGCCCCGGCCGGATGGGATAGTGACCGGCGGCGCGAGCCTCGTCGAGATTAACGTTTTCGGTTTGCAGGATTAACCGGCCGCCATGAGGCATGGCGTCGCGGGCATTCACCGCAAGGTTCAGGATCACCTGGTCGATCTCTCCGGGATCGGCTTTCACGCGTCCCAGGACCGGCCCCGGAACAATCGAAAGCTCAACGTCCTCGCCGATCAAATGCCGCAGCATGCGGTCGATGTTGGCGAGAGTCACGTTCAAATCCAGCACCTGCGGCTGGAGCACTTGTTGCCGGCTGAACGCCAGAAGTTGGCGTGTCAGCGTGGCGCCTCGGTCCGCCGCCTTCAAGATCTCGGACAGATGGGGGTATTTGGGGTCCGTCGATTCCAGGCGCCCCAGGACCAGTTGGCCGAAACCTGAAATCACCGTCAGCAGGTTATTAAAGTCGTGGGCCACGCCGCCCGCCAGACGGCCCGCAGCCTCCATCTTTTGCGCATGGCGCAACTGGTCTTCGAGCCGTCGATGCCGCGTAATGTCGCGGCCAATGCCCTGCACTTCCGGCGGCTTCCCGGCTCGCTCGATGAGAGTCGTCCCCAGGTCTACACGCAGCCGGCCGTCTTTCCTGGTTACGATTTCCACTTCGTAGGTCCGCGGTCCCTCCTCGCTTGCATCCTGCAGCATCTCCCGAGCCAGGGCTGAGTATTCAGGCGCCAGAATCTGCGCGAGGTTCATCCTCAGGACGTCGGGGAGGTCGCACCCGACCATGCGCCGGCCGGCTTTGTTTAAGGAAGTAAAGTGGCCGTCCAGATCGCAGGTAAAGACCATGTCATTGGCGTTTTCGAACAGCTCCTGATAACGCTCCCTCGCTGAGGCTTCGCGTTGGAGCGAATCGCGGATGCTGTCGGTTTTTTCCGCCACCTGGCGCTTCAGCAAAAATGCCCAGAGTGTGGCGGCCAATGCTAACGCCGCCAGGACAGCGATAATCCTGAGCATGCGCCTGATGTCCCCCCAGGGAGGAGGCTGAATCACCGCAACGTCATGCATCGAGCGGACAAGGATCCGAAACGACTGTGGATTGTGATCCTCATCTGCCTGGAGAATGCAGATCCCGGTTAATTGCAGCAGGCTTCCCGGCACCAGAGCCTCGAGGCTCTTCGCCGGCACGGGATCTTCCACCTGCGCCAGAAAAAGGATGTTGCCCGACTCCATGTTTAAGGTGTTCGGGCCGCGTGTCGCGTCGAGCAGGCGCGCCTGGATGCGCACGAAGTCGGCATCATGGCTGCCATCCAGCGCCTGGTCGGCGGTGACGGAGACGGGAACAGGAGTTGGACCGGCCCCGATTCGCCGAAAAATTGCATCCCGCAGGACTGCGGAATACTCGCCCACGGCCGGAAAACCTACCACCTCAACCAGATCTCCGGTCCGGATGGAAGTTGTCGCCAAAGTTCGAACCTGAAGGCCGTCGTTTTCCTCTTTGACGAAAAGCGCACTGCCCGGCTGCTGGAAGGTGACGACGCCCCGAACTTTGACACGATGGCCGGATGCTCCCTGCGGGGTGAAGCGCAGCAGGCTGGCGATTGGACGGCGGGGGGCGAGAAACGCGTTGCTGGGTGCGGGTTCAACAACGCGGAGTTGATTGAGACTCGGCGAGTAGAGCATCACGCCTGTAATTTGATTCTTATGATTGAAGGCTGCGCCACATACTCCCTGGATGCGCACCTTGGCATCGACCAGATAGCCGGGAACGACGCCATGAGAGTCTGGAATTATCACGCTGAGCCGGCCACCTTCCGCGGCCAGATCGACAGTCAACCCGGGATCCCCTTTCGTGGCGTTGCGGACGATACCTTCAATTTCTACCCATTGGCTATCCTCTTGGCTAGACGCCATTCGGCCGTAGGTAACTCGCCGAGCCTCCGGCAAGGTACCCTGACCTAAAATGCGAATCTTCGGCTTGTCAATCTGCGGCGCGAAGTCAGGAGTCGCGCTGATGCCCTCGATTTCCACCAATTGACCGGGTTGTAAAGGCGGTTTTGCGGTTCCGATGTCAACCCAAATACCTGCGGTGGAGTCCTGGATGAACAAATCGTTTTCGGCCGGGTTGAAGTAAGTAACTACGGCGCGGACGAGGATCGGATACCCGAGATTCGCCTCGTCATTCGAGAGGTTCCTGATCTGCTCCACGCGGGTGAGCAGGGGGAGGCTTGATTTTTGCGGAGGAACTTGTCCTGCGCGCAACGCCGATGCGCAGGCCAAACCTGACAGCAGCAGGCTTAGGAAAAAGAACCAAAGCGGCCCGCCGGCCAGCACACGGTCAACACGGTCTCGAATGCTTTTGGCGCTCTCGAGGATGCCGGATCTCTTCGAAGCGCCTCTGAGCGCACTATTCTCTGCCCACTGGTCTGCCTTAAGTTCAAGAGGTCTTCCAGAGACGTCGGAGAGGGCGGTGGTCGGAATCATCGCGGCTTGACCGGGCAGCTTTCGCTGCCCGCCGCCCTCGTCGATTTCCCGACGGATATCTTGCCAAACTTCTTCCGGAACGGTGAAAAAGGCCTTTACCACCTGGGGATCGAATTGCCGTCCCGACTCTCGCCTGATTTCGTCGAAAGCCGCTGACCAGGGGAGGGCGCGCCGGTAGGGGCGATCGGAGGTCATCGCGTCCAGGGTATCGGCGACGGCGAATATACGCGCTCCGAGAGGAATCGCCTCTCCTTTCAGGCCTTGCGGGTAGCCCGTTCCGTCATAGGACTCCTGGTGGGCCAATACTATTTCAGCCGCGGGCGCGAGGAATGGAATATGGCAGACGAACTCGTAGCCGACGCGCGAGTGAGTCCGCATCACGGCGACTTCTTCCGGCGTCAACTTGGCTGGTTTATTCAAAATCCTGTCCGGGATTCCGATCTTGCCGATATCGTGCAAGTAGGAGCCACGTAAGATCTGTGTCAACTGCTCGGGCGTGCAGTTCGCAGCTTTGGCAATCTTCAGGCAGTAGTGGGCCACACGTTCGGTGTGTTCCCTTGTTTCACTGTCCCTCATAGCCAAGGCGTCTGCGAGCGCTTTCAACGTCTCGTCGTACGTCTGCCGAAGACTCGTGACGACCGTCCGGAGCTGTTCCGTTCGCTCCGTGACCATGTCCTCGAGGCGCTCGCGATACGCTTCGACTTCTATTTCGAGACGCTTTTTCTCGAGAGCACGATCCACTGCTATGACAACCCTCTCAAGCCGGAAAGGCTTCAGGATGTAATCGTCCGCGCCTTGCTTCATCGCCTCGACGCCGACCCGGACATTGTCCACGCCGGTGGCGATCAGAAAACTCATCCAAGGGTATTTGGTGCGCGCCGTTTCCAGCAGTGTTAAGCCGGAGATGCCGGGCATCCGCAGGTCGGAGATGAGGGCATCAAAGCGCTCACACTCCAACAACTTGATCGCCTCGACACCGCTGGATGCGGCTCGGCACTCGAACCCCTCCGGGGTTAGTCCCTCGATGAGCAGCGAGCAGATGGGGGGTTCATCGTCGACGACGAGTATTCGACCCCTCGGGACGTTTAACGGCATGCAGCCTCCAGCCAAAAAATGCGTCTAACCGCAGATAGACGAAGAACTCGAATTGCTTCTAAGAGGAATGCTAATGTTGGAGCGCGCGCGGCACAAGGTGACGCGGGTACTAGTACTTCCGTACCGAAGGACCTGCTAATCACACCTTCGCGAGCGTGCAATGAATTCCCTTTTCGCCTATACTTAGGGCGCGGGCCCATAGCTCAGTTGGTTAGAGCAGCGGACTCATAATCCGTTGGTCCCAGGTTCGAGTCCTGGTGGGCCCACTTCCTTTTCCTTGCACGGAAAGTCAGTCCGGCGTACGCCGATGGCGACCTATACAGAGCGACTTAAGTGACGGCGCGTCCTTTCGTGGCACGGCCGTCCCGGCCGTGATCACGGGCGGGACGCCCGTGCCACGATTTATGTCGCTCTGTATAGTAAAGACAACAGATACTGCCACTCACCGAGTTGCCTGTCAAGTCAATAACTAGTGGATAAAATGTCGCTCGATCACAGGTCCGGGGGCCGACCCGCGACGCGCGGTTCTTGTGGGGGATTCGGGTCATCGGCCCGACGATCCGTGACCCCATCATCAGAAGTCCTGATGTTCGGTGCGGGCGATGATCTCGTTCTGCAAAGCTGTGGTCAGGTCACCGAAATAATCACTGTAGCCGGCCACCCGAACGATCAGGTCGCGATGTTTCTCGGGGTTTTGTTGTGCGGCGCGAAGAGTTTCAGCGGTAACGACATTGAACTGGATGTGGTGCCCGTCCAGCTTGAAGTAAGCGCGCACCAGGTGCGCCAGCTTGTCGATTCCCTCTTCGCCCTCGAGCAGTTGAGGCGTGAACTTCTGGTTCAAGAGGGTGCCGCCGGTGCGGGCGTGATCCATCCGGGCGGCAGATTTGAGCACCGCCGTGGGGCCTCGCCGGTCCGCGCCTTGTACAGGCGAGATGCCGTCCGACAGAGGTTCGCAGGCGTTGCGGCCATCCGGCGTTGCCCCGGTCACCGATCCGAAGTAAACGTGGCAAGTCGTTGAAAGATAGTTAACCCGGTAATTGCCGCCTTTGGTATTCTTGCGGCCGTTCACCTCATCGTAAAAGGCGTTGAACAAGTCCGCCAGAATGGAGTCCGCATATCCGTCATCATTGCCGTACTTGGGAGTCTTGTTCAGAAGCATCTGGCGCGTTTTTTCATGCCCCTTGAAATCGGCGGCCAGGGCCTCGAGCAGTTCCGCCATCGTCAAGTCCTTGTGATCGAAGACGTGGCAACGAATGGCCGCCAGGCTGTCGGTGCAACTGCCCGGACCCACCGCCATGATGTAAGTCGTGTTATAACGAGGGCCGCCGTCGTTGTAGTCCCTGCCTTTCGTGATGCAGTCGTCGATGAGCAGGGAAAGGAAGGGCGCAGGCATGTGCCGGGCGTAGATGCGTTCGATGATGTTGTTTCCTCGCACCTTGATGTCGATGAAGTGGTGCAACTGCTTACGGAATGCCCGGAACAGCTCATCGTAGCAAGTGAATTCGTTCGGATCGCCGGTCTCTAAGCCGAGCCGCTTGCCGGTGCGCGGGTCGCACCCGTTGTTCAGAGTGATTTCGAGTACTTTCGTAAGATTGAAATACCCCGTCAGAATATAGGCTTCTTTGCCAAATGCGCCCGTCTCGACGCAGCCGGAGTTGCCGCCGCAGCGCGCGTCTTCAATCGACTTCCCTTGCCGCAACAACTCCTCAACCACCAGGTCGGCGTTGAAGATCGACGGTTGCCCCCAACCCTTGCGGACAATCTCAAGGCCGCGCTTCAGGAAGCAGTCCGGGCTCTTCTTGCTCAACTGCAAATTCGAGGACGGCTGGAGCAGGCGCATCTCGTCAATCACTTCGAGGATAAGATACGTAACTTCGTTGACGCCATCTGAGCCGTCCGCTTTCAGCCCTCCGTTGTTGATGTTGGCGAAGTCGGTGTAA
>Ga0326728_10008718_pt1 | contig 24946 bp, 21 predicted proteins | sample MB3enrmetagenome_FD_207602 | JGI IMG/M metagenome (GOLD analysis project Ga0326728, IMG submission 207602) | Lab enriched peat soil microbial communities from McLean, Ithaca, NY, United States - MB31MN | ecosystem: Environmental > Terrestrial > Soil > Wetlands > Peat | place: USA: New York... | reverse complement strand
CTATGGACTGGTACTGCCGGAGCTTTCGTATAAGCTTCCCGAGCCCCGCCCGTCCAGCAAGGACTTTTCAGTGCAGATCGAGGCCCAGGACGCCTGCGGCCGCTTTACCGCCCGGGTGCTGCGCGATGTGACCATCGGCGGCTCGCGCGATTGGTTCGCCGGCGCCGAAGTCTCTACCTACTTCGCCCTGCTGGAGCAGAAGCAGATCTTGAACGCCGTTGACGCCAGCAACTACGCCTGGCTGGCGATGGGCCAGCCCACTCACGTCTTCGACCTGGACAAGATCGAGGGTGGCATCGTGGTGCGGCGCGCCAAAAAAGGCGAGAAGCTCAAGACGCTGGACGGCGTCGAGCGCACACTGGACCCCGAAGATCTGGTCGTGGCCGATCACGTCAAGGCGTTGGGACTGGCCGGCACGATGGGCGGCTGGGATACCATGATTACCCCGGAGACCAAAAACGTATTGGTCGAAGCGGCCTGGTTCGATCCGGTCGCGGTGCGCCGCACCGCTCGCCGTCATGGTCTGCATACCGACGCCAGTCATCGCTTCGAGCGCGGCGCGGACTTCGCCGCCGCACCCGTGGCTTCGGACCTGGTCTGCGCGATTCTGCTGGCCAACGGCGGCTTTATCGAGGGCGAACTGGTGGATGTGCAGGTTGCGGCGATTGCTGCCAGAACCACCCATCGCGCCCCAATTGCGCTGGCGCTGAGCGAGGTTCATCGCCTTTTGGGAACCACCCTCGATCAGAACGGCATCGACGCCAAAACCGTCGAGACGGTTCTGTTGGCCCTGGGCTGCAAGCTGACCGATTCCGGTTCGGTAGTGCGGGCCGTGGGAGCGGATTCGAGCTGGCTGGTGGCCTTGCCCAGTTGGCGTCTCGATCTGGAGAGGGAGATCGATCTGATCGAAGAAGTAGCGCGAGTATACGGCTACAACCGTTTCGCCAACACCCTGCCGGCCTTCGGAGAAGGCGTGAAGGCGCTGCCCTGGGCCGAGGCCGAAGCCTCTGTTCGCCGCACCCTTTTGGCGGCCGGCTTCCACGAGGCCATCGCTAGCACCTTCTGTTCCGCGGCCGAAGCCACGCAGACCGCGCCGCAGCCGGGTCTGGCGGTTTCTCTCGGCAATCCGCTGAGCGAAGAAGCCGGTGTGCTTCGCCCGTCGCTCATTCCGGGAATGTTGGGAATGGTCGCCGGCAATCTGCATCGCGACGTCGGCGATGTGCGCCTCTTCGAATTGGGCACGGTCTTCAGCGGCAGCACTGAAAAGGTCGAGGAGCGGCCTGCGCTGAGCTTTGCCGCCGTGGGCAGCCTGGCCGAGGAGAGTCCGCTGGCCGCCCCGCGGCCCATCGAATTCCACGACGTGAAGGGTGTCGTCGAGCAGTTGCTGGAGCGCTTCCAGACGCGGGCGGTCTACTTTGACCGCTTCCCGGCCCAGGCCGGGATTACTCCCCCTTGGCTGCATCCCTACCGCGCCGCGCGCATTGTCGCGGAAGGCGCAACTGTGGGTTGGTTTGGGCAGCTTCATCCCCAGGAAGCGGCCGCACGCAAGTTGAAGGAGCCAGTGCTGGTGGGCGAGATCTACCTCGACCGCCTCTACAAATTGCCGCTGCGCCGGACTGCCTGCCGCGAGATCTCGCGCTTCCAGCCGGTGCGCCGCGATTTCTCTTTGGTCTTGGATAAGAGCGCGGTGTGGGAGACGGTAGACCACACACTGGCCGCCTTGCAGATTCCCGAGTTGGTCGAGTGGCGGGTGCGCGAGGTCTTTCGCGACCCCAAGTTGGGCGTCAACGAGTACGCGCTGCTGTTGGGGACGACGTTTCAGGCCTCCGACCGCACCCTGCGCGAAGAGGAACTGCAAAATTTTCAAGCGCAAGTGGTCGGGGCCGTCGCCCGGGTCGGTGCGCGCCTGCGCAGTTAGCCGCAGGTAAACGCCAAGCAGGATATACTGGCTCGAAACCTTTTGCTGGAGGCCGTTGTGATGTCGCAATCGTTATGGGATACCGAGCCGCAAGCCGAGTCACAGGCCGCCGCGCCGGCGCCGCTCCTCCACGCGGAAGAGTTGGAGCCGGAGTTGGAGCCGGAGCGCACCGATTTCGAGGAACCGCAAATGCACGACCCCGATCCCGAGGAAAACGAACGGGAAGAGGCTATGGATCCCGACGTGGCCTTCGAGTCCGCTTCCGCCGAGCCCGCAGAAGAGCCGGCGACTGAAGTGCTGGCGCTCAGCTCGGATGAGTTCACGGCGCTGGAAGAGCGGGTGCTGCGCACGGTGGGGCTGGTCAAGCGGGAGCGCCAGTCGCGCACCGATGCCGAAGCCCGTGCCCTCGCCGCCGAGGCCCGCATCGCCATCATCGAAGCCCAACTGCAAGAGCAGACGCCCCAGGTTGATCGCCTGCAGGCGGAGATTCACACCCTGCGAACCGAACGCGATCAGGTGCGGCAACGCGTCGAGCGGCTGCTGACGCAATTGGACGCGCTGGAACTGTGAGGCCCCCTTTGGCTCAAGAAGAACCCGTCAACGGTTTTGTGACCGTGAATATCTACGATCAGGTCTACCACCTCTCCGGCCAGAATGCGGAACATATCCGCAAGCTGGCTGCCCGGGTCGACGCCAAGATGCGCGCCGTGGCCACTCAGGGACGTACTGTGGATTCGCTGCGCGTGGCCGTGCTGGCCGCACTCAATCTGGCCGACGAACTGGCCCAGGCCGAGTACCAGGTGCAAACCCAGGCCAAGGCCGGCAATCTGCGCCAGGGACGGGCCCGCGCCGCCAGCCTGCGTGGTCTGCTCGATGAAGTCCTGATCGAAGAGCGCAAGACCGCCTCCTGATTCTCTTTTTCTTATTCCGTTTTCCTCCGGCTCTACTATCCTTGCTCGCAGGAGATGCCGTATGTCTTATAGATCTGTTTTTCTCGCTTTTTTCTCTGTATTCCTTGCTTTTTCCCTTGCTCTTGGCGTCTCGGCGCAAAGCGCCTTTCATCCCGGCGATGCCCCCAAGCCGGGCGAGCCCACCGACCCCAAGGCGCGCAAGACTTACGCATCGGGGATCGCGTGGGAGGAGCACCGAGCCTACGAATCCGCCATCGGCGACTATCGCAAGGCCAACAAGCAGGATGGCGGCAAGTGCTTCGAGTGCCTGAGCCGCGCTTTTCGTCTGGCCTTCGGAATGGGCGCATTCAAGGACGCGGCCGAAATCGCGCGCGAGATGCTGCCTATGGCGCAAGACGACCGCGAGAGAGCCGGGGTGCACATCATGCTGGGCCGCTGCCTGCTGGAACAGAGCACGCGCGCCAAAAAGAGGAGCGAAGACGGCTTCAGCGCAAGCACGCAAGAGTTCAACAAGGCACTCGAGTTGGACCCCCGGCAGGTGTCGGTTCATTACTATCTGGGAATCGCGCTGGCCAATCTACAGCAAGACGAGGCGGCGCGCGCCGCATTCCACGCATTTATCGAACAGGACCGCAGAAACCCAGATCTGCACCCGCGGGCTCAGCGCTTTGTGGAGCGGGTGGAACTGGCGCGGGCGCGCATGGCGCCGGCCTTCACCGTCACCACTCTCGACGGACAGCGCATCTCCATGGATGATCTGGCCGGCAAGGTGGTGCTGATCGATTTCTGGGCAACCTGGTGCGGACCCTGCCGTGAGGCCCTGCCGCACATCCGGCAGATCGCCAAAAAATTTGATGGCCAGCCGCTGGTCGTTCTCAGCGTCAGCCTCGACGACGACGCCGCCAAGTGGAAGGAGTTCGTCGCCAAGAACGGCATGAACTGGCTGCAATACCGCGACGGAGGCTTTACCGGTGTGCTCTCCACTGAGTTCGCGGTGACGGCCATTCCTGCCACCTTCACTATCGACGCTGACGGGGTGCTGGAAGATCAGCACGTGGGCGACGCCGACATCGAAAGCAAGTTGAAGAAACTGGTGGCCCACGCCGCCGCGCTCAAGCCGCCGCCACCGGCTATTCCAGCCGCCGGTACAGGGAACTGACAGCGCCTTTTCATTCAAAAGCATTTCTCTCCATGGCGCAGAACTCGGGTGCCCCACCCTCGCCGCCTCGTTGTTCATGCGGCTAGGGTGGGCGGACTCGGCAGCACGAGCGGAAACGTTCGAATCAACCCGGCTGCAGCGTGCTTTCAGCAGACCCTGCCGCAGCATTTTTGGGCGGGTTGCCGTGCAGAAACGCGGACAAGAAAACTAGCACAGTGGCCGCTGCATTACAAGACTTGCAATTCCGCGGCGCGGCACATAGTATCCGCAATAGAAGACGGCCTGCAAAGCAGGTGGGCCATAACCGCCGGTTGAACCAACATTCATGAACAGGGGCTCGACTCGACAATCGGTTCTGTGTGCCGTGCCCGCCAGTCCGGGATGCCTGACGAACCGCGGAGAGCTCCACCGTCTTAGGACGGGTTCACCGGCGCTATACCCACGGCCCCGTGGGCCGTTTTCTAACCTTCTTCTGCTCTGAGCCGCTCTGCCGGCTGCGCTGCATCCAGCCTCGCTTCGTTCTCTCTCCATCCTCATTCTCTGGCTTGCTGTGTTTGCCGCATCGCGCTCTCTTATGGCGTCCCACCGGCCCGCTTTACGAACTTGATTGTGGCCATCTTTGCGATGCTGGCATACTTGAATATGGCTCCCGCGCTGCCCATGCTGCCAGGATGGACCCCGAGCATCGGGAGGGGGAAGTCCTGCGAAAGGCCGGAGGGAGACATCGGGAGCAGCCAGACTCGTCTGGTCGAGTTACGGTCGAGAGGAACCGCCGCCTACCAGCCAACTTGCTCTCCCGCGCCAGCGGAGCTGACTGGCTGATTTGATGCAACCGGAATCCTGCTACAGCGGAAGCAAAGGGTCGTGCAGTCAAAGGATGCGAGGTCGATTTCCCTTTGCGGCGCAACGATTGAGGCTGGGTCGAGAAGAACTGAGGATGTCGATGGATGAAGTGCGCAAGTTCGAAGTGACCGCGGAAGCGGCCAAGCAGCGATTGGATCAATTCCTGGTCGCGCAGTTGGACGGCGTCAGCCGCTCGCGAGTGCAACTGCTGCTGGAGCAGGGCGATGTGCTGGTCGACGGGGAGCGCGAGAAGGCTTCGTTCAAGCTGCGCGGCCGGGAGACCATCGTGCTCACCGGCGAGCCCCATCCCGCCCCCCTCAAAGCCCAGGCCGAGGAGATTGCGCTCGACGTGGTCTATGAGGATGCCGATCTGGCCGTCATCAACAAGCCCTCGGGGATGATGGTCCACGCCGGCTCGGGACAGAACGAGGACGAGCGCAGCCGCGGCACCCTGGTCAATGCCCTGCTTTTTCGCTTCAAGAAGCTTTCCTCCACCGGCGGCGACTTGCGGCCGGGAATTGTCCACCGCCTGGACAAAGATACCAGCGGCTTGATCGTGGTGGCCAAGAACGACCGCACCCATGCCGCCCTGGGCGAGATGTTCTCCAGCCGCCAGATCAAAAAAACCTATGTGGCGCTGGTGCAGGGCGCGGTGGAGAAGGTGCACGGCACCATCAACGCCGAAGTCGGTCGCGATCCGCTGCGCCGCACGCGCATGACGGTCCATCCCCGCGAGAATGGGCGCACCGCAGTCTCCCACTACGAGGTGGTGCGGCGCATTGCTTCGCGTTTTGGCAAGTTCACCCTGGTCCGGGTGCGCATCGAGACCGGTCGCACCCATCAGATTCGGGTTCACATGTCCTCCATCGGCCATCCCGTGGTGGGCGATACGCTCTACGGCGGCGCTGGCCAGTTGACCGACCAGATCGCTGCCCAGCTTCGCCGCAAGACGCCTCCCGAGCGGCTGCGCCTGGGCCGTAACTTCCTCCACGCTGCGCGCCTGGAGTTCACCCACCCCAAGACCGGCAAGCTCTTAGAGTTGGAATCGCCGCTACCGCCGGAGTTGGAGAACTTCCTGAATCTGGTCGAAGACGGTCAGGCCGAGCCTGCCGCCGCCGCTCCAAAGACTCTGCGTGCCAGCGCGCGCGCAACGCGCAAGCGATTGATAAAATGAGGAAGCTATGAAAAGACAGTTCTCTGGTTTGATATGTGCAGTGCTCTTCGGAGCAGCTTTCACCGCGGCCCAGCAGCCTGCGGCCAAGACGTCGCCGGCGCCGAGTCCCGCTGCCGCGCCCGCTCCGGCTGCCGTGGCCCAGACCGCCGACGAGGCCACCGACGCCGGGGTATACACCATCCCAAAACGCGTCAATGAGGTCAACCTGATCTTTACCGTGACCGACCGCCACGGTCACTATATCCCTAATCTTCAGCAGCGGGACTTTGCCCTGCTCGACGATCAGAAGGCGCCGGCCAGCGTGCATGGCTTCCATCAGCAGATCAATCTGCCCATTCGCGTGGGCATTGTGATCGACGCCAGCACTTCCATCCGCTCCCGCTTTCAATTCGAGCAGCAGTCGGCCACCGAGTTCCTGTTGCAGATCCTCAAGGCCAAGAGCGATCGCGCCTTCGTCATGGGCTTCGATGTGACTCCCAACGTTACCCAGGACTGGACCAACAACATCGATGGTCTGGAGACCGGCATTAATCGCCTGCGCCCGGGGGGCGGCACAGCGCTCTTCGATGCCGTCTATACGGCCTGCCGCGACAAACTGCTGGACATTTCCCGCGGTCAGGAGCCGGTGCGCAAGGCGATGGTGCTGCTCAGCGACGGCGACGACAACCAGAGCCGCGTTCGTCCCGACGAAGCCATCAAGATGTGCCAGCGTTCCGAGACCATCATCTACGCCATCAGCACCAACTGGACTCCCAGCCGCGGCAAGGGCGACAAGGTGCTCCAGGATATGGCCGAGGCCACCGGCGGCGAGGTCTTCTTCCCCCCTTCGGTCGAAGAGGTCTCCAATAGCTTCACCTCCATTGAAGAGGAACTGCGTAGCCAGTACGCCTTGACCTACACTCCGGCGGACTTCAAATACGACGGTTCCTTCCGCCCCATCTATCTCTTCTGTAACGACCGGCGCTATCAGGTGCGGGCCCGTAAAGGGTACTTCGCCACGCCCCAGTAAATGGCGGCGATAAGCAGCGAAAGGATGCGGCCCGGAGTCTTGCAGGCAAAGAGATTCCGGGCCCTTTCTGCGCTTGGGAAGTTATAAGAAAAAGCCGCCCGCGGCGGCGCTTTACAGATAAGCCGCCGCCGCCGGGCGGATTAAGGTTCTTTGATTATTTTGGAGGGGAAGGCGATCCCGGATGACGAGATGTAAGATGCGCTTGCGGGGCCGGTCGGGGCGGCGGAATCACTAATTTTCATATTTATTATCAATCAGTTGCTAGTCTTCGTCTCGTTTTGGGAGGGAATCTTGCGACTAAGTCCGCCTTGGTTCCGAAGGTGGATTGGGCCCTTTTTCGGCTCATCTATTTCTCCTTTTGTACGATGAAATAGGAAAGGGCGATCCGCACGCTTGTTTGCCTGCAATAAGCGGCATGGTGGAGCGTTCGCTCTGCACGGTTTCTACACAGAAAGATATTGCAGGCGTTTTCTTGCAGGGGATGAGACCGCGGCAGGGTTGTCTGCGGCGAGAGGAGAAGCCAGTGATCCGACAGGCAATATCATGCGACATCTGCGGTTCGGAAAAGCGGCAGGCTAAGAACTGGTTTGTGGCCTGGGACGAGGGCGAAGAGTTACGGCTGAGCGGATGGAACTCGTGCAACCAGATGAGCCCCGCGGCCAAGCACCTATGTGGGCAGACTTGCCTGCACAAGCTGGTGGACGAGTTCATGGCGCGAGAGATGGCGCGGGAACTGGAAGCTCGCACCCAGATCCCCCTGGCCCAAGCCATGGAGCAGCCGAGAGTGCTCGTCGAGGCAGTCGACACCAGCCTGACTTCGGACGCCGCCTACGATGACTTCGAGTCTTCCGCACGGCTGATTTCCATTCCGGTGGAGTTGCCGCTACCCGCGGCGATTGTGCCCAGACCCGCGGCCCTGCGTCCTCCGCTGGAAATGTTTCCGGCCGCCGCCAGCGGTGACACCGTAAAGCTGGCGCCGCCGCCCGAGGAAGCGCCACGCTTTGCTACCCCCAACTGGCGCGCCGAGGCCTGGGAGCGGGAACGGGAACGGGAACAGCACGCCGTCGCCAGCCACTCCGGGATCGCAGTCCGGCGGCGCTTCAACGGTTAACCCGCGGCGCCTTCGGCTCAGATGAAAGGCAGCCGCGGCGACCGATCTGTCTCTGACGCTGCAGACGAGACGGTTGCCGGCGGTGCCGGGGAATCAGGGTTGGGGTGAGCCTCCACCGAAGCGGCTTCTGTTACGAGTTCTTGCGCCGGAGTTGCTGCCGAAGCAAGCAGACTTCGCAATCCCGCCTCGTCCAGCACCGCTAGGTTGAGCGCCCGCGCCTTTTCAAGCTTCGTTCCGGCTTCTTCGCCGGCCACCACATAGCTGGTCTTCTTGCTTACTGCGCTGGCCGTCTTGCCGCCCGCGCTTTCAATCATCCGCTTGGCCTCTTCGCGGCTCAGCGTGTGCAGTGTGCCGGTCAATACAAAAGTCAGTCCCGTCAACTGCGCGGAACGCTGCCGCTTCTCGGCGCTCAGATCCACGCCCGCATCTTTGAGGCTCTGTACCAGGGTCAGGTTGGCCGGCTGGGTAAAAAATTCCAGGATGGCCTGTGAGATCCTTGGCCCTACCTCTTCCACACGCTCCAACTCTTCGGCGGTGGCCGCCATCAGCGCGTCAATGGTACCGAACTCCTCGGCCAGCAGTTCCGCGGTCCGCTCCCCGACAAAGCGGATTCCCAATCCCATCAGAGCCCGGGCCAGGCCGGCTTTCTTTGAGCTTTCGATCTCTTCGATCAGAGTGCGGGCGGATTTTTCGGCAAAGCGGTCGAGGCTGATCAACTGTTCCGCGGTCAGCTTGTAGAGATCGGCAACGCTGTGCACCAGACCGCGCTCCAACAGTTGCTGCACCGCGGCTTCGCCCAATCCCTCGATATTCATCACCGCACGCTTGCCAAAGTGCAGCAGGCTCTCGCGCAGTTTGGCCGGGCAAGCGGCATTGGCGCAGCGGTAGTCCACTTCGCCTTCGGCACGCACTACGGCGCTGCCGCACTCCGGGCATTGCGTGGGAAAGACAAAGGGCTGCCCGGCGCCGGAGTCGATCACTTCCACGACTTTGGGAATCACGTCGCCGCCGCGCTCCACCTTGACCGTGTCCCCCAGGCGCAGCCCCAGCCGCTCGATGAAGTCGGCATTGTGCAGGGTGGCGCGGCTGACGGTGGTGCCGCCGATGAAGACCGGCGCCAGTTCCGCCACCGGGGTCAATTTGCCGGTACGGCCCACCTGCACGGTAATCTCATTCACCTTGGTCAGGCCCGATTGCGCGGTGAACTTGTAGGCGATGGCCCAGCGCGGGGCGCGGGCGGTGAAGCCCAATCTCTGCTGGGTGGCTTGCGCGTCCACCTTGAAGACCACCCCGTCGATTTCGTAGGGGAGCTCCGCTCTTTTGGATTCGCAGCGCTCGATGAAGGCGCTCATCTCTTCGACGGATTGCACCAACGCACGGTTGGCATTGACGCGGAAGCCCAGCGCCGCCAGCGTATCGAGTGTGGCCCGCTGCCCCCGCGGCCAGAACGCCCCCTCCACCAGCAGGAAGTAGGCGTAGAAATCCAGTCTGCGCCGAGTCACGATGCTGGGGTCCAGCGTCCGCAGCACGCCGGCGGCGGCGTTGCGCGGGTTGACGGCCAGAGGCAATCCCATCTGTTCCTTTTCCTCGTTCAGGCGCTCGAAGGCGGCCTGCGGCATCACCGCCTCGCCGCGTACCTCGAAGGCCGGCGGGAGTCCCAACTTTTTCAGCGTCTCGTCGGAGATGCTCAGCGGAATGCTGCGAAGGGTACGAATATTTGAGGTAATATCCTCGCCGATCTCGCCATCGCCGCGGGTCAGCCCTGCCATCAGCTTGGAATCGGAAGATGGGCTGCCGTCCACAGGACAATAGCGCAAGGCGATGCTCAACCCGTCCATCTTCAATTCGGCGATGTACTCCACCGGGAGCGTTCCCGCCAGTTCGTGGCAGCGCTTGTCCCACGCGGCCAGTTCCTCGGCGTTGTAGGCGTTGTCCAGGCTGAGCATGGGGCGGGAGTGAGCGACCTTCTGAAAGCCCTCGGCGGGCTTGCCGCCAACCCGCTGGGTGGGCGAGTCAGGCGTGAGCAGTTGGGGGTGCATCTCCTCGATGCGCTTCAATTCGTTGAAGAGCGCGTCGTAGGCGGCGTCGTCGATCTCCGGCTGGTCGAGAACGTAGTACAGGTGTTCGTGGCGGCGCAACACGGCGCGCAACTCTTCGGCGCGTGCCGCGGGATTCGATGCGGGGTTGGAGATTTCGCCCATGGGGGAGATTATAGGCACCTGCGGTGCGGCAGATGCTGCTTGCGCGCCAGGAAATCTTTCCCCGGCATAAAAAGCACCTTTCCTGGCGAGAGGCTGATTGTTGCCCACGCCTTTTCTTGCAACCGCCAGCCGAAGGCATCCGCCCCGCCGCAGGGGGATGTATGCTTGGCTGTACATCCATGGAACCTATCACCCATCTTCTTACTGGAGCCTGTTTGGGGCGCGCCGGGCTGAACCGCAAGTCGGCCTACGCCACCCTGGCCGCGGTGCTGGCCGCCGAGGCTGCCGATCTCGACGTGTTGTGGGCCTTGCGCGGGCCGGTCGAGGAGTTGAAGCATCATCGCGGCATCACCCACACCTTCCTCGCCGTACCGCTGGTGGCCGCCGCCACCGTGGGCGCGGTCTGGCTGATCGACCAGGGCTGGCAAAAATGGCGAAATTCCCGCACCGCTCCTGGCAGCCCCACGCACGGCACGTCCTTGCTTGTGCAACAAGGCTGGAACTCTTCCACGCCGAAGGCGACTGCCCCACCGCAGGTGGTTCACTGGGGCTGGCTCTATGCCACGGCGTGTCTCTCTGCCTTGAGCCATCTCTTTCTCGACTGGACCAACAACTACGGTTTACGTCCCTTTTATCCCTTCAATTCGCGCTGGTATGCGGGCAGTTTTGTCTTCATTGCCGAACCGCTGCTGTGGGCGCTGCTACTGGCCGCGTTCATCCTGCCCGCTCTTTTCGGCCTCGCCGACACTGAAATCGGCGCCAAGAAGAAGAGATTTCGCGGGCAGGGCTGGGCGGTCTTTGCTCTTTGCGGCATGGCAATACTATGGTGCGTTCGCTGGGCGGAGCAGGCTCAGGCGCGGGCCATGATCGAGAACCTGCAAGTGGCCGCCGACCCGGTCAAGCGTATCGCCATCGAGCCTTATCCGCTCAATCCCTTCCGCTGGCATGTCTTGCTGGAAACTGAGGGTTATTACCAGACCGCCGAGGTTGACACCCGCACGCATTCCATTCAGAGCGATGCGCGCCGTGACATTCTCTACAAACCCGCCGTGACCGCCTCCACCGAAGCGGCCGAACGCACGCTGCTGGGGCAGGTCTACATGGACTGGGGAAGCTGGGCCGTGGTGCGCGACGTTGGACAGCAGCCGATTGCCGGTATCGACCCGCCGCATCTGCCGCCCCATCGCACCTGGACTACCGTCGAATTCAGCGATCTGCGCTTTGCCTACTCGTTTTTGGGGGCGAAGGCGGCTCCGGGTCGTGCGCCGCTGAGCGGTGCGGTCTACATCGTCGATGGCCGCGACGACGGCGGAGAAAACCTCAACGGGCGGGTGCAACGGTAGACAAATCTGGAACGCCGCGCCGGGCTGGTTCGGCACATGAGAAACTAACGGTTGACCGGGCCGCGCCTGACCCGCAAAATGAAGAGGGTTCTGTTGTTGCTCGATCAGGTTGTTTTCCGCGCATGGCCTGCGCAGAGACCGCCAGAAAATCGAAGTTTCGAGGTGCTTATGCCTGCCTATCTGTTTTTGCTGGTTGCTGTTTTGAGCCGTCTTTTGCCCCACGCGGGGCTGTGGAACTTCACCGCGGTGGGCGGTGCCCTGCTCTTTTTCGGTGCGCGGCGCTCGTGGCGGGAGATGCTGCTGCCGCTAGCGGCGCTGATCGCCACTGACTGGGTTCTGACCGTTGCCGTTTATCATTACAGCTTCCACTGGCAGGCTTATATGGTCACCTGGGGCTGGTACGCCATGGCCATGGCGCTGGGGCGGATTCTGCTTCATGCCCGCACCACGATGGTGCGCGTAGCCGCCGGCGCGCTGTTGGGGCCGACCTCCTTCTTCCTGGTCTCGAATTTTGCCGTCTGGTCCAGCGGATGGCTCTATCCGCGCAGCATGGGCGGTTTGCTGACCTGCTACGTAGCCGCGCTACCCTTCTACCGCAACGATCTGCTTTCGACAGGATTGGTGGCTGGCCTGGCCTTCGGCCTGCCCGTACTGGTGCGCCGCTGGAATCAAGCACAGCAGCAGACGCTGCTGGCGGGCAAATAGACCGCGCCACTTTTCGCCAGACGATTCTCCGGGCTTTCTGCTTGCTGCGTCTTTAACGCCCAGGCCGGAAGCCCGGATTCGTTTTTGCTTCATACTGGAACCAGCGGCGTCTTCCCATTCATCGCGGAACAATGATCGCCGCGCAAGGATGGGTCAAGGCGGCAGCGGCGCCGTGAGTGGGATCATTCAACTTCCCATCTTTCCCGGACTACGGTCACCAGCCCCGGCGGTGCGCCACCCACATTCCAGCGTGTGGGAGGCAGAGACCGGTTTTTGGTCCCTCGCATCCGTTGGATGGCCGCCATTTTGCCCGATTCACGGCCATGCGTCGATCCCTTAACAGAATCCTGCCCCCTGCGCCATTTACACTGGTAAACGGAGAATACTGTGTTTTTCGATAAGGCTCTTACAAGAATTTTTGGTACGGCGAACGATCGCGTCCTCAAGCGGCTTTGGCCGGTGGTGGCTGCCATCAACGAGATGGAGCCGGAGATCCAGCGGCTTACGGACGAGCAACTGCGGGCCAAGACCGGCGAATTCCGCGCCCAGATGGCGGCTCGAATCGAGGGACTCACCGATCCCGCCGAGATCAAGGCGGCGGAAAAAGCAGCGCTCGACTTGCTGCTGCCCGAGGCCTTTGCCGTGGTGCGTGAGGCCGGCTGGCGTGCCGTGCAGATGCGCCACTTCGACGTACAGTTGATTGGCGGCATGGTGTTGCACTCGGGCAAGATCAGCGAGATGCGCACCGGTGAAGGCAAAACCCTGGTGGCCACGCTGGCCTGCTACCTCAATGCTCTGGCCGGCCACGGCGTGCACGTGGTCACGGTCAACGACTACCTGGCCAAGCGCGATGCCGAGTGGATGGGCAAGATCTACGAGTTTCTCGGCCTGACCGTGGGCGTCATCGTCCACGATCTGGATGACGCCGAGCGCCGCGCCGCCTATGCCGCCGACATCACCTACGGAACCAATAATGAATTTGGTTTCGACTACCTGCGCGACAACATGAAATTCGAGATCAGGGACTGCGTGCAGCGCGGGCAGTATTACGCCATCGTCGACGAAGTCGATTCCATCCTCATCGACGAAGCCCGCACCCCGCTGATCATCAGCGGCCCTACCGATCAAACCACCGACAAATACGCCCGCGTGCGGGCCATCATCCCCAAGCTGAAACTAGGCGAAGAGATCGAAGCCAGCGACTCCAGGCGTCAGGCGGAATTGGGCCTGCAACTCGCCGAGGGGGAGAAGTTCCTCACTGGCGATTACATCGTCGACGAGAAACAGAAGACCATCGGCGTCACCGATGAGGGCTGGATCACCATCGAGCGGGAGCTGGGCATCGACAACATCGCCGACGCCGAGAACTGGGATCTCAAGCACTACGTCGAGACTGCCATCAAGGCCCACGCCCTCTACAAGCGCGATGTGGACTACGTGGTCAAGGACGGCGAGGTGCTGATCGTCGACACCTTCACTGGCCGCCTCATGCCCGGCCGCCGCTGGTCGGACGGATTGCATCAGTCCATCGAGGCCAAGGAAGGCGTCAGCATCCGCAAGGAAGACCAGACCCTGGCCACCATCACCTTCCAGAACTACTTCCGCCTCTACAACAAGCTCAGCGGCATGACCGGTACCGCCGAGACCGAGGCCGCCGAGTTCGAGAAGATCTACAAGCTGGAGATTGTGGTCATCCCCACCAACAAGCCCATGCTGCGTATCGAAAACCCCGACGTCGTCTACCGCACCGAAAAGGAAAAGTACAAGGCGGCAGCCGACGACATCGCCGCGCTGCACGAGAAGCAGCAGCCGGTGCTGGTGGGCACCACCTCGATCGAGAAGTCGGAGCGCCTGTCGGGAATCCTGCAGCGCAAGGGCGTGCGCCACGTGGTGCTGAACGCCAAGTTCCACGAGCGCGAGGCGGAGATCGTGGCCCAAGCCGGACGACTGGGCGCGGTGACCATCGCCACCAATATGGCCGGCCGCGGCACCGACATTCTGCTGGGCGGCAATCCCGACTTCATGACCCGCCAGGAACTGGTCAAGAAGGGCCGCGCCCGTGCCATCAGCGTGGCCGAAGGCGCCATCAATCCCATGGCCCCGGCCGGCTTCCAGCGCTTTTACTATCAGGGCCAGGAGTTCGAAGTCGCCGGCGGCGACTGGACCGAAGTCGACGCAGTGCACGCCGAGGCCGCGCGCCAGGAGCACGCCCAGGTGATCGAGGCTGGCGGCCTCTTCATCCTCGGCACCGAGCGCCACGAGTCCCGCCGCATCGACAATCAGTTGCGCGGGCGCGCCGGCCGCCAGGGCGATCCCGGCGAGTCCCGCTTCTATCTCTCCCTCGAAGACGATCTGATGCGCATCTTCGCCAAGCAGTGGGTCAGCACCCTGCTGGAGCGGCTGGGCATGGAAGAAGGCGTGCCCATCGAGTCGCGCATGATCTCCAACCGCATCGAAGGCGCACAGAAGGCCGTCGAAGCGCAAAACTTCGAAAGCCGCAAGCATCTCATCGAGTACGACGACGTGATGAACAAGCAGCGCGAGGCGGTCTATGGCCTGCGCCGCAAACTGCTCGAAGGCGTCGAGCAGCGCGAGATGATTCTGGAGGATTACGTCGGAGGTATCCTCAGCAGCGCGCTGGACGAGTTCTGTGCCGAGAATCTGCGCCCCGAGCAGTGGAACATCAAGGGCCTGGAAGAGCGCCTGCAAGGCCAGTTCGGCCTGAAAATCACTGCCGCTGGAATCAAGCCTCTGGAACTGACCCGCCACGAACTGGGCGAGAGCATCTTCGAGAAGCTTTCTGTCGAGTACCAAGCCAAGGAGAAGCTGCTTACCTCCGAGACCATGCGCTATCACGAACGCATGGTGATGCTGAGCGTCATCGACGGCCTGTGGAAGGATCACCTGCTGGCCATGGATCACCTCAAGGAAGGCATCGGACTGCGTGGCTATGCGCAGCAGGATCCGCTGGTGGCCTACAAGCGCGAATCCTACGACATGTTCGAAGCCATGATGCTGAAGTTCCAGGAAGATACCTGCCGCTTCCTCTTCCGCATGCAGATCCTGGGGCCTGACGGGCAGCCGGTGGATGCGGCGCCCGAAGTTTTGGTGCGGCGTGAGGTTCCCAAGGCCCCCGCGGTGGCCAGCGCCGATCTGCGCGAGGCGTCCCGCGAGAACGCCATCGTGACCCGCCAGCCTTCCACCACCATCGACGCGCTGGAGAAGGAGTTCCAGCGCAAAAAACAGCGCGAACTGGCCGCGGCCAGCATGGCCGGCGCCGGCGAAGCCAGCCAGCCCACACAGCGCCGCACCGGAGAGAAGGTGGGCCGCAACGATCCCTGTCCCTGTGGCTCCGGCAAAAAATACAAAAAATGCCATGGCGCCGAGCAATAGAAGATTTTCGCTCTTTGCAACTTCGAAGATGCCTTGGGCTGGCCAAGGCCGATGCCATAAAAACAGCGCAGGGGCGGGGAATCATCCCGCCCCTGCGCTGTTCTGGTCCAGGGTCAACACCATCGTCCTGTAGAGCCTTGCGGTTCACGCACAGCTTGCCGGCCGATGCGCACGCGCCCGCGCGTTACAGCCTCCGCACAGCGGTGACCGCACAGCTTCCTGCCCATCCTGAAGCGGGCTACATGCCCGGCGACGCGCTTGATGGAGAGCGTCGTCAGACGAAGTTCCTCGGAAAAGGCCGTCGGATGTTCCGTACGGCGCAAGCGTCATTGCTCTAGCTGGTCAGGTTGAAGTGCAGCTCCACTTCCATGGTGGAGGGGCCGTCTCCAGTCTCGAACTTCCATTTACGCACCGCATCTTCGGCGGCGGGGGTCAACATGCGATTGCCTTCCACGGGCTTCACATCGGTAACCGAGCCGCTGGCATCCACCGTGACTTGCAGCTTGACCGCCCCAGTGATCTTCATGCGCTTGGCCATCTCCGGATAAGCAGGAGGAACGCGGGTCTTGACCACGCGATCGGCCGCATGAGCGGGCAAAACCAGCGCCAGAAGCAGCGCGACCGCGGTCGCTTGAGCCAGCCTGGTGAATGGAATACGCAACCCTTGGGTGAGAGATGATACCTCGATTAATCTCATTGGGCCTCCAGCAGTTCAACCTTTACGCTGATGTTATCGGCGATTGGCGGACAGAGATGAGCACTTTTTAATCACCTGTTTGGGGGATGAGAATCCTCAAATGGTGGGAGCGGTAGCGGGCCAAAACAAGAGACAAACGTTCCGTAGGCATAAGATTTGCCCGCATAGCGTCTACCGGGAAACGGCGCCGGGAATGGGGCTCGCTATCCGCATTGGCACGGCCATAGCTGTCATGCATTGGCCGCGCCAGTGCGGATAGGTATTGCCGAAGACCGAAAACTCTCGGCTAATAGGCTTCTTCTCTCCGGGTTCCGGAGGTCATGTCTACCTCACCCGGATGGGAGTAAAAGCCTCCTTTCAATGTGCTCAAAAGACAGGATGAATTCCGAAGATTCTCCCAAAAAGTTACTCCGCTTCTTTTGGGGTGACGGCGGCACCTTTCGTCGCTATCGGTCAAGACCGGCAGCGGGCCTCGGCGCCTATTGCCCAAGCGCGAAGTTGAGGATCACTTCCTCGGTCGTTTCGGCGGGTCCGGGTTCAAATCTCCACTTATGCACCGCATCCTCGGCGGCAGAGGACAAGACGCGGTTGCCTTCCAGCGTTTTGACCGTGGTAACCTTGCCTTCGCTGTCGACCGTGGCTTCAATCCTGACCGCGCCGGTGATCTTCATGCGCCTGGCGATCTCGGGATAAAGCGGAGCCACGCGCGATTTCACGGCGCGGCTGGCGGCTAAGGCGGGCATGGCCAGCGCCACGAGGAGCGCCAGCGTTAAAACCTGTAAAACTCTGGTGAAAACTCTCCCACCAGCCGAGGAGTGATTCTCGTGATTCTTCATGACGATTCTCCACAACTCTTGCCTGTTGTATGTGGGTTATCGGCAAACGGAGAAGCGAGATGAGTTCCTTTTAAAAATTGAATGAAAAGTTGTAGACGCGATGCAACTTGGGAGGTAGCTCCACAAACGCCAAAAGAGGAAGGCCTGCGGCTGTGCCTTCCTCTGGATTCCGTGAGTGTTCCAAGCCAAAACCTGTGCCGCGGTTCGGGGCAGGCGGGGGAAGTCGATGCTCACTTCCATCTTTATCGCGCCGGAGAGGTGTATGCGCTTGCCGATCACCGTATAAGTGGCGCCGGCGGCCTCCCCGTTTACTCTTTTCCCTTCAGGAGTGCGTGGGTGAGGGCGAGGCTCAGTTGACCAGCGCGAAGTGCAACTCCACCTGCACCGTCGAGGTTCCTGCACCTGCGGCAAACTTCCACTTGCGGACCGCTTCTTCGGCCGCGGGACCAAGCATGCGGTTGCCGTCGACGGCCTTGGCCTCCTTAACGGTGCCTTCGGCGTCCACGGTAGCCTCGACCTTCACCGCTCCGGTGATCTTCATGCGCTTGGCCATCTCGGGGTAGACCGGGGCAACCCGCTTGCTGACTTCGCGCTCGTCGGCGGCGTGTGCGGGAATTGTAAACACAACAACCAGTGCCAAGGCAGCAGCCTGAAAAAGCCTGATCGCATTGCGCTGTGCGCGAAAGGCGGAAAGGCAGGGGGAAATCAGATTCATTGGTCCTCCAGAAAGGGTACTTCTTGCTTACTGAAGTTATCGACAAATTGGGTACCAATATTAAATTTCATCCATTACTCGTACCGCATAGCGGTACTGATGAGAAACCTCACAGAATCAAAAAGAAAGCGCCAGCCCGCGGGTTCGAATTGGAGAGAAACTGTCGCGTATCTATTCAGACCTGCTCAGCCTCTGGGGTTGCCAGCAGGGCCGCGAAGGTCAGATCCTCGGCGCCGCTGTGGTGCCGTTCACGCCACTCCTCGAAGAGCCGGCCATAGCTGAGGGTGATGTAATCGCTTGGCTCGACGCCCAGGCGGGCGGCGGCTCGGTCTATCCAGGCGGGCGCGCCTTCCAACTCGGCGTAGACCCCGATGGGGGTCTCGTCGAGGACGCAGTGGCCTTCGCCATCGCTCCACTCGGTGCGCCACTTCTCGTAGCGGAAGGCGGGAACCAGGCCCAGGGAGAGAAAAATCTCGGCCAGAAGTTCACCGTCGGCGACCTCGGTCTCGGTCTCCACGCGGTGCTTGTGCGGGTCGCCCTCGGCATTGAGGCCAGTCTCGGCCGCCGGAGGGCGCTTGTGGGTTACGGTCCAGCGTCCGTTGTAGCCGCGAATGCGCAGGATCTCGGTGCGGGCCCGCATCTCCCGGGCAGGGGTGTCGTAGAGTGTGTTGGACTCGAAGCTGCGCGGCGTTTGCAGATGAAAACCCGTCTCCACCAGACGCAGGCTCAGTGCGGCGGCATCCACAACGCGGAATTTGATTTCGGTCTCGATGGCCATGGCAAAACAGCTTTCTGTTTACAACCGACAGCTAACTGTTTGTCTGCCGGCTCGCCAAGCGGGGTTGTTTCCGCAGTCGGCATAGGAAACAAGCGAGTGGCCAGAAGCTGTAACGCTGAGTATACGGCAGGTGGCGCATGGCGGTGCAGAGGGGCGACAATAAGAAGGTGAAGACGTTGCGTCTGGTGGTCGATCCAACCGATTTGGGGAGTTCCGCGGCCGAGCAAGCTCTGAGCTGCGCGGCACGGATTCTGCGCGCCGGCGGCCTGGTGGCCCTGCCTACGGAGACAGTTTACGGATTGGGCGCCAACGCCCTGGACGCCCAGGCAGTGGGCCGCATCTTTGCCGCCAAACAGCGCCCCTCGTGGGATCCCATCATCGTGCACATCGCCGACCTTGACATGCTGCAGGGGCTGGTCGAAGAGGTGCCTGAAGCGGCGCGCCGCCTGATGGAAGTCTGCTGGCCCGGACCCTTGACGCTGCTCTTGCGCCGCACCTCCGCCGTGCCAGATGCGGTAACCGCGGGACGGCCCCTGGTGGGGGTGCGCATGCCGGCTCATCCCGTAGCGTTGCAACTGATCCGCCGTGCCGGAGTTCCCATTGCCGCGCCCAGTGCCAACACCTTCGGCCACATCAGCCCCACCAGCGCGGCGCATGTTCTGGAAGACCTGGACGGCCGCATCGACGCCGTCTTGGATGCGGGTCCAACCGAGCATGGCGTGGAATCGACGGTACTCGATCCCGGCCAAACGCCCCTGATAATCTACCGGCCGGGCGCGGTTACCGCGTTGCAGATCGAAAAAACCGCCGGTCCGGTGGAGATTTACCGCCCCCGCGGGCCGCTTCGCCAGGCTGCCGCGCAGGCGCCCGGACAGATGAGCACGCGGCGCGCGGCCCTGCCCTCGCCCGGTGTGGGACTGCGCCACTATGCGCCCAAGGCCCGGCTGGTGCTGGTCGAAGGCGCCCTTGATGAACTGGGCGGCCGGCTCGCCGCGGAGGCCGCCAACTGGCCCGGCGAACGCGTGGGCCTTTTGCTGCCCGCCGATATGGAGCCTTCCTTTGCCCCCGTCGCCAGCTTTGCCTGGGGCCGCTGGGCCGCGCCCAGGGAGATGGCCCGCGACCTCTACGCCGGCCTGCACGCCCTGGATGCCGCCGGCTGCACGGTGATCCTGGCGCCCCTGCCCAGACCCGAGGGCATCGGCGCCGCCCTCCGCGATCGCCTGCGCAAGGCCGCATACGAAAAGCAGGGACCAGGGACAGATCTAATCCCTAATCCCTAATCCCTGTCCCCTCGTTCCCTGCTCGTTCAGCTTATACATATATTTGATCGCGCATTTATAGATCAGCGTGCGGGTCCGGCCGCCGATCTTCAGCGCCCACCGGTCGTACCATTCTATGCGGCCCTCTATCTTTTCTCCGTCGTCCAGCAAAACCACCATTGGCGTCTGCATCTGAATCTGCTTTTGCAGATAGAAGAGTTCCGCCTGGCCGTGCTGCTGCTCGTCGCTCAACTGGTGAGCCGTGAGGCTGGCTGGCAGGAGCACATTCCACTTTTTCTTGGATCGGGGGCGACTCTGGGAGGACTCCGCGCCGCTCCCCGCCGGGAAGATTTTCCCTGCACTGCTCATGGAGGACAACTCCCCTTCTTCGTCGCGAACTCAGTGCGATCCCCAGATGGATGAGCCGGACGATAAGGGAAGAGATGCGTGCAGGGCGCAATCGAGTTGCTTGCCGCCAAACAAAGCGCCGCCTTCAGATGCGCTGCAGGCCGGTGGCCATGGCGTCCAGCGAGAGTGAGCGCAGCAGGTTGCGGCGCATGCCCTGCTCGACCTGGACCAAGGCGCGAGCGGCGCCGTCGATCCAGTCCACGGTAACTCCCTGGGCCAGGCGAGTCAGATCGGCCTCGATGTCCAGGTTGCGAATCAGTTGCGGCGTTCCGGCGACCAGCAGCAGCAGGTCTTCAACCAGGCTGCCCAGGGCGCGCAGCAGGTTGAGAGTCTTCTCCTGCCCGTCGGCGCCGGCGCGGTAACTTTCTGTAGCGTGAAAAAGCTGCGAGTAATCGGGTTCGCGCAGGGCGGTGCGCAGAATGAGCAGCGCTTCCTGGCGGCTGGTCAGGTAGACGCTCAGGTCCATGGTCAGCGCCCGGCCTACCGCCCCTTCGGCCAGCCGTGCGGCCAGGGCGCGCTCCTGGGGGCGCAACGCGGGACGGCGCTGAGCCAGTAGCGTCTCCAGATCCGCAGCCGCCAGCGCGCCCAGCCGGTGCACGATGGAGCGGGAACGGATGGTGGGCAGCAGTTCCTGCGGGTTCTCGGTGAGCAGAACCAGCGAAGTCCCCTCGGGTGGTTCTTCGAGAACCTTCAAGAGGCTGTTGGCCGCTTCCTTCATGAATGCCGAGCAGGTGAAGATGTAAAAGGCGCGCCGTGCATCGTTGGGAGGGCGATAGTAGGCGGCGTGGATCACCTGTCGAACCTGCCCCATCTTGATCATCAACTGCGGAGGATCGGGGGGGATGATCATTACGTCGGGGTGGGTCTGGATGAGGATGCGGGTGTCCTTTTTGTCGGCGTCGCGCATCTCCTCGCGGGCGGCCACGGCCTCGGCCACACGGGCGTCCAGGTTGGCCGCCTCGCCGATGCGGGTACAGTTGGCGCAGCTTCCGCAGAAATCGGGTAAGCCCTCCGACTCGGAGGGGTTCAGGCAGTTGATAGCCCGCGCCAGCATCAGCGCCAGCGTATATTTGCCCGCCCCGCGCGGCCCAGCCAAGATCAACGACTGGGGGAAATGCCCGCTGCGCACACTTTCGCGCAGCCGCGAGACGGTGGCCGAGTTACCGAGAAAATCCTTAAAGCCCACGTTATTGAGTCTATAGCGCCCTGCACACCGCTGTGAGGGATTCCCCCGCCCGGCTGCGGAGAAAAAATATTGTCAACTGTGCTTGACACCAATTCACAAGCAGATGTAAAGTCTATTTGTCATTAGGACAAGGAGGCTATACATGAAATGCGCAGCGAAGAATCCGGCTGCACGGCACTATTTCCTCCGGTTTGCAGGCACGATGGCGGCCTACTGCGTTTGCATCACCGTCTCGGTCACGGCATTCGTTCGCTTTCACCCGGCGGGCGTGGTGGCCTACGCGCTGGCGGTTCTTCCCGCCTTGCCGATTGTGGCGATGCTGGCGGTTTTTGCACTCTATTTGGGTGAGGAGAAGGACGACTTTCAGCGTACGGTGATGGTCCAGTCGATCTTGTGGAGCACCGGCGCGACTCTGGCCGCGACCACCGTGTGGGGCTTTCTGGAGAATTTCGTCCATGTTCCCCATATGCAACTGATCCTGGTCTTTCCGCTCTATTGCCTATTTTGGGGAATCGCGACGCCCTTTGTGCTGCGCAGGTACCGATGAACCGGGATTTGTATCGTCGCGTTACGGCGGGGATGAACTGCTCCGTCACAAAAGCCCCGTGCCCCATCCTCGGCGCGTTCTTGGCGTCGAGGGTGGGAAACCACGAATCGCAAGAGCCTTGTTCACAGGGAGACCGATCATGGAACGTCACACCGGCAGTCCCGCCAGATACCGCTTCGAGGACCGGTTCCTCTTCCTTGTCTTGCCGCTCATGTTCCTCAATCTATTGATGGCGGTAGTGGGATTTCACACTTTCCATCTTCAGCCGGCCGGCTCACTGGCCATCCTTTGCTCCATCCTGATGGCGTCGCCATGGATTGCATTCATCGTCATCTACGGCTTGTATCTGGCCGAGGAGAAAGACGAGTTCCAGCGCACGATTCTGGTGCAGTCCCTTCTCTGGGGGATTGGCGCGACCTTGGCGACCACCACCATCTGGGGAACTCTGGAGAAGTTCAACCTGGTTCCACCGATGGATGTCAATTCGGTCGTGTTTCTGTTCGTTATTCCCTTTACTATTGCCGAGCGGGTGCTTCGTTGGAGGTACAGATGAAGAACCGCCTCAAGGTGCTGCGCGCCGAGCGCAACTGGTCGCAGGCCGATCTGGCCGCGCGGCTGGAGGTCTCGCGCCAGTCGGTGAACGCCATAGAGACCGGTAAGTTCGATCCCAGTCTTCCCTTGGCCTTCAAACTGGCGCGGCTCTTCGCGATTCCCATCGAAGCGATCTTTCTGGATGAGCTATAGACAGGCAGAGTTGCCCAATGACACTGAAAGCCCACACTTCCCATCTGCGCGATAGATGGAAGCGTGGGCTTTGCAGTGCCAAATTGGTCAGTCATGCGCCGGAAGAGCGCCCTGGTGAGGGCGGTTACTCGTGCAGGTCGGTCTTCGAGAGCATATCCAGGAATTGTCGCTGGGTGCGCCGGTCAATGGCCACTGCCAGCAAGCTGCCGTCGCGGTTAAAGAGGAAGGTTCTGGGAAGGCCGGTAATGTGGAACTGTTTTGCCACGGTACCGCCCGGATCGAGCAGCACCGTAGGGTGATACTTGCCGGGCGCCAGAAGTGAGCCGACGGTGAACAGCTTTTCGTCGGAGATGGAGAGAACCACCAATCCCTGCGACTGAAAGTAGGTAGACAGGGAGTCCAGTATCGGCATCTCCTGGCGGCAGGGCTCGCACCAGGTGGCCCAGAAGTTGACTAGGACGATCTTGCCGCGCAGATCGGAGAACTTGTACACCTTGCCGTGAAGATCCTTGAGGCTGAAATCGACCTTGGCGATCTCCTTTTCATCGTCGGCCAGCTTCTGGCTGGCTTTGGCGTAGAGCGGGTCGCCCAAGGTGGTGGTGAGATGCTCGTAGCGCACCAGTCGAGCCAAATCGGCGTAGGGCGCGGGCGGCTGATCGTTCTTGGCGGGAACCGGGGATCCACTCAGCGCCTCGGAAAGGGCGTCGGCCGTGGCCTGCAGGGCTTCGTTGCCCAGATCCCCCTCGGTTACCAGGTGAGACAAGGAGTCGGCCAGCCGCACCTTGGCCTCGCCGGCGGGCAGGGCGCGAATGTCTTTGGCGATCTTCAAAGCGGCCGCCGGGATCTGCGCTTCGGGGAGCTTGCGCAGCCCATCCAGTTGGTTGGAGATGGAGGATTCGGCGCTCTTGGCGTGCAGCAAGGGAGCAGCCAGCAGTATGCCAGCTACCAGCAGGGTGCGATGCAACGAAGTCATTGGTTCTCGCGATCGAAGTGAATTGGGTTCAAGCGTGGCTTTGCCGCTTCGCCAAAATTATATCTCCGCAGACCTGCCCGCGCACCAGCCCAAAACCTGCCTATCGAATCGAAGACATCAAGAAAGCGCCGCCACCCTTTTCAACCGGGGATGGAGGAGGAGGTTCTGTATGATGGGACCGACAATAAACGTTCCTGGAATACTGGTTCGAAAGGGCGGAAGATGCGGGAAAAATTCATTGGGAAAGCGCGTCAACGAGAGATCCGGATGACGCCGATAAAGCAGTCTGCGGCACACTTCAGGCATTCCTTGCTCGTGCGCTTCTGTCTCTCTGCAATGCTGCCATTTGTTGCCTGGGGCGGCTATGCACAGGGTACGGCGCAGTTTCGCGGGGATCTGGAGCATAGTGGTGTTTACTCTGGGCGCGCGCCGGCGGAGATCACTCGTTTGCGCTGGGAGTTCAAAACCGGCGGACGCATCTTTTCTTCCCCCGTGGTGGCCGACGGCATGGTGTTTGTCGGCAGCAACGACCATTTCCTGCACACCCTCGATGCTTCTACGGGAGGCGAGATCTGGAAGTTCGCCACCGGTGCCAACGTCAACAGTACCCCCGCGGTCAACCACGGCATGGTGTACTTTCTCAGCCTGGATGGCAGTGCCTATGCGCTGGAAGAGCGAACCGGGAAGCTGGTCTGGAAGTTCGAGACCGGCGGTGAGAGCCGGCTGAACATGGCGGGAATCTACGGACTGGCTCCATCCCGCGAAGTGGTTCCGGATGTTTGGGATTTTCTGCTCTCCTCCCCAGCCGTGGAGGGTGGCCTGGTCTATTTCGGCAGCGGCGACCACCACGTCTATGCGCTGGAGGCGGCTACAGGCAAGTTGCGCTGGAAATTTCAGGCTGGCGACGTGGTGCACTCCTCGCCGGCAATAGCGGACGGGCGGCTCTATATCGGGTGCTGGGACGGCGTCATGTACGCATTGAATGCGCAGACTGGCGCGCTGGAATGGAAGTTCGCCAGTGGGGTTGATGACACGC
>Ga0326728_10008717_pt1 | contig 24947 bp, 20 predicted proteins | sample MB3enrmetagenome_FD_207602 | JGI IMG/M metagenome (GOLD analysis project Ga0326728, IMG submission 207602) | Lab enriched peat soil microbial communities from McLean, Ithaca, NY, United States - MB31MN | ecosystem: Environmental > Terrestrial > Soil > Wetlands > Peat | place: USA: New York... | reverse complement strand
GCTCGACGAGCTCACCTCGCTCGCGTGCGACACCGCCCAGGGCTTCCTCTTCACCCACCCGCTCCCGGCCGACGCCATCGCCGAGTACCAGCACGGCGGGACACCGCACCCCGGGTAGTCGAAGCCCCGTCCCGAAGGCGGCCGCGCGCGACGGATGGGTCTTTAACCGGCGTCATCGCCGGGGCGTTGGGGGGATCCCCGGTTGCCGGCAGAGCGGACCACCGCAGACATTTGCCCATTGTTCGCGAGAAGGTCATCTCCCATTCACTAGCAGGAGTTGCTCGAAGCGGGCGCACCGAAGAGACTCGCGGCGGCGAAAGAGGGCGGGGCCATGGAGCGTTTCGAGACCAGCACACCGATCGACGGAGGTTCCCGGATCGGGCTCGCGTACGAGCCCGAGCGCGATGCCTTCCGCCTTTTCAGGAGCGCCGAGAAGGAGGCCGCCGAGCGGGTGGACTTCGGCCGGCCGATCCTACGGAGCCACTGCCGTGAGCGCTCGCATCTCACAGCCCGCATCCTCGCCGAGTTCGGCAAGGACTCGCGGCTCCGCGACGATCCGATGAGTCGATCGCGCTTCGCGCTCGCCCTCGCCGACCAGGCGATCGCCAACCACCCCGACTTGTTCAGCGAGCGCTTCGACATCTTCGCCGAGGTCTAGGTGTTCCCTCGACAGGCGTTGGTGACGCGGTAGAGGTCCACGGGCGGGAGGACCCCCGGTTGCAGATGTGCAGGTGTCGTATCTCTCACATCGACCGGAGACCCTCCATGGCTCACCGTAACGCCCCCCACCCCGCGTGGCCGACTCCTGCTCTGCCGGCGCATCGCGACAGAAGGCCCGGTCGCGCACGTCGCGGCCCAGATGGGGATCTCCCGCCATGGCGCCACGAAGTGGCGGCTGCGCGACCCGGATCTCGGCGAGGATGGCCCCCCTCCCGACCGCCGAACCGGCCCGCCGCCTCGGCGGCGGTGGCGACCCGGAACGGCTCGAGGAGAAGATCTGCCGGGTCCGTCGGGGTCGACCGGGGTCTCGGCGGTGCTTGGTGGGCCGTAGAGGACTTGAACCTCTGACCTCTTGCGTGTCATGCAAGCGCGCTACCGGACTGCGCCAACGGCCCAGGAGATGCGCACGTTACCACCGGGCGGTCACGAGATGAGACCGAGCATCAAGAGGCCGCACACCTGACCTCTCACCCTAGGGCCGCCCCGGATCCGGTCCCGATGAGCCGGCGCGTTGGCAGCCCCCCGGATCGGGCATCGCGATGCGCCGCGACCCAGTCGTCGCCGTCGATCACTTGTCGCACAGACAGCGAACTTGTAGCAGACTCTTCGCACAACCGGTGTACCAAGTTGCCCGAGAGGACCTGTGTCATGGACAAACACACGGTGCGAATTGGCTCGGCGGGATGCGCCGCCACCGTTCTCGCCGGGATCTTGCTCTTCGGCCCGCTACCTGTCGGAGCGGCCGAGGCGCAGGCGAGGCCGTCGCATGCTGTGACAGCGGTTCCGAAGCCCGGTAAGTCCTGTCCCGCCAAGAAGCTCGGGAACAAGGCGAAGGACGGGAAGCTGACCTTGGTCTGCAAGAAGGTCCACTCCCACGACAAGTGGGTCATCTCGAAGATCGTGGTGAAGACACTTTCGGTCGCGCAGGTCAAGAAGGCGTTCTCGACGGACGTCGCCCCAGCAGCTTCTGACCTCAAGACTTTCGAAGCCAAGGCCGAGCAATACGGAACCTCGATAACTCCGGCCGAGGCGGAATCGATCTCCGCGCCCCTTGTCGTCGCTGCCAACAAGCTCGACTCCGAGCTCGACGCCCTGAACGCGACCGGCACAGTCGAAACGGACATCCACACGTACGTCGCCGAGGACACCGTGATCGTCGGCGTGCTCCAGCAGGCCGGGAGCCAAACGTCCTTGACCCTCCCCGCTTGGGGCAGGACGCTTCTCAAGGACGGGAGACTCCTCAAGTCGGATGGCGACGTTCTGCGTTCCGCTCTCGGATTGCCACCGTCACCATAGGCAACTCAACACGTGGCCCGAAAGCCCCGGGGCTCCGGGACGCGACTCGGCGCTCTTGACGCGCCCGACCCGCAGGTTGTCCGTGAGCCGTATCGGATCGGCAAGAACGCGACGATCGTGACGAGCGAGCGCGCCGATCCCGGTTCGCGCGGGCGCGCGGAGTCAGGCGGCGTGCTCGTCGTCGTCGACGGAGCCAAGGCGCCTGAATCCGGGGCTCGACGGGGAGTCGACCTGGGCTGTCGGTAGGATCTCGGCCGTGCCGACCGCCCCCCGACCCGGTCCCGTCGGGGCCGGCGGGACGGCATCCCGTCCCGGATCGGGCTTCGCGGTGCGCCTCGCCGTCCGCCTACGGGTGCTGGCCGATCCTGCCGCGCTGGCGACCTTGGTCGTCGTCGCCGCCGTCACCGCGTTCGTCATCGCCCAGCTCCAACCCGGACTGATCTTCGGTCCGAACATGGACGTCGGGGGGGACACCGCAGGTCATGTCGTCGCTGTCGACTACTTCATCCACCACCTGCTCGCGCACGGCGAGTTGTCGGGCTGGGACCCGCAGTGGTTCGGAGGGTTCCCTCTCTACGTGTTCTACTTCCCGCTGCCGGCGGCGCTCGTCGGCGCTGTCTCGCTGGTCACGTCCTACGCCGTCGCGTTCAAGATTGTGACGGTCCTCGGCACCGTCTTCCTGCCGCTCGCGGCGTACACCTTCGGACGCCTCGCTGGTTTCGCGCGACCGGTTCCCGCGCTCATGTCGGCGACCACCGTGCCGTTCCTTTTCAACTTCGCGCCGTCGAACACCGCCGTCTACATCCCGTGGAACATCGACGGAGGCACGATCGCCTCGACGCTCGCCGGGGAGTTCTCGTTCAGCCTCGCCCTGACTCTCGCCGTGCTCTTCCTCGGCGTCTTCGTTTACTCGCTACGTACCGGGCGCTGCCGCTGGCTCGCCGGACTGCTGTTCGCCCTGACGCTGCTCTGCCACGTCATCCCGGGCCTGTTCGCGGGTGGCGCCGCCGTCATCATCGCCATCGCGCGCTGGGAGCGGCGCGGCCTCAAGACCCTGGTCCTCGTCGGCGTCCTCGGCGCCCTCGTCGCTTCGTTCTGGCTCCTGCCGTTTGGCGCGTACCTCAAGTACTCGTCGTCGATGAACTACGGGCGGGTCGGCGCCGTCTACGCCCAGCTCTTCCCCGCGAACGGGGAACAGGCCGTCCAGTGGATCGCCGCGCTCGGGCTCGTCCTCGCGATCTGGCGGCGCGAACGGATCGCCCTCGCCCTCGCCGCGATTGCCGGCGCGAGCGTCGCCGCGTTCTGCTGGCTCCCTTCGGGCCTCGTGTACAACGGTCGCTGGTTGCCGTTCTGGTACCTCGCGACGGCGCTCCTCGCCGCGTACGCCATCGGCGAACTCGGGCGCATCGCTTTTTCGGCCCTGGGCCACGAATGGCTCAACGCCGAGTTCACCGGCATCTTCGGGGCCGCGGTCGCCGTGGTGCTCGTCGCTGCGTGGTTGGGAGTCCTCCCGTTCTACGTTCCCCCGAGCGGTCAGGAGAACCCTGTCGACTACTGGGCCGTGTGGAACTACTCGGGATACCAGGCCAAGCCGGGGTGGCCCCAGTTCCAACGGGTCGTGGCGATGCTCGAGGGGGCTGCCGCGGTCCACGGCTGCGGCCGGCTGGACTACGAGTACTCCCCGAACACCCAGAACGCCTTCGGCTCGACGATCGTGCCGATGTCGTTCCCGCTGTGGACGAACGGCTGCATCGACAGCGCCGAAGGTCTCTACTTCGAGTCGTCGACCTCAAACCACTTCCACTTCCTCGACCAGGCCGAGCTTTCGCTCCAACCCTCGAACCCCGTCGTCGGTCTCCCCTACCGCTCCCTCGACGTCGCTGACGGCATCCGCCACCTTCAGCTCACGGGCGTGAAGTACTTCCTCGCCAACTCGCCGACGGTTGAAGCCGACGCCGCAGCGGATTCGGCTCTCGTCGAGGTCGGATCGACCCCCGAGTCGGCGGACGTCGTCGACGGGTCGACGCCCCCGCCGGCCAACGCGAAGCCGGAATGGGTCCTCTACCTCATCCGGGATTCCCAGCTCGTCGTGCCCCTCCACTATGAGCCGGTCGTCGAGAGCGGCCTTTCGAAGACCCAGTGGCAGACGACGACGGCGATCACCTGGTACCAGAACCCGCGCTACTGGCCGGTGCCGATCGTCTCGGGGGGACCGAGCGCTTGGCCGCACGCCGGGGCGGGCACGTTGCTCCTCCCGGGAGCGTCGCGGCGCGTCCCGCCGACGACCGTCTCCCGCGTGACCTACACCGATTCGACGGTCTCGTTCGAGGTCGGGCGCCTGGGCGTGCCCATTCTCGTCAAGGTCCCCTACTTCCCGAACTGGTCGGCGCAGGGCGCCTTGGGCCCGTACGAGGCGACGCCGAACCTGATGGTCGTCGTACCAGTCGCCCACCACGTCGTCCTCAGCTACGGAACGACGACCGTCGACTGGGTCGGCCGTGTCGCCTCGATCGCCGGTCTTGCCGGGCTCGCAGCTGTCGGGCGACTCGGAGCCGCCGGCGCGGCCGCGCCACCGGCATCCGGCCCGGGCTCTGAGCCGACCGCGCCGGGTGGGGAAACCGGCGCCGAGCCCGGGAACGAGGCGGCCGACGCGGCAGACGCGGATGAGGCATCCTTCGACCCATGGAAACCCCCGCCGGAACCTCTGTGAGCGACGAACCCGGCCCCTCCCCCGGCGAGGTGGCGAGTGCGCTCGAGCCGCCACCGGAGATCACCGTCGTCTTACCGGCGCACAACGAGGTCATGCTCATCGGCTCGACCGTCACGAACCTCGTCTCGGGACTCGAGCGACGCGGTCGCGCCTTCGAGATCCTCGTCGTCGAGAACGGATCGACCGACGGGACGCTGCGCCTCGCCCGCCTGCTGGCGGCCCAGCTCCCCCATGTGCGCGTCCTGTCGCTCGCATCCGGAGACTACGGCGAGGCCCTCGCCACCGGCTTCCGTGACGCGCTCGGCCCCCTCATCGTCAGTTTCGACGTCGACTACTACGACCTGTCGTTCTTCGACGCTGCGCTCGGCCTTCTCGACTCGGGGGAGGCGGACCTCGTGCTCGCCTCGAAGCGGGCGGCGGGTGCCCGTGACCGCCGTCCTCTGTTGCGGCGCGTCCTCACCGCCGGTTTCGCGGCCGCGCTCCACCGAGTCGTCGGCATCGAGGTGAGCGACGCCCACGGGATGAAGGTGGTGAGTGCGTCCGCCGTCGTCCCGCTCATCGACAAGACCGTCCTGCGCGGGAGCCTGTTCGACGTCGAGCTTGTTCTGCGGGCAAGCCGGGCCGGCCTCGCGGTGCGTGAGCTGCCGGCGGTCGTCCGCGAGCTGCGGACCCCGCGCACGTCGGTCCTCCGCCGCACCGTCGAGTGCGTGATCGGCCTCGTCCGTCTCCGACTGCTCCTCGGCGCGGGCGAATGGCCTGAGAAACGCCCGCCGGAGCGACCCGCCTCCTGAGCATCCGGACGGCGCTCGTCGCCACTTTGCCCGGCGAACGGCGTCGCGGGCTCTCTAGGCGGCGAGGATCCTGACGATCTCGCGCAGTTCCATCCGCGCCGCGCCGAGCTGCCCGCGCGCCACGGTGGCCGTCGAGGCCGCCGCGGCAAACGTCGCCTGGGCCGAGGCGGCATTTTGCGGCGTGAGGGCGAGGAGCGACGCCGACGCGCCTTCCAACGAGGACTCGATCCCGCTGAGCTCGGCGACGAGCTTCTCATAGACCCGTTGCGCGGCGACGGTTCCGCGGCCGTTGTTCCGCTCGGTCGTGATCGCGGTCTGGATCGACGGTTCCAACGCCGTGAGGGCCACCGCCTTGGCGAGCACCCGGGCGTTCCCAATCACGGCGCGCACCTCGGGGACGACGAGCGCGAAGACCCGGAAATTCACCACCATCGCCGCCGCCGACCCCCTCAACTCCGTCAGCGAGGTCTCGCTGGCGACCGACGTCGACAATGACGCGAGGCCGGACTGGTCGGAGGTGATGACCGCAGCGAGCGCGGCGCGGTCCGGGGTCGTGAGGTTGCGAGCCGCGGCCACTGCCCCAGACGCCGCGGACAGCGCATCGAGACGCTCGGTCAGCGCTCTTAGCAGCCAGCGCTGCACCTTGGCGACCGGGATGCCCGCGGGAATGACGGGTGCCGCGCCGTCCGCCGCAGGATTCGGCAAGCCACCCGGTCCGCCCGACGCCGCCTGGGAGATGCCGGCCGACCCGAACAGGAGAACGATCGCGACGAGGCCAGCTCCGACCAACGCAGCCACCCGTCTCACGTCGCCCCGCCTCTCACCGCCTCAACCAGCCTCAACGCCGCGCTCCGACTCTCGTGTCCGAGCCCGTGTGACGACATCTTGGCCCCATTCTGTTCGACGTCGGGGCGCGAATTGTGAGCAAAGTGTGATACCTCATTCGGCCACCCGGACCACCCCTGCCCCCGGTCGCAAGGATCAGGTGCGGCGCCGACGGTCCGCCGTCAGCCCCGGTCCCGTGGGGCCCCGGGCCGGATGACCGCCCACCTACACTCGAGGTGTGACCCTCGCGGCGAGCACGCCGCCTTCCGCCAACGGGCGTGACGAACGGCCGGATGGGTTCGCGCCGCTCCCCGAGCCGGACGCGATCCGATTCGCGGTCATCGACGTCGAGACGACCGGACTCGACCCCGCGATGACGCGTGTGCTCGAGAGCGCGGTCGTCGAGCTCGCCGCCGACGGACACCCGCTCGGCGAGTGGACGAGCCTCGTATCCGTGCCGGGCGAGGGCGAGCTCGGAGCGAGCTGGCTGCACGGGATCACGCGATCGATGCTCGCTTCGGCTCCTCCGTTCCAGGAGCTGGTTGGGGAGCTCACGGCGCATCTCGCCGGACGCGTCGTCGTCGGGCACGTCCTCGATTTCGACCTCTCCCATCTCGCCGCCGAGTACGCGCGGTGCGGGCTCGTCCTACCGGACCTCCGACGGGTCGGCATCTGCACGCGCGAACTGGCGCGCTCGAGCCTCCCCCCGGGGCCGCGCTCCCTCGTGGCGTGCTGCAAAGCACTCGGCGTGAGCTGTCCTGCGGCGCACACCGCGCTCGGCGACGCCCGGGCCACCGCGGCCGTGTTCGCGGCCTTCCTCCGGATCGGCGTCGTCCCCGACCCCCGCGCCGCAGCCGCCCGTGCGGCGGCGCTCGCCTGGCCGATGTCGGCCTGGGATCCGCTGGGACCGAGCTGCGCCGTCCCACGCGGCTCCGTCGGACGCGGCGCGTAGCAGGACCCGTCGGGTCGATCGATCCCGACCGCCGGCTCGGCTGGCGCGCCGAGTTCTCACGAGATCCCGGCCCGCTCGGTGTGGAACGTCGCGAAGGACTCGCTTCCATCGGTGCGATCGGCCGCGGCCGGGCCGGCATGAGGCATTCCACCCGTGCGGTTCGGCCGGTCGGTTGCCCCGCCAAGCCGAGCGCGGTGCAGCCGGGCTCTCGCCGCGTCGGCGGCCGAGCTACCGAGGATCCTCAGAACGCGACGGCGGTCGCGCTCGGGAACCAGTATCCGGGGTCCCCGTCGAAGCGGCGGCGCTTCATCCACGAATACAGGCGCACGCAGGCCTCCGCGACGTCGGGGTCGAACTGGACCCCGCTCTGCTTGTCGATCTCGGCGAGGGCGTCGGCGACACTCGCCGCCGGACGGTAAGGACGCGGCGAGGTCATTGCCTCGAGAGTGTCGGCGACCATGAGCACGCGGGCGCCGAGATCGATCTCGTCGCCGTGGATCCCGAACGGGTACCCGCTGCCGTCGAGGCGCTCGTGGTGTTGCAGGATCGTCCGCGCCACGGGCCACGGGAAGTCGATCCCAGCGATGATGTCGACACCGGCCTGGGGGTGGGTCTTGACCAGCTCGAACTCCGCGGCAGTCAACTTGGCGGGCTTGGAGAGGATCTGAGCCGGAACGACGATCTTGCCGATGTCGTGGAGCATCGCCGCGACCTCGATGCCCTTCGTTGTTTCGGCGTCGAGCCCGAGCTCCTGGGCGATCGTGACGCAGATCTTCGCCACGCTGCGCTGGTGCCCCGCCGAATAGGGATCGAACTCGGTGCTCGCCGCGACCGCGCCGACGGCCGCCTCGAGGGTAGTGGCGAGTTGCTCGAGGTTCTGCTGGTTCCGAACGCGATCCTGAAGCGTGGCGATTCCGTATTCGATCCCGCCGATGAACTTCTGGAGAAGCCGCAGCCACTCCGCGTCGAACGCGAATGGTTGCATCGAAAAGATGCCGATCGAACCCGACATCGAGTTGCCGACGACGATGGGAAGAGCGACGGCCGACCGCATCCCGTAGTCGAGCGCGACCTGGCGCCAGGGATCTGAGGCGTCGAGCGCGGCGGCATCGTCGACCACCTGGATCTCCCCGGTGCGGATGGATTCGATCAACGGCCCGATCCCCTCGGCGAGCCCGGCCGAGGTGGCATGGACAGCTTCGAAGAAGTCGCGACCCGCCGACCCGTGGTAGGCGAGGGAAGCGATGCCGGAAGGGTCGTCCGCGACGGTGGCAACGATCCAGGCGAAGGTGTATCCGCCGTCCTCGACGAGGACCCGGCAGATGTCGTCGAACAGCTGGGTCTCGTCGCGGGCGTGCATCAGCGCCTCATTCGCGGCCGTGAAGGTGCGCAAGGACTGGGTCACGACGGCGAGCGCGCGCTCCACCTTCCGCTGCTCGGTGACGACCCGACTGTTGATGAGCAGGCCGTCGGCGAACTTCGCGACCGAGGTGTCGAACGCGCCGGCGACACCAGCGACCTCGGACCAGGGAACCTCGTAGCGCTCGGGCACACCAGAGGCGAACACCCGCGAGTACCGCTCCAGCACACCGAGAACCTGGCGCGACGGGTAGAGCTCGAGTTCGCCGTGACCGAGGAGCTGCTCGCTGCTGCGCCCGACGAGTCGCTGTCCCGCCGCGTTCACGTAGCGGTACTCGAAGTCGACGATCTCGTCGGAGCCGTTGCGCCGCGGCACGACGATGAAGACGGGATCGAGGAGCGAGTCGAGGGCCGTGTGGAGCGACTCGTCGTTGTCGTCGGACACCGCGCCTGTGCCACCGTGTCTCGCCATGATCAAGCCACTTCGTCCCCGGCCGACACCTCGTCCGGACCCGGCGCCACGGACCGCGTGGCGCGGACACCGGTGGCCGCCGCGGCGCTCCGGCGGGGCTGTGGAGTACAGCCGGGCGCCGTGGCGGTCACCGTTGCCGTCGTGCCGCCTGCGAAGTGGACGTGCCGGGGGGCGCGGCGCGAGCCACGCGGGTTCGCTCGTCCGATCGAAGCGGCTGTCACCACGGTCAACTTCCCCTCTCGATCCCCGCTCATCTGGAGATTCCCTTCCCTAACGACCGAGTTGCCGCCGTCGTTGAGCTGCCGGGCCCGACAGCTGAATCCGTGCGGTCTTCCGCCGACGCTCCCGGCCGGGGCGATCGGCGCCAGATGGCGTCCGCGCCGGGTCGGCCCAGCAGGTCGGCGGAGCTCGCTGGCCGCCCAGGGCGCGGTTGGACCTGGAAGATCGTCTCCCGCGCGCGAGCGGGCACCTTCGTGCCGCCGGCCGGTCCACGACGCGGCACAAGTGATGCAAACGGGGCAGCCACCGGCAGCCATCGGCCGCCCGCTACGCCACTCTCCGTGCTCCTCCGGCTCCACGCGCCCCGACATGGCGCCATCTTCTGCCGAGGAAGGGCAGGGTCAAAGACATGAACTGCACTATTTCCGATGACGCAGATGGACCGGTCTGATCAATTCGCGAGTCTCCCGAGCGCGCGCCGTGGCGACGTGGCGGTCACCCCGGGAACCCGACCGCGCGGCGGCATCGCGGCCGGCCGGCGGCGGCCGCCCGCTCAGGCCGACTTCTGGCGCTGGCGCAGCATGCGGCGGCGTTCGCGTTCGGTGAGGCCCCCCCACACGCCCTCGCGTTCGCGACACACGATCGCGTGCTCCAGGCACATCTGGCGAACAGGGCAGAGCGCGCAGACGGCCTTCGCCTCCTCGGCCTCTTCGTCCGAGGGCGGAAAGAAGACTTCTGGGTCGAGTCCTCGGCAAGCCGACCGCTGGCGCCACGTGGTTTTCATCAACCGATCACTTTCTCCTGCTGCGTCGCTGTCCTGTCTGCTGCCTTGCGCGGTCCGCGCGTCGCCACGCCACTTACGAGCGAGAACGGCCCGCGCGGGCCTGCAAGCAAGAGGTGCGGTGAGGCGCGCGTGAACACGCGCAGCGCAGACGGGCAAGTATTTTGCCAGAGCGGACCCCGGATGTAAAGGGTCCCGTGGACGCCTCGGCGGCGCTCGCCTCCCCTCACCCCGCGGTGTGCCACACTGGGCGGCCGTGAGCGGGACCGCGTCAAGGTGAGCGTCCTCGTCATCGACGTCGGCTCGAGTTCGGTGCGGGCTTCCCTCGTCCGCGCCGACGGGACGCCCGGGCACCTGCATCAACGTCACCTGTCGGACCTCCGCCCCTCCCCCGGCGTCGCCGAGTTCGACGCCGCCGCCCTCGCCGCCGCCGCCCTCGACGTCGCCCGGTCGACGCTCGGGGCCGGCGGTGCGGCACAGGCCGTCGGGATCACGGCACAGCGGGCCTCGACGATCGTCTGGGAACGAAAGACCGGGCGGCCCGTCGCCCCCGGCATCTCCTGGCAGGACCTGCGCACCGCCGGCCAGTGCCTCGCCCTGTCGGCGCGCGGGTTCCGGCTGACCCCGAACCAGTCGGCGACGAAGCTCGCCTATCTGCTTGGCATCCATGATCCTGACCACTCGCGCGATCTGTGTTTCGGGACGGTCGAGTGCTACCTCACCTGGGTGCTCTCCCGGGGATCCGCCCACGTCACCGACGCCTCGAACGCGGGCGTCACTGGTCTCATCCTCGACGACGCTTCGGACTGGAACGACGAGGTTCTCGAGGAGCTGCGCATCTCGCGCGAGATGCTCCCCCGGATCGTCGATTCGACCGGCGTCGTCGCCGCGGCGTCTGCGCTCCCCGGCGAGCCCCCCATCGCCGGGCTCGTCGGCGACCAGCAGTCCTCCCTCGTCGGGCAGGCCTGCCTGCAACCGGGCCAGGCGAAGGCGACGTTCGGCACCGGCGCGATGCTCGACTGCGTCACCGCGGCACGGCCCGCTTTCAGCGCCCGCGGTGACCGCGGCACCTTCCCCATCGTTGCCTGGCGCGCAGCTGGCCACGTGAACTGGGGCATCGAGGCGATCATGCTTTCGGCGGGATCCTGCATCGAGTGGCTGCGCGCCGGGCTCGGCCTCATCGGCGACGCGGCGGAGTCCGACGAGATCGCGAGTTCCGTGCCGGACTCCGGGGGCGTCGTCTTCGTCCCGGCGCTCGGCGGTCTCGGCACGCCGGTGTGGGACTTCGGGGCACGCGGCACCTTCGTCGGGCTCGACGCCTCGACGTCGCGCGCCGAACTCGTCCGGGCGGTCCTCGAGGGCATCGCCCACCGCAGCGCCGACCTCCTCGAGGCCGCGGAAGCCGACGGCGGGGTCGAGGTTGCGACCCTGCGCGTTGACGGGGGCATGACCGCGAACGCGACCTTCCTCCAGCTGCTCGCCGACGCGCTCCAGCGGCCGATCGCCCCTTCGGCCGTCCGGGATGCGACGACGCTCGGCGCTGCCTTTCTCGCCGGCACGGCGACCGGACTGTGGGTGTCGCTCGCCGAGGCGGCCTCGACGGCGCGGCAGGGCCCCGTCGTCGAGCCGGCTCGCCGACTCGACCGCGACCGCTGGCTCGACGCGCGGGCCCGCGCCCTGCGCACCGTGCCCGCGATGTCGGCCATCTCGTTCTGACCTGTCGCCTCAGGCGACGCCGGGGGCGAGCGCCTCCTCGAACATCGCTCCCCGGTCGAGCAGCGCCCGGAAGCCCATGAGCTGACGCGGACTGTTGAACCCCACGACCGCGGACAACCGCCCGTTGCGCCCGTAACAGGCGACGAAGCGCCGCGCGGCGATCGACCCGGCGACGACGCGGACCTCGTCGGTCGCGGCGGGGAGGCCGATCGACTGGATCTTCACGTCGAACTGGTCGGACCAGAAGTACGGCACCGAATCGAACGGGGTCGCCCCGGTCCCGGAGAGCAGGCTCGACGCGGCGTGCATCCCCTGTTCGGCGGCGTTCGTCCGGTGCTCGAGCCGCACCGTGCCGTCGGCCAGCGGGTGGGGCCACCGGGCGACGTCGCCGGCGGCGACGACCCCCGGTGACGCGACGAGCGTCGGGGCACACACGACCCCGTCCGCCAGCTCGAGCCCCGAACCGTCGAGCCAGTCCGTCGCCGGGATGACGCCGATGGCGACGAGCACGACGTCGGCCACGAGGATCGATCCGTCGTCGAGACGGAGACCCTCGACGCGGCCGTGCCCGACGAGCCCCGAGACGCCGATCCCCGTCCTCAGCTCCACCCCGTGGTCGGCGTGGAGCTCGGCGATCGCCTGCCCGACGAGCGGACCGACAACGCGGCCGAGCGGTGTGGCCAGCGGCTCGACGACGCTCACCGCGGCGCCGAGGCCGCGGGCCGTCGCCGCGACCTCCATGCCGAGGAAGCCGCCGCCGACGACGGCGAGGCGCGTGCCGGGCGCGACGAGCAGCGCCCGCAGACGGACGGCGTCCCCGAGACTGCGCAGCGTGAGGACCCCGTCGAGGTCGGGCGCGCCGCGCAACGTCCGGGGTGTCGCGCCCGTCGCGACGACGAGCCCGTCGAAGGGGAGCTCGCGTCCGGATTCCAGCCGCACCGACCGGGTGCCCGGGTCGAGGCAACGAGCCCGTTCGCCGAGGACGAGCTCAACGTCGAGGGCGGCGAGCTTCGTCTCGCTCGTGAGCGCGAGGCGGTCCTCGCCGAACGAACCTGTGAGGAACTGCTTGGAAAGCGGCGGCCGGTCGTAGGGAAGGTGGGACTCGGCACCGACGAGCGTGATGGCTCCGTCGAATCCCTCGTGGCGCAGGCCCTCGCAAGCCTTCAGGCCGGAAACCGACGCGCCCACGACGACGACGGAACGGAGCACGAGGCGAGACTACGTGGCCCACGTCGCGGGGACCGCGCCGCCGAGCACGACTCCGGGGCCAACGCCGGCTTGTCGGGAATCCTCGTGCCGGGGCATCAGGCGCGAGACCACCCCGGCGCCGGTCAACCGCCGGCAGGACTCCCGACCCCGGCTCACTTCGCCTGGTCCGGCGTTCCTTCCTCGCCGAGGGCGGCCAACCTCGGCATCAGCGCGTCGACGCTTTCGCGCGCGCCGCGGATCCGGCGGTCGAGCTCCTCGACGATCTCGATCGCGCGCCGGAAACGGACCTCGAGCACATCGACGTCGACCAGTCCCTCGTCGAGCTCGCGCACGATCACGTCGAGCTCTGCGGCCGCAGCCGCGTAGCCGAGCTCACCGACCGGCGTCACCTCCGCCTTGTCCCTGTCCACGGGCGTCATCGTTCGTCTCCACCTGTCCTTTTCCTGGTCTTCGGGGCGGGTTTTCGGGGCGTTGTCGACTCGACGACGGAACGCACCTCCCCGTCGTCGAAGCGGGTCGTGATCCGCGCGCCGACGGCAAGCGTCGCGGTCGTTCGCACGAGTCGTCCCGACGCGTCACTCGTCAGCGTCCAGCCCCGTTCGAGCTGTCGCTTCGGGTCGTACGCCCGCAGGACCTGTCGCCTCCTCGTCAGCTCGTGCTGCTGGGTGGCGACGCTCCGGCGCGTCACCGCGCCGAGGAGCACCGCACGGTCGGCCCCCTGTGCGGCCTCACGGCGAAGCCGCGCGAAGACAACCCGGGAGAGCTCGACTCCTGCGGCCTGCAGCACGACCGCACGCCGTTCGAACTGCTGCCGAGCGCTCCGCCCGAGCGCGGCGGAAGCGGCGGCGAGCTGGTAGGCGGTTGAGTCCAGCCGCGCGCGGGCGAGGCTCCTGAGCGCGCCCGCCGTTCGCTCGATCTCGCCCAGGTACTCGGCGACCCGCTCGACGACGGCCTCGCCGCACTGCGTCGGCGTGATCATCGCCCGATGCGCCACCTCGTCGGCGACCGACCGGTCGCCCGTGTGCCCGATCCCCGTCCAGACAGGGAACGGGGCGGTCGCGATGGCCCGCGCGACCGGCTCGGAGTCGAACGCGGCAAGGTCACCGCGCGCGCCCCCGCCGCGCACGACGACGGCGAGGTCGATCGGCGACAGGCGGAGGCGGATGAGCGCCGCGGCGATCTGATCCGGCGCCTCGGCCCCCTGGACGAGCGTCGCCTCGAAATAGACCTGGAAGGCGAAGCCGGAGCGGTCGAGCTGCCCGACGAAGTCCCGGTGCGCCTCGGATCCCGGGCTCGTCACCACGCCGACGTGGAGTGGCACCAACGGCAGCGCGAGTCGCTGGTTGGCGTAGAGCAGGCCCTCGAGCTCGAGCGTGCGGAGCAACCGACGACGGGCCGCGGCGATCCCGCCGAGCAGGGCCGCGATGTCGAGCTCGGTGAGCGTGAACCGCAGCTTGCTGCCGCCCTCCCAGACCGAGACGCGCCCGCGCACCCGCACGACGCGGCCCGGTTCGAGGGCGACGCCGGCCTCGCCGAGCGCCGCCGCCACCCTCGGCCAGTCGCGTGCCCAGCAGACGACCTCGAGCTGGGCGGCGCCGCGTTCGGCTTGTTCGGCGCGCTCGTCGGCGAGCTCGATGTAGTGGTGACCCCGGCTCTCCCTCAGGCCCCGTATCTCGCCAACGACCCACACGTCCTCGGTGAACTCCCGGGCGAGCGCGGCCTTCACCCGGTCGTAGAACTGGGAGACCGAAAGCGCCTCATCGCCGCCCGGGGCGTCGGGATCCCCCGAGACGTCGGCCCCCGTGCCGACCGCGTCGGGCGGGGTCCGAAGCGATCGGGCCGCACCCTGCGCCCGCCGGCGCGCCGGCCGGGCGGGCGCGACCGACCCCCCGCGACGTTGCTCGGCACGCTGGGCCGCCGCGAGCACGTCGTCAATCCTCCGCCGCAGCTCCGCCCCCGCTCCGTCGGTCACGGCGGCGTCGTCCCCGGTGACGGGGTTCTCGGCGACGTCCGCCGCGAAATCGAAGCGCTGCTCCTCCGGCACGCCGTCGGACATCACGCGACAACGCTACCCGTGGGTCCGATCAGCGTTGCGGACCGCTACGTCGGTCGCGACGAAGATCGCGAGCGCGACAATGGACCCGGCGGCGAGTCGGCCGGGTGGCCGCGGAGGAGGTGAACCCCACCTCGTCCGAGGAAGGTCGGGACTCCGCAGGGCAGGGTGCTGGCTAACGGCCAGTCGGGGCGACCCGAAGGAAAGTGCAACAGAGAGCAGACCGCCGATGGCCGCAAGGCACAGGCAAGGGTGAAACGGTGCGGTAAGAGCGCACCAGCGGTCGGGGCGACCCGACCGGCTCGGTAAACCCCACCCGGAGCAAGGCCAAGCGTGGGACGGGCTGCCCGCCCGATGTCCCCAGGTAGGCCGCATAGATGGATGGCCACCCTCCGGGGCGTTCCGCCCCGGGGACAGAATCCCGCCTACAGGCCGGCTCGCCGCCAACGAGCAGGCGGGCCCCGCAGGGCTACGACCCGGGCGGGCAGCGACGACGAGCGAAGGCCGGGGGCGCCCGGGACCGCGCCTTTCCCAGGGATGAACCCACCAGCACGGTTGGGCCGCGGGCCCGGCCGCTCGACGACGTCCCGTCCCCGTCTCGCAACGACGGAGATGACCGACGCTCGTGCTCATGTGCAGAGTTGACCCGGCGTCGGCTCGACGGGAGACGGGCCGGGGTTCTCGGCGTTTCGTGACGTTGTGCCCTGGTGCGCAGGACCTTTGTCGAGAAGGCTTGGGTCATTCCTCCGGAAAGGACGTCCATGACGCTCAAAGTTGCGGCCCTCGACGCGGTTGAAATCCTCGACTCGCGGGCGCGGCCCACCCTCGCCGTGACGGTGACGCTCGCCGACGGGACGAGCGCGCGCGCCGGCGTGCCGTCGGGCGCGTCGACAGGGTCGCGCGAGGCCGTCGAGCTGCGCGACGGCGACCCCCGCCGCTTCTCCGGCCAGGGCGTTCTCGCCGCCGTCGCCAACGTGAAGGGCGAGATCGCCAAGCTCCTCGTCGGTCGGTCGTTCGCGAGCACCGCGGAGCTGGACCGGGTGGTCATCGAACTCGATGGAACCGCAACGAAGTCCTGCCTCGGCGCCAACGCCATCGTCGGGGTGTCGATGGCTGCGGCACGGGCCGTCGCCCTCTCGGCGGGGCAGCCGCTCTGGCAGGCGCTGCGGCCCGAGGGCACAACGCCCCGGCTCCCGGTCCCCCACTTCAACGTCGTGAACGGCGGCGTTCACGCGCCGAACAACCTCGATTTCCAGGAGTTCATGATCGCGCCGGTCGGTGCGCCCTCTCTCACCGAGGCCGTCCGCGCCGGCGCCGAGATCTACGCCGCATTAAAGGGACTGCTCGCCAGCAAGGGGTTCGCGACCGGTCTCGGTGACGAGGGTGGCTTCGCCCCCGAGATCGACCGACCCGAGGACGTCCTTGCCGTGCTCGTCGACGCCATCACTACGGCCGGCTACACGCCGGGCCGCGAGGGCGTCGCCATCGCCCTCGATCCCGCCGCCAGCGAGTTCTACCGCGACGGCCACTACCACGTCGCCGGGGAAGCCCTGACGAGCGACGAGATGATCGCCCGGTACGCCGAGATCGCCGCGAGCTTCCCGGTCTGGAGCCTCGAGGACGGGCTCGCCGAGGGCGACTGGGACGGCTGGAAGCGACTGACCGCGCGGCTCGGGGACACACTCCAGATCGTCGGCGACGACCTGCTCGTCACCAATCCGGCGATCATCACCGAGGCGATCGCGGCCGGCGCGGCGAACGCCGCCCTCATCAAGCTCAACCAGATCGGCTCGGTCTCCGAGACGCTCGAGGCGATGCGGCTGTGCCGCGAGGCCGGTTGGTCCCAGATGGTCTCGCACCGCTCGGGCGAGACCGAGGACAGCTTCATCGCGGACCTCGCCGTCGCCACCGGTTGCGGTCAAATCAAGACCGGCGCCCCGGCGCGGGGCGAGCGCGTCGCCAAGTACAACCGGCTGATCGAGATCGAGGCCGGTGAGGCGCTCCCCTACGGACTTGCTTAGCGACGTGTCCCGCTTCCGGACCGCCCGTCTCGACACCGAGGCAGCCGGCTGTTACGTCCTCAGTCGCCGCACCCCCCTCGGTGGCTACTCCTTCTACCGGACCCCGGAGTGGGGTGTCGAGGAACCGAACGCGCCCGACACCCTCGCCGCGCTCGAGTGCCTGCGCCTACTGGGAGTCCCGTTCCCCGAGCCCGAGCTGACGGCGGGCTGGCTGCGTGGCCTGCAGGACCAGGAGGGCGGCTACCCCACCCTCACGATCGGCTGGGCGGCGTTGCGCGCGCTCGCCCTTCTTGGCGTGGCCCCCGACCGCTCCCCCGCCCGGTGGCTGGCGCAGAGGGAGGAGGCGCTCGCGCGCTCACACCGGGCCCGCGACTGGCAGGGCACGCTGCGCGGGGCGCTCCACGTCGCCGAGCTGCACCGGCTCGGCGTCGCGGCTCTTTTCGATGCCGGGCACAACCCCTACGCCGAGCTCCTCGACGAGACCCGAGACCCGCACGGGGGCTGGGCCAGACCCGGACCGGACCTCGAGACCACGGCCGTCGCCGTCTCGCTGGCGGGTTCTGCGCGCCTTTCGGCGGAGGTGCGCTCCATCACCTCGGACTTCATGCGACACTGTGAGAACCGGGTGCTCGGCATGCGGCTCCAGCCCGACTCCGGCGCGACCTTCGTTGGTGCCCTGTGGGGTGGCCTCGAAATCGCCCAGGCGCTGCGGCTCAAGCCGAGCTACCCCGACGCAGTCGGCGATTGTTTGGGCGACCTGCAACGCGCCGACGGTGGGCTCGGGGCGCGGCACTTCGCGATCTCGACGTTGCGGGACACCTGGCGGGGACTCGACGCCGCCCGATTGCTCGACCATTTACAGTTCGATCAGCTACAGGAGGACCAGATATGACCGGCTTCAAATACGTCCGCTTTTTCGACGAGATCGGGATTGAGGACGTGCCCATCGTCGGCGGCAAGAATGCCTCCCTCGGCGAGATGTACCAGAACCTGTCCAAAGAGGGCGTGCGCATTCCCAACGGATTCGCGATCACGGCCGAGGGCTACCGCCACATGCTGAAGGAAGGCGGGGCGCTCGCGCCGCTCCACGAGGCGATCGACAAGCTCGACCCCGAGGACGTCGCCGACCTCGCGCGCTCTGGCAAACGCGCCCGGGAGATCGTCTACGGCGCCGGGCTGCCCAAGGACCTCGCCGAGGAGATCATCGCCGCCTACCGCAAGCTCCAGCAGGAGTACGGCGACGGTGTGAGCCTCGCGGTGCGCTCCTCGGCGACGGCCGAGGACCTGCCGACGGCGAGCTTCGCCGGCCAGCAGGACACCTACCTCAACATCAAGGGCGACGAGAGCCTGCTCGACGCCTGCCGGCGCTGCTTCGCGAGCCTCTTCACCGACCGCGCCATCCACTACCGCGTCGACCAGGGCTTCGACCACTTCGACGTGGCGCTGTCGATCGGCATCATGAAGATGGTCCGCTCGGACCTCGCCTCGTCAGGCGTGATGTTCTCGCTCGACACCGAGTCCGGCTTCCGTGACGTCGTCTTCGTCACCGGCGCCTACGGCCTCGGCGAGAACGTCGTGCAGGGCGCCGTCGACCCCGACGAGTACTACGTGTTCAAGCCCACCTTCGAGGCGGGACACCGGGCCGTGCTGCGCCGCCTCATCGGCGACAAGGCGATCAAGATGATCTTCGTCGAGGGTGAGACGCGGGTCACCACCCGCAACATCCCGACGCCGAAGGCCGACCGGGAGCGCTTCTGCCTCTCCGACGAGGACGTCCTCGAACTCGCCCAGTACGCGATCGCGATCGAGAAGCACTACGGCCGCCCGATGGATATGGAGTGGGCGAAGGACGGCCTCGACGGCCTCCTCTACCTCGTCCAGGCCCGTCCCGAGACCGTCGCCTCGCAGCGCAAGGCGACGAGCCTCGAGACCTACATCCTCGACGGAACCGGCGAGATCCTCACCTCGGGACGTAGCGTCGGCGAGAAGATCGCCGCCGGTAACGCCCGCGTGATCGTCGACGTCACGCACCTCGCGGACTTCAACGCCGGTGAGGTGCTGATCACCGACATGACGACCCCGGACTGGGAGCCCGTCATGAAGACGGCGGCGGCGATCGTCACGAATCGCGGCGGTCGGACCTGCCACGCCGCGATCATCGCCCGCGAGCTCGGCATCCCGGCGATCGTCGGCACGGGTGACTGCACGACCGCGGTCCCCCACGGCGACTTCGTCACCGTGTCGTGCGCGGAGGGTGACTCCGGGCGCGTCTACAAGGGCGAGGTCCCGTTCCACGTCGTGCGCACCGAGGTCGAGGGCATGGAACGCCCCGAGACCCACATCATGATCAACCTCGGCAACCCGGACCTCGCCTTCAAGACGTCGTTCCTGCCGAACGACGGCGTGGGCCTCGCTCGAATGGAGTTCATCATCAGCGAGTCGATCCGGGCGCACCCGATGGCGCTCCTCCATCCCGAGAAGGTGACGGACCACGAGGCGGCGGCGACGATCGCCCGGCTCACCCGGGGCTACCCCGACGGCGAGTCGTTCTTCGTCGAGCGGCTGTCGGAGGGCATCGGCACGATCGCCGCGGCGTTCTACCCGAAGCCCGTCGTCGTGCGGATGAGCGACTTCAAGACGAACGAGTACGCGAGCCTCCTCGGCGGCGCCGCCTTCGAGCCCGTCGAGGCGAACCCGATGATCGGATGGCGCGGTGCGTCCCGTTATGCGCACCCGTCTTACGTCGAAGGGTTCGCGCTCGAGTGCAAGGCGATGAAGCGGGTCCGCGAGGACATGGGTCTCACCAACGTCGTCCTCATGATCCCCTTCGTCCGTCGCGTGAAGGAAGCGGAGGACGTGCTGGCCCAGATGGCCAAACTCGGACTGACCCGCGGGGAGAACGGACTCAAGATCTACGCGATGTGCGAGATCCCGAACAACGTCATCCTCGTCGACAAGTTCGCGCCGCTCTTCGACGGCTACTCGATCGGCTCGAACGACCTCACGCAGCTCTGCCTCGGCGTCGACCGGGACAGCGAGATCGTGGCCTTCGACTACGAAGAGCGCGACGACGGCGTGAAGGACATGCTGCGCATGTCCGTCGAGGGCTGCCACCGCAACGGGATCCACTCGGGGATCTGCGGCCAGGCTCCCTCTGACTACCCGGAGATGGCCCAGTACCTCGTCGAGATCGGCATCGACTCGATGAGCCTCAACCCGGACACGGTGCTAAAGACGACCGAGGTCGTCTTGGAGCTCGAGCGCAAGCTCGGCAAGACCCCGGGTGGCCACAAGGCCCACTAGAGAGACCAAACCCCCAAACCGCCCCCGGGCAGGCGTAAGCCGTCCGGGGACGAGGAACGAAGATCGGTCCGGGCCCCGTGCCCGGACCGATCGCTTTCCCGGCCTGTTGCGCCGCCGACACGGCGCGGTCCGCTCGGCGCGCGAGACTCCAACCATGCTGCGGCTCGTCTTCGAGATCGTCCTCACTGGCCTCGTCATCGGCGCCCTCGGCCGGCTTGTCGTCCCCGGACCCAACCCGATGGGCATCGGGATGACGATCCTCGTCGGGATCGCCGGATCGATCCTCGGCGGGCTCGTCGGTCGGCTCGTCTTCGGCCTCCGTTACGGCTACTCCTACGGGCTCGCCCTCATCCTCGCCGTTGGCTGCACGGCGATGATCGTCTACGCCATGGGGCGCCACGAACGCGACCGCCATCGCGCGACCTAGTCGGCGCGGGCCGGACGCCAACCGCGACCGTTCTCAGGCGAAGAGGATGCGCCCGCACTGCGCGCAGTGCACGACCTCGTCGGGCGGCGCGCGACGGATGTGATCGAGCTCGGCCGCCGACGCGCCGAGGTGGCAGCCATCGCAGGTTCCGTTCACGAGCCGCGCCGCCCCGACGCCGTCGAGCCGGGCGCGCAGGCGCTCGTACTCGTCGAGGAGCGCGGTCGGCACCGCGGCCGTGGCGTCAGCCCGACGGATGGCGATCGTCGCCAGTTCGGTGTCGATCTCCGTCTCGGCCACCCCGAGTGCGGCGCGCACGGCGGTGATCTCGCTCGTGAGCGCCCCCCGTTCGGCGGCGAGCTGCCCGAGTTCGGCCTCCAGCTCCTCGATCGCCTCCATCACGACCAGCTGTTCGTCGTCGAGCTCGCCACGGCGGCGCCCGAGCGTTCCCATCTCCGTCGCCATCGTCTCCTGATCGCGGAACGACGCCGCCTCGCCGGCGCGCAATCGGTCGTCGATCCGGGTCGTGCGACCGACGACCTCGTCCACCTCGTTCGCCAGCCCGGAAAGGCGCGCCTCGTGGGCCCGGCATTGCACGTCGAGCTCCGCCGAGGCGGTGGCCACGCGATCGAGTCTCACCTCGAGCTCGGCGAGCGCGGCGCGCTCGGGAAGCCGGGCCCGCCGGTGACGAAGCTGGTCGGCGGCCGAGTCGGCGTCCTGCACCGCCAGCAACACCTCGCGCGGGCTCGAACGGACGGCACCGGGACCTGCCGGCGCGTCGGTGCTCACACGCGTCGCCTGTGGTGCGCCGAACCGGCCCGGGCAGCGATCAGTGCCCCGAGCAGCTCCGTCGTTCCCGCGGCGACCGGGCTCCGGCGCTCGGTGTGCGAACGGACGACGAGGTCACGCCCGCCCGCCTCGCCGACGGTCGCACCGGCCTCGGTGCAGACGAGCATCCCGCCGAGGTAGTCCCAGACGCCGAGGCCGGCCGGGCTCCACTCGGCGAAGGCGTCGAGCGTCCCGTCGGCGACGGCACAAAGATCAAGGGCGGACGCCCCGAAGGACCGCAACTGGCGCCAGCCGAGATCCTGGGACGGGTAGCCCGATGCGGCGAGGACGGCGTCCCCGAGCGACGTGATCTTGGTCGGCGCGATCGGGCGGCCGTCGCGGGTCGCGCCTCGGCCCCGCACCGCCTCGTAGCAGGAATGGTCCGCCTGGTTGACGACGAGCGCGGCATAGGGTCCCTGCTCGTCCAGAACGCAAATGCTCGTCGCGTACCAACGCAGGCCGCGCGCCGCGTTCGTCGAGCCGTCGATCGGGTCGACGACGGCGAGGAACGGCCGGTCGCCCTCCGTCACGCCGCTCTCCTCGGAAAGCACGCCAAAACCCGCGCCGACGAGCACGTCGAGCGCCGCGGCGTCGGCGGCGAGGTCGATGCGGTACTGGCCGGGGCGGTCGCCGGGCAGCGACCAGTCCTCCTCGCGGGCAACCGCCCGGGCGACCGCGTACGCCGTCGCCGACAGCGTGGCGAGCACCTCCTCGGCCTTCACGGCCCGCAGGTTACCGGCTGGCAAGAGGTGCCATCGAACGCCGTCTTCCGGAATGGGCCTCTCTTCCCGGCAACTCCACTGAAGGGTCCGCCGCCTACACTCGCTCCGATGGCGGTCATCGATGTCGCCGGTTACGTCGCCGAGCTGAAGGATCACGCCGTCGAGCACGGATTCCACGTGCACGACGAGCGCCACTTCGTGGAGACCTACTCGCTGCGCCAGTTCTGGGAGGTCGACCTCCACCCCGAGGAGGGCTGCGGCGGGCCGATCGACCTCCACCTCGCGCTCGAGGTCGACCCGCGGGCGCTCCTCGACTTCGAGGACGCCGTCGTCGCGCTGCCGGACGACGCCGAACCCCCGGACAAGTGGACCTTCCCGCTGACGTTCACCTGGGGCATCCCGCCGCTTCCCCACGGACCGGACCTGCTGCGGCTCGCGATCGACCTCGCCGGGGTCGGTGGGATCGAACTCCCACTCGAGATCTCGGCCACGGACTCGTTCGGATCGGTGACCGATCCCCCCGTGCGGAGGCTGACGATCGTCGCCCGGCGGGAGGTCTCGCTCGCCCGGGTGCTCGCCGGCGAGGAGCTCCTCTGCGACGCCTTTGACCGCACGCTCGCCGTCAGCCGTTTCCTGCTCGACGCCGCGCCCGCCTGGCTCGAGCCCTAGCCGACGCCCGGTCCGCCCGGACCGGTCCCGCCTACCGCCGCGGAATCAAGCGGGTGTCGTCCCAGAGCCGGACGCCGCCGATAATCCCGGCCAGGTTGTCGACCACCGTGTACGGCTCATTCACGCTGCTCCGCAGGTGGCGCGAGTTCCCGCCACCGAGGTAGCAGTGGTCGAAGTTCGTGAGCACCCGGAAGTTCTCGAGCGCCTCCATGACCCGCCGGCGCCACCTTCTCGGGCCGATCCTCCGCAACGCGGCCTCGCCGAGCTGCTGGTTGTAGGTCTGGCCCTTGCGGAACGGCTGGTGGGCGAGCTCGAGGTGCGGCACGACGACGCCGGCGTAGAAAAGGGCGGTGCCGACCCCGGTCCCGAACGTCACGACGAACTCGAGCCCGTCCCCGGAGACGACCGCGAGCCCCTGGAGGTCGGCGTCGTTGGCGACCCGGGTCGGCCTGCCCAATTCGGCCTCGAGCGCCTCGGCGATATTGAACCCGGACCAGGCGGCAACGAGCTGCGGATCGATCCGCGAACCGAGCCCCCGCTCGGTCACGAACTGCGGGGCGGTGAGGATCCGACCTTCGCGCACGACTCCGGGGAATCCCACCGCGACACGTTCGTAGGCCGGGAGCGGACGAACGAGACCGGCGAGGGTGGCGATGAACCGCCTCGGCGGCAGCGGGTAGGGCGTCGGCACGCTCACCCGGTTCGCAACGAGGTGCTCGTCCGTGTCGAGAACCGCCGCCTTCAGCCCGCTCCCGCCGGCGTCTATCGCGAGCGTGTACGGACGGCGCGGGGCGTCGGACCGCTGGCCCGACGCGGTCGGCCCCGCCGGTTCGACGGTCGGCGAGGCGAACGACGGGAAATCGTCCGCACCGAGCATCGCCGCCACAGTCGAGGCGTCGACGTCGGAGTCGGCCCGACCATCCGCGTCCCGGGGGCTGCGCCGCCGCCCGGACATCCTGTCGCGCTTCATCGCAGCACCTTTCTCCCTGCCGCACCGGCCTCGGCGGGGCTCCCGAGCGGCACATACGACTCGAGCAGTTCGAGCAGGGTCCGGACGCCAAAACCGGTCCCGCCTCGGCGCAAGTAGCCCGTTGACTCCTGCGAGTACGCGGGCCCACACACGTCGAGGTGCGCCCACGGCGTCGCACCCACGAACTCTTCGAGGATGAGCCCGGCGACGAGAGTACCCGCCTCGCGGGCCACGCCGAGGTTCTTTAGATCGGCGATCTCGGACTCGTAGGCCGACTGGTACGCCCAAGGGAGCGGGAGGCGCCAGACGGCCTCCCCGGCGCGGCCCGCCGCCTGCTCGACCGCCGCGACGATGCGGTCGTCATTGCCCATGAGGCCGGCGATCCGCCGGCCGAGCGCCACGACGACGGCACCCGTCAGCGTCGCCAGGTCGACGATCGCGTCCGGCGACTCCTCGACGGCGAGACACAGCGCGTCGGCGAGCACGAGCCGGCCCTCGCAATCCGTGTTCACGACCTCAATCGTCTTGCCGTTACGGATCCGCACGACGTCGCCCGGTTTGATCGCCCGGCCTCCGGGCATGTTCTCCGTCATCGGCATGAAAGCGACCACCCGGCAGCCGACGCCGAGCCGCCGGCAGGCGCCGACGACGGCCAGCACGGTCGCGGCGCCGCTCATGTCGTACTTCATCGTCATCATCGAATCGGCGGTCTTCAGCGAAAGACCCCCGGAGTCGAAGGTGATCCCCTTGCCGACGAGCGCGACGGTCGCCACGGGGGTCGAAGTCGGTTCGTACTCGGCCCGCACGAGGCGCGGCGGCTCGGCGGAGCCCCGCGCCACACCGAGCAAGCCACCGAGACCTTCGGCGGCGATCCGCTCGGGCTCCCAGACGGAGACGGAGAACCCCT
>Ga0326728_10008716_pt1 | contig 24948 bp, 19 predicted proteins | sample MB3enrmetagenome_FD_207602 | JGI IMG/M metagenome (GOLD analysis project Ga0326728, IMG submission 207602) | Lab enriched peat soil microbial communities from McLean, Ithaca, NY, United States - MB31MN | ecosystem: Environmental > Terrestrial > Soil > Wetlands > Peat | place: USA: New York... | reverse complement strand
GCATTCAATCCGCACATGCCATTGCCCCAGCGGGCGACGGTGTAAGGCGGCAAATCTTTGCTGATGGCCGAGCCGCCCTGCATGATGGCCAGCGTGCCGACACGGACGAATTGATGGACCAGGCAATTGCCGGAGATAAAGGCGCCGTCCGCGACCTGAACGTGGCCGGCCAGCAAAGCGCCGTTGGCCAAAATGACATGGCTGCCCAAAACCACGTTGTGCCCGACGTGCGAATTGACCATCAAAAAATTGTTCGAGCCGATGAGGGTGGCCTCGCCGGCGGTGGCCGAGCGATGCACCGTGGCGCCTTCGCGCACCAGATTGTTGTCGCCCATGCGCAATTCGGCCGGTTCATCCTTGTATTTGACGTCTTGCGGGGCCTCGCCCACGACGCACCCGGCATAAAAGCGGTTGTTGGCCCCGATGCGCGTATGGCCGGTCAGATAAACGTGGGGACCGACGCGGCAGCCCGGCCCCATGGAAACATGCCCGTCGATCACGGCGTAAGGCCCGATCTCAACGCTCGGGTGCAGTTGCGCTTCCGGATGAATTATGGCGGTGGGATGAATCATTTCTGCTTCAGGCGTTGAAAAAGCCCAATTCACGCAGGGAGGCGTAATCCCGGCCGTTTTCGGCGGTGCGCCGGCCGAGGATGATGTGATCGAGCACCTCGATTTTTAAAAGCTGGCCGGCGCGGATCAGATCGCGGGTTGCCCGGATGTCCGCTTCGGAAGGGGTTGGGTCGCCGCTGGGATGGTTGTGAACCAGGACCAGGGCCGAGGCGTTGGCGGCGATGGCGCCCCTGAAAACTTCGCGGGGATGGATCAAAATCGTATCAACAAGGCCGTGGGAGATAAGCTCCACGCGAATGAGTTTGCGCCGCGTGTTGAGGAGCACGGCCTGGAATTGTTCCACTTTGTAGAGCCGGTTGACTTCGCGCAAATGGTCGGCGATTCGCTCCGGGCTGTCGAGCAGGGGCGTTTCTCCTTGCAATTCCTTGGCCATGAGCTGGGCCAGTGTAAAAGCGGCGTTCAAGGTGACGGCCTTGGTGGGGCCAATGCCGTCGAAGGTTTGCAGTTCCTCCAAGGAAGCGCAGGCCAAGGCGTCGAGCGACTTGAATTGGTGGACCAATTTATCGGCAATCTCGATGGCCGATTGGCCTTTCATGCCGGTGCGCAAAAGAATGGCGATCAATTCGGCGGAGCGGAGCGCCCCCGCGCCCTTTTCGGCCAGGCGTTCGCGTGGCCGTTCATTTTTCGGAAGGTCTTTGATGCGAAGGCCGGTAGTCATGGCGCATGCGGTTTTAACAGGAAAGGGGTGTGGCGGGCAATGAGAATCCATTGGATCATTGCCGTTGAATTCCGCGCTCCGCTTTGCTACGGTGAAGACGTGAACCAGTCGTTCCCGTATCGCCATTTCCGGCCCGCCGCGCCTGCGCCGGCCCCCCGGCAACGGGCGCTGGCACAATGGCGGCGCTGGGATTGGAGCGCGGTGGAAACGGCGCGGCAACCCTCCGCACGGCCCGCCGCCGACATCATGCCGCGCGTCCTGGCCGGCTTGCGCATGGATAGCCGGCAGGCGGAAACGGAAATTCTCAAAGTGTGGAATCATCAACTGGACCCCAATATCGTGGCCCACGCCCGGCCGACCGGCATTCGCAAAGGCACCTTGTTCGTCACGGTGGACAGCAGCGTGTGGCTGGATGAAATTGTGCGGTATCGCCGCCGGGAAATCCTCGAGCGGCTGCAAAACAGTTTCGGGCGCGATCTAATCACCAGAATTTCGTTCCGAACAGGCTAAGGCCCCGCGGCGCCGGCCGGGCCGGGCGCGGCGGCGGGCGGAAGCGTTTGGGGCGGCAAATTAAGTTTCGTGCGCAGAATGGCGCGGGCCTGGGGTGGCAGGCCGGTTTGCGGATCCAGGAGCTTCTTTAACTCAAACTGTTGCAATTGCTCGATCGGCTTCAAGCCCACCCGTTCCGTGGCGGCGCCCTTTATTTTCTGGTGATAATAGGTCCAGATTTTTTTTGCCATATTATCGTAATTGGCGGCCTGGGCGTCGTTGTCCCTGATCAGGCAAACGAATCCCCGGTCAAACATGCCCAGGATGGCGGCCTCGATTTTGTTCGGGTCCGTTTCGCTAATGTCCGTGGCGATCTGGCTCACCGCGTAATCGTCCAGGCTCATGCGGGCCTCCTTGCCGACGAAGGCATTGGTGTAGATGGTCTTCAAATAATTGAACCAATACTGCGCCTTTTGTTCGCGGCCATCCTCGTAGAGCAAATAAATGGCCTGCTTGAGAAAATTCTTGTGGGCCGTCTCCATGTTCTGTTGCAGGCCGTGCGGATTATTGGTCTCCTCGGCAATCATTTTTTCGTAAGAGGCGCTGATGGTCGGGATCTGATCCAGATTGGGCCAAAGAATAAAATTCTGCCCCGTCACGTTCGTCACCGAACTGTCGAGCGCTCCTCCGCGAATGCCCATCTGCTGCAGGCTCTGATAGACGGAGCGGCGCAACATTTCCTGGTCCTCCGGCCTGCCGTAAATGCGGCCCAATTCCGCCCAATAAACCGCGTGGGCGTCCGGCAAACGCCAGTCGAACGGGCCATATTCCTCATCCACCTGCCGGACGATTTTCGGGTCCATTTTATAAATCTCCCGCAACTTGCGCACCCGTTCCTTCGCTTCCGGCGTGGTGGGGTCCAGCAATTCCTTGAAATCCGGCCGGCCGCCCAGGACGCTCTGCATCTCCTGCGCCCAACGCAGCTTGTAAAGCATGTGCGCGTCATCGAGGTACGCGCCGATTTTGTGTTGAAAAAGCCAGGAAAGTTCGCGATAGAGCCGCGTTTCATTGGGATTATAACGCAAGCCCTCATCGCGCAACAATTCAATGCCCCGCTGGACCCAATGCCAGCGGTCTTCGTGGCTCTTGAACTTGACCGAGATGTTGTAGGCCATGTTCCAGGCTTGGAATTGCCAGACTGCCACCATGTGCGGCTGGAGCTTGGTGATCCAATCGGACAGTTGCACCATTTCGAAATACTTGTCCTCCAGTTGCAAATCGTTCAACCGCATCCAAAGGGCGTTGGCAATCAGCCCGCGGAAGCTGCCCAGGGCCACCGTTGTAAAAGCCAGCACGGGCGGCGCATTCTCCAGCGGGTCCATCTTGGTCAGCCCCAGCTCCTTGCGGTCCACATTGAGTCGCGCCTGCATTTGCGCCACGACGCAAAACAGAATGGCCGCCAATCCCGCCAACGCCGGTTTGTAAAATCGCGTCCTGAAATTCATCTTGTCCGCAACATGGTTGTCTGGTTTGGAGCATCTGACAAGCCTTTCGCTCGAACTCAGATGCGGGTTAATCAGCCGCCAAAGGCGCGAAAATCTCCGTGCCGTTCTTTTCCGGCGGCGCAAAGTCCGCTCCGCAATGGGGGCATTTCTCGCGGTCAACCACCCGGAACTTTTTGCAGTGAGGACACAATTCCCGCGCCGGCCATTCCTGCACGCTCAAGAACGCCAGCAGCCCCGGAAGGCCAAAGCACAAATGAAACACGACCCAACCAACCTGTGCTCCGGCTGGAAAGTCGTGGCGCCGTCCCAACCCCCAACCGATAATCGCGCAAAGGATGGCAGGAATAAAACACAGCGGATCCCAAATCCGGTCTGAATCAACAAAAAGGGCAACCGCAGCCAAAAGAAGCGGGGGCATGAGTCGAGGGGGCAATATCTCCCTGAAATCAATGCGCTTGGATTGAGCCAACTTTGGCAAATCCATGCTCTTTGAGATGCCTTCCCCCGCGGTGACCCATTCAATCCGGGTGGGCAGCTTCCAACCGGATTTTTTATCCGCCTTACGGTCCGGCTCAAATTCAATGGCAAATCGGTTTGTCGGTTCGAGTAAAAAAACGTCGATGCGGGGATAGACTGGATAGGAAGGTTGATAAGGCACGCTCCATTGCACCCGGCCGTCAAAATCCAGCAAATGAATGGATTCCCCCGTCACCACGATCACGCCTTGCGAGGTGATGTTGTGGTCATCGGTTTCCACCCATGTTTCACTATATCCGCCGATTTTGTCGTCGTTGGTGACGGTGAAAATGGCTTTGAGCGCGCGGTTTTCAAGATGCACCCGATAAACGGTTGTGGAGGAAGCCAGAATTCGCCCGTGGCCGGAATTGTCCGATGGATGCATGACACCGGCTGTGGCACGCGAGGCGCCGATGGGGTTTCCGGGCGCCTCCCATGTGCCGGTCTGCCGGCGGGTGACGCTGTCATAGCCCACTACGCGGCCATCGTGCGTCCAGTACCAAAGTGTTTTGTCCGCCTTCTCCAAGAGCTCGTAAAACCGCCTGCCGTTCAAATAATTATGCCAGCCTCTCCATTCGTCCAGAGTGCCGAAGTTCGCGAACGTTGCCCAAGCTCGAGCGATATGCCGATTGAATTCCGTTATTTCCATTCGCCTGCCCGTCTTGTCATCCAGGAGCGTCTTGCCATTTAAATCCACTATTTCCGCGTCCCTCGGAAAACTTGTCACTTTGTAAACAACGCCGTTCGTGGTCATCGCATAGTGGGAATAATGGGAAAAATCCCTTGATTCCGATGCCAGCGATTCGATCAAGATGGAAGCCGCCACGAGAACAAGGATGATTGCAGCCGCGACACACGCGGCCGTCAGCGCCAGTTTTCCTGGCATGGGTTGGTTGCGATAAGACCCTCCGGATTGAAAGCTGCCCCACACGGCGAGGACCAGAATCCCGCCGGTGATCGCAAGATAGACGAGCGCCTGCCAGAATTCCCGGGCATTGAATACTCCAATTGTGGCAAAAATCGCCAGTCCCAATCCGAAGCCGCGGCTTCCATACCAGCGCGCCTGCCGCGCGCCGGTCAGCATCCCGGCGAAGTAAAAAACGATGCCGAGCAGAAAAATGGCCGTCAGCGGAAATGTCATTGGCCATTCAAATGGCGCGGCAACATGTCCGGGAGTCCAAATCACAGCCAACAGCCCCAGCATTGGCAATCCCGCCCCCAACGCATAAAGACACAGGCCGGCGGCGATTTTGGTCCCCAGAATCCTCGTTCCTGTCATCGGGCGATGGATCAGGAACGCCCGGAGATCGGGATGTTTTTCGGCGCGCATTTGCAGCCAGCCGAGCACAATCCCCAAAATGGCGCAGAACCAACCGGCTTGGGCGTACAGATTCGTCGACAATAGTGGCTGCCCCGGCTCTTGCCCGTTTTTCAGTTCCCTGCCATAGTTTATGTATTCTGTTGTCAGGAGAAAGGTGAGAATGGCCAACCCGATCAAGGCCACCTTCATCTCCTCCCGCCATTCTTTGCCAAACAACTTTTTCATGATTGCGCCTCCGTATCCGCAAGAATAAACGACTTTTCGCCCCGTTTCCCAAGGTAACTGATGAATGCCTCTTCCAGCCCCATCGGCAGTATTTCCATCGTCTCGGGCGACAGGTTTTTCAGCGCCTGTTCCGTTGCGCTGTCGTAATGGACGCAGGTGACGCGCAATTCGCGGTCCAGGCGAAAGGCCTGGAGCAGCCCGGGTATTTTTGGCAACAGCGGTGGCGCGCCTGAAAAGCGCAGCCGCACCTCCTGCACGCTGCTGCGGAAGGTTTCCAGCGGGCAACACGCCCGCAACACGCTGTAGTCCAGGACGGCGATGTAATCCGCCACCCGTTCCACGTCCGCCAGATTGTGCGATGAAAAGAAAATCGTCCGGTCGGACCGGCGTGTCAGGTAGATCATGGACTCGACCAGCGCGCGCCTGGCCACCGCGTCCAGGCCCATCGCCGGATCGTCCAGAATCAGCAACTCCGGATCGGGCGCCAGCGTCAAGGCCAGGCACAACCCCGCCCGCTCGCCCCGCGACAAGTCCTTGACGAGCGCCTCGGGCTTGAGGCCGAAATGATCCATGACGCCCTGGTAGACTTTTTCGTTCCATCTCGGGTAAAAGGCCGATTGGAAATCAGCCGCCTCGCGGAGGCTCATCCAGCCGTAAAGCTGGTGTTCCTCAGTCAGGTAACCGATGCGCGCCCTCATCTCCGGCGTCAGGGCCTGGCTGTCGCAACCCAGCACGCTGGCCTCCCCGCGCGTGGGTGCCAGCAGCCCCAGCAACATGCGGATGGTGGTGGTTTTGCCCGACCCGTTGCGGCCCAAAAAGGCAAAAACGCATCCTTTTGGCACGTCCAGATTCAGGGCTTGCACGGCGCATTTGCGTCCGAAATAGCGCGTCAATTCCCGCGTGTGGATGACTGGTTGTTCACTCATTGTTTTTCCTGCCTCCGTTCTCGTGCTGCCATTGGCTCAGTTTTTTTGCAAAAGCCGCCTGCAAATCCGCGGCGGTGAAGTCCATCGCCATCGCCTCGCCGATGAGCGCGTCCAGCAGCGGCTCCAGGCGGCGGCGGCCTTCCTCGCGCGTGAACACCTTGCGCTTGCGGATGATGAAAACACCGCGCCCGGGCCGGGATTCGATCAGGCCCTCCCGCGCCAGATCGGAATAAGCGCGCGCCACGGTATTGGGGTTGAGCACCAGCGTTTCGGCAAACACACGAACGCTCGGGAGTTGATTCCCGACCGTCAGGCGGCCCGTGGCCACCGCCAGCCGGACCTGGTCCGTGATCTGTTTGTAGATCGGCGTGCCCGAACCGGTATTGATGATGCAGTTAAAATTCACGGTCTTTGCCTACTGTTCTATTACAACTAATACAGTTGGGCGAAATTGTCAATGCCTTTTTTCAATTTTTTTTTGGAACTGGATTTCCTCCCCTAATCTTAACCTTCGCCCCGAATTTTGAACCAACATGCTGGTATTTGCGCCACCCCCAAAGCGCCAGGGGACTGGCGCACTCCAAAACGCTTCGCGCCATTCGAGAGTCGTCAGGGAACGCGCCAGCGTCTTGGACTGCGGCGGCCCTCCGCCGCTTTTACTGCTAATCTCGGTAATGCTGATTTTGTCGGTAATTATTCCCACTGCGGTAATGCCAGGCGGTGTGGTCAGGTTACTTCATGGCAACATCGACACTGACAGATAAAGGGCAGACCACTGTGCCGCAGGAAATCCGCGAAGCCCTCAAGGTCAAGCCCCGCCAACGCCTCACTCATTTATCAGACAACACACTGGCCTTGCATTCTTCAAACAGCCAGGCCCGCGCGTAGGCCCACCATCGCTTGGCGGTTGGCTCGGAGACGCCGAGCACCCCGGCCGCCTCCTCCAGGGTCAATCCGGCAAAGAAACGCAATTTGACCAACTCCGCCTTGGGCGCATCCAGCGCGGCGAATTTGTCGAGCGCGTCATTGACCGCCAGAAGTTCATCCTCCCGGGCGGGCGCGGCGATCTCAATTTCGTCAATGTCCACCCGCTGCTGCCCGCCGCCGTGGCGTCGGGCCGCCTTGCGCCGCGCCCGCTCGATCAGGATGCGGCGCATCGCCTCCGCCGCCGCGCCAAAAAAATGCGCGCGGCCATTGAACGCGCCGCCCGCCAGTCTCAGCCATGCTTCATGCACCAGCGCCGTCGGCTGCAAGGTCTGTCCCGGCGCTTCGCGGGCCATCTTGGAAGCGGCCAGCTTGCGCAGTTCCTCATAAACCAATGGAAGCAGTTCGTCGGCGCTTTTCGCATCGCCCCGCTCAATGGCCTCGAGAAGTTGCGTGACTTCGTTCATTTGACAATGACGCTGCGCGCCTCGCGGGCGAACAACAGGGTGGTCATTTGCTCGTTCCAATAACCCCCGTCGAGCGAATACTGTTTTTCGCTGATGATCGGGGTCTCATCGGCCTTGCCCAGCTTGCTGTGGGCCATGGCCAGGATCAGCCGCGCCTGCATCGCCGCGTTCGTGTTTGCCTGGAAACCGACCGCTTTTTCGAGGCGCCCGGCGGCGCGGGCAAATTGTCCCTGGCGATACTCCGCCAGCCCTTTGACGAACTCGGCCGATGGCCGGGGCGGCGTGGCCGCCGTATTGTCAAGCATCTTTACTGCGCGTTGCGCGACCTCGTCCGATGCCGGCAGGATCAGGCAATCCAACGCCATCCGCTCGGCGGCCTCCGCATCGGACGTGGACCCGAATTGGTCCAACGCCTTGCGCCGCCATTCCTCGAACTCATTGGTGCGCCCGGTCTGCGCCAGCAGCGGCAGCAGGTAATGAAAGCCCAAATCATTGGTTGGCTGCACGGTCGCGCACTTGGCGTAGTTGGTGATGGCTTTGTCCAGCCTTCCATAACGCGCGTAAATCATCCCTAGGACGTTGTAAATGGCCGCGCTCTGCGGAATGGGCGGAACGCTCTTCATCAGCTCCTCCGCCTGGTCATATTGGCTTTGACTCATCAGCACGCCGGCCCGCCACAGCTTGTTGCCGATCTCCGCGTACGCCCGCTGCTTGCGCTCGATCTCCAACCCCGCTTCCGCCTGTTTGCGCAAGCCCGCTTCCTCTTCTTCCACCTGGAGGGCGCGGCGCAAAGCCGCTTTTTCTTTGACATACAAATTCAGCGATACGACGAGCCCCAGAGCCAGCGCCGCCACAATCCCGAAAATCGCCGCAAACGCCATTTTGTTCCGCCGCACCAGCTTCTGGAAACGATAGACATTACTCGGCGGGCGCGCCTCCACCGGCTCATTGTCGAGAAATCGTTGCAAGTCCGCCGCCAGCGCGTTCGCGGTTTCAAAACGCCGTGTGCGATCTTTCTCCAGCGCCTTCATCACGATCCAATCCAAATCGCCCCTGAGGAAATGCACCAGGCGCGGCGCTTCGGCCCGGCGGCGTTTGGCGGTCGTGGTCAAGTCCGCATCGGCCATCGCGCTCAAGCGCGTCGAGGGCGAGAGCGGTTCCTTTTCCCGAATCGTGCGCCGCATCTCGTCCAGGCCGGACCGGAGAAGTTCCTGCGAATCGAACGGCGTTTTGCCGGTGAACAATTCGTAGAGCAGCACCCCCAGGCTGTAAATGTCGGTGCGCGTGTCTATGTCCATCTCGCTCATCTCCGCCTGTTCCGGGCTGATGTAAGCGGGCGTGCCGATGAATTCGTAAAGTCGGGTGTAGATCGTCTGGTCGGTCAGGCGTCCTTCCGTCGCCTTGGCGATCCCAAAATCAATGATTTTTGGCACGGGCACGCCGTCGTGCAGCGTAACCAGTATGTTGGATGGCTTCAGATCGCGATGGATGATGCCCTTTTGATGGGCGTGTTGCACGGCGTGGCAAACTTGGATGAACAAACGAATGCGCTCCCCGGTTTCCAGATTGTTCTGGTCGCAGTAATCCGTGATCTTGATCCCGCGCACCAGTTCCATGACGAAGTAGGGCCGTCCGGCGGCGGTCGTGCCCGCGTCCAAAACCCTGGCGATGTTGGGATGGTCCATCATCGCCAGCGCCTGGCGTTCGGCCTCGAATCGCGCAATCACCGTGCGGGTGTCCATTCCCAGTTTGATGACTTTCAGCGCCACCCGCCGTCGCACCGGTTCGGTCTGTTCGGCCACATACACCACCCCGCAGCCGCCTTCGCCCAGTTTCTCGCGGATTTTATAGCGCCCGATGACGTCGCCCGGATTTTCGGCGGGCGGCACAACCGCGACCCTCGTGCCTGACGGTCCCGCCGCCGCCGGCTGCCCTTCCAGGAAACCGTCTGATTGGCCGTATGCCTTGAGCAAGGCCGCCACGCGCTGGCGCAAAGCCGCGTCCGGTCCGCATTCCTGGTCAAGATAAGCGGCGCGTTGTTCAGGCGGGAGAGCCAGCGCGGCGTCGAACAATGACTCTTCGCGGCTTGGCGCTGCGCTGTCTGGCTCGCGTTTCATATTATGGCCGAGCGTATTCATTTTGGCCCCCGGTTGAAAGCAGATTACTGCTGCGCTGGCGCGGACGCCGCGAGCAGGCTTTGCAGAGATGAATTGTCCGGATAGAGCGCGGCCCCGCGTTGCCAAACCTGCTGGGCGGCGTTCGCCTGGCCGGCCTTCTGGTATTGCTTGCCGAGCCATTCGTAAGTTTGCGCGAACTGCGGCTGGGGCGGCTGCTGTTCCTGCTGTGCGATCAGCGTGTTAAACTGCTGGATCACCTCATCCCCCTTGTTCAGATTCGCGGGCCAGTACGACATCCCGACCGCCTTGGTGTAGCGCGCGTCCCAATTCGACGGATCAAGATTCAGCGCGGTGTCAAAATCCACGTCAGCGGTCATCGCCCAAACCGCTTGCTGCCGAATGTCCGTCGTCGTGCCGCACAGCTTGAGATAAGCTTGACCGAGAGCGGCCGGATACAAGGCATTCTTTGGGTCATTGGCCATGAGCTGCTCCAATTCGGCGGCCGCGTCCGCGAGGCGGCCGGAATCCTTCAATTCCTTCCAAGCCGCCTGTTTCTCCGCATAAGTGGCGTGCGGCGACACCAAAGTGTCGATGGCCGCCCTGAACGCAATCGCTTCCACGCTCCCCGGCGCCGGGGCGTTGGAGGCTTGATTGGAGACAGCGGTTTCCGTGCGCGCTTCGCGCTGTGCCACCTGCCTCGTCTTCGACTTCGGCGCAGCCAAAGTTACCGGATCAGCCGCAGATTCAGCCACCGCCAGTGCAGTCGGCGGCGCGCTCTGCTTCGAGGGTTGAGCCATGTAATGAATTGCCAGGCCGCACACGGCAGCCAGGCCCGCGAGGATTAAGATAATTCGTTTCATATAATTGCCTTTCCATCTAACAGTGCGTAATTCCGGCGGAAAAGGGATCATCCCCCGTCACAGTTCGCGGAGGGCGGCGGCGACGGGCAGGCGGGCAGCGCGGACGGCCGGGAACAGGCCGCCGATAAGCCCGATGACACTAGCCCAGAGGATCCCGCGAAGCAATAATTCCGGGGTGACGCGGAAGGCAAAGGCCACCTGGCTGAAGCTCTGAAAATTCATGGTCGAGGTGTGAAATCCGTTGAAGACAAAATAAGCCAGGCTGCCGCCAATGACCCCGCCAATCAGGGCGAGGGCGAGTGACTCAATCATCAGCGCCACCACGACCGCGCCGGCGCCGAAACCGATCGCGCGCAACGTCCCGATTTCCCGGGTGCGGGTGGAGACGGCGCTGTACATGGTGTTCAACGCGCCGAAGACGGCGCCGATGGCCATAAGAAACGCGATGATGAACCCCAGCGTTGTGATCAGCCGCGTCATGGTTTCGGATCGCTCGACGTAATACTCGGTCTGGCGCTGGACTTTGACGTTCAGTTGCGGGTTCGAGGTGAGCGAATCCCTGAATTGCTCATAAGCGCCGGGGGAAATGAGTTTGGCCTGGACGGATTGGAAACTGTCGCCGCGATGGTAAGTTTCCTGGAGAACGGTCGCGCCCGTCCAAACCTCCGATTCCGCCACCCCGCCGTCGGCTGTAAAGATCCCGACAACGGGCCATTCGGCGCGCCCCACTTTGATGGCGGATCCGACGTCCAGCCCGGCGAATTCCCGGGCGGCGCCGCTGCCGGCAATGACTTCGTCCCTGCCCCAGTCAAACATTCTGCCGCGGATGATTTTGACGTTGTCGTGGACCTGGAAGGCAGTGGACTCGACGCCGCGCAAGGGGACGTTGAAGTCCAGTCCGCTGGAGCGTTTGGGGATGTCGATGATGACGAAAAGTTCGGCGGAGGCAAGAGGGCCTTGCGCGGAGCGGGCCACGCCGGATGAGTCGGCAATGACGCGGGTTTCGTCGTGTGAGAGGCCGCTGACCATTTCGCTGTCGGCCCCGCTGCGCAGGACTATCGCGGTGTCCGGCGAGCCTGAAGCGGTCATGGCCTGCTTGAAACCAGCCGCAATGGAGAGGACGCCAACGAGGACGGTCACAACGCCGGCAACGCCAATGACCGTGGCCACGACCGCGCCGCGCCGGCGGGGTATGCTGAGAAACCCGAATTTTGTTATGGACGCGATTTGCAAAAGCCAATTGATGGGGCCGGCCATATCACATTCTCCTTAAGGCGTCGGCCACACGCAGCCTCATGGCTGAGAGGGCGGGAAAAAAACCCGTTGCCAAACCGAGTACAAGGCTGATGCCCAGGCCGAGGAACAAATCGGGGGTGGGGAGAAAGAACAACGGCAAAAGGCCGCCGGTGGGATCGCCCCGCGAGCAGAGAACCCAGGCCAGCCCAAGACCTAGCGCGGCGCCGAGAACGGTGAGCAGACAGGATTCGGCCAGGAGCAGCGAGACGACCTGCGCGTTGGTGAAGCCGATGGCCTTCTGCACACCCAGCTCGCCCGTCCGCTCCCGCACGGATTGGGACATGGTGTTGCCGGAGACGAGGAGCATGGTGAAAAAGACCGCACCCAAAATGGAGCCGACGATTATGGTGATGTTGCAGATTTGGCTGGCCCAGCCCTGAAGAAACGCGCCTTCCGGTTCGGTCTTGGTTTCCGACGAGGAGTTTTCAAATTCCTGGTCCACTCGTTTCGCCACTTCCGCCGCTTTGGCCGGGTCTTGGATGCGAATGGTGTACCAGCCGACCTGCCCCTTGGCCCAGGAAGGGCGCGCTTCGTCGAAATAATCGTAGCGGAAAAGCATCGGCGTGGTGTCGGTGCCTTTGTCCCGTCCGTCATAAATGCCGACGATGTCGAATTCCCAAACGTCGCTGCCGCCCTCCTTTGGAAAGATGGAGCATCGAATGGGGACCTTGTCGCCGATTTTCCAGTGGAAACGATTGGCGGTTTTCCGGCCCACAATCGCGCCGGTGCGGGTTTGGAGCCAGGCCTTTTTCTGTTCCGGCGGGAGGATGTATTCGGGATGCATCTCAAGGAATTCATCGGGAATGACCGGGCATTGCATGAAAAAGTTTTTCGGGTCCTGATAGACGCCTCCGAAAAAGGTTTGATGGGTGACGAGGGAGACGCCGGGGATGCGTTCCATGCGGGCTTTGTAGCTCACAGGCAGGAACTGGATGATGGAAACCTTGTCGCGGACGATGAGGCGGTCGGCCCCCGCCAATTGCACCCCGCCGGAAAGGGCCTGTTTGATGGCCATCAGCAGCCCGAACAAAATGAAGGCGACCAGAATGGAGAGAAGGGTCAGAAAGGTGCGCAGCTTCTTGCGCTTGAGATTGCTCCAAATGAGATGGACGAACTTCATTGGAGCGGTTCGTTGCCGAGCTGGCCTTTGTCCAGATAGACGATTCGTCCGGCCCGCTTGGAAGCGTGCGGATCGTGCGTGACCATGATGATGGTCTTGCCGTGTTCGTGATTGAGGGCTTGCAGCAGATCGAGGATGCCGTCACCCGCCTTGCGATCAAGATCGCCGGTAGGCTCGTCGCACAGGAGGATGGTGGGGTCGGTGACAATCCCGCGGGCGATGCCCACCCGTTGCTGTTCGCCCCCGGACAGGGTGCGCGGAAAATGTTTGGCGCGATTGGACAAACCGACGACCTCCAGGGCGGTCCGGACGTGTTCTTTGCGCTCGGCTTTGGAAAGGTGGGTCAGCAGGAGCGGCAGTTCCACGTTTTGTTCCGCGTTGAGCACGGGCATGAGATTGTAAAGCTGGAATATGAAACCGACATGCCGGGCGCGCCAACGAGCAAGTTCCCGGTCGGAGAGCCGGTCCACGCGCTCACCCCCCACCGTGACCGTGCCTTTGGTGGGACGGTCCAATCCGCCGATCAAATTGAGCAGCGTGGTCTTGCCCGAGCCTGACGGCCCCATCAGGGCCAGGAATTCGCGGGGGGGAACATCAAGGCTCAAGTCCGCCAGCACATGGATGTCTTCGGAGCCGCGATGGAAAACTTTTTCGACGCGCTCCACCCGCACCAGTGCGCCGTTGGTTGTTTGGTTTTCACTCATGACTATTTCTCCTTTACCTGCGCCCCATCTTTCAGGGTGGCCGGCGGTTTGACAACAACTTTTTCGCCGGCGCTCACGCCCGCGCTCAACACCGCGTCGTCGCCCTGGGTGTCGCTCACGGTCACGGCGCGGCGTTCGGCGCGTCCATTTTGGGCGACGAAAACGACATCGTGGCCGTCCTGGCTGAGGAGGGCGCTTTTGGGGACGAAGACGGCGCGGATGACGGCCACGGGGGCGGCGGCGGTCTCGCGAAAAGCAACTTTGACCGACATGTCGGGCAGTATGCGGGGGTCGAGTTTGTCAAAACCGACACGCACTTTGACGGTGGATTTCTGGCGGTCCGCCGTGGGGATGATGGCGATGACCTTGCAGGGGATTTTCCAATCCGGGTAGGCGTCCAGGGTCGCCTCAGCCGGTTGGGCCGGCTCGACGCGGTTGATGTAATTCTCGTTGACGTCCAGTTCAATCTCCAGCGAGTTCATATCGACCACGGTCCCAATTCCCGTCCGGGTGAACCCGCCGCCGGCGGAAACAGGGGAAAGCATTTCGCCGGGTTGCGCGTTCTTGGTCGTGATCACGCCGTCGAAGGGCGCGCGGATGACCATGTCTTCAATCTGTTGTTTCCAGAGGGACACCTGGCGTTCGGCGGTGGTGATGTCCTGCTGCTGGCGGCTGACCCGCGCCCGCAACGTCATGGCGTCGGACTCGGCCTTGTCGAAATCGGATGGCGAGATGAGCTTTGCGTTGGCCAGGTCGGTATCGCGCGAAAATTCGAGGTCGGCTTGTTTCAATTGGGCGCGCGTTTCTTCGAGGGTGAGACGGGTGGACTGCAACTCGGCCTCCGCAACGTCGAGGCTGGTCTTGACATTGGAATCATCGAGCCGGGCCAGGACCTGGCCTTCCCTGACTCTCATTCCCTCCTCGATCAACACCTCCACGACCTTGCCCGTCACCTTGGCCGAGACGGTCGCCTGCCGCCGGGCCGTGACATAGCCGGAAGCGTTCAGGATCGTCCGGTCGGCCCCCCCGCCGGCCATCGGACGGGCCGGGACGGTCTGCACCTCCGTGCTGTCCGCGCGTCCATGCCACCAAAACGCCGCGCCCAGGAGAAGCGCCACGACAAGGACGACTGCGGCGAGCCACGAATACGAAGAACCCTTCATTTCCGGGCCGCGTTCAATGCGAAGTTGTTTAATGGAATCCTGGTTAATACTCATGCCTCAGCCCCACAGCTTTGGCTAATCCCCGCCAAAGTCAAGATTGCGCCGCTGGCGAAGCCCGAACCGCACACCGAATACGCCGGAATTGCCCATTATCCATTAACCATTGCCATGCTTTTCCATCCAACAGTGCGTAATTCAGGCGGAAAAGGGATCATGGGAAAAATGCGGAAAATTTCACGGTTCTTTTGCAGGGCGGACTCCTTTGAGAAAATCACAGTATTACAGTTTGCAAGCTCCCGTCAGTGTGCGCTTTGCCTTGAAAGCTTTCGGGGTTGCGGTGAAAGCCGGGGTCGGTTAACCTGTGGCTCGTGTTATGACGTTAACCGAAAAAATTCTGGCCCGGGCCGCGGGCAAAAAAAAGGTCAAGGCCGGCGACAATATCTGGGTCCAAACCGATATCCTGATGACCCACGATGTTTGCGGGCCGGGCACGATTGGCGTTTTTAAACGCGAGTTCGGCGCCCAGGCCAAAGTGTGGGACCGCAACAAGGTCGTCATCATCCCCGATCACTACATTTTTACCGTGGATTCCAAGTCCAATCGCAATGTGGATATTTTGCGCGAGTTCGTGCGCGAGCAGAATCTGCCTTACTTTTACGACGTGATCGATGACGCGAATGGAACGTGGAAATTCGATCCGGGCAAGGGCGCATTGCAACGGCAGTACGGGTCGCATTACGCGGGGGTTTGCCACACGGCGCTGCCCCAAAAGGGCCACACGCGGCCGGGCGAAATTCTTTTTGGCACCGATTCCCACACTTGCATGGCGGGCGCTTTTAACGAATTTGCCACGGGCATTGGCAATACGGACGCCGGCTTTGTCATGGGCACGGGCAAATTGCTTTTGAAAGTCCCGGAAACCATGCATTTCCGCCTCGAAGGCCAGTTGCAACCCGGCGTCATGGCCAAGGACATCATCCTGCATTGCATCGGTGAGATTGGTTTTGATGGCGCGACGTATCGCGCCCTCCAGTTCGACGGGTCAGGGATCCAGTCTCTGACGATGGATGATCGCATGACAATTGCCAACATGGCCATTGAGGCCGGGGGCAAGAATGCGATATTTGAGTTTGACGACCAAACCAGGGCAGTCGTGGACCAGCGCTGCAAGCTCAACGGCACCCGGCAAACTTATCAACCCGTCGATCGGGACCCGAAGGAAAAGTTTGTCTATGAGTTGACGGTCGATTTGTCCGCGCTCGAACCGATTGTCGCCTGCCATCCCGACCCCGGACAACGCAAGCTGGCGAGGGAATTGACCGGCACAAAATTGGACCGGGCCTACGTCGGTTCCTGCACCGGGGGCAAGACGAGCGATTTCGTCGAATTCGCCCGCGTGTTGCGCGGCAAAAAAGTGGTTATTGACACTTTCGGCGTCCCGGCCACGCCGGAAATCGTGCATGATTTGCAGACGGCCCGCTGGGGCGAGAGAACGATCTGGCAAATTCTGACTGACGCCGGAGTGCAAATGACGGAAAACGCCGGGTGCGCCGCGTGTCTGGGCGGTCCGGTGGACACATTCGGGCGCATGAACGCCCCTTTGAAGTGCATTAGCGCGACCAACCGAAACTTCCCCGGACGGATGGGCCATAAAGAGTCGCAGGTTTTTCTGGCATCGCCCGCCACCGTTGCCGCCAGCGCATTGACCGGCCATATTACGGATCCGCGGGAATTTCTGAGCTGATCATCGGTGTTGTCTGCTGTTCGACAGGCCAATGCGGAGGGGCCGGCGCAAAGCCGGTTGCGCGAACGGCTTGATGTCTTTTGCGAGAGGGGCATTCTCGGAGCAGTGGTGCTGATCGTGCTCTGGGGGCCGCTGGCTTTCGGCGGCATCCCCGCTCCCGCGTTTTTGGTCATTCAAGGACTGACCATTCTGGCGCTGGGCTTGTGGGCGGTGCGCATCTGGGCGCAACGATCCTTTTGCCTGCTTTGGCCGCCCATATGCTGGGCGGTTTTCGTCTTTGTGCTCTACGCGCTGGTGCGCTGCCGCCTGGTCCAGATTGAATACATTGCCCGGCAGGAGTTGATCCAAGTCATTGTTTACGCCTCGTTGTTCTTCATCATTATCAACAATTGTCATCGCCGCGAATCGGCCACCATCATCACCCTCTGTTTGATCGCGCTGGGATTGTTGTTGTCATGGGATGCGGTATTTCAGTTTGCCACGAAGTATCCGCGCATTTGGGGCTTCGCCCGGCGCGCGCAGTTCCTCGGACAGGGGAGCGGAACCTATATAAACCCGAATCATCTGGCCGGATTTCTGGGCATGATGGTTCCGCTGGCGCTGTCTTACATGCTGATGAGCCGCTTCACGCCCACCATGAAGGTTTTGTTCGCCTACTGCGCCCTGGCCATGCTCGCTGGCATTGGTGTTTCTCTTTCACGCGGCGGGATTCTCGCCACGGGCGCAACCTTGCTTGTATTTTGTCTGGTGCTCCTCTTTCAACGGGGTTATTGGCTCCCCGCCCTGGGCGTCCTGGCCGCTCTTGTTGCCGCGGGCGTTGCTTTCGACGCGGAATTCAGCTCGGTGCAGAAGCGTTATGAGGATACTTTCGAGACAGGCCATCTGACGAACGTTCGCTTCGATTATTGGCCTGCTGCCATCCATATTTTTGAGGATCATCCGTTGTGGGGGGGCGGTCCGGGCCACTTTGACTCGGAGTTTGCCCGTTACCGGCCACGCGTTGTGCAAATGCGGCCCGTTTACGCCCACAACGATTATCTCAATACTCTCGCTGAATGGGGTGTGACCGGACTGGCCATCATTGCGGCGGCTTGCGCTTTGCTTTATTACGGCGCTTTGAAAACCTGGCCCGCCTTGCGCCAGGCCGACCTGGAGGCTGGCGCGGCGCAAAAAAGTGACAGGCTGGCGTTTCTGATCGGCGCCTGCATGGGCCTGCTGGCCCTCCTTTTTCATTCGGTGGTGGATTTTAACATGCATGTTCCGGCCAATGCCGCCATTGCCGTCACGTTGATGGCGCTGATCAGCGCGCAATGGCGCTTTGCCACCGACCGTTATTGGAAAGACCCGCGCCTCCTTGGGAAAATACTGCTGACTGTCATCATGGCCGCGGCCATGGCCTGGCTGGCGGCGCAGGGGGCGCGCAGGGGGCGCGAAGCCTTTTGGCTGCGGCGGGCGGCGGACGAAACCGCCTCGTGGGACGACAGGCTGGCCGGCCTTGAGAAGGCGTATGAAGCGGAGCCGGCCAACTACGAAAACTCCTACAACCTGGGCGAGTATTATCGTTTGTCCAGCCTGGAAGGCAATCCCGGCTACCAAGACCAAGCCAGGCAAGCCATGCAGTGGTACGCCAAAAGCATGGCCTCAAACCCTTTGGATGCTTTCGTCCCCATGCGCCAGGGCATGTGCCTGGATTGGATTGGGGAAACCAACCAGGCCGGCGCCTTTTTTGACCTGGCGGAAAAACTGGACCCCAACAATACCCATGTGGCCTTCTTTCTGGGCCGTCATTACGTTGAACTGGGCGACTATCCCGCGGCCAAGCGCTGGTTTCAACGTTCGATGGATCTGTGGGGGTCTGAGGCTGTCCAGTGGTCGTTGAACGCGCTCATCGAGAGGATGGCCGACCCGAACGGATTGTATAAAAATAATGTGGACAGGCATTTTCGAACGGTATATAAGAGGTGCAATTGAGACGATATTAAATTGACATTTTTCAAAAAAGGGCGAAAATAATCGCAAGTACAAGTAAAAATTATTATCAATACGGATGTTATGAAAAGACCTCAAATCATGCTCGTGTGCGCTCTGGTGCTTGCCCTGGCAGGCGTAACCACTCTTCATTCCGCGGAGGAAGGCGTCAAACAGGCCAAAGCAACCGTCAGATCCGTTCATGGCACGGTGGATTACCAGGACAAGCAGAATGGCGCCTGGTTGCCCGTAAAGCCCAACATGAAATTCGCCGCCGGCATCACTATCCGGACCGGCGTTGATGGCGGGGCTGATATTAGCGTCAACGGCACGGCATCGGCCATCCGGCTCACCAACAACACGACCCTGCAGATCCCGACCATGTCCTATGTCGGCAGCGCCCGCGAAGGGGACACCACGACGATGCTGAACCTGGAAAGCGGCTCGGTTATTGGCAACGTCAAGAAGATTTCAGCCAATTCCCGTTATGAAATCATGTCGCCTCACGGCGTGGCCGGCATTCGCGGCACCGATTTCGCCGTGGAAGCCATTCCCACGCCGGAGGGCAGATTCGATGTGACATTCAGCAGCATCACAGGCGTGATAACGGTTTCGGCCGTCATCAATGGCGTAACGGTCACGCATACATTGACCACCGGCATGTCATGGGAAATAGGAAAGGACGTCTCACAAATGAAGGCTTATATTCTTCAGAATTTTCAGAATCAAATTAATGGCCTCATCAATCCTCCTGGCGGCCCCGGCGGTCCCGGCGGACCCGGCAGAGGCCCGACCGGCCCCGGAAATCCGAACAACCCCGGGAATCCGAACGGCCCCGGCAATCCTACTCCTCCTTTCCCCGGTGGCCCGCCTCAAGGCCCGCCGTCTTCGTAGGCCGGCCGGCGGTTTGACGCCGTCTGATACTGGATTCTTTTCGCCCGGAGCGGCTTGTGTTGCTCCGGGCTTTTTGCTTAACTCCAGCCCGTGCGCCTGAATTTTCTTAAATCGCCGATCTGTCTTATTGCCGCACCGGTGATTCTTGGCGTTTGCCTTCTGGAGATGACCCGCGCGCCGGCCTTTCAGCGCCTGGAATGGATGACCTATGACTGGCGGGTCCGGCTGGCTCACAATTATGCCAGCCATTCCTCCGATGACGCGACCAATCTCGGCGTGGTTGAGATCAGCGACAACACCATCGCGGCGGTCAACAGCGGCGAGTTTGGATATCAATTCGGCTTGTATTGGCCGAGGCAGGTGTATGCGCGGGGCTTGGAGGAATTGTCCAGGCAGGGGGCCAAAGCGGTGGCATTCGACGTTCTTTTTGCCGAGAAACGGCCGGACCAGCCGGATATTAACTTGCCCGGGGGCGCGTCCATGTCGTCGGATGATTATTTTGCCCTGCAACTGACAAATTCCGGCAACGCCATTTTGGCGGCGGACGAAGGCCTTCTGCCAGACCCGCTTTTCAAGACCAACGCCTGGCGCACAGCCGACATTACCACGCAACGGGATGCCGACGGCGTTTTGCGCCGCGACCATGCCTTTTTGGAATATAAGGACTGGCACTGGATCATCAAACAAATCGCCACGGCTTACAATCTCGACTTGAGTAAAACCACGAACGAATCCGGTAAAATCACCTTTTGCAAAGGGGGTAAGGAGCCCATTGTTTTCCCGACGGATTCGCAGGGGATGATAGCCATGACGAACATCGTCAATCCGGTCCCGCCTGGAGTCACGAACCGCTTTCTTCCTTTCACCACGGTTCGTGTTTGGAGCATGGGTATTGTGCTGGCGGCGTTCCAATTGAAGCTCGATTTGGACAACCCGGAAATCGATCTGCCACACCACCGCATCGTGCTTCATGGCGGGCACGGGCTGACCCGGGAGATCCCGGTCGATTCGGACGGCAACTTTTACATTGATTGGTCCATGGGAAGGACCGATCCGCATTTGGCAAAGGGAGCCTTTGAGGAGCTCCTGAGGGCGCAGGGGGAGCGCGACGCCGGACATCCAGTGACGAATCAATGGCGGGACAAATTGGTCGTCATCGGCTCGACCGCCACCGGCAACGATCTGACCGATATGGGATCCACTGCATTGGAGAGCGTTACCTATCTGGTCAGCAAGCACTGGAATGTGGCCAATTCCGTCATCACCGGACGGTTCATCAGGCCCACGCCGATGCCGGTCAATCTGCTGCTCATCGTCCTGGTCGGCGCGCTTTCCGCATGGATAACGTGGGTAGCCGCCCGCCCGGTCACGGGATCCATTCTGATGGCGGTGACGGCGATCGTCTATCTTGCGGCGGCGGCGGTACTCTTCATTCATTGGCGCGTATGGCTGCCCATCGTGCTGCCGCTGGTTTGCGCCGGGTTCGTGACCCATCTCTCCGCCCTGACCTACCGCGTCACTGTGGAACAATCCGAGAAAAAACGTATCCGGTCCCTCTTTTCCCGCCTCGTATCGCCCGAAGTCGTCAATGAAGTGCTCGGCGTCAAGGCGATTTCCCTCAATTCCCTGGCGGGTGAACGGCGGCAGATCACCGTTTACTTTGCCGACATTCGGGGCTTTACAGGGTTGACGGATGCCGCCCAGGCGGAAAACACGGAATTTGTGCGCCGCCATGAGCTTAGCGCCCAGGTGGCCGAGGACTATTTTGACGAACAAGCGCGGGAGGTCATGAAAACAGTCAGTCTTTACCTCGGCACAATCGCTGACTGCGTCAAGAAACACCACGGCACGCTTGACAAGTACATTGGCGATTGCGTCATGGCTTTTTGGGGCGCACCGCTGGCCAATCCCCATCATGCCCTGGCCGCGGTGCGCTGCGCCATTGAAGCGCAACGGGCCTTGTACTCGCTCAATGTGCGGCGCGAACAGGAAAACCGGCGGCGCGAGGAGGAGAACGCCGGGCGCCAGCGCGCGGGGCTGCCGGCCCTTTCCCGTTTGCCGGTCCTTTCCATGGGCAGCGGCATCAACACCGGCATGACCATTGCCGGTTTCATGGGTTCGGACGCGCATATTGTCAACTATACTGTTTTCGGCAGGGAGGTGAACCTGGCCAGCCGTCTCGAAGGCATTTCCGGCCGCGGCCACATCCTCATTGGCGAGGGGACTTATGCCGCGCTGCAACGCGACGACCCGGATCTGGCCAAAACCTGCGTCGAATTGCCGGCCCAGGTCGTGAAAGGATTCCGCGACCGCGTCCGGATTTTCGAGGTTCCGTGGCAGCCCCCGGCTCCCCCCGCCCAAGCCCCGGGACAGCCGGGCCAGGCTTGTGACGGCACCCCGGCGGTTGCCTGAACTGGTTTGACGCACTTTGACTGGGTTTGACTGGCCCGAATGCCTATTATTCTGCAAGCCATTCATGTTAAGGTCCTTGCATATAATTTGCCCTGGATTTGACAAACAGAATCGGTTTGATTCACTTTGACTGACTTTGACCCGCCTTTGCCCGGAAGGCCTTCGGGGCTTCGGCGCGGCAAGCCCGGCGGGGCAACCCATCTGCAAAAAAATAAATCCGAAATAATTTCGGAAAAGGGCCGTTTTTCCGAAATATTTCCGATTATCCGAAATTTTTGGACCTCCTTTATCCCAGCCTTTCAGAAAGGCAGAAAAATGAATTTGGCAGAAAAATGGTCTTCCTGATGTTCCCACCTTTGCCGCATCTGCCGTCGCCGCAACGGCTGTGGCGGACAAGTCGGCTACGGCGGGCAGGTCTGCCCGTCCATATTCCTGCCTGCGACCCTTTCTTAATTCTTCCTTCATAATTCTGCCTTTACTTCCGCATTATGGCACAAAAGGCGGAAATTGTACAGCCCATGGTGGGAGCTTTTTTTTGAACACGAAACCCCCGTAAACATTGGCCGAAACGCGCGCCGGGGGCCTCTTTGTCAAGTATGTATTCTTGACAAGCAACCCCCAAATGCGTTTTTTCACGGATCCGCCGCCGCGCCAGGGATTCCAATTTGTTTGACATAGACGGGCAAAAGTGGCTTCTTCAATGCGAGCATTTGGAGGAGCATTTGCATGAGGACGCCCATAAGGCCCGTTGTTTTCCAGCCGTTTTGGCGTGATGGCGCATGAAAACTGTCCTGCCAGCAATGTTTAGGGCGCCCAAACCCGCGTCCTGGCTGCGTCTTGGATTGTTCGCGGCAGTCGCGGTGTTCCTAACTGTCATTTTGTGGCCGGGCGAGTTTGGCGGCGGACCAACCTATCAAGATAGAACGGCAAGCGAATGGCTCACGGAAGCAGGACCAAATGAGGACGATGGACCACCAACCCTTGCAGTTAAGGCATTTAGAGCAATGGGGCGGGATGGTGTCCTTTTTCTGGCGCAAAACCTGGAAATGCCCTTCCGCGAAAGGATAGGCAGAGCCATCATTTATAAGTATAAAAACCTTCCGGAATGGTTGGGTGAGGTTCTGGGCAAGGTTCTGAATTTGTCAGATCGAATGGTTGATCAGCGTCTGCGCACCGCATATATGCTAACTCAACTCGGGCCGGCAGCGGGACCGGCGTTGCCTGAAATGTTGCGGGTTTTTCGTCGTGCAGACGAAAACGACCCGGTTACGTATGTAGTGGCTGAGGCGCTGGAATCGATGGGAGAAAAGGTGGCATTCATGGTTCCTGAGTTGATTCAGGGATTGAAGGATACAAATTTGGACCGTGCGGTCATTTGTGCTCAGATCCTCGGCGCCATTGGACCGAAAGCCAAGCCAGCGATTCCCGCATTGCTGAACGCGGCGAATGCTGGTGGCTGGCAGGCTCTATCCGCCGCATTCGCCATCTGGGACATTGATCGCCAGACGAATGTGGTCGTTGAAGCTCTGGCCCGCGATTTTGCGTATCAGCCTCAGGCCCGACTGCCGCTTCTTATAGGTTTGCGACGACGAGGCATGGCCCTAAAGGCGGCCGCCCCGATAGCCCAGCAAGCTCTTTACGATCCGAATGAGACCGTGCGAAATGAAGCCGAAAAGACGTTGCAACAACTCGATCCGGAACGTTTGCAAGCGACAATCGATCAATTGAATCAAAACGCGCCTCTCATCCTTCAGCAGACCATTGCCCTCTTGGAAAGCGGGAAAAACAAAATCCCATATCATGCCTTTACTGTGATCAAATTTTTTGGGCCGAAGACTGAAAGCGCGGTTCCGGCGTTGATCGAAATGTTGAACCAAGAACCGCCTGATCCTCCCTCTGATCTTATGAACTTCGCTGCTGTTAACAGATACCTATTGTCGATACGGCAGGCTTTGCCAGCCATAGTGGATATTGGACCGGCGGCGCGGGATGCAGTTCCCGCACTGACAAACTTGCTGGAGCGCACAAACCGGTTTGGAATTCGGGAATTCGAGGTGGATGTTTGCAACGCTCTGGGCGCGATTGGTCCCAATGCCAGTGAAGCCATCCCCGTACTGGAGGCAATACTGACCCGGACAAACACAAGCGTCCGTCTCCGCGGAAGGGGTGGCTTTGTCACTCTCCCCGGAGATGAAACCGTCCATTTTGCCGCCGCAAGGGCTTTGGTGGAAATCGCGCCGGGCCGGGCCTCCAATGCTGTGAACTTCCTGAAGAAGGTAAAGCCGGAACTTTCGGCGCAAGTAGCGCTTTGGAAGGCTGGGATGGAAAAGAATCCACCGGTAACGAATCTAATGGCCATCCTTTCCAAGGCTCCCTATTCCTATTTGCCACCCGATGCGTTTCAATTACTTGCAGAAATTGGCCCTGATGCGCGTCCGGCGTTGCCACTGCTGGAAACATTCCTGAAGCCCGGCGAGAATTTGCGATGGGATGCGGCCATCGCGATTCAAAGAATTGACCCGCAGGAGGCGGCCAGGCTTGGGCTGCCGGGGCTGTTGCTGGCTTATTAACCGGCTGCATTAAAGCTTGCGGCGCGGGGCGAAAAGCGGTCAACTCCGCGCATGGATTCGCGGGAAGCGTTGATCGCTTTGAATATGATTGACGGCGTCGGCCCGGTGCGCGTCCGGCAATTGCTCGGTCATTTCGCGGAGGCGGCCGACATCCTGCGCGCCAGCCGCGCCCAATTGGAAAAGGTCCAGGGCATCGGGCCGGAAATCGCGTCGGCCATCGCGGGTTGGGAAAAAACGGTGGACCTGAAGGGCGAACTGGAGCGCATCCAACAATTCGGCTGCCGCATCGTCATCCAGTCGGACGAGAATTACCCGGAGCTGCTCAAGCAAATCTACGATCCGCCCCTGGTGCTCTACACCAAGGGGGAGCTGGCGGCGAAGGACAAAAACAGCGTGGCCATTGTGGGATCGCGGCTGACCACGCATTACGGGATGGA
>Ga0326728_10008715_pt1 | contig 24949 bp, 24 predicted proteins | sample MB3enrmetagenome_FD_207602 | JGI IMG/M metagenome (GOLD analysis project Ga0326728, IMG submission 207602) | Lab enriched peat soil microbial communities from McLean, Ithaca, NY, United States - MB31MN | ecosystem: Environmental > Terrestrial > Soil > Wetlands > Peat | place: USA: New York... | reverse complement strand
CGGCGGCGCGAAGCGACCGTACTGCCTGCAGCAACTGCTCTTCGCCGAAATGGCGGACCGCCCACTCGTGTACGGCATTGAAGCGCAGACGCAAGTCTTCGAACGCGGCCGGGTCGAGTTGCCCGGCTGTCGCGGCCTTTCTCGCCAGCACCATTCGCGACCGCAGCCAGGCGTAATAGTAGGGGTCGAGCCGCCGGTATGCCGTGTCGTTAATCTGGAAATCGCGTGCGAACCATTCCGGGTTCGCCGTCGCCCACGTCGAGAGGGTGGACGACACGAACAGACCGCCGGGTGACTGACCCTCCGGCGCGGCCGGAATCGGCTTTGCACACTGCTCCTCTAATCCCACGTTCATCGCTGTTCTCCTGGCTGAATCTGGAAGCCCTAACGTGTCGCCCGCAGTAGAAACCCAGGATCACGGCGGGTCTTTACTCTTGGCCGCCGGTGCGTTCGGCAGTTTGGCCAAGTCAATTACGCCGCCGCTTTCCGCGAGGGGACGTTTGGGGGACGTTGGGGAGACGTTCGCGCCAAAGGTCTCCCCACCCAACTTCTCTTGTTTTGTATCTGTTACACGGCTGGGGAGACCTGGGGAGACGTTTTCGCCGTTTCCGGCGCTCCTCTCCGTAAAGTTTTCGCGCTCTCTCCCTTCCACTGCTATATCCGGGATCTCTTCTTGTGTTTTTCGCGCGCAAGCTTCTCTTGAAAGGTCTCCAACGTCTCCCACGTCTCCCCAAGCGGTGTAAGCGACTGATTCTATGGGGCTGATCTGGGGAGACGTTGACTGGTCCACGTCTCCCCACGTCTCCCCAACGTCTCCACCGAGAGAATCCAGGAGATTCAGGTTGCCCGAAGGAAGTCCACCCGGATTACTGCCATCCGCCGGCACCAAAACATACAGAATGCCGGTCCGGTGACTCTTACTTGCCTGCTTGACCGTAAGGCCGTTGAACACCCGATCGCGCTTGACGCCTAGCGCCTTCCCCAGCCGTGTCTGTTGCGAGCGCTCCGACCCGTCGCCGCGCACGTTGAGCATCAGGTCGCATTCTTCGCAGAACTTAGTCAACTCGCTGACGCGCTTCGGCTCATCTCGGTATGCTTCCCACCAAGCACCGGTAAATTCCCGCCACATCCGGCCATCGCTGTCCGCCGCCGCATAGAGTTCGTTCAGATTGCCGAGGAAGCCGGGAATTTCCGCAACCTCCAGCACACCGCCCATCACCTCGGACCATTTCTCAAAGGATCCCAAGCGCCTCGTGTGTAAGGGTCGCGCGGCGGCAATCCAGGCTTGAATCAATGTCAGTGCCGCGTGGACCAGCACCGAACGATTCTCCTTGGCCCACTCGGCGACCAGCGGATGTTTGAATCCGGCCCTGAGCCATGGCATGTCGATTCTGGGGTCGATACGAAGCCGAATACAGCGCCGGCTCATCTCATTAGAGAGTTGCGGATTATTGCCGGTCATCAGCCAAAGGGCATGGTTCTTAAGGTCAAGCATCCTGGTGATGCCGAGAATCCGGTCCGTCCAGGTGGGCTGGGTAACAACGGACGCCAGCGCGGAGGAATCCAGCACTCTCTTCTCGTTGAGATTATCGATGAGGATCATGGGGCGGCCGGTGACCAGTTCCGCCGTGATCATCTTCCGGATGTCATCCTCGGATTCCGGTAACGTGCGCCCTTCCGGGCCCGAACCGGTCGCGATAATGCCGACCAGGCTGGCCAGCAATCCCTTGCCAGAGCCCTGCGTAGGCGCCTCGATGAGGTGTATGGGAGCAAGGCCTTCGATCATGCGCTCCATGAAGGGCAGAAGGATTGCCGCAACCGCATGCGCCCGGTCCGAATCCCTCACAAAAGGGAAGTCAACGAGCAACTCATCCACCAACAACGCTCTGGCGCGCGCGATCTGTTCCTTGCTCGGGTGGATCGGGACTTCCCCAACATCCAGTGACGGGTCGGCGCACAGCCACAGGGCGTCATCGCGATGGTAACCGGGCTTTGATATGAGAACGGCGTCTTTTCCGAATGCTGGCGTGCGAACCACCGACTCCAGAGGCGGTAGCGTGAAATCCGGGTTCACCAGCATGTCGCGGGCGGTATCTCTTGACGGCGGCGCTGCGAGCACCGTCTCCTCGGTGACCTTGTGCCAGTTCGCACTTCGAGCCAACATGCCGTACACCGCCGTCTCGCCGAGGGGCTCGATCTTCGCGTTCGCGCCGTCGCCTGCGATCCGCACGAGGGCGCCACTTTTCCGGAAGAGGAATGGTTTCTCAGAGCTACCCACCTCGGACGGTTCGTTAATCGCATGAATCGCGCCCCAGGCATCGGCGATCACGTCACGCAACTGCCGGTTGTTGACCTGGATGCTTCGCAAGGGCGTGGGTGCTGGCTCGTCCATCGGCGCGGTTGCTGCTGCTCCTCTCCCGCCGCTACCGAATGCACCAGTCCGGGTCGGGTGCCGCGGGCGAGCGATTTCCACCACCTTCAACTGCTTCCGTAACGTCGTGACCGGCATACGGACCTTGCCACACCGCGTTTGGATCAGCCTGAGGTGCCGATCCTGTTCAATCGGACCGAGCCTGCCAACTTCCGACAGGATCGGCTCGAGCAACCGGCTAAGGTCAGCATCTGGAATTTCGGCACTGAGCTTTGAAATCGCCAACTCGATCGGAGTCTGCGCCGCCGCGAGGATGGCTTCGAAATCGGCCGCCGTCTTGCCGCACGCGAAGAATTCGTTGACATCGATCTTCGCGTCGGCCATCAACGCGTCTGCCTCGGCGCTACCGCCAGGCAGACTCGCGAGCGTCTCGCGCGCGGCCTGCTGCTTTTTGCCAAGCGGCAAAACGGCCACCCGCGTGGCAATTCCGTGGTCTGCCAGGATGCGCGCCGTCTTCAGCGCGCCCTGCATCCCCGCCTCGGAGATCTCGTTGTCCTGGCAGATGTAGACGGTCTTCACGCCGGCGAGTTTCGGCAGCAACCGTTCCCAGTCGGCCTCACGGATCTGCACCGTTACAGGCGACACCACATGGAATCCGTGCTCCATCAGGGAAATGCAATCCGTGACCCCTTCCGTGATGATGACCCGCTCAGGCCGTGCAACCAGCACATCCTCGTTGTAGAGGACGTCGTTCCGGATGTACGGCGAGACGTGGCTGTTGTTGCGGTCGTTGTGGATCGCCAGTTTCTTGTACTTCGACTTCTCCCATTCCTGATCCGGCGTCCAAGGCGTGTTCCGTCCGATCATGAAGACGACATGCCCGCGGCTCCAATATGGGAAGACGATCCGGCCATCGAAGAAAGGGACCAGTCCGTCCTGCGCCGTGGGCCGGAAGACGGAGGTCGCCGCCAGTTCACGCATGGTGAAGGCGCCAGGCCCGTCCATCAACGTGCGCGATACGCTGGACAGGCCATTTTCTGCATACCCGATCTGGAGCCGGCTGATCGTCTCCTCGCTGATTCCGTATTTCCCCCGGAACCAGGCGAGGACTTCCGGATTCCCCACGAGCCGCTGGTGATACACAACCGCAGACGCGGTTAGCGCCTCACGCACGCGAAGAGTAATTTGGTGAGCTTCCTCGGCTTCTTCCGGGCTGCCGGAAGCGAGCTTCGACAACGGCGGCAGTCGAACGCGTGCCGCCAGGTAGTCGCGCGCCTGCCGGTGGGAATCCGGCATGGAGCCAGACTGCCCGCGGGTGACTACGCCGAACCGGACGAACTCGACCAACTGCAGCACATCGCCGCCGGTGCCGCAGGCGTGGCAGAACCAGCCCTGCTTGTCGAGCCAAACGTGAAGTGAACGGTGCGACTGGCTCCGGTGGTTCGGACAATCGCAGAACAGGGTTTGCCGCGATTCCTGCGTGATGCGGCCGCCGAGGAGCTCGCGGGCGATATCTCCGATGTCCACATCGGTCACCTGCCGGTAGTAAGTGTGGACATCTACCGGAGGCGCAGTCATTGCCTTGTCTCCGGGTGGAGCAGGAAGGAGAGAAAGGTATTTCGACGATCCACCTGGCGTTTGGCGGCACAGTTGTCGATGCCCCAGCGGTCGCCCACGATGACCACGCTCTCTTTCGCCCGCGTCACTGCCGTGTAGAGCAGATTGCGGTGGTGCATGAAGGAATGCGACTTGTGGGTGATGACCACGGCGCAGGGGAACTCGGAGCCTTGCACCTTGTGGATGGAGGTCGCGTAGGCGACTTGTACGTTGCCTATCGCATCCGAACCAGCCTCAATCTCCACAGCGCGACCATCGAAGTCGATCACGAGGCTGCCGTCGGAGCCAGCATTGACCACGATGCCCATTGCGCCGTTCATAACGCCCAACTCGTAATCGTTCTTCGTCTGGATCACCTTGTCACCCGGGTGAGGCCGCGCGCGGTGGCCGGCGTCGACCGTCGGCACCTCGACGCCGAACAACTTCTCCTGCAAGACGCGTTGCAACTCGATATTCAACTCCACCGTACCGAGGGGCCCTTTGTGCGTCGGCGTGAGCACCTGGACATCCCGAATCAGGTCGTAACCGAGCCGCTCCTGAAGCACTTCCTCGAAGAGGAGCAGAAGCATGCGCCGCACATCCTCGCGGTCCGTGAACTTGTCGATGACGTACCAGGGACGGCGCGCGCCGACGAGCGCGTCCGAGGTGGGGCGTACCTCGCCGTTGAGGATGGCGGTGGAGTTCTCCTTCAGGACACCGGCCTGGCGGATGATCCGCGTGAGTACCGTGGTCGGGATTGCCTGTGAACGTACAAGGTCTCGCAGGAAGTTGCCCGGACCCACTGGCGGCAACTGGTTGTGATCCCCGACGAGGACCACTGCGGTTCGCGCCCGATCCACGGCTTGGAAAAGCCGCCAAGCCAGCGCGATATCCACCATCGAGACTTCATCCACGACCAGGATGTCGGCTTCAATCGGGTTCAGCGCATCCCGCGAATAGGTGTGGCCGTTGAAGCCGAGCAGCCGATGGATTGTGCTTGCCTCGTGGCCGACGACATCCTCGAGGCGTTTGGCAGCCTTGCCAGTAGGCGCGGCCAACAAGACCTTCAATTCCAACCGTTCAGCGATGCTGGCGATGGTCGATACAGCGTATGTCTTGCCGCTGCCGGCACCGCCGGTCATGAGCGAGATGGAGAAGTTGAGCGCGTTCCGGACGGCATCCCTCTGCTCGGGATTCAACTCGCCACCCTCGGCGCTGAGCAACTGATCCACCTCAACCACCGCATGTGGGCTGCGCTGGGAGGCGGTCTTGAGCACTTCGGCGAGTTCCGTCTCCATCCGGTGGATCTCTGGATCGGCCACGACCAGTCGTTCGAATGGCTGCGAGACGAGCCGCCCCTCGGCAATCAGAGCTTCGAGATGCCCTTCAATCACCTCGCGGCTGTTGAGCGTGTCCATCACCAGGAGCGTGTTGGCGCGGTCCAGGAGATCCTCGTATTCGACCCAGCAGTCGCCGTCATCGAGTGCATCCAGAACACAGAAATGGAGCCCGGCGCGAATTCGCGATGGTAGGTCCTTGGGCACTCCCATCTTCCGCGCGATCTTGTCGACGCGCTTGAAGCCGAAGCCGGAGATTTCACGCACGAGCACATAAGGATCGCGCTCCAGGATCGGAACGACCTGGCTGCCGAACTTTCCCACCAGCGTGGTGACCTGGTGATGCGTCAGCCCGAAAGCCGACAGGTAAGCCATCGCGGTGTTGAAATCACTGTTCGCGACCCAGATGCGCTGCAGGTCGAGCGCGATCTCTACAGGCACCTTCGCGGCGGCCGCCACCGCCTCAGGGCTGGCCCGGATCGCTGCATCGAAGCCGCGCCCGAATGCATCGGCGATCAAACGCGCCTTCACCGGACCGACCCCTTTCACGTCCGGGTGGTTGGCCAGGAAGTTCGCCAGGCCATCCGGGTCCATCTCCAGGTCATGGCCCATGAACTCAGCCTCAAACTGGCGTCCGTACTTGGGATGGTCCACCCAATGGCCTTCCAGCCGAACCGCATCGTTCTCCCGAAGGAACACCTTGCCGGCGAACTTCACAATGGCACCGTTGGCCGTTCGAAGGCGCCCGGCGGAAAACGCCGGTCCCGAATAGAAGACCGTCTCCACGACGCCACGAATGCTGGTGCGCTCTGCTGTCATGTACTCCACCTCGCGTGCGCGGCGAGCAAGTAAGCCTGGACAAAGTGGCAGGCGGCCTGGCGATTCGCGCAGAAGAAGACCGGGATCCGGTAGTCGAGAATGATCGACAGAGCGTTCCCCAGCACCGCGTTGGGGTGCGCCTCGCCCCGGTAACGCCGCTGCAGAATGTCGGTGATGCCTGCCTCCACCACGACGCAAGCCGCCCGGCAGGCGGCAAGCTTCTGCAACTCCGCACGAAACCGCTCCCGGCTGTGGATCACCGTGGAGACGAAGTCGTCCAGCGTCTTCCGCTCCACCGCGACAGACGCCTCGAGCCCGTCCACAGAGTAATCCCCGGCTGGCAGCGCCCGCCGCACTGCGTTTGCCAGCCGGGGATCGAACGAATACGGTTCCTGTTCGCGCGTGTCGATGATGATGGTGGCCGGCTGCTGGCTAGAACGGGACAAGCGCGTCCCCCGCCTCCTGCCGGAACTTGCCCGGCGTCCGGTCGTTTACGATGCGGCTGTTGAAGTAAATGTTCTCGTTGTCGCCCTTGGTCTTCTTGGTGACCTCGAGCTTCACGTCGAGCAACTTGCTGAGATTCCTGGGCAGGTCTGACAGTTTCTCCAGGTCCAGACCGCAGAGGTGCAGGTCGGTCTTCACGAATTTCAACGTGTTCGGGGTGAAGACGCTGTTGCGCCACATGAGGCGATTGACATAGCGCGGCGCGAGGACACGGAGCGTCCATTTCAGCATCGGGTTGCCGGTGGTGTGCGCCTCGGCGATCTCCACCTTTTCAACGACCACCTGATACTTCCCGTCCGGCACGCTTTCCATATCCGAGCGCTCCGCCGGAGTTTCACTCTGGAAGTCGTCGTCAAACTGAGTCAAATCGATCGATTTGTTAGCCATGTGCTTTTCTCCTGGTGTTATGACTTACTGCTTTGCCGCTGCCTGCGCCGGACGGCTGGTTTCCACCGCTTTGGCCATGGGCGCCGCCACCGTCGCCGCGTTGTAACACTCCTTGAACTTGCCGAAGTCGAGTTCCAGCGTCTCGGGCAGCCGGCCCGTGCGGTCGCCAGCCTCGTAATACAGGCTCGGCTTGGTGCGAATCACGCGCCGCATACTCTGCTCGCCTTTTTCGCCGGAGACGGCTTCGAGGTCGCAGAACAGCACCATGTCGGCCATGCCGAGCACGATCTTGCGCGCCTTGTCCGGCAGCGTCGGCACCACGCGCATGTACTTGCCGGTGCGCGAGTCCACCTCCATCTCCTTGGCGTGCGAGATGAGGAACAGCCCGTAGGGCAGGAAGGCGAGCTTGGTGAGGACGCGCTGGAACTCGTTGTTGACCAGCGCATAGCCCTTGCCGTAGCCCAGATCGGATTCGTGCTCGACCTTGAACTTCGCCAGGATGTATTCGGTGCAGAACTTGTAGGCGTTGTCGATCGTGTCCAGAATCACCGTCTTGAACTGGTGATTGCCTTCGACGATTTCGGCGCACGCCTTGCGCAAATCCTCCCAGGACTGAATGGGAACCTGATAAACATCCAGGGCATTGAGTCCGGGCTCGGTGGCCAGGAAGAGCGCACCATCGGCTTGCGAGCAGAGGGTTGACTTTCCGATTTTCGTCTGGCCATACACCAGGACGGTGAGATCGGCCAAGTCGGGCTTGGGTTGAGTTTTCGTTGTCGGCAGTAACGGCATGGTTGCGTAGTCTCCTTTTAGAAATCGCTGTCGGTGGAATCGTTGGGCAGCACGCGCAACTCCTCGTTGGGCGCCACCCGTTGGTAGAAGTTCTCAATGACGTTGGGATTGCCGTTCGAGCGGCACAGCGCGAAGTACGCGCAGGGTCTGTGAAAGTTGAAGCAAAAGCCGGTGTTCTGATAGAAGACGCCGCGGCGGCGGGCGTCGAGGTATGCCTGGGTCAGCTCCCAGAGTTCGCTGCGCAGTATGTCGAAGCGGTCACGGGAGAGGTAAAGCATTTCCCGGTGCAGCATGGCCGGATCGGTGTACTTTTCCGCCAGACGCTCCTGGAATTCCTCATCCGTCTCCGGCAGCTTCCGCTTCGCGGTGGTCTTGCCCGTCTTCGACTTTGCCAGCAGTTCCGCTCGCCGCGCCTGGTACTCTTCCTCCGTTTCGCCCTTGCTCTGCTGGAGCTTCGCCTTGACGAGGATGTTGTAGAGGATCCCGGTGATGGTGATACCCATCGCCTGCTCCACGTAGTAGGCGTAGATGGTGATCTGGAAGTCCGTCCACAGCCGCTCCAGATAATCGGCGTCGAGTTGCGCGGCGGTCTTATGCTCCAGAAGGAAGTAGTCGTCCCCGATGCGTACGATGCCGTCGACCTTGCCGGCGAGGACGAAGCTGCGGGATGCCGCGCCGGTGGCTGGATTGACGATCGGCCCTTGGAAGGTCTTCTCCAGCGCCACCACTTCGAACTCTTCCGACGCATACCGCGCCGCGTAGGCTTTCATCAGAGCCGTGGCGTTGTGCCAGTCCCGGCGCTGGCCCTCGTCATACAACCGGTTAGGGCAGAGAGTGCCGATGAGATCCAGCACGGGCTCGAGGTCGCGGCACTGGTGCCACAGCTCAAGACACTGGTGTACGAGGGAGCCGAAATGGAGGTTCCCATCACGCTCCAGACCAACCAGGTGTTGGATGTAGCGCCAGTCCACCGCCTTGCGGCAGTTCCGGAACAGCGACCACATGGAGTAAGTCGAGATGAGTGGCTGAGTCATATCTGTTCTCCGGCGATGGGGCTTTAGGCGTCGGGGCGAGTGCCAGCCTGATTCGGCTCGGGTGCGGCCAGGCGCCGTGTCCGCCTACCGGAGTTGATGTGGTCCACAATCAGCCTGTTGAGGAGGCCAACGCTCGATCCGCTGCAAGCCATCACCCGGACGCTCGGGTCGTTTAGTCCGAACTGGCCGATCTTCTTCTGCATGTCGCGATCGATTCGGAGGCTCTTTCCGGACCAGAACGTCGGGTGCGCGGCTATCACGTCCGCCAGGGCGAAGAGGAAGCCGTGCTTCAGGTGAGTAGCGCGATCCTTGTAGAGAATCCCGCGGATGCCCCATGTGCCATCGAGAAGCTCGAAGAACGTCTTGACGTTCTCGATCATCGTGGTGTGTCCTACACTGGCCATCATGGGTGGCAGCGCCTGCCAAAGTGCAGAGACGGCGTGATACCGGCCCGCCCCGAATTTGGAATGCAGGCGCATCACAGTCTTCAGGAAGGACAACGCCGTCAGCAACTCCTCGCGCCGCATGTACTGCGACCAGGAAACCCGCTGGCCCAGGACGAACGATTCATCGGTGCAGAGGTCATGCAGGCGGCGCAGGGAGGGACACTGCGCCGCGCGGTTGCGAAGCAGGACGTTCGGGGAGAGCTTCGTCCTGCGCATGTTCAGGATGTCAAACCGTTCCCTTTCCCATTCCTCCGTGGTGCCGAAGTGAAGCATTGCGCCGACCAGCGGCTTGCCGCCGTCAAGGACAAACTGTCTGGCCGCACTGATCCGCTGGAGGCCATCGATGATGTACACATCGCCGGTGATGGTGTACGTCCCAGCGGAGTCGGTGCATCCGTAGCGTTCACCGCGGATGGCGAGCTCCACATCGGGCACGCGCCCGGTGCCATCGCGGAACGCCTTCATCAAACCTTCGATGGTGGATTCCCGCAGCGTTTCGCGTTGATAGTCGGGCTTAAGCAAGCCGCGGAATGAAGCGGGGTCAATCACCCCGCGCAGCACAATCTGACCTTCTGTTAACTCGTCCAGCGCGCCGGACAGGACCTTTATTGGTGTCATGATTTGTTCTCCTGAATTCCCAACCGGGATGCATTTAGCGGATCGGCCGCGACGGCCTTCCGCTCGATTTGTACGGCCACTGCGGTGACTGCGCTGCTGGCGTTCGATAAGATCAACTCGGCCTCATCAAATTCGCCCGCCGTTTCGCCCAGCCAACTGAGCAAGTGGGCGAAATGCTTCGTAGCCTCGATGAACGAAAGGGTCAATCGAGCCAACCGGTCAATCCGTTGCCACCGGGCTGAGCGGCCAGGCGCGGCCGCAGCGGCGCCCGGACCGGCAACTGGCGTTTCCACTGCCGGATCTGGAGGGTTGGTTGCCGTCGCAGGTTGCCCCAACTTCGATGTCCGGGGAGGACGGCCAATCTTACTGGCGTCCTGTGTGTAGGTGCTGCCCTTGCGGGTGACCGTGGCTATCTTTAAATCTTTTATAGATAGTCCGAGCTGCTCCCGCCACTTCCCGACCATGGGCGTGGTCACGCCGCAGTGACGGGCGATTTCACTGTTGCTGAGGGAACCGGAGCGCGGATGCGCCAATGCCGCCTTGACCGCACGCTGTTTGTCGCTGTTTGTGCGGCGCAGACCGTTGGCCTTGTTGGCGCTAAAGCTATACCATTGGGCGTCTTCGACGGTCCCCTGGTGGACTTCGCAATCGATCACGTCCAGACCGGCGGCACACCCGGCCTTGATGCGGTGAAAGCCGTCAGCGAGCCAGTAGTGCTCGCCGTCATAGAAAACGGCGACCGGCGGGAACTTGGCCCCCGCGCTCATTGCTTTCGCGTAATCCTCGATGGCGTTGACGTTCAGCGCGGCTCTGGGCTGGGTGCCTCCATCGAGCCGGATTTTTGCGATGGAAATCGGCTCGCCGCCTTTCACCGTGCACCTCGGCGGGAGAGGATCTCCGGCGTCACACCCGCTTCCATGAACGCGCTACGGATCTGCCGGATCAACTGGTGAATCCGCGAGCGCGATTTTCCCGTTTGCCGGCAGACCTCCGTCAGGTTCATCTCGCTCAATTGCCGGGCCAGAGCCTGCAGATGATACGGCAATCTCGATAGGACGCCCTGGACGTCGAGCCGGACGTCGAGTTGGGCATCTGGCCGCGCAACAACGGCGCAATACATCCGATGGTTGTGCGCCTCAGCGTCCTGGTGGTCGATGGATCTGCACCGGCGCGCCGCCAGTTTGACGGCACGATTCCGAACCACGCCGTACCCAAAGCCTCGCAAATCGCCGCGGTTGGAATCGAAGCAGGGAAGACGCTCAAGGTAGTCGAGCAACAACTCCTGCCGTAGGTCTTCCCAGTCATCCGGGGAAAAACCGTAATTGCCTACCATCCGGCTCGCGCAGATTTCGGCCTGCTGAATGACGAAAGGGTCCAATATCGATGTCGCGGCGGCGATCACGGCTCCACCTCCGCCGGCATTGCTTCCACCACCATGCGGAACGGAAGCCCGTGCCGGATCTCGATGCACTCGACAGTGCCGTCGCGGAGTTGGGCCAGTTGGGTGAAGAAACGCCCCACCTGGCTACGGAGGGGAAAATGTTGCAGGCTCGATTCTGGACGCGGGCCATCGTCCACATCCAGCTTCAACTCGACGAAGACCCGTGGCAGCGGGCTGAACTGTGGCTGGCCGCCGCGAACTTCCAATTCCTCAATGCGGCCGAAATTGATCGCCTGAAAGAGGCGTAGAAGGCGCCGTTGGCCGGGCGAGAGATCTGTGACGTGAATCATGGCGTCCGTCACTCCCCCATGCCCGCCCGGTTGCGGAACAGAAACTCATCCACGGCTGCGTGCGTCCGTGGCGGTTTCCGCGCCCCTGGCTCGAAGGTCTCGTTGGCGCTGGCCCCCTTGAGGTTCCGCAGCAACCGGACCCGGATTCGATCCAGGCGCTTCATCAGCGTCCAAACCAGATCGTCATCAAGGTTATGGATAACGGCGATGCCGCCGATTACGAGGGCGACGTCATCAAATGCGTCCCGGATGATCGCTTCCTGCCCTGCCGGCACGGCATCGGGCTGGCCTTGGTTTCCGGCTGTTGTTTCGGTTGTCGGCAGCGGTGAGTTCATGTTTCGTTGGCTCCCGCTGCCGTACCCGGTGATTGATTACCGGCGGAATGGCCTGAGGCCGTGGCAGTGAAAAGATGTGCTTGGAAACAGGGCGGATAGCGGCTGAATTAAAATCTCTTCATGTCGCTGGAGCGGTCGAAAACGCCGGTGATCAATCACCGGCGGCGGTCCCGTGGACCCTGTTAGACTGGAATCGGCAGGCGGGTATGGATAAGGCGTCGGTAATCGTCAGCGATCCCGAGATTCTGGGCGGCACGCCCTGCTTCCGTGGCACGCGCGTTCCGGTCGATTCGCTCATCGACTACCTCGAAGCTGGTGACACGCTGGACGAATTCCTGGACAACTTCCCTTCGGTCAGTAGGGAAGCAGCCATCGCCGCGCTCGAAGAAGCGAAAACCGTTCTCACGCGTGCGCGATGAGGGTCCTGATTGACGAGAATCTTCCGCGCAAGCTTGCGAGCTATTTGCAGGGCCACGATTGCCGGACCGTCACGGAATGCGGGTGGGCGGGCAGGAAGAACGGGGAATTACTGTCTCTGGCGGAGCCGCTATTCGATGTCCTGCTGACGTTGGACAAAAGCGTTCCTTATCAGCAGGACGTATCGTCGGGGAAAATCGCGGTTCTCATCGTGCGCGCACGATCAAACCGAATCCAGGACCTGCTCCCTTCCATTCCCGAATGCCTCGCCGCCCTGGAGCGTATCCGGCCTGGGGAGGTGATCCGGGTCGGGAGTATTCACTCTTGAGAAGTCGCCGGACGCGCCGGGCGGCAGTTTCACTTGGCGCACCGCTCCAAGGTTGATCCGAAGTATCCGGCCATGCCCTCGTAGAACTCCGGCTGCTTGTAATGCTCCGGTAAAGCCTCTTCGGATAAATCCTCGTCGCGGAAGCTTCGCGCGGCGATCATCGCCGTCTCGATCTCGCGCGCCAACACGTCGTCGAACCACTCGGCAGTGATGCTCTTCGCGAGCGCATCCCCAAAAAACGCCGGGTAATAGACACAGCCCCGGCGCCTCGCACGCCGGTCGTCCGGATGGCGGCCGAAAGCGCTAATCGAAACGTGCAATTTCTCGCCGGCGAGCTTGATCGATACGGTCACCCTCGTCTGCCAGCCATCACGCGGGACTGGAATCTCCCACGCACCTTCGAATTTGGACGCGCCGTCCGCGAGCAATCGAGCGAGCGGGCAGATGATCGCGGTCATTCCGCAATTGCCTCCTCGGCATCCTCTGCATCCATTGTCTCCTCTACCGCCAGCACGTCAGCAACGGCATATTGAATGCACTGAGCGAGATCATCGCTGTACCACTCCTCGTCCTCGTCGATGCCCTCTAGATCGAAGCCCTTGGTGCTGTGATGCACAAGAGAGAGCTTCGCCATGAACTGTCCGGGGTCGGTCCACCAGCCCAGTTCCGCGATGTGCGACCGCCGTAGCAATTCCTCCAGTGCAGTCCAGGCCTTGACGGCTAGGGCGAGCCGCTCACCGTTCTGGACGCACCAGTTCGTGAGCTTCTCTGTTTCGCGCATCTCGACCATGCGCTCCAGGTCCATCGACTCTTCGGTAGTGAAAATGTTTGCAGGGTGACTCATGACTTAATCTCCTTCGATTTCGGAACTCCATTGATTCTCTAAATTGCCATCGCGCCGCGATCCGGCGCGCTTGCGGGATCGTGCTGACCGAAACTGATGGCTTCAAATTGAGCAGACCAAATCGAAGCGCCGTACGTAAAGTGGAAGGGAGCTTCATCGATCTGCATGAGCGAGCACAGAAAACGCGAGAGGTCCAGCATGGCGGCATCGTCCTCGGGCGCAGTGATCCTTCCAGATTTCCGCAGGACCTCCAGCAGACGTTTGCAGGTCGCAGTTGGACGGCGGTCCTTCACCAACCCGAGAAACGTTAGATCGTAATCCTTCGCGATGGAGCCCATGTCCACCGCGGCTTCTGTTAGACGGCGGCCAGCCGGGTCGTAATTGGCGGCGCCCCTGATGCGCACCGCGTCGACTGAAATCAGAAGCGTTCCCTGCCTGGTCTCCCTCACGGAGACATTGCTCCAATTAGCGCCGGGTGGCGTCGGGAACCTGACCCCTTCCTCCGGCGCGACCTGGAGGCGGCATTCGTATCGGCGCAGGTCCTTGTTGGCCGGTACGGGATCCTCACCGTCAAGCCCAAAGAACGCCTGCATCCAGTCGCGCGTGTTCTTCACATAATTCTTGAGGTTGCTTCTCTGCGCGCTACTCAGGCGTTGATCATCAAAGGCGAGAACCCCGCCGAGCCGCGCCACCAGGAGCAGAAATTCCCATTTCGCATTGGGGATCAGGCCGCCACTCCGCATATTGGCGAAGCCCAGTTGCTTGAAATCGTATTCCCGCCGAATCCCGCGCGCCTCCGCCCTCAAGGACAGATCGCCGATCACGAGCCGTATTTCCTCCCACGTCGCTCCGTGCGGAGTTGGGAAGACAGCGGTGGCGGCAGGGGTCGCGCGCGGCCCGTCTTTCTGGAGGATATCTTCGATGAATGCCGTGTCTACCTGGAGTGTGCCGGTTTCGACGCGCGCCACCTGAGACAGCCGCAGCATGGTCATGCCCGCCTGTTTCCACTCCTCGCCCCGCGGCAAGGCATCGGGCACGAACACCACCGGAGACACCGCGTCGAGAATGCGCGCCAACCCGTTTACGAGGATATGGGCATCGCGGCCGTTGGCGCCGCATACGAGAAAGAACTCGTGGAACCGTCCGGCCATCTGGCGGCGGCCCAGTGCCCAAATCCGGTTCAGCACGACCGGTTCGACCATGCCCGCCAGTTCGAGATCTGAATTCAGAGCGGTGGCCAGGGTGCGCCTGTCCACAAGCCACTGGCGCATATCATCCAATTCCACCTCTATCAGCCCGTCTTCCGGGCAGACGATGTGGGGCCGGGTGCGCCCGTGGATATCCTCATTGGGATAGAAAACGGCTGCGCCGTGGGCGTGCCCGCAGGAGTAACACGTTACCTCCGCTGCCAAGCCGGCTTCGCGCAGCATCCCCAATCCGGCCAGTGCCTCTCGCGCGCGCGCCGGCCACCGCTGGATCTCGTCCGCCGCCAATAGTGCTTCGGCTTCTTCCGCTCGCCACCAAAACGGTCGGAGTTCAGCACAGAGTGGCATCGATACCCCATCGCTTCAGAGATTCATTCAGGATCAGTTCTTCCGGGGTATCGCCCAGATTGCAGGTGGACGGCCACGCGAGATCGAAGCTGACGATGCGGTTAGAGAATACTGCCTGAATCGAGGCGCCCACTACAAGCAGTCTGTCGCGCTCAACCGCGGCGCCCCCGAGCACGTCGTCGATCAGATCGTGAACGTTAGCGTGGATGTCCCGCCCGTCGACATCGAAGTTTACATACCGCTTCTGGTTACCCGGCCAGCGCACGCGGATCGACTTCGCGCGCACAAATTCCAGGTTGTCGCCCGGCTGCGTGGTGAAGACGAGGTTGCGATCCAGCAGACCCTGCAGGTTGTACTGCGCTCCCGGCAGAGGCACCGGATCCTGGTCCACGTGGAGAACCGCGCGCGCGAAAAGCGCCCCCAAATCCGCCCGCACCTTGCTGCCGCCCTCGGCGCATGTCCCCACTGTGCCGGCGGTCCTGTCAAAGGCAATCACCACCTCGAAGGCTGGCTTCCAGTCCTTGCGTGCGAGTTCGCCGTCCGCTTCGTAGCCAAGGAAGGTATTCCAATAATCGGCGGGGTACGCGAAGAAGTAGTCCAAATGGCTCTGCGCAAAGTGCTCCACCTTGCAGTGCTCGCCCCGGCCCTGCTCCTCCTGAAAATACCGGGACAGAATCCCACCAAAATTGGCCAGGGTGGCATCCGACGTGTCCGGAGCAATCTTCGGAAGGCCGTTGCGCTTCTCCGTCAGGCCGCGCGGCAGCAACTCCCAGCGGCTGGCGGCGGTGGCCTCTGTAAACACTGCGGGCTGTTCCAGGAAGGCCGACAGCGCCCGCTCGTAAGGAGTGCGCCGATTAGAGCCCGCTGTGGTCAACTCCACGCCACGCTGCTTTGCGATGCGTATCAGAAGCGCGGACCCACGGCGTGCAGCCAGGTCCCAGATAGCGCGAAAATCGCGGCCGACTTCGCGGCGTTGGGCTTCCGGTAACGCGAGGATTGCCTGGTGGATAGGCTCGATTCTTGTCTCCCTCAGGTCGTGCCAGGGAAGATCGCCCAGCAGACCCTTGGCTGCAAAATAACTCTGGAGCAGGCGGTTCGGAGCCTGCCGGAGAAAGACTTTCGGCGTGTATCGCGGGCTCATTGGCGGCCTCACAGAAAGCTAGTCGGACCCCGCCAGCGCTCCCAAGAATGGACCGCCGCGCACGAATTCCCAGGTTCACCGACCACGGAAAGCCGAGCCTGACGAGGCCCGCGATAAATTGCGTTACGCGGGTCCAAGGCACAGCGTATCACGGGCGAAGGAAAAGCGAAAGCACGGATTGTTAAATTGTTGTCTGCGGTAGAAATAAAGTTCTTTTGCGGAAACCCGCCCCGACCGACGATCTATTCACTACTCGCTTAAGCCATTTCGTTGCTTTAACTTACGCCAGGACTCCCGTTGATCGTCCCACACTATCTGATCGGTGATGGCCGCGACCTCCGGCACGGTGATCGCGCGTTGGGGGCGTCGCACCGGCGGCAGACGCAGGATTTCGTCCTGAATATCCGGCGCAAGCCGCATCATCTTCATCACTTGGCTGACGCGTTCGCGTGTCGTGGCCGTGAGCCGGGCCAAATCGGCAAAGTCGGCGGCCTCGCCGTTCGCGATAGCGTGCTCGAACATCAGGGCCCGCGCGACGGTGTGGGTGATGCGGGGAAGCTTGGCGCGCAGTTCCAGCGCATCCACGATGGGCAGAGCAGTGGGATCGGCCGTTTGGCTGCGCTGCCGCACATGCCGCTTGAGGGAGCATCGCACCTCGACGATCTTGCTCGTGTCTGAATCTGTTCTCATCGTCCCTCGCCTCCTATACATTCGCGGGCATGCACATCTGCTTCAATGCCGCCGACCGGAATGCCACCGTGACCGCCTCCGTCGGGCCGTCGTACGTGACTTGGTGCACCAACGATTTCACCAGCTTCTCCTGTTCGCGGGGCGTCATCTGCTGCCAGGCGCGATCGAAGTCCCGAAGCACTCTCGACACGTGCGCGCGGTCCACGCCCTCGGAGACCTTCGCAGCGAGCTGATTTCGAATCTCGCCCAGCCTACGCTCGAGTGCCGACGCCCGGTCCTGGAGATCCGCCAGGCGATCCGTCGCTAACCTCATGCCGGGGCCCTGCGCCGCCACCGGACGGATCACCGCCGCGATTTCGTCATTGATCCGCCGGATTTCCCGCTCGGCCACTCGCTTTTCCTGCTCAAGATCGGCGCGTTGGGCCAGTTGATCTTCTTCGAGTTCGCCAACGACGGCTTCGATCATCGCCGGGCTGGCGCCGATGCCGCGGATCTGAGCGACCACAGCCTCTTCGATGGCGGGCGCTGAAACCGAACGCGTGGGGCATTTGTTCCATCCGTGCTGGTGCGCCGTGACGCAGACGTAATATCGATAGAGCTTGTTGGCGGTCTTCTTCGTGTAGGTGTGAATCATGCCCGCGTCGCAACTCTTGCACCGGAGGATACCCTTGAGGATCGCGCCGTACTTGTTTCGGATCTCGTATCCTCCAACCCTGCCGTTCGACTTCAGCCGCTGCTGCACGCGCTGCCAGACTTCGGTGCTGACGATCTGCGGTTGCTCGCCGTCGTAGAGTTGCCCTCGATGGCTGACTTTGCCGAGGTATACGACGTTGATGAGCAGGTTGTAGAGCCGCGTCTTCGAAAACGGCCCGCCGCCTGCTTCGGTTCCCCTGCGGGTGGTCCACGCCTTCAGTGCCCAGCCGCGGTTGTCCAGTTCTTTGATGACCGGCATCAACGAGCCGTATTCCAGATACATATCGAAGATGGCGCGCACGCGTTCGGCTTCTCCCTCGTTGACGACGAGCGAGCCCCCTTTCGGGCTGACGTCGTAACCGAGGACCGGAACCCCGCCAACCCATTTCCCCTTACGCCGGGCGGCCGACATCTTGTCGCGCGTGCGCTCGGCGATCATCTCGCGCTCAAATTGGGCGAAGGATAGAAGGATGTGGAGCGTTAGGCGTCCCAGTGAACTGGTCGTATTGAACTGTTGCGTTACCGACACGAAACTGACGCCGTGCTTGTCGAGCACCTCTACGATCTTCGCGAAGTCCATGAGCGACCGCGTGAGGCGGTCCACTTTGTAGACCACGACGCAGTTGACGCGGCCGTCCTTTATGTCCTCCAGCAGGCGCTGGAGAGCTGGCCTGTCCATGTTGGCGCCGGTGAAGCCGCCGTCGTCATAGCGGTCGGTGAGGGCCTGCCATCCTTCCTGCGTCTGGCTCTTGATGAAGGCCTCGGATGCTTCGCGCTGCGCGTCTAGCGTATTGAAATCCTGCTCCAGCCCCTCCTCCGTCGATTTCCGGGTATAAATGGCGCACCGCACAGCCGCGCGCCGGAGCTGGTGTTGCGCTTCGGTTCTATCGATTGTCACCGCGATTTCTCCTTCCGGACGATGCTGCGATCGTTTGCGAGGCCGAAAAACGCGAACCCATTCCACTTGGCCCCCGTGACTTCCTGGGCTACGGCGCTCAACGAACCGAAGACTCGCCCGTCATACTCGAAGCCGGAGTGGAGCACCTTCACAACAATCGTTTGTCCCTTGTAATCGCGGGCTAGAAGGCTGCCTGGCAGGGGCAACCGCGAGTCGTGGCCGCTGCGGAGCGTTGTTGTCACCGTGAGGTCGATGGGCAACCCAATCCGGCGTCGTCGTATGTTGTCCGACATGCGGCGATCGAGAGCGGAATCGCGGGCGAGCGCCAGCGCAAACTGCCGGGCCTCTTCGCTCAACGGCGGGGTCGAGGCGGATTGCAGACGGCGTGCAATCTGCCAGAAGAGGAATTGGCGGTGGCACGATTTCGCCTCCTCGCCGAAGGTCTCAAGATGCCACCGCCGCAACTCAGGGACGGTCATCTGTCTGAGCTGATCAATCTGTGCACGTAGATCCTTGCCTTTGGTCGTTCGCATGGTTTGTCTACTGTGCATGAGGGCTCTTTGTGCGGTCGTTATCAAGCTCTCCGTTGACGGCCTCCGATGCTGTTTCAAGCCGGTTCGCGGCGAGGTATCGGCGGTACGCGGCCGCAAGCAGTTCGGCAACCGTGGCAATGGCTTCGCTGGTGATGGGGTCCGATTCGATCATCCGTTCCGCTCTCCGGGGGGCGTGCCGTGTGGAAACGAACGGCTGTGGGTGTCGGAATCAGCGGGCAGGAATTCCGTCATGGTTGCCGGCTGAACCGACACCCACAACGGTTTCCGCTTTGCGGCCTGCCCGCTGTCTGGTGTATTGGAGCATTTCGTGCTCCGGTAATAGATACTCCGCGAGTTCCGAAAATGTGCAATCTTGGGGCGCACTCAGCGAGGTTGACGAACCCCGGAAACGCTTGACGAGGCGATGGTGCCTACCCGCCTCCGAGCGTAATGGGAGGAGGCTGTGGCAGATGCTTTATTCTCAACAAATTGCGATCATAATCAGTGAGCGTAGGAAACGGACGTATCACAATAACCGGCTATGGTCCGCTATCGGCTTGACGATCTCGGGTGGTTTCAGTTCGAATCGATGGTGCAATCGCTGCTCAAAGCAGAGTTTGGCATCGGGGTGGAATCCTGGGGCGGAACAAACGATTTTGGCCGTGACGCGTACTGCCCGGGCGCTTTGCGCTTTCCTGACAAACAGCGCGATGCGGAAGGCCCGTTCCTTTTTCAGGTGAAGTTCGTCCAGAACGCGAACTCTGCCGGCGCGAAGCCGGATGATTTGGTCCTCGGTGCAGTGCGTAACGAATGCTCAAGCATTCGTCAACGCATGTTGCCCGAGGCCAGCCTCGATGATGATCCTGCCACACGTATCAAAGCGCTTCTGCAATCGGCGCGGGGCAGATCTTTCTGGTCCAAGCTGCGCAGTTACGTCGTCATCACGAATGCGCCGGTTTCCGGTGTCCTCCGAACGCGAATCCAGAGTCTCCTCCTCGAAGTGCTACCGGGTGTCAATGTGCACACGCTCGGCGGCAGTGATATCTGCGATCTGCTGGACAACCACCCTAACCTACGTCGTGCATTTCCGCAGGTGCTCAGTCTGCGCGATTTGGACGACCTTCTGGCAAAGGCGGTCGACAGAGATATTCTGAACGCCAGCAGGCTGGCGATCGAAGCGGCGAAGGAAGTCTGCTACGTGTTCGTTCCGACGTCCGCGTTTGAGCGTTCTTGGGAGGTCTTGCGTAAGCATCATTTCTTGGTGCTCGAAGGACCCCCCGAAATGGGAAAGACGGCCATAGCCCGAATGATCGCTCTGACTCAGCTCACGGCTGGGTGGGAGGCGGTCGTTTGCCAGGAACCTGAAGATGTGTTCCGCAGGTTAATGGAAGATAGAAGGCAGGTATTCATTGCCGACGACGCATTTGGCCGAACTGAGTACGACCCGGCACGCGGAAGGAAGTGGGAACAACGGCTAGAAGCAGCCTTGCGTGCCGTCAATGCCAAACACTGGCTAATCTGGACGAGTCGGAAGCACATTCTTGAACGGGCACTGAAATCTATGGATCTCCAGGGTCAGGCGCACCGCTTCCCTAATCCGGCCGCCGTGTTGGTCGACGCAGGGCAGTTGTCGCTGAAGGAGAGATCGCTCATCCTGTACCGCCACGCGCGTGCGGCGGATTTGGAAGAGAAGCTCAGGAAGCTGATCCGATGCAACGCGATCAGCATTGTCTATGATCCGAATTTCACGCCGGAGCGTATTCGGCGTTTCATCCATGAGAATCTCCCCGAACTGGACCTCGCAAATCATCAGAATCAGTCGGACGAGGTTATCTATCACCAAATCCGCGAGGCTATTCGAAATCCCACTGAGCGGATGCGGAAGACGTTTGCCTCGCTCTCGGCCGCACACAAATGGCTCCTGATCACGCTTCTGGAAGCCGGCACCCGTTTGAGCCGTCCGGCATTATTGACACTTTATGCCGGCCGGTGCCCAATCGAATGTCGGCGTGCGGGTGGGGAGGTCCTCGATGAATTGCGTGAGGCGTTCATCAAGGGTGATGCTGAAGTCGACTGGATGCATCCCAGCTATCGCGATCTTGTCATCGACGAACTGGCGCGCGATGGCTGTTTACAGCAGTCGTTTCTGTCTTCCACTGGGCTCGGTGGGATAAAACTCGCGATTTCCGATACGGGAGGCGCCTCTGGTGATCGCCGGTTGCCTCTGATGAATTCGCCGGAATCCTGGGATGTCCTTCAAGTGCGCAGCGAACACGTAGCTGAAACCGGCACGGCGAACCAGATCGCTGAACTGATCAGTACTCTGGATAGCGCAAGCAAGGCGACAGAGGATGCCACCACTTGCGCCAAGTTTCGCGAGATACTGTCGACCGTCTGCCTGCGAGCTTGCAGAAGGTGGAATGGTTCCGGTGAAGCCCTTGAGCCGAATGTGCTCTCCACATACGTGGCGGCTACAGCAGGCTTGAGGCCGCTCCCGCCTATTCCTGACATTTGGCCGTCGTGGATTTGCGCGGAAGGATCTCTGCGGCGAGAACTCGAGCGGACGTCCGACGGAAGGCTGTGGGACCATGAACCGTTCACAGAATGGTTGGATCTCGCGCTGGCCGCGAACTCAGCCGAGCCACGATTCCTGCGACAGATTCGGTTTCCGCAACGCAATATCGACGACATCGGACGGGTCCTGGAACGAATAATCGATAAGGTTGAGCGCGCGAGGGAGTGGGACTCGCGTAGCGAGATGGAGACAGCCGCCGAGGATACCCTCTCACTGGCAACTGCCCTTCTGAAACTATGGAAACTCGCTCCAAAGCAATTGTCGGGGTGCCGGGCCACTGCAATTCGGCTGCGCAAAGAACTGGTCCCAAAGCTTAAGGCCGAAGCGGAGAACGCACCATCCGACGACGAGGAGTCTGGCCAGAACGACTACCGAGAATCAGGGGAGAGTGGCAGCTTCGGTATTACAGAAATCCAGAACCTATTTGCGGACCTTTGACCAGGGTGCCCGCAGCGTCCTCGCGCCAGTGGGGGAGCCTCCGCCAGTTTCGCAATCCGTGCCCTCCGCCCGCCCGCACGTAACCCCCCTGTCAAGGGTTCGGACCTGTCAAGCGGAGAACGTGGAGAATTCGCACGCGGATTCCAGGCCCGCGGTCGCAACCATGACGGTTACGACCGCTCCTCAAATAGGTGGGGTTGCGAACGGAGAGGGCGGCGAGAGCCGCAAAACCGCAGAAACATTTGGGGAAACACGCGCGGCGGGCGGGCCGATGGCGTCAAGGGGAATCGGGTAGGGAAACTCGTAGAAAAACAATTGGCTCCCCGGCATGGATTCGAACCACGATTCACGGCTCCAAAGGCCGCTGTCCTACCATTAGACGACCGGGGAATCCGAACTCACGGGGAACGCTCAGCAAGACCTCCATCAGTTTAACTCTTCCCAGACACTGACTGCAAGGCTCAGTGTTGTCGCTCAGTGTTGTCGCTCAGTCCTGTGGCGCGCGGCCCGCGTCCGGTGGATCCGCACTCGCCAAGGCGAAATGGATGCCGCGCCTCCGGGCAGTTGGAGACGGGACGGCGACCGGATGCGGGGCGAAGCGCAAAATTGGAATAATGAACCATGCCCCGATTCCTGCTTTTCATCCTGCTCTCCTCGCTTTGCCTGCGCGCCGATAATCTGCCGCCCGAGCCGGAACGCCAGCTCGCCCGAGCAATCTACAAAGAGATGATCGAGATCCGTTCCGGCTTCACCACCGGAGCCACTACGCCGGTAGTGGAAGCGGTGGCTGCCCGCCTTAAGGCCGCCGGCTTTCCGGACACGGACATCTTCGTGGGCGGCGTGATCGCCAAGAAAGCCAACCTGGTGGTGCGCTATCGCGGCACCGGGCGGCGCAAGCCCATCCTGCTGCTGGCCCACACCGACGTGGTGGAAGCGCGCCGCGAAGATTGGAGCATGGACCCCTTCCAATTCGCGGAGAAGGACGGCTACTTCTACGGCCGCGGCACTTCCGACGATAAGGCCCAGGCCGCCCTCTGGATCGCCAACCTGATCCGATACAAGCGCGAGGGGTTCCAGCCGGACCGCGATATCATTGTGGCGCTCACGGCCGACGAGGAGGGCGGCGGACCTTACAACGGCGCCGCCTGGCTGGCCCAGAACAAGCGCGGCCTGATCGATGCCGAGTTCTGCTTGAACGAAGGCGGTCACGGCGAGATGAGCGCGGGCAAGCGCCTCTCGAACGATATTCAGGTCAGCGAGAAGTCGTATGTGAATTTCCGGCTGGAGGTGCGCAACAAGGGCGGCCACAGCTCCTTGCCGGTGCCGGATAACGCCATCTACCATCTGGCCGCTGCGCTCGACCGGCTGGCCAAGTTCGCCTTCCCGCTGAAGACCAACGAAGTGACGCGCGCCTATTTCGCCGGGATGGCCAAAATCGAAACCGGCGCCGTGAAGGACGACCTGGCCCGCGTGGCGCAAGGCGACCACGAAGCCATGGAGCGCGTGGCGGCGGCCTCACCGATGTGGAATTCTACGCTGCGTACCACCTGCGTGGCCACCCAGCTCGAAGGCGGACACGCCCAAAACGCCCTGCCGCAACTGGCCGCGGCTAACGTCAACTGCCGCGTGCTGCCCGAAGATTCCGACGAATCCATGCATTACGTGCTGGACACCTTGCGGGAAGTGGTGGCCGATACCCAGGTGAACATCGCCGTCTCCGGCGAAGTGGAGATCAGCCCCCCATCGCCCATGCGTCCCGATATTCTGGACGCCGTCAGCCGCGTCACTGATAAGCTCTGGCCGGGCGTGCGCACGCTGCCCGTGATGCTCACCGGCGCCACCGACGGCCGTTATCTGCGCATTGCCGGCATCCCTACTTACGGCGTCCAGGGCTTCTTCATCGAGCGCGACGACGTGCGAGCGCACGGCCGCGATGAGCGCTTGGGCGTCCAGTCATTCTACGAAGGCCAGACGTTCCTGTACGAGCTGGTGAAGGCACTGTCACAGTAGCCTTACGCCCGCTATCGCTTCTTGAGCCGTTCGTCGATGGGCACCTGATAGCCGCTGGCCAGGCGGTTGGTCTCGTTGGCCATGCCAACCACCGCCATCAGCTCGCCGAACATCTCCTCGGTCATGCCGGCCTTGCGCGCCGACGCGGTGTGCGAGGCGATGCAATAGAGGCACTGGTTCGTAGTGCTGACCGCCACGTAGATCAACTCCTTGGTGAGCGCGTCCAGGGCGCCGGGAGCCATGACCTGCTTGACGCTATCCCAGGTGCGGCGCAGCGTCGCGGGATCGTGCGCCAGGGATTTCCATATGTTGCTGACCCAGTCGATTTGGCGCGTGGCCATGATGTCGTCGTAGACCGCGCGCACATCCGGGGAGGCGTCCGCGTACTCGATCATTTCGGACCTCCGCCGAAAATCTGGCGCGCGCGCTCGTGCATCTCTTCGGGCGTGAGATCTTCCTTGCGCGTGGCCACGGCCCAAGTCACGCCGAACGGATCGCGCAGGTGGCCGTAGCGATCGCCCCAGAACGCATCCGTGATGGGCATGACCACTTCGCAGCCCGCCGCCACGGCCTGGGCCCAGGTGGCGTCGGCATCCGGAACGTAAAGGTGCAGGTGGAACGGCATGCGGCCCTGGGCCAGCGGCGGCTGGCCGAACTGCGCTCCGAAATCGTCCGCGAACATGAGCGGGGAATCGCCGATCCGCACGGCGGCATGCATCAGCTTGCCGCCGGGACCGGGCGAGCGGTCCACTTCGACCGCGCCGAAAGCGCGCTTCAGAAACTCGATATAACGGGCCGCGCCATCCACCGTCAGCTGCGTGGTGATGGTGTGATAACCGGGCGGCATAGGATTAGCGGA
>Ga0326728_10008713_pt1 | contig 24957 bp, 23 predicted proteins | sample MB3enrmetagenome_FD_207602 | JGI IMG/M metagenome (GOLD analysis project Ga0326728, IMG submission 207602) | Lab enriched peat soil microbial communities from McLean, Ithaca, NY, United States - MB31MN | ecosystem: Environmental > Terrestrial > Soil > Wetlands > Peat | place: USA: New York... | reverse complement strand
CCCAGGAGAGCATTCCAGCGGACGATGGCGATGTCTTGCAACATCCTCGTTCCGTCTCGGAGGTAACTGATGCGGGTGCGCTCGTCGTGGGCCCAGCTTACGGGGACTTCGACGATACGATAGCCACGCTTGATCGCGATAAAGAGAATCTCGGGATCGAAGCCCCAGCGCTCGATGGTCTGGAGCTGGAAGATGGTCTGCGCGGCAGAGCGAGTAAAGGCTTTGAAGCCGCATTGCGTGTCGGCGTAAGGCAGGCCCATGACGGCGCGCGTTACGGCATTGAAGCAGCGTCCGAAGAACTGGCGATAGAGAGGCTGGCGAATGGTTTGGCGGGTGCGCTCAAGCCAGCGGGAGCCGATGGCGATGTCGGCGCCCTCGGCAATGGCGGCAAAGAGACCGTCGGCTTCCTCGATGGGCGCGGAGAGATCGGCATCCGTAAACATGACCACCTCTCCGAAGGAGTGGAGAAGGCCGTTGCGCACGCTGTAACCCTTTCCATGATTGCCCGGATTCTGGAGCATGCGGACTTCAGGGTTTTTGGCGGCGAAAGCGTTTACGATGGCGGCGGTTTGATCGCGCGAGCCATCGTCAACCACGACAATTTCCGCGTTCCAGCCGCGCTGGTGGACGCAGGCGAGGACCGCCTCCAACGCGCCTCCGATGCGCGCGGCCTCGTTATATGCGGGGATGACGATGCTGTATTGCGGATAGGCCATTTGGCTGTTGGAGGTACTCCGATCAATTTATCCTACGCCGACGGATGGGAGAGAAAATGGGGCCCGTGGGGGTGGATTCGGTGATACCAGCGAGGGCGAAAAAGGCCGGCGGCGGAGGGGCGGGGGAGGGGGGGTAATTGGCCAAACTGCTGATGCGCAAAGGATAATTTCAACAAAGGGGCTTGCATTTTCGTGCTTTCCTCGGCACAATCCGTTTATGCTGGATGCGGAGGTCAGTGGCAGATGACAAAGGCGGACTTGGTGGAGAAGGTGACCGGCCTGGGCGATTTGACCCGGCGCGACGGAGAAGTGATCGTTGAAACCATCTTCGGATCCGTGATTGGCGCCCTGCAAAGCGGAGACAAGATCGAGATTCGCGGCTTCGGCTCGTTTCGCATTCGCCAGCGCAAGCCCCGCATCGGACGCAACCCGAAGACCGGCGCGCGCGTTGACGTCCCCGCAAAGAAAGTTCCCTACTTCAAACCTTCAAAGGAATTACGCGACCTGGTGAACCCGGGCGAGGCTTCAAAGGCTTCGTAGCGCAGATCACAATCCCCAAAAACAAATTCCATGCTCGTTAACGGGAGCGGTGTTTCTGCGCATCGCGAATGCCGATGACGGCCATCATGCGGCCGGTGTGGCCGTGCGAGGCACGATGGGAGAAGAAGAGATCGGTATGGCATTGAGTGCAGCCGCCGATCACTTGAATGGAATCGGGCTTGAGCCCGGCGGCAAGAAGCTGGCGGCGGTTGGCTTCAACGAGATCGACATGAAGACTGGGACCGATGGTTGAGTGGCCGGGCGCGCGTTGCGTGAGAAAGAGCATCGGGTATTTTTTGCGGACAGGATCGGAATCGAAGACCTCTTTGAACAATTCGCGGGCGTAAGAGAACTGGGATTCGAATTCCGAAAGAACCTCTTCACCGACGGCGTAACAGCAAAGACCTATGCCGGGACCGATGGCGGCAATCAAGTCGTCGGGCTGAGAGCCAAAGGCCAGGCGCATGGTGCCGGCACCCGATTCGACAATGCGCTTGACGGTTCCGCGCCATCCGGCGTGAAAGGCGGCTACGACGCGACGCTTACGGTCGGCCACCAACACGGGAATGCAGTCGGCGGTCTGGACGGCGAGGAGAAAGCCAGGCTCGTCGGTGATTTGTCCGTCGGCCTTGCGCGGGCGGGAACGTGCGGCGTCGGCGCGGGCGGCGCGGATGATGAGATTGGAATGGAATTGGCGCAGCGGAATGAGAGGGGTTGAAGCGCGGGAGGTGACGGCCTCGGCAAGAAAGCGGCGGTTTGAAAGGACGATCTTCCGGGTGTCGGCTTCGGTGAAGCCAAGGTTGAGCTGGCCCGGTGCGCCTTCGGCGCAGTAGGCGCGGCTGCGGCCGCCCTTGCGGGTGGAGAATCCTGCCCAAAGCCAGGGAAGGTTCCAGCCGGGAACCGGCAGCCATTCGAGACCGTTGGCGGCGCGGCGAGGGACGGGCGCAGGGGCAGTTAGCTCCTGGGGATCGGCGCGATCGAATCGAGTGTTAGGGGGTGCGTTGCGGACAGGTGGCGACGATTTTTTGCGCGGACCTCGCGCAAGGCCAACGGCGGCAAGACGGAAATCTACGGTGCTGAGCGCGGATGCGGATTTTGCGCGTGAGGAAGAGGGCATTGTTCAGTTTTGATTTTAGCGGCGGAGACGCAGAGGCGACGCCTTAGAAAAACAACCACAGATCCTCATCCGACTCGGGGCAGGCTTTCGATTCCGTCTCGTTAAACGAGATGTGGCTCAGAATGACAGGGGCCGCAGCAGGGAGAGCATGTGGGCCTACCTTCCGGTAGGCCCGCTCGAGAGGCATTTTTGGGAGGGAAACCAGGGGGGATTTTGGGAAGAGGTTCCGAAGAACCCTCAAGAGAGAGTTGTTGCCTTTCTTTGGCGGGACATTTGGGGAAGCCTCTGCTAATTACTTGTTAGGATGCCTAATCCCAGAAAAGGTTGCAAGGCTATTCGCAAGAAGATGTGGACGGCGGGTGTGGAAATTGGCCGAGTTGCCCGGTTTTTTACGTCTTTGGAACACAATTTGGCCCAAAAGGGGAATCTTCTTGAAAACACAGGGGCAAATTGGGCACTCTTGGAGGAGTGAAACGACCGTTCAGCCTCGTGTTTGGGATTGTCCTAATCGGGGTGGTGGCGTACCTCGTGTGGGATTACCGAGCAGATTTCGGGCTTGGCGGGCGAGGGGGCGGAGCGAATCCGGGGCGCGGCTCGGCGACGTGGGAGACGGTTGACCGGAGCGCGGATGGGTTCACGGTGCAGATGCCGTCGGCTCCGAGCGAGACCGAGATCCCGGCTTACACCGATCACGGAGTGGTAGAGCAGGTGCCGATGATCGAAGCGGCGGCCGATCCCGACACGACCTACGCCGTGGCCTGGGCGGATAATCCTCCCGTGGAGCAGGCTGCCGGCGAAGACCAGGAAAAGACACTGGATATGGCAAGGGACGGCGCGCTGGGGCGGACGCAGACCAGCCTGGTGAGCGAATCGCGCAGGGAAATCGATGGACATGTGAGCCGGGAGTTTGTGGCGCGCAATGCAGAGGGCGGGATTCTGAACGGGCGGCTGATCCTGGCCGGCACGCACCTTTATATGCTGATGGCGACGTTCCCCAGGACTGAGGAGTGGCGCGAAGAGGACGTGAATCGCTTCTTCGAGTCGTTCAAGCTGACGGGGGCGACGCAGCAATAGCCTGTTAATTGGGGCTAGCTGGCTGGTGTGTTTACCGGAGCATAGCCTCCGGGTGGCCGACGATCCGACCGGAATACAATTATCGGGTCCCTCTTGATTGATTAAGACCTGTAATGACCATCCGTTTACCATCGCATCGAGTATTGTTTCCGGTCTTCGTGATTATTGTGCTCATCACGTCGAGTCTGGCGGTCGTCTTTCGAGTCGAGGAACGAAAGCTTGCCGTCCAGAATCAAGAACTCGTCGCTAAAATTCGCGACCTGCAATCGCCTAAGGCACCGCCCACTGCCGCCCAGCGGGGACAGCCAAGCGCCCTCCTGGATGCCCCGATAACCGAAAAGACCGCGCTGAGCTTTTTCTGGTTTGGCGATATGGAGAGCCATTTCAGAAATCCAGTTAACTTTTTTGTCGTTCCTGACGCTGATCACAGATTGCACAAGGTTGAATTAACCGATTTCATCACCGACGATCAAGCCAATATGTTTGTCTCCGCAATGGAAATGAAGCGCATATTAGAGGGGCTGAAAGCCCTCGGACTACGATGGTCAGATTCACGCGGGAGAGCAGTGTTCAAGGGTGCAAATCGCCGGACCGGTACCGACATGCTGGACATCACTTTGGTCGGTTCTGACTCCACGGGCGAAGTTCATATCCGTATCGCAGAGATGTGTGCTTCGCTTGATCGGCTGGATTCAACGATGCCGACTCCGCGCATACTTTGGTAGTTCCGAACCTTTCGGTGGGACAACGGATGCGTAATACCCGGCTATGGGAATCAATCTGTGCCAGCGGAGTAGGGACTGTATCACCGCCAATCCGGAAGTAACCGGTCAAATTAAGTTTCTGCGTTACGGCTTGGGCCGCGCGGCCTTTTCAACAAACCCGGTGATGAGATCGACGGGCAGGAAGCGAACGAAAAATGAGCGCAGCTTGCCGGTGAGGTTGGTGCTTACGGTGTGCCGGCCGCGGGCGAGCGCGGCGATGCCGATGCGCGCGACGTCTTGAGCCGATTGCTGATTGCGGTTCAGGAACTGGTTGGCATGGGCTACCTGGATGAACTCGCTCTCGGTCGTTCCGGGGCAGAGGGCGGTGACTTTGACTCCGAAACGGGCAACCTCAGCGCCGACGGCGAGCGCGAAGAAGCGGTCGAAGACCTTGGTGGCTGCGTAGGTGGAGAGATAGGTGACCGGCTGGAAGCTGGCTGCTGACGCGACGACGAGCATCCAGCCGCGGCGGCGCTCGACCATGCGAGGAAGGAAGAGGCGCGAGAGGCGGACGACGGCTTCGCAGTTGACGCGGACCATGCTGAATTCCTGATCGGCATGGCTGGTGACGAAAGCGCCGAACTGGCCGAGGCCGGCGTTGTTGACGAGAATGTCGACGACGAGGCCTGCGCCCTCTGTGGCGGCAAAGATTTGATCGGGCGCGGTGGGATCGTTGAGGTCAGCGACGACGATGCGGGTCTCGGCACCCCTGGCAGCAAGCTCGGCGGCGAGAGCGTCGAGGCGATCGCGGCGACGCGCGGTGAGGATGAGTTTTGCGCCGTGCGCGGCTAGTTCACGCGCAAGCGCGGCACCAATTCCGGAGCTGGCCCCGGTGATGAGCGCCCACCGATCTTGAAAGTCAGTCGCCTTTGGCATCGCTTCATGATGATAGAAGACCAGGCATCACGGAGCGCGCTACCGGCCTACTGAGCCGGAGTGGCCGGCGCTGGTGCACCAGGCTTCGAAAACGAACGAATGTAGATGACGAGGTTCCAGACCATCGTGTCGGAGGCACGGCCGTCGGTCTCCGGAGGCATTTTGTCCTTGCCGGCGCGGATAATGTTGAACAGCTCCCAGTCCTCCTTGTTGCTGAGCGTTGCGGGATTGGTCCAATCGTCGAGAGTCAACTGCATGCTCGTGGCGAGATCGGTCTTGCCGTTGCCGTTGTCGCCGTGGCACATGGCGCAGTCGATCTGATAGAGGCTCTTGGCCTTAGCTTGCGACTCAGGAGTGGGCTTGACGGGATTCTTGGGGGCCGCAGCCGGAGGGGTAGCAACGGTTTGCGGCGGGGTGAGCGCGGGCGCGGGCGTGGTTTGCTGCGGACTGCGGCCTTGCAGAGGTAAACAGGCTATGGCCAGCAGGGCTACCGCAAAAAAGAGCAAAAACGACTTCAACATGGAAGCCTCCTCGGAAGATGTCAACGATCGGGCATCTTTTTACTTCATTGGGATTCTCGGGAGGAATTATAGGCCGAATATGCGGAAACGGCTATGGGAGCGGGCACAGCAGTGAGGGGCACGGGACTGCGGGGCTCAAGGACTACGGGAGGGCAAACGAAAGGGGCGGGGAGAACTAGTGTATGCCTCCGCCGCCTCCGCCTTGGCCGGGCTTGTTTTTGCTGAGAAGAAAGGCGAGGAAGACGAGAGCGATCGAGGCGTAAGAGAGCTCCATGTAGACGTCCTGGTAGCCCTGCGTGGTCGCCTGAGCAATCAACTGGTTGTACATCTGGGCCAGCGCCAAGGCAGCGGCGTTGGCCGAGCCAAATGCGTGGTTATAGGCGGCGGTAAGGGCCTGCTTATGCAGGTCAAAACCGATGGATCCGGGCTGCATGGCCTGCTGCAGGTGCTGCTCGTGCCACATGGCGCGGCTGGTGACCTGGGCGTTGGTGATGGCGATCAAGATGGAGCCGCCGATGTTGCGGACGAAGTTGATGAGGCCGGCGACCTGGTTGCTCTGCTCCTTGGGCATACCCACGTAGGCCGCGGTTGTGATGGAGATGAAACAGAACGGGAGCGGGAACATTTGCACGACGCGCAGCCAAGACGCCTCGGCGAAGCTCATCTGGAGATTGGTGACGATTGCCGCATAACGGAAAGTGATGACGAGCATCATGAAGCCGAATGCAGCGAGGTAGCGCGCAGAGATTCTACCCGTGGCGATGCCAGCCAGCGGCATCATGAAGACGAGCGTGATTCCGCCCGCGGTAAGAGCAAGGCCGGCAGTGGTGGCTGTGTAGCCAAGCAACTGCTGCGTGAATTGCGGCTGCAAGACGGTGTTGGCATTGAGAACGCCACCCACGAGCATCATGAGGAAACAGCAGATGGCGAAGTTCCTGTAGCGAAAGAGGCGCAGGTTGATGAGCGGGTCTTTCTTGTTCCACTCCCAGAGGAAGAGCCCGATGATGCCAACGACGAAGAGAGTGGCAAAGACGCAGATGAAGGTTGAGGAGAACCAGTCGTTCTCTTCACCCTTATCGAGCATGATCTGGAGCCCGCCCATGGCCAGGGTGAGAAATCCGAGGCCGACATAATCCATGTTGCGCAGCTTTGAACGGTCGGCCTTGATCCACGGCGGATCTTCGACGAGACGCGTAACCAGAATGAACGCGAGAATGCCTACAGGGATGTTGATGAAGAAGATCCAGCGCCAGGAGAAGTTGTCGGTGATCCAGCCGCCGAGCGTGGGGCCGATGGAAGGCGCGAGCACGGCGACGAGTCCGTAAAGAGCAAAGGCCTGTCCGCGCTTGTGCGGCTCAAAGCTGTCGGCCATGATGGCCTGCGCCATGGGCTGCATGCCGCCGCCGAACATGCCCTGAAGCACGCGGCAAAGAAGCAGAATGGGCAGGGAGGGAGCGATGCCGCAGAGAAAGCTGGCAGCGGTGAAGCCGGAGATGCAAAAGACGAAGAAGTTGCGGCGGCCCATGACCGATGAAGCCCAACCGCCGAGCGGAAGCACGATGGCGTTGGAGACGAGGTAGCTGGTGAGGACCCACGTGGCCTCGTCGTTGCTTGCGCCGAGCGCGCCGCCGATGTGCGGCAGGGCCACGTTGGCGATGGAAGTGTCGAGCACTTCCATAAATGCGGCGAGCGCCACCGACATTGCGATCAGCCACGGATTGACCCTCGGCTTCCAGGCCACAGGCAGCGCAAGATTGGGGTTCTGCATCTGCGCCGGCCGAGCCCCTGCTCCCGATCCGTTGCGCTTACCGGCAGCGGGATCGGATGGCAGTGCGGGCAGCGTGGTGTCGATCGCGGACAACAGTTTTCTCCGAGGTTGGTTGAAACTTTATTTTGCGTAAGGGCCGGGGAAGTGCGGCGTACAACCGGATGTACTTCTATCTAGATTCGCATAAAGCCGATTTGGGTGCAGGGATTCGAGGGTGGGGGGAGCGAGTTGCGGAAAAAAGTCGCTAAGAGAACGGGAACCATCCCTCCGGGGGCTAAAGCCCCGCTCTTTTTTTCTGCTTCATCGGCACGACTGAAGTCGTGCCCTGACACTTCGTGCTCGTTTGAAAGAGTTACCCGCGCCCGATAAGCAGTGGGCCGGGGCGTGAGGTCTTTTGAATTTGAGCGCACCCGTAAACGTCAACCCGAGAGGCATTGGCGCGAAGCATGGATCGATAGCTTTGCTCGCGCCTTACGGAAATTCAGCAAGTTTTTGAACGACGTGCGGCCGCGCAGTTGCTGCGCCTCCAGCATCGTCGACGATGTGGGTGATTTCGCCCAGATTGTCGAGGGCGATGGTAATCATGTCATGAAAGCGCACATCCGGCGTCGTTGGTACTTCGATGGCGCGCGTAAGCACCACGTTGGGATGGCGGAACACGGAATAGATTCCGAGACCCCACGCCTCATGGCTCACGACACCAGCGGCGACTTTGTACGAAGCCCATCCGTCAATAGGCTGGCCATCAGCATCGATTCCGCTCGAATAACTGGCCTGGTCTGGCGGATCGTAAGGAATTTCAGATTGGTAGAAGTAGGTGCGCCCGGCGTTACCGTTCCACAACACCTGATACTGCTGGTGATGCTCGACGAAGAGACCGTAGGCCGTAACGCGGTTGCCGTTGACGACGAGGCCGTTGGCGCTGGTGTTCAGGTTCCACCCGACGCCTGAGCCATGGTCGGCACGCCAGATCCAGGTGTGATCGACGATGGTGTCGTTCGAGTTGATGCGCAGGTCAATTACCGCGCGGCCCACGCCTGCTCCGCCGACGCGGAAGAAGATGTCATCGAGTTGAATCGGGTTACCCGCGTGATTGGCGTGGCTGCCTTGAGAGCCGACTTCAACGAGCACAGGAGATTCCACGGGGCCTGCATCGATGAGGAGGCCGGCGACAATTACGCCATTGACATCGGCAGTGGTGAGCGCGGCTGAGCCGTTGATGGGCTTGAGCGTGGCGAACCCCAAGCCGAGGACAATCGTATTTGGCCGCGTGACGCGAATGGGTTCTGTGAGCTCGTAGATGCCGGGAGTGAAGAGGAGATTTTTGCCCTTTGCAAGCTGGGCGTTGATTGCGGCAGCGGTGTCACCGGGATGCGCGATGAAGAAATGGCTGAGAGAAATGGAACGGCCGGGAGTGATACTTCCGCGCCAGGTGATGCCGGAGCTATCGCGACGGAGCGCAGGCAAGCGGACAAAATAGTTTCCGCGCGCGTCGACGTAGAGAAACGGTTTCTCGCGCACGATGGGCACGGTGGCGACTTTGGTGTACGGAGGCGACGGCCATTCGCCAGCGGGAGGAGAGACGTCGCCGACAAATACCATATTCCAATTGGAGCCGGTCCAGCGGTTCCATTCGCTGTTGCGCGCGATCCACTGTTGCTGCGAACCGGAGTCGACGGTGCCGTCAACTAATGTATCCGACATCCAGCCGCCGCTGGCCCAGCCGTGATTCTGGTGAAGCACAAGATTGCCCTCAACGTGCATGCGGCGGAATGGCGCAGCTTGTGAGACGGCCCACTGCATGGAGCCACCAGCCGGAGTGACGGAGAAGTTTTCAGCGGCGCGCCAGAACGTGCAGGTCGCGTTGTTGCGCGGCAGACTGGCGTCAGCATGCACGTTGCCTGAGATGTGGACCGCATCGGGTGTAGCGCCGAGACCCAGCACCTGCGTGTAGAAACCGATGGGCACGTCGACGTTGTAATTGCCAGGCAAGAACAGAAAGGCATCGCGCGCCGGGCCGAATTCACTGTGCTGCTGGATCGCGTAGACGTTGTCGATCTGATGTTGAATGGCCTCGGATGACATGGAGGGACTGAAGACGAATACGTTGGGGCCGAAGTCAGGGGCGGGCGATTGAGAGAAGAGGGCAGCGGGAGCGAGGGCAAGCAGCAAGGCGAGGAGAATCGTTTTATGGCTGGAAGTCATCGCGGCAATTTTACGCCGACCATGCATGCGCCCCGGGTTGGGGTCGCGGTTCCCACCCTAAAACTCCTTGCTCTCGCGCGGAGTTTTAGAATGGGGCACCCCTTTTCGTGCTGCGATGAGAGGGCGCACAGCGGCTCAACTCCGAGGATTGTTCCTGGTTTCGACCGCCCGTGTAGATTGAGGAGGAGGGAGAAACCCATGCGCCGCCGAACCTTTATTCAGACACTTCCCCTGGCTGCCGCAGCGTCTGCCGCCACTCTACAGAATCCTGCAACAGTCCTGGCGCAGAGTGGCTCGGACAAGACGGCCGACCCGCCTTCGGGCGAAACAAGCGGCCTGGCGAAATTTCAACCTGCGGGCGCGGAGCAGTTCATTCGGCCCGACGTGCACGCCGGCGACCGGCCCGCGGGCGCGAGCTTTGCGACGAGGTCGCCAGCGCTGGGATTGAACGGCGCGGCGGGAACAGCGCATCCGCTGGCAACGCAGACAGCGATCGCGATGCTGAAGCGCGGAGGATCGGCGGTGGATGCGGCAGTGGCTGCGAATGCCGTGCTGGGGTTCGTTGAGCCAACGAGCAGCGGGCTGGGCGGAGACTGCTTTGCGTTTGTGTGGGATCCAGCGGCCAACAAGCTGATGGGCATGGCCAGCTCGGGCCGGTCGCCGAAATCGCTTTCGCTAGCGACCGTGCGTTCGCGCGCGGTGCAGAGGCACATTCCTTCGGTAGGCGCGGTGAGCGTTTCAACCCCGGGTGCGCTGGGTGGATGGTGGGCGCTGCATCAGCGCTACGGGAAGCTGAAATGGGCGGAGCTGTTTGAGCCCGCGATTCATGCATGCGAGGCCGGCGATCCGACGCCGCAGATTATCGGCTACTACATCAACGGCAATGTGGAGTTCTTTCAGCGCGCCGGATCGGCGATTGAAGAGACAGCCAACGCGATGAAGACATACCTGCAGCCGGACGGCAAACCACCCTGCGAATACGAGGTACGCCGCAATCCCGACCTCGCGCGAACGTATCGAGCGATCGCCGCGGGCGGACGCGATGCGTTTTATGACGGGCCGATCGCGCAGACCATCGATGCGTACTTCAAGCGGATTGGCGGATGGCTCAGCGCAGACGATCTACGCGAGCACCATGCGGAGTGGGTTGAGCCGCTGGTGACGAAGTATCGCGGCGTTGATGTTTACGCGATGCCCGCGAACACGCAAGGTCTGGCAACGCTGCAAATGCTCAACATGATTGAGAACTTTGACATGCGGGGGTATGGGTTTCAATCTGCGCAATCGCTACAGGTGCAGATTGAGGCGAAGCGGCTGGCTTACGAAGATCGCGCGCGATATTATGCCGATCCGCACTTTGCGAAGATTCCGATTGAGTGGCTCAACTCAAAGGAGTATGCGAAGGAGCGCGCGAAGATGATCCGGCTGGATGGGATCAACGATCACGTGATGCCGGGGCAGGCGCCTAGTCACGGCGATACGACGTACTTCACGACGGCCGACTCGAGCGGCATGATGGTGTCGATCATTCAATCGAACTTCCGCGGAATGGGATCGGGGCTGGTGGCCGATGGATTGGGCTTCATGTTTCAGGATCGCGGGCAGTTGTTCTCGCTTCAGGATGGTCATCCGAATATTTACGCGCCGGGCAAACGGCCGTTCCAAACGATCATTCCAGGATTCGCGTCGAAGGACGGGGTACCGTGGCTGTCGTTTGGCGTAATGGGCGGCGACATGCAGCCGCAGGGGCAGACGCAGATCATCTTGAATCGCGTGGATTACGGGCTGGATGTGCAGTCCGCGGCAGACAGCCCGCGCTGGCATCACGAAGGGTCGTCGCAATCGATGGGTGAGGACAGGCCGGGGCTGGGGCCGCGCGGAGTGCTGCACCTGGAAGCGGGCGTGCCGGCGGCGACGCGGAAGGCGCTCGAAGATCTGGGTTGGCCGATGGGCGAAAGCGATGGCGGATTCGGCCGCTACGAGTGCATTGAGCTGCGCAAGCAGGGCGCGGATCGGGTGTATGCGGCGGGCAGCGAGATGCGCTGCGACGCGGTGGCGCTGGCGTATTGAACTGCGAGATTACGAAACTGTCTTGAGTGCGATCCCAGGTCCCCGAGTGCGAGGGACCTGGGACACCCACGATTAATAGTTGAGGGCGCAGCGATTACTGCGCAACCGGGTGGACGTAAACCTGCTGAGGCGCGTCGACCTTAACCTGCGCGGCGACTTTCAACTTCAGGCTTGCCATTTGAGGCTTGCCGCCAAGGGGCGTCATAAAGCTGAGCTCGTATTGGTTGGCAAGGCGACGGTCAATGTCGGCTAAGTAGGGTTGAAAAGTCACTGGATCTCCGTTTCCTTCCCAATAGCTGTTGCCGCCCGTCGCTCCGGTAACCTCCGCCATGAGAGCCTGGCCGGAAAAAGCGCCATAGTTGGTACGGTCAACGAAACCCGAGTTCCGCCAGTAGATTGCGTAGACGATTAGGTGGGCACGCACAGAATCCTGGACGGCGGCCTGCACGTACGGATCCTCGGGATCGTATCGCATGTTGTAGTAATCGACGCCGTCTGTGACCGCGACGACTTCGCGCCGCGCATGAGTGTCGTTTGAAGGCCAATGCCTGGCCAGATCAGAGAGGCAAAAGTACGGGCTCGCGCTTTCGCCTGGCATTCCAGCGAAGGGCAGATGCAGCTCACGGACTACAGCGGCGCGATCGGTGCTCAATGGACCGCCGAACACGGCGCGGCCGTTCTCCATGTACGCAACAGCAACCTTCGCATTCGGGGGCAGCCCCTGAATGAACCTGGCTATATCGGGTAGCTGCACTCCGAGGTTCTGGCGCGCGCCACCGTCGATGAGGACAACCATTTCGACGGTGCTCGAGGGGCCGCGCAGGGCCGACCAGCCAGTGATGGTCGAATCCTTCCCGTCGACTTTCAGATGTAAAGCATCCTGGGGAATGCCGCCGGGAACTTCACTTCCGGGCAGAAGGGTGATGACGGCGCTTCCCTGCTGTTGCTGATTACTGTTGGCTGCCACAGCGGGAACGGCCGCGAGCAACGATCCGGCCGCCACCAAGGCAGCGAGTTGAAGTTTGTGCATTCGCATTGCTGTTGCTCCTTAAGACGTACTTCGTGAAAACGTAACTCTGCCGAGCGCGATGCCGACAGGGGGATCTGGAGCGACCAGGGAATCCTGCCGCCCCTGACTCGTTCAACCCAGTTCCAGTTGTTTTGATGTGCGGGGAAGCGCAAGGGCTCAGCGGCTGAGCGCCCGGAGAGAAGGGCGTTGACGGAAATGGTTTGGATTTAGAGAGTTGCGAGGACATGAAAGCGAAGATCGCTGTTTGATGTGGAGCCGGGAAACATTGGTCGCGCTTGGGCGGCTACGGAGAGAAGGCAGCGTGGCCCCCGCGGTGGGAGCACATGCTAGTCCTCGACAAAAGACTTGAGACGCGCGAGGGCCTGATCCCACTGGCGCGAGACGCGGTCGAGGTAATGCTGCATGGCGTGGAGCGGACGCGGATCGAGAACGAACTGGCTCTCGCGACCGGAACGAACGCTGTGGACCACACCGGCCCGCTCCAGCACACGCAGATGCTTGGTGATGGCCTGGCGGGTTAGACGTGAGCCGGATGCGAGCTCCGCAATGGACGCACGTTTTCCCGAGACGAGCGCAGCCACGAGCGCGAGACGCGTGTCGTCGCCCAATGCTCGGAAGAGGACGGCCTGCTGCGGCTGTTGGAGGCGGTCTCGCTTATGGCTTTTGCGCAACATGAGTTTCAATATTCTGCATCTGCTGGGTCCAGCCACCATCGTTCATGCGGAAAGCTTCAGCACGGCGATGCGCTGGAACGTTCTCGAATCCTGACTCGGTGAGCGTGAGGCGCGTGCCGGTTGCGGTCGGCTCCAGACGAAACTCAACCAGTGTCGGCGGCTCCGCGGAATAATCGACGGCAGGATCGACGGCGTAGGGATGCCAGGTAAAGGAGAAGAGCTTTTCCGGCTCCATCTTCTGGACGGTCGCTTGCCAGACGATGTGCTCATAGCCGGGCCAGGTGATGTGGCCTCGCGCGGGCTGGCCGACGACGAAGGGGCCTTCGAGCGCTACGCGGAACCACTCGCCAAACTCGCGGTAATCGGTAAGGGCGCGCCAGACGCGGGCGACGGGGGCGTGGAGCTCGATCTGTTTCTCGATCCTGTTTTCCATGATAAGCAACCTCTTGGTTGCATATTAACAAGGAGCGACTTGAAATGCAACCCGATGGTTGCGTGTAGGTAGAGCGCTGGTTTCCAAGGTCCCCAAACGCGAGGGACCTGGGGCACCCGGCCAAAAGAAATTACGGGGTGATGCATCGTATCGCAGAGCCTCGCGGCGGGCTCTTAACTGATCGGTATGCCCGGGAAGTTCTGCGATTCGATGGTGTTGTACTGTGTTTGAGTCAGCGGCAGGGCTTGGACTCCTTTGGAGTTGAGTTCGATTTGAACCGGGGCCGACATCGATCCGCGCAGAGTGAACATAATGGAATCGACGGGCGGAGTCAACGAAAAGTCGAAGGCCCAGCGCTCAATAGAAGAGGTATTTGCGCCAGCGATCGTCGCTGCGGCCGAGCATGCGCATGATCTGGCGGCTGGTGTGGAGCGAGAAGGGGCGCGGCTCGCGCAGCAGGATCATGTCGTCGATCTCATTGAGCAGGCGGTTGCCTTTCTTGCGGTTGCACTCGTGGCAGCAGGCGACGAGATTCTCCCAGGTGGAGTTGCCGCCGCGCGAACGCGGGATCACGTGATCGAGAGTGAGTTCGCTAGGGGGATAGGCTTCGCCGCAGTACTGGCAGGTGTTGCGGTCGCGGAGCAGGATATTTTTGCGCGAGAGGGCGCGGGTCTGGTGGGGGATGCGGCGATACTCAAGCAGGCGAATGACCGAGGGCATGGCGATGATGGTGCGCTGCGCGTGAAGCGAGAGGCCGTGCTCTTCCTCGGTGCGCGCGATTCCCTTGAGCACCAGCACGAGGGCGCGGCGGGCACCGCAAATGTTGATGGGCTCATAGGAGGCATTGAGCACAAGAACCGGCATCTGCAAAATATGCGCGTGGGCATACGGCGCGGTACCGTGGTCCGCGGCCAGGACGACAGCTTTGGCAATCGCTTTTTGCTTGCGCGCGTGAATCATGGCTTTTCCCAACGACATCTCTTTCCCCCGGGTTATGGCGTTTTCGGAAATACCGTGAACATTCTGGAACTGTGCAAGTGGATTTTTCTTGAGGAAAAATCCACTCAACGAAGGGGCTTTGGGCTACACCATTTCCGAAAACGCGGATGGTTGTTCACCCACAGATGACGAACTCGATCGTGTTACGTGCGTGACAGTGTTGGTGAATGGTTCGTTTTCTTCCAGTGTTTCGTTGTCTTCGAACTCGCTTTCTTCCAAAGTGACATCTACGGAGGACCGGCCAAATCCCACAGCGCGCTGCGCGCGTGCCAGAGTTGCCACCCAGACTGACGCTGCTCCGGCTTTGAGCAGGGCTTGCGCCGCTGCTCGCGCCGTGGCGCCGGTGGTGAGAATGTCGTCAATCAGCAAGATGTGCTGCGCCCAAACCAGTGATGGATCGGAGACTGAAAAAGCGCCTCGCACGTTGAGCCGGCGCTGGCGCGGCGTGAGACCAGCTTGCGTATCGGTGGCGCGCAATCGCATGAGCGTGCTGGCAGCGAGGGTGAGCCGCCATTGGGGGTGCGTCCTGCGGAGAAATTGGAGAGCCTGGACAGCGAGGGAGCGCGACTGATTGAAACCGCGCTGCGCGAACTTGGAACGGTGCAGAGGCACCGGAATCACGAGCATTTCGGCGGGAGCCTCGCCAGCGAGTTGCGCGATGGCTTGGGCGAGCATCTCGCCCAGACCTTTCGCTGCGGGGTGCAAGTGGTCGTATTTGAGAGCGTGAATGGCCTCCCTCATGCGGCCCTGGTAAACGCCATAGGAAACGGCGTGGACAAAGGGCGGCGGAGCCAGGCGGCAAGCGCGGCAAAGCATTGATTGCGTTGGCTTTTCGGGGGTATTAAGCGCGTCTCCGCAGCGGGCGCAAACAGGCCCGGTAGATACGGAGAACTCCGACCAGCAAACAGGGCAGATTGGAACAGAAGAGAGCTGCGGCAGGGGCGAGCCGCAAAGATCACAAGAGGAGGGAAGAAGGGCGCAACTTAAACTATCGATTGGACTTCGGAGCACGCGAACTACCGCGCGCCAGCGCGTTGTCTGCGCCAGGGGAACATCGGTCATGCGGATGGCGGTGTCTTTCTGGAAGACGCACCTCGCTCTGGAGCGAAACCGAACCGGGCGAAACCAAAAAGATTCGGCCCGATGCGGAAAGTATATCGCAAGAGCAGAAACTTCCGCTCGACCGCGAATGCGAGAGGCGTGGCTTGGTCGAACTGGCTTGGTGCGCGATGGCGTCGCGGCTCAAGACGACGCAGGGCAGGAAACCGAACGAAGCTATCTATCTTGCGCTTCCTTCGGCCGCCTGCCCGCGGGGTCTCATTTGGATGGTTCGCAGACAATCAAATTGCCGGCGAGAATGATCGCCATCGGCAAAACGATGGAGATCAGAGTCAGCCGTGGTGTGCGTGCTGCTCGCGCTGGCGCTCGCGCTCCTGTTCTCTTCCCTTCTCCAGCTCGCTCTCACGGTCAACATTATTCTTGGAAGCATCGCGGGCCGCTTCTTTCACGTTGCCCACAACCTTCTGTGCTTTGCCTTTGATCTGCTGCGCGGCACCTTCCACCTGCGAGTCGGTGTTGCCTGTCCATTCTCCAACCTGGCGCTTGGCACGTCCTGCCGCGTCGTTGACTGCACCTTTTACTTGATCCCTATTCACGATTCCACCTCCGTGGACTCTTTGCTTCGGTTAATCTAACGAACCCTGTTGCTGCCCCTATGGCCAATCTAACGAAAGAAACGCCGTCCCATTCTGTCCCCAAGGCCTAAACCGCTCTACGCCCGGTGATCAACTGGATGACCAGCACGACGAGCGCAATCACGAGAAGGATGTGAATGAATCCGCCGAGTGTGTACGACGAAACAACACCAATCAACCACAGTACTAAAAGAATTACAAAGATCGTCCAAAGCATCGTTCACCTCCCGGTGATTTGTCCTCAACCACTCACGCTTTGACGCCCAGCCATGTGCACGGGTTGTTTGCTTTGCTGCTTCAACATGGCAAACAGCACGACATTGATGACGCAACAGCAATGCGATGCAACCGCCGTGCGATGACAGGCATCGCGCGCGGGGCCGGGGAATTTGCCGACGGGGTGAAACTCTTCCGTGATCAAGCAGCCAGGAATCTCGATAACGGCATCACAGCAGAAGGTTTGTGCAACCGTGCGCCGCTTCATCAATGGAGCGGGTGAAGGAGAGCGACATGATCCTGCTGATCATTCTGATCGTGCTGATCTTTGGATTTGGATATGGCGGCTATCGAATGGGGCCGGGGTGGGGATACTACGGCGGGGGCGGCATCAGCCTGATCCTGACGATTCTCCTGATTCTGCTTTTGCTGAAGGTGATTTGAGGCAAGGCCGTCGCGGACGCGCAAAACGAGCAGGTCCGCTCGCAGTGAACGCGGCTGACTGGCTAGCGCAAGCGAAAGAAGCTAAAAGACGCCGGCCATGTATGCTTCAGCGGGACGCAGGTTCTCCGCCTTTGAGCCACATTCCGCAAGGACGACAGGCGAAAGCGTAATGACCGGGCAGTGCGTGTGGGCCAGCGTTTTGTAGACCACGCCGTGCCGGGTAATGGCCGCGAACGCCGATGCGCCCTGAGCACCCAGAACGATGAGATCGGCCTGCTGCGCGCGGCTCTGATAGAGCAACTCTTCAGTCGGGTCACCGGGCACGAGGACGGTCTGGACGGCGATTTGGCCTTGCAGGTTTCTTGGAACCAGGGCGAGCATGCCGGTTTCGACTTCATCGAGGGAACGGCCGGCGAGAAACTCCGCGCGATCCTGTGGACGGATGACGTGCTGCAGAATCAAGCGCGCCTGGTGTTGCGCGGCAAGCTCGGCGGCAAATGCGGCCACAATCGTGCTGGCCTCATGCAGGCTGACGGCGCAGAGAATGGAGCGCGTGGCAAAGTTGCGATAACTGCCATCCACGACCTCGGGGCCGATCACGTAGACGGGCGAGGTGGCGGTGCGCAATACCGCTTCGGCGACCGAACCCACCAATAGCTTGCCGATGGGACCGGGCGAGTGCGTGCCCATCACGATACGGTCGATCTGGCGCTCGCGTGTAAACGCGAGAATTTCATCGGCGGGCAATCCCGGCCGCGCCACAACGTCACATTTAAGGCCGGCTTCACGGACACGTGCGGCGAGCGGCTCGAGGTGCTGCTTTTCAACCCGCGCGGCGGCTGCGTAATCGTAGTATCGAATGCCCGAAGATTCAGAAGCAGAGGCTACGAGCGTGTCATAGGCGTGAAAGAGGATGAGATCGGAACCAAATTCCCGGGCCTGGGCAAGCGCAAACGAGAAGGCTTTTTCGTTGTGCGGTAATTCGGTGGCGAAAAGGATGGTGGAGGGCTTTGTCCAGCCTGGCTTCAATAAGGCAGCCATGGGTACCTCCTGATGGTGCGTTCAAATCGTCTCAGAGGCGGTGATGAGTTTGCGGTGTTTTGCCGCACATAAAAAGGTGATTTTGCTCACCTTACAGAGATTTGCGAGCTTCGGAAGCTGCCTGCCGCACTCCCGTATTTTCACTATCGGCTTGAGATGAGGCAAGTGGCCCTGCCGGTGACAGAATTGTGTTCCTGTTTCCCGATTTTGTCCAGACGGGGCACGCGATGGCCCCGTAAATGGCTCCATAAAGTGATCCCAATCACAGCTTGACCCACCTAAAGGGTGTTCTTCTGGACCCGTAAAGAGGTTCCATCCCCCTCAACGACTCGACCGGGAGGTCCCCATGCCGATGCAGCCGATGAGCCAAATTCCCGCGCGAGGCGAGATCGACTACGACGAATCGCCATTCCTCGCCATCTGGGAGATCACACAGTCCTGCGACCTGGCCTGCAAGCATTGCCGCGCCGCCGCGCAACCCATCCCTCATCCGGACGAGTTGACCCACGAGGAGGGCAAGGCCTTAATCGATCAGATTGCTGCGATGCACATTCCGATCTTCGTGTTCACAGGCGGCGACCCGCTGAAGCGCAAGGACCTTTTCGACCTGATTCGTTACGCAGCCAGCAAGGATGTGCACGTTGCCGTGACTCCGAGCGCCACGCCGCTGCTGACCCGGGAAGCGATCTTCAAGATGAAGGAAGCCGGGCTGGTGCGATTGGGAATTTCGCTCGACGGGTCGACCCCCGAGATTCACGACGCATTTCGCGGATTGCCGGGAGCGTGGGCGCGGACGATTCAGGCCATCGAGTGGGCCAACGAGGCGGGGATTCCGATCCAGGTGCACACCACCGTCAGCCGCCACAACGTGAACGACTTGGACAATCTGTGCGATCTGTTCGAGAAGCTGGCCATCGTGATGTGGAATGTATTCTTCCTGGTTCCAGTGGGCCGCGGACAGCTTGACGATTTGCTCAGCGGCGAGGAGTTTGAGCAAGTGTTCGGCAAGATCTACGAACTTTCGCGGCGAGCAAACTTCCAGATCAAGACGACGGAAGCGATGCACTATCGGCGCTACCTGCTGCAACACAATCTGGAAGAGCGCCGCATGGGACATGGATCGGGAAATGGCACGGGGCGGCATCCGCATGGGACCGCATACGAGCCCGGTACGCCGACAGCCGACGCAGCAACGCGCAACAGAAGCTGGGCGACGCGGCGCGTGAACGACGGCAAAGGATTCGTCTTTATCTCGCACATGGGCAACGTCTATCCCAGCGGATTCTTGCCCATTCACGCGGGCAATGTGCGCGAGACGCCGCTGGGAGAGATTTACCGGAACGCGCCGATCTTCAAGGCCCTGCGCGACACCAGCCAGCTCAAAGGCAAGTGCGGCGCGTGCGAGTTCAAGGAGATCTGCGGTGGGTCAAGAGCGCGGGCGTACGCAGTGACGGGAGATCCGCTGGCGCAGGAACTTTGCTGCATCTATCAGCCGAAGAACTGGGACCCGGAGCTGGACAGCCAAGCTGAAGCGTTTCGCCATGTAGCTTCGGCGGGAACGCTGGTGACGTTGTAAGGCGGGAATCGCCGCGCACTTAATGCCCTTCGGCGTGGGCGTCTGCTTTGCCCTTGAAGCGGCTGTAGACGAAGACGACATAGCCCATGGCGACAACCATTCCAACTAGCCACCAGGCGAGGCCGACGGCCAGCGTGTGCGGGCCGGAGATTGCGCGGGTGAGTGTGATGTCGTTCGCAGCGCCGGTGGAGTCGGGAAGCAGCACGGGGTAGAGCCCCCAGCAGGCGCCGGCAAGCATGAAGAACAAGTAGAGGCATGAGGCCAGGAAGGCTTTGAGCGGCTGGCGCTTCCGGTTCCAGAGCCAGATGGCGGCGAGCGAGGCGACAACGCCCACGGGAACGATGAACGTGAATGGGTAATGGAAGTAGTTGTCGAGGCTGGCGGGACGCACGGCGATGGTGGCGAAGAGGCTGACGACGGTGAGGGCCACAAGAATCATCCAAAGCGGCGAGACCACGCTGCGGGCGCGCTGCTCCAAGTCTCCAGAAACCTTGAGCGAGAGCCACAAGGCGCCGTGGAGCGTGAGCGCGACGAGGGCCACGAGGCCGCCGATGACCGTATACCAATCGAGAATGCCGGGCAGGACGCCAGGCTGCCAGTTGGTCCAGAGAGGCAGGAAGAAATAGCCGTCGGCATTGAGCGGCACGCCGCGGAGCACGTTGGCAAGAGCCGCGCCGTAGAAGATGGTGAGCAGCGCGCTGGAAAGGCCGAAGAGGCCGTCGAGCAGAGCTCGCCACACTCCGACATCAATGTGATTGCGCAGCTCAAGGCTCACGCCGCGCAGGATCAGCAGCCAGAGAACGATCATGAGCGGAAGATAGAAGCCCGAAAAGGCCGAGGCGTAGAGCAGCGGAAAGGCGAAGTAGAGCGTTCCGCCGCCGGCCAGGAGCCAGACTTCGTTGCCGTCCCACACGGGGCCGATGGAGGCCAGCGTGGCCCTGCGCTCAGCTTCGGTGCGGACGAGAAACAGGTGCAGCACGCCGACACCGAGATCGAAGCCATCGAGGACAACGTAGCCGACGATCATTACGGCAACGAGCCAGAACCAGAGAAAACCCATCATGGTTGAAACCTTCCATTCCAGGAGCAAGAAGTGTCAGGGCACGACTTCAGTCGTGCCGCGAAATCGTACTATCCAATTGGGCTTTAGCCCCTGACTCCTTGCGCATCTTCAAAAAGGCTGTGCCGTATGGATAATCTTCGGGAGTGTTCACAAGGCCTGATTTCACCGGATTGTTGTCAATATAAACCCGATGATTCTGAAAACTAGATTCGTCAGCAATTCGAACGTCGGAGAATCCGCGCTGCCAAATCTCACCCATGAATCCAAGTTCGCGCTTAGCGCGAAAGGAAAATCCACCTTTGATAAGTTGCATTGTCTTTTCAAGGCCTACATCGCCTTGAATCGTTAGCAAGATGTGAACGTGATTTGGCATAACGACGAAATCATGAATCTCGAATTTGCCGGACTTGACGTAGTGGCGAAGCACATCGACGAAGAGGTAGGCCATGCGCACAGTTTGAAAGAGCGACCTGCTGCCCGCGGTGCGTGTGGTTACAAAGAAAGTTCTTGATTGCCCCGTAGCATTCCTTGGATCGGACGGTCTCGATGGTTTTGCCATGACGGGGGCTAAAGCCGCACTCCTCTCTCGTGCCTGATCGGCACGACTAAAGTCGTGCCCTGACACTTCGTGCTTTCCTCCGGCTGGTCCGTCCTTCTGCGATTTTCCTTAACGGGCGTGGTTGTTCCGCGAGTTTTGCCGCTTACGAACCTCAGTCTGCGTGCACAGCTTCAGCGGCCGGTTTCTTGGGTTCAGGGCCGTTGCTGATTTCGCGATAAATGAGAACCGTGAAGAGCAATCCGAGCAGGGCGTAGAGGCCCATGAAGCCGAGCAGAGTGAAGAGACCGTTGCTGGCTGAGACGGTGCTGGAGAAACCTTCACTGGTGCGCATCAATCCGTAGATGAGCCAGGGCTGGCGGCCGAGCTCAGCGGTCATCCAGCCGGCCGTGTTGGCGATGTAAGGCAGCGGAAAGCTGAGCAGAAGCGCCCACAATGCCCAGCGTGCAGTGAAGAGACGTCCGCGCCAAAGCAAGAGAGCGGCCACCACCATGAGCAGCACGAACCAGGTCCCCAGGCCAGCCATGATGTGGTACGCGTAGAAGAGCAGCGGCAGCGCCGTTGGCCATTGGTCCTGGGGGAACTGATCGAGGCCTTTTACTTCAGCTTTGGTGGTGCCGTAGATGAGGAAGCTGAGGACGTCATTGACCACAATGGGATTGTCTATTTGGCCTGTTTGCTCGTTGGGCTGGCCCATGAGCACGATTCCAGCGCCGGTCTCGGTCTTGAAGAGGCCTTCCATGGCGGCGATGGCCACGGGCTGATTTTGCGCGACGTATTTGCCGGCGAGATCGCCGGTGGGGAAGATGATGAGGATGGACGAGATAATGCCGGCGATAACGCCGACCTTCAAAAAGATGCGACCGTAATTTTCCCGCCTGCTCTCGAGCAGATAGAACGCGCCGACGGCGGCCATGACGAACGAGCCGGTGACGACTGCGCCGGTCATATTGTGCATGTACTGGAGGAGGCCCCAGGGATTCAAGAGCAGTTGCCAGAAGCTGAGCACTTCAAAGTGGCCGTCGGGCATGCGGCTGTAAGCCACAGGATGCTGCATCCAGGCGTCGGTGACGATGATGAAGAACCCGGAGATCCACGAGCCCAGCCAGACCATGACCGCCGAGAACCAGTGCAACCGCTTCGAGATGCGCTTTTCGCCATAGAGAAAAAGACCGAGAAAGGCTGATTCGAGGAAGAAGCTGAAGACGCCTTCCATGGCCAGCGGCTGGCCGATGACGCCGCCCGAGAGCCGCGAGAAGCGCGCCCAATTGGTGCCGAATTCGAATTCCATGGGGATGCCGGTGACCACGCCGAATACGAAGTTGATGGCGAAAATGCGGCCCCAGAAGCGCGCCGCGCGGTCCCATGTTTCACTGCCCGTGCGCAGGGCTACGGTTTTGAGCACCACGATGAGCAGGGCGAGGCCCATGGTGAGCTGCGGAAACAAATAATGGAAGGTGATGGTGAAGGCGAAATGCAGCCGGTGGATGATTTCGGCGGTCATGCTGGGTCTCCTGCTGCGGGCGAGAGCCGGATGACGGACGATCGAGGCACCCGGGGATCAAGATTGAGGAATGAATGAAAGCAAACCCGACACAGTCTTCCGGGTCGGGGAAAGCGGATTCGAACTCCGCACCGATTTTAGCTCTTCCAAGACCTTAAATCACTTGCTGAGGACGGGCCGCGGCTTGGTTCTAGACTTGAAGCAGAGTTTCCGGCGAGGCCGCCGGCTTCCCCTCGCGCGTACACGTCGCAAATTGCTGTAAAGATGGAGTGAGGCGAAAAGAATGCGGATTGCGATTGTCGGCGGAGGGATTGCGGGGCTGGCGGCGGCCTATGAGCTGGAAAAGGCGCGTGCAGCGGGATCGCGTGTCGACTCCGCGGTCGACTTTACGCTTTACGAGGAGCGGGCGCGGCTGGGCGGATCGCTGGCGTCGGAGATTGTGAACGGCGCGGTGCTGGAACGCGGGCCGGACTCGTTTTTGACCGAGAAGCCTGCGGCGGCGGAACTGTGCCGCGAGTTGGGCCTCGGCGGCGAGTTGCTGCCCTCAAACGATGCCGCGCGCAAGACCTATATTGTGGTGCGCAACCGATTGGTGGCGCTGCCCGACGGGCTGATGTTTCTGGTGCCGACCAAGCTGATGCCGACCGCGTTGACTCGCCTGTTTGGATTGCGCACCAAGGTGCGCATGGGACTTGAGTTGCTGCACCCTCCGCGGCCCAGCGGCGGCGACGAATCTGTGGCGGCCTTGGTGCGGCGGCATTTTGGGCAGGAGGCGGTGGACAGGCTGGCCGATCCTCTGCTGAGCGGCATTTACGGCGGCGATGCGGAGCAGCTGAGCGCACAAACTGTGCTGCCGCGGCTGGTGGAGATGGAAACGAAATACGGATCGCTTACGCGGGGGATGCTGGCCGCGCATAAGCGAATGCGCGATCACGCAAGGAACTCGCCCAAAACGCGAAACGGCGGAGCCGCTATTTTTACGGCGCTGCGCGGAGGCATGAGCCAGTTGGTGGATGCGCTGGTGGCGCGGATTGATCCGGCGAATTTGCGCACGGGGACGCCGGTGAGTGCGATCAAGAAGACGGGCAGCGGTTGGATCGTAGAGGCGGGCGGAACGCAGCAAGAGTATGACGGGCTCATCATGGCTGCGCCGGCGTGGGCGGCGGGGGATTTGTTGGCGCCGGTTGACGCTGTGCTTGGAAGCGAGCTTGGTGGGATCCCATATTCGTCGTCGATCACAGTGAACCTGATTTACGACGAGGCGAAGATCGGGGAATTACCCGAAGGATTCGGATTTCTGGTTCCGGCGGTTGAGGGCCGGGCGATGTTGGCATGCACCTTTGTCCATCGCAAATTCCTGGGCCGCACGCCGCCGGGGAAGGCCGTGTTTCGCGCTTTTCTGGGCGGAATGAATCGCGAGGCACTTTTGGCGGAGAGCGACGAGGGCCTGGTTGCGACAGTGCGGCGCGAGATGAGCGAGATTCTGGGCGCGAGGACGTTCAGCTCAGACGTTGAGCCGGAGCATACGCAGGTTTCGCGGTGGCGAAGGGCGATGGCGCAGTATGCCGTGGGGCATCGCGAGCGCATGCGGCGGATTGGCGCGCGAGTCGCCGAGCTGCCGGGGTTGCGGCTGGCGGGGAATGCGTACGACGGCATCGGGGTTCCCGACTGCATCCGGCTGGGGCGCCAGGCGGCGAGGGAGTTGGCGGGGGCGGGCGCGATGGTGAGCGGCGCAAAGACCTAAGTTTTTGGCCGAGCCGATTCCTGCTTAGACTGTTGTGCTATCCCAGGTCCCCAAATGCGAGGGATCTCCACCCCACGGACTTGGACTGTCCGCGGGGACCCCGGACCTGGGGCACCCGCTTTTCGTGGAAGGTAAGGATGCCAGAGACTTCAGTTTCTACCCATCTTTGTCCCTCGTATACTCGTCTGAGAGTATGACAATCCGCACGGACACATTTCTGGCGACGATTCTGGCCTCGACGCGCGCGACTCTGGCCGCGGCGAAGGCCGATGTGCCCATTGCCGATCTGGAGCGGCGGGCGGGGCGGCCAGGGGCGCGGGGGGGGGTGTGCG
>Ga0326728_10008712_pt1 | contig 24957 bp, 20 predicted proteins | sample MB3enrmetagenome_FD_207602 | JGI IMG/M metagenome (GOLD analysis project Ga0326728, IMG submission 207602) | Lab enriched peat soil microbial communities from McLean, Ithaca, NY, United States - MB31MN | ecosystem: Environmental > Terrestrial > Soil > Wetlands > Peat | place: USA: New York... | reverse complement strand
GGGGGCCTGCTCTCCCCCGGGGCTCTCGCCCCGCCTCCCCGCCCCCCCGCCCCCCCCCCGCTACAGCGCAGGGCGGTGGCGGTGTCCAGATGCGCCCGTTGTGACCAACCGCCCGAATTAGTAGTTGCCAATGCCATAAACCAGCTTAGTCTAATCACTTAGTGAGATTAAACTGGAAACTTCTGAGGTGGGTCTGCTGCGGGGTGAGTCCGCACCCTGCGGGTTTTGCCCGCCTCTGTGCCTCTCGGTCCGCCCAATGGCTTGAGGCGGCTCGACTCTGACATCCCATATATGCGATTCCCGCTCGCGCTGACGGTCAAAATTGCCCGTCACATCATCAAACACAGAATCCTGCGCACTCCCAGGTTTGCCTTGGTGCTGCAGCTCGAACCGCTGCACACGTGCAACCTCACCTGCACGGGCTGCGGTCGTATTCGCGAGTATTCCACCAGCCTTAAGGACATGATGACGCTGGAGGATTGCCTGGGCGCCGCCCAGGAATGCGACGCGCCCATGGTCTCGATCTGCGGCGGCGAGCCGCTCATCTATCCAAAGATCGAAGAGTTGGTGGCCGGACTGCGCGCCCAGGGCCGCATCGTTTACATCTGCACGAACGGCATGTTCATGCGGAAGAAGATGAAGGAGTACCTGGCCAGCATCTACTCGCCGACCCTGGAGCCTACCCTCTCCAAGTTGCTGGCCGAGAAACTGATCCTGGACAAGGACGCGGAGACCATCCGCAAGGGCAAACAGGGAGACCGGCCTGTCATCAAGCCGTCGAAGCGGATTTACTGGAACGTTCACATTGACGGCCTGGAATATACGCACGACTTGATCGTTGAGCGTGAAGGGGTGTTCAAGGAATGCGTTGAGGCGGTGCGCATGGCAAAGCTGTTGGGCTTCCAGGTGGCGACTAACACCACCGTATATAAGGAGACGGACGTCAAGGAGATCGAGCAGGTCTTCGAGTTCTTCTCCTCCCTCGAAGTGGACGCCCATACGATTTCTCCTGGCTACGAATATGACGCGGCTAAGAAGGACATGGTCCAGCGCCTGGGAAGGAAGCCGGAAGACTTCTTCCTCACCCGCGCCATGACGGTCGAGAAATTCGCCAAGATTCAGGAATGGGCGGAACGCTTCACCATTATCGGCACGGTCGTTTACCAGGAGTTCCTGGCCGGCAAGCGCAATCTATCCTGCACCGCCTGGGCGATTCCCACCCGCAATGTCAAAGGCTGGAAAGCGCCGTGTTACCTGATGACCGACGGCCATTACGAGCACTACCAGGAAATGCTGGACCGCGTGGACTGGAATAAGTATGGCGTCGTAGATGGTGTGGCGCGCGACCCTCGCTGCGAGAACTGCATGGTGCATTGCGGCTATGATCCCAGCGGCGCGCTCAGCTCGAGCCTGAGCGATACCTGGAAGAACATGCGATACAACTTTAGCGCCCGCCCCGTGCCATATTACGCGGGCAGCGAAATCAAGGCTTTCAACGGTGCGTCCATCGGCAAAGGCCATCTCGCCGAAGCAAAGGCTGCGATTAACACCGGTATGGCGGGCGCGAAGTCTGCCTTCCAGAACGATGGCGGCAAGGGCAACGACGCCGGCAGTTGTGCCAGTGGCGATACCTCGCAGCGGGACGACTTATTGGCCAAGGTGCGCGCGGCGAAGAAGACATAGATGAAGACCCTGTTCCTGTCTCCACCCTCCTTTGACGGCTTCGACGGTGGTGCCGGCTCCCGGTACCAGGCGCGGCGCGAGGTAACCAGCTTTTGGTATCCGACGTGGCTGGCTCAGCCCGCCGCCCTTGTGCCTGATAGCAAGCTGCTCGATTGCCCGCCGCACAGCATCGAAATCAAGCAATGCCTTGAAGAAGCGAAAGCCTACGAGCATGTAATCATCCACACCTCGACGCCGTCGCTGAAGAACGATTCCAAGGTCGCTGAAGCCATCAAGCAGAATCGGCCCGATACCAGGATCGGCTTCGTCGGCGCCCACGCCGCCGTGCTGCCGAGCGAAACCCTGAAGGCGTCGCCGGCCATTGATTGGGTGGGGCGCAAGGAATTCGATTTCACATGCAAGGAAGTCGCCGAGGGACGCCCGCTTGAAAGCATTACCGGCCTGAGCTATCGCGACAAGGATGGCAAGATCAAGCACAACCCGGAACGGGAGATGATCCAGAATATGGACTCGTTGCCCTGGGTGGCGGACGTCTATAAGCGCGACCTGCAAGTCGAGAAGTATTTCATCGGCTACCTGCTGCATCCCTACGCCAGCCTTTATACGGGCCGTGGCTGTCCCGCCCAATGCACTTTCTGCCTCTGGCCGCAGACCATCGGCGGGCACAAATACCGCGTCCGCTCCCCGCAGAATGTGGCCGACGAAATGGCCTACATGAAGAAGCTCTTCCCGCAGGTGAAGGAGTTCTTCTTTGACGACGACACCTTCACCGCCAACCTGCCGCGCGCCCGCGAGATTGCGAAGAAGCTCGCCCCGCTGGGCCTGACGTGGAGCTGCAATAGCCGCGCCAACCTGGACTCGGACACCATCAAGTCCTTCAAGGATTCCGGCCTGCGTCTGTTCCTGGTGGGCTACGAGAGCGGCAACGAGCAGATTCTCAAAAACATCAAGAAGGGCGTTACGCTCGACGAGATGCGGCGTTTCACGAAGGGGTGCCATGAAGCGGGCGTGGTGGTTCACGGCACGTTCATCCTCGGCCTGCCAGTCGAGACCAGGGAGACTATCGAGGAGACGATTCGCTTTGCGCAGGAGCTCGACGTCTTCAGCATGCAGGTCAGCCTCGCCGCGCCCTATCCCGGGACCGAGCTTTACGAAATGGCCCGCCAAAACGGCTGGTTCGTGAAGCGCGACAAGACGGACCTGGTGGAAGACGACGGCTTCCAGCAAAGCGCCCTTGAGTATCCGGGTTTGAGCAAGGACGAAATCTTTGAAGCCGTGGACCGGTTTTACCGTGCCTATTATCTCCGCCCGAAGCCGATCCTCCGGATCATCAAGACCATGCTGGAGGATAAGGACGTCTTGGTGCGCCGCTGCCGCGAAGGCTTCGAGTTCTTCAAGAGCCTGCAGCAGCGCAAAGTAGATCTAGCCGCTGCGAGGAACGCCCCGCACGCGGCGGCTCCGGCTTGAGATTCCGTGGTGCGGGCGCCTGGTGCCGGTGGTGGGACTTGAACCCACACGGCTTTTTAAAGCCCCAGGATTTTAAGTCCTGTGCGTCTGCCATTTCGCCACACCGGCAACATGTTTGTTATCAACGGCTTTGAAGCGGTTGGCAACCGTCAGTTTTTTGCTTTGTATCCCGTATATTTTGCCTGTGCAAACCGTGCGAGAACCTGAAACCAGCACCCGGAAGCGAGACGAAAACTTGTGCAAGGACGGTAAGTGGCGCTCGTTTCCGAAAGTGCCGAACCTGCTTCAATACGTCAGCAACGGGAATTACTATGGCCGAATAAAGATCGGCGGCAAGCTCATTCGGGAAAGCCTGCAAACGGCGGTGTGGACGACGGCCAAACTGCGCCTGGCGGGTTTTGTCAAAACGCACCAGCAGAACCGCAATCTGGTTGATCCACCGACATCCGGTGAAGTGGTTGAGCTTTTCAAAACGGAGATTGGCCGGGACACCAACATAAAGGAGCCAAGCAAGGAATACCGGCTGCGATGCCTGAACATAATTCAGACGACCTGGCCAGGACTTTGGGCGCTTCGCATTAACGCGATCACCGTGGAAGCCTGCAAGGAGTGGGCGGCGAAACTGAACAAGGAAATCGCCAGCCACTATTTCAACAACACCATCGGCACGCTCCGGCAAGTCCTTGAGCTTGGCATCAAGGCGCACAAGGGGAATGGCGGGAGCGCGTTGGAAAACCCCGCCGCCGAGTTAAGGCGCGTCCGGGTGAAACAAAAGGAGCTGCAATTGCCGGAGCCCTCTCAATTCAAGAGTCTCGCTGAGAACCTCCGCACAAAAAGCGGCGGCTGGGGGCCGCGGGTGGCCGACTTGATTGAGTTTCTGGCGTATAGCGGGCTGCGTATCCGTTCCGAAGCCCTTTGGGTCACATGGGACGATATTGACTGGAAGCGTAAGGAGATCGTCGTGCGCGGCGATCCGGTCACTGCGACGAAGAACAGCGAAATGAGGCGCTTGCCGCTCATTCCAGACATGGAAGGACTTTTGACGCGGCTCAAGGACGGACTGGGCGCGATTAGTACGGAACGCATTCTTCAGGTAAATCGTGGGCTTGATTCCCTTGCGCGTGCGTGCGAAGAGATTGGAATCCCACGCCTCACACACCATGACTTCCGGCACCTGTTCGCAACGCGCTGCATTGAATCCGGCGTGGACATCCCAACGGTCTCGCGCTGGCTCGGGCACAAGGACGGCGGCGCCCTGGCCATGAAGACTTTAAGCCCTGCGGCCATTGACGACGTAATCTCTAGTGGCAAGCGCAAGGACTGGGAGGAGTTGCGCCTGGCAATTCTGGCCAACCCGGTATTCCTGGAAAAAATCCAGCAGGTTTGTCGAGCGGGCACTGTGCAAGTGACCCTCACGTCGTTGCGTCGGGGCCTCAGTGGTGCCTGACGGCCGACGGCGCCGCCATCGTGGACGCGGCCCATATCGAGTCCTGGGCTGCGAGCGAGAACGATGACATCCGGAACGGGCTGGCCCTAGCTTCCTGGAATTGGTGGATTGCTTCGTCGATTTGGCCTTTTGCGTAGAAGGCGTAACCGGGGTTGTTCTGGGCATCGGCGTAATCCTGTTCGAGGCGGATATCTCGAAGCGGGAGTGGAGCGAAGGGGGCCAAACCCTTTGCGGACCTCCTCCGCCGATTCAGCCAGCGGGGGTACGTCGATAAGGTCGAGCCACCATCCTGATTATCCCAGATTTTATCTGGACAGCGCCCGGGTATAGTCATTCTCCGGCAGCGACGCGACTCGCGGAGTCGAGGTCATTTATCCGCCAGAAGTTTGTCCGCCGCATCCTTGAGCGTGAGGAAATGAGTCGGTCTTTGGACCACGACATCGAGGCAGGATCCGTCTTCGGGGGGATGGCCTGTGTACATCAGAACGGGAGTGGACGGAGATCTTAGTTTGATAACGTGCGCCATTTCCGCGCCAGTCATACCTGGCATGGCATTGTCAGTTATAACAAGGTCGTGAATGGCTGGATTGAATAGGGCGAGCGCTTCCTCCGCAGACCGCACGGCATCCACCGTATAACCGAAGTTCCCCAGAAACCACTTTGTGGTGATGCGACATTCATCGCCATCATCTACCAGGAGGATAGTCTTCACCGCGGCGGCAGGTTTGCGTTCTAGAACTTTCCCGTGGTCGGGCATACCGGGGCATTATCTCGTGTAATAAGAATCATTCACACACAATCTCTTGGTTGCGGCGCCTCGACGTTTCGCGCGCCCACTTTACCATGGTCCTACTTGTAATTTGTAGCCACTTACGGTTCTGCGTCCATCCAGCTTTGGGACATCTGTTGGCAGCGAACGGACATTAAACGAAGGCGGAACCATCAGCTTCGTCTGCTCCGCAGTGAGCAACTCTACTGGCACGCGGGGTGGGAGATGGGCCAAGCGCTCGAAGACAAAAGTGCATGCACGCAACTCAGGGAGGCCGATCCAATCCAACCCTATTGCCGAGCTCCGGTTGTAACGCAGCGAATTATTTCGTGGGGGTGGAGTCGAGACAGCAGCGAATTCGCTCGTGGAAACAGGTTCGTGGACACGGAAGGATTCTGCAAATCCCAAATGGCTCTCCATAGGGGACTTAGGTAACGGCAGGCGGTTCATCGCTCTTTCCGAGGGAAGGATTACTGGGTCTTTCTCGGAATGATCAGGCGCTAGACGGTGCCCCGACTCGGGCCGTTTGACCCTTTCCCGCGTCTGGGCAACCCATCGGAACCCAGCCTGGCGCCACCCAACAGCCAAGCCCGGCGCCCCCGATTCCTCCCAACCGGCACCCGACCGTCCTGCGGGCCGCCCCGGAGCCTCACCGGAGTCTCACCGTATGCACGCCGTAGCCTCACGCTGGATAACATTGTTATCTACGGTGTGCATACGGAGAGGCTCCGGTGAGACTATGGAGGTATAAACGGGCGGCAGGGGACGCTACTCCAGCCCTGGCACCGCATCGGCGAAGCACCCGGCCAGCCATGCCCGGCCCTGCCACAACGAGTCAGAAAGCAACCGGGCGGCCTGGGCGAGCCGCCTGGAGCCACTAATTCCACGAACCAGCCCGCCAAGGCACGGGCTATAAGCACGGACTCGAACCACAACGCCGCCCACGAAATAGCGCGTCACGTTACACTCCGGTTCGCTTGAGGAAGATTGGGCCCCGGTCCAGTGATTGGTAATCTGACACACAATGAGGGAGACCGTTTGTGTAAGGTTTTGCCCCCGTCCGATGGTAAGGCTATGGATTACCCGATGTCCGTATTCACCGTGTCCCAAATATGATGCCTTATGTCCCAAACATGTATAGACTGGGGGCCTAAGGCATTATTGAATAGAGGGACCCTAGGATAGGGGAATACAGCAGGTCCCATATCAAAACAGTAGCACGTTAACCTCAGAACGGTCCGACTTAAGTCAGCCGGGAGTCCGATGAAACGATCTGCCAGGGTCATGAGAATGAGCGGTGCGGTTGCAGGTGGTCACGGAGTCGGGCAGCGGCCCAGGGCGACAAAGCCTTGCAAGTTATTGCAGGAGCCTCTGTTCCGGAAGTGCTGAGGCTCATAGGTTTGTGGAGTCTTTATGAAGATGCGGCCACGGGATAAGCGATGTTGTGGGACGCGCAGTGACGCTGGCCTGGCAGATATGCCCGCCGTTCGGACTGTGCGTGGCTTGGGCTATTGGGGGCCCCCACCCGTTCCTCCACTCCTGGAACCTGCTGACCCTTTTGCATCTCGATCCTCCACGGCCCGGTCGGTTGAAGTAACCGCTGCTGGAACTCGCGGGGGAGCGCTTCGGGGCTGCTCCAGCCCAAAAGTAAAATCGCAACGGAGGTACTGAATGCTGGCGCAGGATTATCTGACGCTGCGGTTGGTTCGCCTCAAACCGCCTGAAGAATGGACCAATAAGCAGGGCGGGCTTTCTTTCGTGTTCCTCAAGGGCGGCACGGGCAAATGCCTGTGCGGACCGCTGAACCAAAGGCTTGCGCCGGGAGATGTGCTCGTGCTCGATGGGGCTTCCGGCGGCAAACTCTGTGGCCCCGATCGGGGCGAAATGGTCTTTGCCTGTTTCTCCGTGTGCTTTGAAAACCTGCTTCCTCTATTTGCCAGCAGCGAGATATGCCTGTTGCAGGGCGTCACCGATGGTTTTAAGCAAGCCAAGCTGTATCCGGCGTCCAGTCCGCTGGCAGTGGAATGCCATCGTCTGCTCGGGGAGGTCCCGCCGCAGTTCAGCCTCGACCACCGCAGTCAGTTGCTGCGGGTCACCGCCGCCATATTGACCGTTGAATTCATGAACGCACGCGGCCAGCGGGTCGGATTTATCCGACCCGAGGAGCACATGATCCAGGTGTTCGAGAAGCTATCGGCCGCTGAACTCCTGGGTTTATCGGTTGGCGAATTAGCGGGCAAATTCGGCTGCAGTCGGCGCCACCTCAACCGCTTATTTCACCAGCACTTTGGCGTTTCCGTTGCCGCCATCAGGATGGAAATGCGCCTGTTAAAAGCCGTGGCCTTGCTGCGGAATCCCGACGCCAAAGTCATCAACGTGGCCGAAGAATGCGGTTTCAACCACTTGGGCCTCTTCAACATTTGCTTTAAAAGACGATTTGGCACGAGCCCGGGTCAATGGCGGAAGAAGGATGTCCCGGCCAAGGACCAGCCGGCTGGACCAAGTGGTGCCGCCCCGGATTGTCCTCTGCGAGTCAGCGGCTTGTGCCCGTGGACCGGCCCGCCCGAGCACCGCAATGCCGTTCCTCAACAGCCGTCGCAGATCCAAAAGGCGGCTCCGGCAAAGGCAGCGGTGAGCGCCCACGCTCTGGATAGAAACTCGGAACTGCCACTGCTTGCTGAGCACCAGAAGCTTAACAAAGGCACCTCCTCGAGGCCAATCGCGGCCAGCCGCTGAATTCTTGAGGGGAACCCATGTCAACATGTCGCACGCCCACTAGGTTTCGTGCCAGCAGCGATCGGGTGCCTCTTCCTTCGCGAAGTCGGTCCCCCCTGCCGGCTGCCGGTGCCGCCGTCCGCTGGCTGGCCACAGCCGTCATGTTAGGCGTCCGGCTGACCCCCGCCCAGGAAGCCCTGCGCACTTCCCTGGCTGGGGACGCTGCGGCCGAAGCCCGGGACCTCCAGCAGGAATCCCAGGTCTACACTATCAAGTCCGGCGACTTCCGGCTGCTGGCCACACCCTCGCTCACCCTGGACTGGAACAGCAACATCAACAATGCCCACACAGACGCCCTTCAGGATTTTATACTCTTCCCCGCTTTGGGCCTGGACCTGAGCTACCCCGTGACGCAGCGCAATATGCTGCGGCTGAACGTGACGTTCGGCTATCAGGAATACCTTGAGCACAGCGAGTATAGCACGTGGTACGTACAATCCGGCTCGGCGCTCTCCTACGATATCTACGTTAAGGATTTCTGGATCAACCTCCACGATCTCTTCAGTTACGTTCAGAATTCCTCCCAGCAAGCCGCCGTCGCCAATACCGGGTTTTACGGCGCCCTCCAAAACACCGCCGGCGTTAACACCACGTGGGACCTGGAGGACGTAACCCTAAGCCTTGGCTTGGACTACCAGACTTATCGCTCCACCTCTGAGCAATTCGCGTACACCGACCGCGCCACCGAGCTCATCGTCGCCCGGGGCGGGTTCAAGTTTCACCCCACCCTGACCGCGGGCCTTGAGGCTACCGCTGCCCCTACGACTTACGACCAGCAGGCATTGAACAACAATGTCAATTACAGCGTAGGTGTTTACGCGGATTGGCAGCCCGGCACCTCCCTCCATGTCCAGCCTCGTGTCGGTTACACCTACTTTCAATTCGAGCAAACCAGCAGTGCCGTTCCGGCGGTGAACCAGGGCGCATGGTACTTCGATTTGACGATTAAGCATGAGCTCACCAGGGCGGTAAGCTACACGCTGAGCGCCGGACACGAGCTCACCCTGGGGATTTACGGCAATTCCATCGAAGACTGGTATGCTCGCACAGCGATCACTTGGAGCATTTTCAAGAACATCAGCCTAACCACCTCCCTGTCCTACGAAAATGGGTCTCAGGGTACCTCCCTGTCCTACCAGAATGGGTCTCAGGGAACCGTGAATACCACGGGAAACCCTTCGGAAAACTTCGGTTGGTTCAGTGGCAGTCTGGGGCTTAGATACCCGTTTACGAAAAGGTTTACGTTGGCCTTGAACTACCAGTTGACCCTGCGGGCGTCAAACATTACGGCCAATGAATATGCGCAAAACCTTGTGGGCCTGCAGCTTACATGTTCGCTACAATGAAACCGCACCTCGCAACGAACCAACCTCAGAGGCCCGGAGTCACAGCCTCTCGAACCGGCATCCTCGACCTTCGGCCCGTGTTCTCGAGCCCTCTGACCTTTGGCGGCAGCCCAGTCGTTTGTAGGCCCATCGCCGCTTCCCGCAAAGCGCCTCGGTCCACAACCGCTTACTCCTGCCTGGCAGTTTTACTCGCCCTTTTAGGTGCGTTCAGTTCGTATGGGGCCCAACCGAAACCTGCCTGGCCCTCGGATTCCCTGCCGCAAGCTACTAATCTCCCCCAGGTCGGCGCGGCGGGATCATCCTCCGTGGAAAGCAATACCGCCCTCGTGATTTCCGCGGCCGGAACCAATGTCTCGCTGGCCGGCACCAACGCCTCCCTGGCCGGTACAACCAACAGCATGGATGCCCTGGACGACAAACACAAGTTGGCCATCGGCGACCGCTTGAGTTTCCGGATCGTCGAGGACGAGGAAGATCCCAAACCGCTCCTGGTCACCGATTCGGGCGACCTGGAAGTCCCTTACATTGGACGCTTCCCCGCCGTCAACAAGACCTGCAAACAGTTGGCCCGCGACCTCAAGACCGAGCTTGAAAAGGAATACTATTACCAGGCCACGGTGATCATCGCCGTTGATGTGATGACCAAGAGCCGCGGCAAGGTGTACCTCGTCGGCCCGGTTCGTGCCCCGGGGCCGCAGGAAATCCCGAGCGACGAAGTGCTGACGCTGAGCAAAGCGATTCTTCGCGCCGGCGGCTTCGGTGATTACGCCGACAAGCATAAAGTCAGAGTCACGCGAAAAGGCAGTGGCGCTGGCGGCCAGGACCAGGTCTTCACCGTTAACGTCGCCGACATTCTGGAAAAGGGCAAAACCGAGTCGGACCTGCCTCTGGAACCGGGCGACCTTATCTATGTCCCCGAGCGATTGATCCGCTTTTAGGCCACCCATGAAACTCTCCACTGCCCACTGTCTGTTTCCAGCTTTCAGCTTTCAGCTTTCAGCGTTTCAGCATTTCCTCCGCCTCCTCCCGTGAACAACCTCCCCGCACCGTTGCCTCCCGACTCCAGCTACGCCATGCTCGGTCCGATGGACGACTCCGCCGCGCCGGCTTCGTCCTTTCGGGTTCAGCGGCTCCTGGCTTTCCTGCTGAAGTATTGGTGGGTGCCGTTTTTGACGCTGGCCCTTGGCCTCGGCGCCGGAATTGCCCTGGTTCTTTCGAAGCCGCCGACCTTTGTCTCCACGGCTCGCATGTGGGAGACCGTAAAGCTGCACCTGCCGGAAGGGAGTTTGTTCGCCGAGGACGTTCAGAACTTTCTCGGCACCCAGACCGAGCTGCTCCAAAGCGCAGCTCTCCGGGACCTTGCCTTGGCGCGCTTAAAAGCCTCCGGCACCAATGTCGTTGTCCCGGTGGGAAAAGACGGTGAGGCGCTGCCGGTGCTGGTGCGCGTCACGGGCTCCGCGAAGAGCTCCGTCTTCGTGCTGGAGGCCGTCAGTTCCGTCGCCGCTTACACCCAGGCTTATCTGGACGCTCTTATGAACGTGTACCTCGAGTACAAGCGAAACATCCGCAAAGTGGTTTCCGGGGACACCCTGGCCTCGATCACGGCGCAGGTGCAACGACAGGAGCAGAAGCTCAAAGAGGAACAGGATACCCTGATGGCCTGCCAGCGAACCAACAACTTCGCCATTCTGCAGCAGGAAGGCGCGATCGCGGGGAGCTACCTGGCCACCCTGAAAACCAAGCTGTCCGACCTTCAACTCGAAGACCGCCTCCTTAAGGCGACGGCCCTTGACCAGGATCGGGCCGCGTCCGGCACGACCAACGCGAGTTCAGCCTGGGTGGGCGCCGCGGCCGCGATGGGTTCGGCCTCCCCCACCGGCGCGCCCTCGGAAAGCCAGAGCGGCTTCAAGGAGGTCGAGCTCCTTAAGATCCAGCGAGAGAGACTCAGCCGGTATCTCCGGCCGAAACACCCCAAAATCACCAAATTGGATGCCGATATCGAACGCGGCCAGAAGCTGCTGGAGATCTTTCGCCGCCAGAACCGCGACCAGGTGCAGGACTACCGGCAAGCCCTCCAACTCAAGATGGACAACATTGAAGCTTCCATCAAGGAATGGGAAAGCAAAGTCGTGGAGGCCAACAGCCGCCTTGCCGAGGCGGAGCGCCTCAAACTCAACGTCCAGCGCGAACAGACCGTGTACGACCGGCTCATGGTGCTCGTCCAAAACGTCGGCATCAGCCGAAACCTAGATCAGGAAACCCTCGCCATTCTCGAGCCGGCTTCCCTTGCGAAACGCTCCTACACCCGGGAGATCGGCCTCCTGAGCATGGCGGGTCTCGGCGGCCTGGGCCTTGGCCTCGGGGTCATTCTGCTGGTCGCCCTGCGCGATGACCGGTTCACCTCCCTCCTCGAGATAGCCGAGGAGCTTGGTCAGAATGTCGTCGGCCAGGTGCCGGAGGTCCGAAGCCTCAAGCGCGGCGCCTCGTTGCCCCTGCTGGCGATGGACGACAAACGGCATCTGTTTGCCGAGTCTTACCGCAACCTTCGCTCCGCCATCCTTTTCATGGCCATCGAAGGCGAGCGCCCGAAGGTCTTGCTCATCACCAGCGCGATGCCCGACGAAGGAAAATCCACCGTCGCCGCCAACCTGGCCCGGGCCCTTGCCCTCGGCGGCTCGCGCGTGGTGCTGCTGGACGGCGACCTGCGCAAAGGCGTCCTCCATCAACTGCTGGGGCTCCAGCGCGAACCGGGCCTGGCCGACGTGCTGCGCCAACCGGGCGACCTGGAGAAAGTCATCCAGAAAGACTCGCTGCTCAACTTTGCCTTCATCGCCAGCGGCCACTCTTCGGGCAGCTCCGGCGATCTCTTCCTGGGCGCGGAGTTTAAGCAGCTTCTGGCCCGGCTGCGCCAGCAGTTCGATTACGTGCTCATTGACAGCAGCCCGGTCTTCGCCGCCGACGACGCGACCACCCTCGCCCCCACGGCGGACGGCACCCTGTTCGTCGTGCGCAGCCGGTTTTCCGGCGCTCGACCTGTGCGCGAGGCGCTCGAGCTTCTCTACCAGCGGCAGGCAAAGGTGCTGGGCATCGTCTTCAACCAGGCCGATGCCTCGGCGCGTTCGTATTACTATTACAAATATGCCGATTATCACGCGCCGGAGGTCCGTAGTCCGTAGTCCTTAGTCCTTGGCCCGTAGTCAGTGGTCAACACTGGGTTAGACCGCGTAGGTTCTGGGCCAAACAGAACTTGGCCTGCGAATTGACCGGCACGAAGTGTCTAAACCAAAAGCAGAAAGCAGATTCTGAAGCCGCCACATCTCGACTATCTGTTTCATTTCAGCTTTCTGCTTTCTGCTTTCTATTTTCCAGATTTCAACCCGCCCTCTGACCCCCGGACAACTGGACCACAGAGCACAGACGCCAGGCTCCCGACCATCAAGGAAGAGCGGGCCCTATCCGCGCACCGCCCGCGGGGCAGCGCGAGCTCCAGCCCGGTCACATAAACAAGCTATGCTTCTCAATCATTGCTAATGACCAAAGGTCCCCAATCCCAGGAAGAAGCGGGCGGCTTTCCGTCCCCCCATTTCCGGGGCACTGTGTCCTCTTGTGGCCATCTGGTCCGTCGTCCCGTAGTCCTGTAGTCCTGTAGTCCTGCAGTGTCTGACGATTTCTGCTTTCTACTTTCTACTTTCCCAATTTCAACTCGCCCACTGATCACTGATCACTGACCTCCACCCCCTGGCATGCCCCCCCCCTCCCCCATCGCCGATCTCCCATCTCCCATCTCCCAAGTGGCCGTCGCCCACCCCGAATTGCATGTGGTCATTGAACCCCGGAGTGGCTGGCAACTGGTCAATTGGAAAGAGATTCTGGCCTGCCGTGATTTGTGCTATTTCCTGGTCTGGCGCGATCTCAAGGTGCGCTACTCGCAATCCGTGCTGGGAATCGGCTGGGTCCTGATCCAGCCGTTATGTTCCATGCTGGTTTATACCTTTATCTTCGGCCGTTTGGTGCGCATGCCCTCGGATGGCGTTCCCTACCCGCTGTTCAGTTTCGTCGCGCTCGTGCCGTGGACCTACTTTATCAATGTCCTCAATGAGTCAAGCGGCAGCCTCGTCGTCAACCAGAACTTGATCACCAAGGTCTATTTCCCCCGGCTCATCCTGCCCCTGGTCTCGATCCTCAACCGGATGGTGGACTTCCTGATTGCCTTCGCGCTCCTGGTCGTGCTGCTGGCCGCCTACCGGGTGCTTCCGACCTGGAACGTTCTCTTCCTGCCGCTGTTGTTGATCATCCTAAGCGCCACCGGCTCCGGGTTGGGCATGTTATTCGCGGCCCTCTCGGTTCAGTATCGCGACGTCCGCTACGCCCTGCATTTCGGCGTGCAACTTCTCATGTACGCCGCCCCGGTCATTTATCCGGTCAGAATCATTCCGGCGGCGTATCGCCCCTGGTATGCCCTCAACCCGATGGTCGGCGTGATTGAAGGCTTTCGGGCCTCTCTCCTCGGCACCCGACCCATGCCTTGGACCTGGATCGCCCAAGGCGCTGGTGTCGCCACCTTGCTCTTCCTGATCGGGGCATTGTACTTCCGCCGCCGCGAGCGCCAGTTCGCTGATCTCGCGTGACGGGTTAGGAGATGGAAGATGGAGGATAGGATTATGATGAAGTTTGAAGATCTTGAAGCCTGGCAATCCGCTCGGAGTTTGACCAAGCAGATTTACAGGCTGACGCGGGCTCCGGAGCTTGCCCGGGACTTCGGTGTCACCGGGCAAATCCAGCGGGCTTCTGTTTCAGTCATGTCCAACCTTGCGGAAGGCTTTGAACGCAGTCACATCCAGGAGAAACTCCAGTTTTACAACGTGGCACGAGGTTCAACCGCTGGAGTTCGCTCCTTGCTCTACGTCATCGAGGACAACTTCTCCGGGCACGCCGAGACAGCCGTGCAACTCCGCGAGCATGCAGTTCAAACCGGCAAGCTCGTCACAGGCCTCGTCCAGTCAACCGAGCGCCGCCGTCCGGCGGAGTTTCTGGGCCATCTTCTATCTTCCCTCTGCAATCTACTATATTAGGATTCCATCTCCCATCTGCCATCTCCCATCTCCTATCTGCCATCTGCCATCTGCCGTCTGCCATCTGCCATCTCCCACGATGAGTTCCCTCGCCCTCTCCGTTCGGAACCTCTCCAAGCGCTACCGCCTGGGCCTCAAGGAAGAGATCCCCGACTCCTTCGCCAAGGTGTTCGGCTCCTGGCTGGTCTCGCCCCTGGCCAGCTACCGGCGGCTTCGCCGGCTCAGCCACTTCGAGGACGACAATCCCGCGGCCAACGGCCACCCCTCCGACATCATCTACGCCCTGCGCGAAGTCTCCTTTGAGGTCAGGAAAGGTGAAGTCATTGGCATTATCGGCCGCAACGGCGCCGGCAAGTCCACCTTGCTGAAGATCCTCAGTCGGATTGTTGAGCCCACCACCGGTCGAGTCGAGATTTACGGCCGCGTGGCCAGCCTGCTGGAGGTGGGCACGGGGTTCCATCCCGAACTGACCGGGCGCGAGAATATCTACTTGAACGGCACTATCCTCGGCATGCGGAAGCAGGAGATTGACCGCAAGTTTGATGAGATTGTGGCTTTTTCGGAGATCGAGCGCTTCCTGGATACGCCCGTCAAACGCTACTCCAGCGGGATGTACGTGCGTCTTGCTTTCGCGGTTGCGGCACACCTGGAGCCCGAGATTCTGATTGTGGATGAAGTGTTGGCAGTTGGGGATGCGGAATTCCAGAGAAAATGCCTTGGCAAAATGAAAGATGTGGCAGGCCAAGGCCGGACGGTACTCTTCGTGAGTCACAATATGCCTACGATTCTAGCGCTGTGCGAAAGTGTCGTCGAACTGAGAGAGGGGGAGATCCGATGCATAGGCAAGCCGGAGCACGTGGTGGCCAACTATCTCTCGACCAACAGGAAACCGGGCAGGATTGACCTTGCTCAGTTTCGGGTGAAAGGAATGGGCGGAGAAATCGCTTTCCAATCCATGGAACTATGCGGCGACAACGCATCCAGCGTCGTTTTCCGGAGTCCGATCTGCTTTGACGCCTGCATCACGGCTTCGCGCAGCCTTCGGAGCCTGAGCATTGGTTTAAGTGTTTTCAATTCTCTTGGGACGTGCATTGGCGTCACAATCACCGAGGGTGATTTCTCCGCCTCTGCCGGGCAGGAACTGAAGCTGCGGATTTCGATCCCACCCATTGCCTTGACGCCCGGCGCTTACTATATGGGCTTTAGTATAGGAACCGGTGGAAAGGTGGGACGACGACGTGACTACGATATTATCGTCGGGCACCCTTGGTTTGACGTTCTGCCCCTCACAAGTGATACGATGTTGGCTAATTGGCAGCCCTCCTGGGGAAACATCCTATTTGAACCACCGCACCTGCAAATTACCTGACCCGTTGCGACAGCAATTTGCTCAGTCGCAGCGACATGCTGCCGTTAAGCAGCCGGCTTAATGCTGAGTTCTACGGTCTTGACTGCCTGCCATGAATTCGAGAGCTAATGCTTCACAAATATCCGACCCGGATGCCAAGGCCCAGGGATTCGTCAACGAGCCCATCAAGCCCCTGAGGTATGATGGGAAAGGAATGGCTGGAGGCGAGGCTCCCGCGCTGATTGTTGAGATGCTGCCGGAGAAATCGCGAGTCCTGGATGTGGGTTGCGGCGAGGGCTCGATAGCTGCTCTCATGCGAGAGCACCGTGGCGCGACAGTCGTGGGGGTTGAACCGCATCCCGAGCGAGCCCAGGCAGCGCGTGCCAAGGGCTTTGAGGTCGTGGACGGAGAATTCGATGAGACTTTAGCACACAGGCTCGGGACTTTTGACGCCGTCATTTTTGCTGACGTGTTGGAACATATGCCAGATCCAGCAAGCGCTCTCCTTGCCTCCAAGAGTTTTCTGCGCCCGACTGGCTTCGTCGTAGCCTCGGTGCCTAATGTCGCACATTGGAGCGTACGGCTGAACCTTCTTCGAGGCCGCTTTGATTATGTGGATATGGGCATCATGGACGCGACTCACCTCCGCTGGTTCACCCGCCGTTCACTAGTCGCAATGTTCGCAAGCTGTGGGTTTGAGGTCGTGCAGCTTCAGTGGTCCATCGGGCGGTGGCTGCGAGAATATCGGCAGCAATGGCCCTGGCGCTGGATGTCTTTCTGGGTGCGAGGCAAGGTCATAAGGCGATGCATCCTGCTTTGGCCAGAGGCCTTCGGTTGCCAAATGGTGGTGAAGGCTGTATGCTCCGGTTGACCGGCGTCGTGGTCGAGGTTAGACCGCCGCTCCAGGTGTGCGAGAGGCTGGATGGGCTGCAAGGGGCCGCGCAGCCGTTCGGGCGCGTATGGAGCCCAAGATAAGCATCTGTATCCCCGCCTACAACGGAGAGGCGTTTCTCAAAGAGTGCCTTGATTCGGTTTTGGCGCAAACGTACAGTGATTTCGAGGTGTTAATCGTTGATGACGGGTCCACTGACAGCACCCTTGACATGGCGAGAGAGTACTCCCGAAGCGATAAACGCTTTAGGTTGTACCATAATGAGACGAACCTTGGACTTGTAAGAAACTGGAACAAATGCCTGGCCCTAAGCCGTGGCGAATGGATCAAGTTCGTTTTTCAGGACGACTTTCTGCTTCCAGCCTGTGCTCAGCGCATGATCGCAGCGCAGGGCTGTGGCACACCGTTCATTGTCTGCAATCGGGAGTTCATTTTCGAATGCACGGAAGAACACAGACGGTATTACACTGAAACCGTAAAGCACCTTGGGCAATTGTATTGTAAGGATACGCTGGTACCACACACTGACTTTAGCAGATTAATACTCGCGTTTTTAACAAATAAGAATGTGGGCAATAACTTTGTTGGCGAACCGACCAACATCCTTATCCGAAAGGACGCCATATACGAAGTTGGCTGGTTCAATCCAGAGCTGATTCAGTGCTGTGATTACGAGTACTGGTCAAGGCTGGGCAGTAATTATGGCGCGTACATCATACCCGACATATTGTCCAGGTTCAGAATACATCAGGGCTCAACAACGAATTACAACAGGAGAGAGATGGCGTTTAGAAAAGACCACCTCGATCTTTTAGCAGTCATTCATGATTATCTCTTTCATCCTCTATATTTGCAGTTTCGCCAGGCAATAGGGGAGGAAGGCCGTGCAGAGCTTCTGCGGTACGCGACGAACACATTGAAAAGGACAAAAAGTTGCGCCAACGATGCTGCTGGCGGCCAGGAGAAGATGGAATTCCAGCGCTTCATGGACAAATATCCGGTATATGCTGAACTTTTCAACCGGGACAATTTTGACTATGTGAAGAAAACGTTGCGCGGTTATTTGAAAAGCAAGATGGCCGGTATGATATGATGAATGGAACAGCGAACGAATGTGCCCCAAAAGCTGCTAACAGGTTGAGCAGTCTTTTCTCAGTTATAACCACGATCCAAGCCCCTACGGCCTCCGTCAACGAGCTGCTGGCCAGGCTGGCCCAATGCTCGGGCACGCTGGTCGTGGCCGGGGACAAGAAAGGGCCGTTCGAGTACCGGCCCCGGCTGAAGGGCAGCGCGGCTTCGGCAGGAGACCCCAGCGGCGTGCAATTCCTCAGCCTGCGATCCCAGTTGGAAGGGCCGTTTGAGCTGGCCCGCCAGTTGCCCGTGGGGCACTACTGCCGCAAGAATGTTGGTTACCTCCACGCCATCGCCCAGGGGGCCTCATGTCTCTACGAAACCGACGATGATAACGCGCCCCTGAGCACCTGGGGCCTGCGGACAGAGTACCTGGAGAACATCAGGGTGGTCAATGGCGCCCCGGCCCAGCGGAAGAACGGAGGCGGCTGGGTCAATGTCTATAAATACTTCACCGACGCCCATATCTGGCCGCGGGGGCTCCCCCTGGACGAGATCCACTCGCCTGTGCCACCGGTGGAGGACAGGCACAAAGCAGAAAGCAAAGGTCAGAGGTCAGAGGTCAGAGGTCAGAGGTCAGAAGTCAGAAGTCAGTGGTCAGTAGTCAGTAGTCCGTCCTCAGTGGTCCGTGGTCTCTGGTCCCCCATTCAGCAGGGCCTGGTCAACGGTTCGCCGGACGTGGACGCCATCTGGCACCTGGTCCTGGACCGTCCTTTTGAGTTTGAAAGCCGACCCAGTGTCTTCCTCCCGCCGGGGAACTGGTGCCCCTTCAACACCCAGAGCACCTGGTGGTGGCCGGTGGCCTATCCGCTGATCTATGTCCCGAGCTATTGCTCATTCCGGATGGCCGACATCTGGAAGAGTTTCATCGCTCAGCGTTGTCTCTGGGAACTGGATGCCGGGGTGGCCTTCCACGCTCCGGAAGTTTTCCAGGACCGAAACCCCCACGATCTGATGAAGGATTTCCGGGACGAAATCCCGGGCTACGACCGGAACCGGGAACTCATCCGAGTGCTGGAAGCCCTCGACCTCAAACGCGGCCAGGGTGCGGTGGCCCTGAATCTGCGCTCCTGTTACGAGGCGTTGGTCAACGCCAGGTTCTTCCCTGACAAAGAGTTGGCCTTAGTTGATGCATGGCTTTCCGACTTGGCGAAGATCGGGTCCTAACCGCCAGACTTGGTTTCGTTGCGGCGGCGGCGCTATCGACCCACAAGTCTCGCCCTAAATAAAGACCCAAAGAAATGTCCCCCTTCGTTCAAGGGCTGCTTGACAGAACCCCATACGTCGGCCGGCTGCGGCGCAGGCTTCGTGAACTAGGGCAGGAAGTCGCTTCATTGAGGAAGGCGGAGGGCGCTTTCCCCGCCGGACACTACTATTCCCCGGTTCCTTCGCCAATACAGGTTGAGCAATATCTTAACTCCAGTAAGTATGGGAGCACATCGCCTGACGAGGTCAACATAAACAATGATGCGCATACCAGCCTTATTGAGGCATTTTCCGAATTCTACAACCAGAGGCCGTTTCCTGAACAGAAAAAGGCGGACTGCCGCTATTACTTTGCACAGACAATGTTCGTCCACTCTGACGCGATTGTCCTGCACTGCTTCCTTCGGCACGTCAGACCAAAGCACATTATCGAGATAGGCTCGGGATTTTCCTCCGCAGTCATGCTTGACACGGCAGAAGGGCACCTCCGTCCGAGTCCCGCAATGACTTTCATCGAGCCAAACCCTGAACGGCTCACGCAGCTGCTGAAACCCGGAGACGAAGCGAAATGCTGTCTGCTGCGAGAGAGGGTTCAGAGAGTTCCCCTTGAGACTTTTAATGCACTTCTGCCCGGCGACCTGCTGTTTCTAGACTCGAGTCATGTTGTCAGCGCAGGAAGCGATGTTCAATACCTCTTCTTTGAGGTGTTGCCACGACTAAAACCGGGCGTGTTCGTCCATATTCACGATGTCCTTTACCCGTTCGTTTACCCAGCAGAATGGCTGCTTGCTGGAAGATATTGGAACGAGGCCTACTTCCTCCGTGCGTTCCTTGCCTACAATAGCGCTTGGGAAATCTATTGGTTCAGTTCATACGCGGCGCTCCAACTGAAGCCCTTGATGGAGGAAAAGATGCCCCTGTGCCTAAACGGGGTGGGTGGCAGTATTTATCTCCGGCGCGTCAGATAGGCGCAAGCCGAAAAGGAATAGCACTGAACTTTCTATCGCACCCTCGTGCGCTTCGATTGAATCGTCTCGCTGCTCACCATATGCCAGAAGACACTCGTAAGCCGCTCGTGTCCATTATTGTTCCCAGCTATAATCAGGGCCGATATATCCGTGACACCATTGAGTCCTGCCTGGCGCAGGACTACCGTCCTCTTGAAGTGGTCATCGTTGATGGCGCATCCAAGGACAACACACTCGACGTGCTGCATCAATATGACCATGTTCCGGAGGTGAGATGGGTTTCGGAGAAGGACAGCGGGGTGGCCGAGGCCGTGAACAAGGGCTTTCGCCTGGCCAAGGGGGAAATCGCGGGCATCCAGAGTTCCGACGATGGTTACCTGCCCGGGGCGGTTTCCGAGGCCGTCAAGCACTTCGGCGAGTCTCCGGAGTTAGGGATTGTTTACGGGGACCTGGTCTATGTTGATGCTGGGGGCAAAGAATTGAGGCGCAGCCAGACCGCGCCGTATTCGCTTGAGAACTTCCTCAGCACCCGCACCCTGATTCTCCAGCCTGCTGCCTTCTTTCGACTGGCTCTGGCAAGGAGTGTGGGCGGTTGGAACCCGGACTACTTTGTTTGTGATACGGAAATGTGGCTCCGAATGGTGTTCCGTGCTCCCGCCAGAAAAGTGGATTCCTTCTGGGGTATGCGCCGGATGCACCCCGAGCAGAGGAACACCCAGGAGGCCAAGATTGTTGCCAGCTACAGTCGCATGATGGATGCCTCCCCTGACATAGCCAAATCCCCGAGGCGGCTGAGGCGGGCAGCCCAGTGCGGCAAGTACCTGATTGCTGACGGCTACAACCCCAGCGGCAATCGCTTTCTGCGCTTCTGCAACCATTGGCGGGCATTTCTGGCGTATCCTGACATTGCGAAAACGCAGCGTATTGCTGCCGAACTGTTCCCGGGTTACTGGCACTTCCGCCGATGGCGCTCGAGGCTCTCCCGTGGCCTCGGCAAACTCAAACGGATGGTATGGCAGAAAGCGTAGAAACGACATGCTGTGGCATGTCCCCAAGGCTGGGGCAACGTCAGACAAGTTGGCTTCGTGAAGATTTCCGTCATCATACCTGTCTATGACGCGGAACCGTATGTCCCCGAAGCCGTGCGATCGGCGCTGGCTCAGCCGGAAACTGCTGAGGTAATATTGGTCGAAGACGGCTCGACAGATGCGTCTCTCGCCCAATGTCAGACCCTGGTCAAAACTGACCCCAGGGTGCGACTGCTGCAGCACCCGGATGGCAAGAACCTTGGCGTTTCCGCGAGCCGAAACCTCGGGATTGTAAATGCCGGAGGTGATTACATCGCCTTCCTGGATGCAGATGACTTCTATCTGCCGTACCGGTTTGCCGCGGCCAAGGACGTTTTCCGCCATGACGAAAGCGCGGAAGGAGTCTATGAAGCGATCGGCACCCACTTTGAATCGCAAGCAGCCGAGCGTGTGTGGAATGAAATGAAGGGACCGCTGCTGACGACAATTCGTGCCGGCATTTCCCCGGAGAGGCTTTTCGAAGAGCAATCGCCAATCGGCTCTGCCGGCCATTGCAGCCTGGACGGGCTCACCGTTCGGAGCAAGGTTTTCAGGAAAACGGGGCTGTTCGACACTGAACTCGCGATGGGAGAGGATACGGCATTCTTCATCAAGCTCGCGTCGTGCGCCAGGTTGCTGCCCGGCCGGCTTGAGCAGCCTGTCGCTATGCGACGCGTCCATGGCAACAACACTCTTACACGTTCCAGGAGCACAAACGAAAGGTGGCAACATCGGCAAGCCGTTTGGCACACCGTTTATCGCTGGCTCAGGAATCATGGGTGCGCACACTCCATGAGAAATCGGATCATCAGCAAGATGCTTTGGGAATGTCAGAGCATGGTCTCGCCAGACCTGCGGCAATTCCAGTGCCTGCTGGTCACATGCTGGCGTTACCTTCAGATTCTTCGCCGTGAGCCGTCTTTCATCGCCGAGAGGGCGTTCACTGTTGGCGCCGTAAGGCACCTGCGCAATTGCCTTACAGGGCAACGCTGTTGAGCAGAAGAAAAGGCCCTCGACGGTACTGACCTGCAGAGATGACTACGGTCCCCATAGTCCTGTTCGTCTATAACTGGCCGGACCACACCTGGCAGAAGTCGGAGGCTTTGGCTGCTAACGACGTGGCGGACCAGTCCACCCTGTATATTTATGCCCGACGGGCCAAAGCACGGCGTTTTGGCCGAGGATCTTGAAAGAGCCTCGTGAATCAACGGCTTGATTACCCATTTGCCGGGCCATGCCGGGCGTCTTTCGTGGATGATCGCCGGCACTGGCATAACACCTGCTCTGCATGGCCACATGACGATGGCATGGAACAGGGTTGCGAGGGCATTCGGGACAGTTGTTGCCCTGGCCTTCGGCAGTGCGGCATTGGCGGTTGGGGCGCAGCGCACGATCAACTACGTGCCGGCGACTTTTGATCAAGCCACGGCCGCGGCGGTGCCCGGGACTGTCCCGGGAGGCAACACCTCCGTGTGGCCGCCCGGCGGGCTGGCCTTCACCGACACGCTGACCAACACGGACAATCTCTGGACGCTCCAGCCCTTTGGCTCAGGTTATGTGGCCCAAGCCGATTCCTCGACGAATGCCCCCCCCTTGCAAACCATCATCTCGGGCCTGGCCCCAGGGCAGCTTTATCGCCTCTACGTGTTTTTTCTGATGACCAACAGCAACGCGAGCGGTTTGTCCAATTGTTGGATTCAGGCCGGTCTGACCCTGGATGCGCTGCGCACCTTCTATGGCGATTATGCCTGCCGTTGCCGCGACAGCGGTTTTTCCTGGTCGGGCGCCTTGCCGGACGATACGACGAACAGCTCCAGTTCCGCCGTTTTTGTGGGCGCGGCGCGGGCGCCGGCGGACGGGGAGCTTGCGGTTTATGTTTGCAACCAGACCAACAGCCCGGGCTGGCAAACGGTCTATTTGGGGGTGGGTTACGAGGCCGTCCCCACGGAGGGCCCGCCCTACCCGGCCACTTTGGTCTTTCATGTCGCAACGACAGGCAGCGACAGTGCCCCCGGGACCCCCAGCCGGCCCCTACGCACTTTGAGCGGGGCCAGGGACCGGTTGCGGGCGCTGCGCGCCGGGACGTTTGAGCCGGCCATCGTCTGGGTGCACCAGGGAATATATCCTCTGGACCAGACGCTGGCTTTCGACCAGCGGGATTCGTGGACAACTTACCGGGCGGTTTCCAACAGCACCGTCCGCCTTATCGGAGGGATTCAATACACCGGCAGCCTGACGCAGGTGACCGATCCGCTCGTGCTGGGGCGGCTGCTGACGCCGGAGGCGACGAACCACCTCTATCAACTGGATCTTCCGGCGGCAGGGGTGACTAACTACGGGACAATCGTGCCGCGGGGCTATGATCGCCCCGTCCTGCCCCAGCAGGTCGAGGTGTATATTGACGGGCATCGGCTGTTTATGGGGCAGTATCCCAACCCCGGCCAGCCGGGCATCCCGATCGGCCAGGTGCTCGATGCAGGCTCCCTTCCCTGTTACGGCCAGACCGGCAACCGCGGCGGCTTGTTCCAGTTCTCTTCGAGCCGGGTCGCCAGTTGGGCCGGCATCTCCAATGTTTGGATCAAGGGATACTTCGGCGAGGGCTGGGCCGATGACATGGTGCCGGTGGCGGCCATTGATCCCGTGGACATGACCTTGCAGACAGCCCTTCCCACCGAGTACGGCTTCAGGGTAAATACTGGAGGCTACTACGACTGGCCCCGTTTCTTTGGCGTGAACCTGCTGGAAGAAATTGATGTGCCCGGCGAGTATTGGCTGGACCGCTCCTCGGGCCGGCTCTACCTCTATCCTCCCGACGGCAGCGATCCCGCTGCGGTTCAGGTCGGCATTACCGTGCTGGAGCAGCCGCTCATTTCCATGACCAACGCCTGCTACCTCCTGTTCGATGGCATAGACCTCGGTTTGTCGCGAGGGATGGGGCTTCAAATCTGTGGGGGCCACCACTGCGGGATTCGAAATGCCGAGATTTCGCAGCTTGGCAACCATGCTGTCATGATTGACTCAACCGTAGCCCTCTGGACGACCGTCTTCGACGCGGGCCATGATAATGCGGTGGCCTCCTGTCGCGTCCATGACTGCGGATCGGGGGGGGTCCTGTTGGGCGGAGGTTTGACGGCGGCATTCGCTCCTGGCCGGAATCGGGTGGAGAACTGCGAAATCTACGATGTGAACCGGCATGAACAAACCTACCACGGGGCGGTGAACTTCACCGGCCTGGGCAATCTCGTGCAGAATACTCTCATCCACAACATGCCCCAGATGGGCGTTCTCGCCTTTGGTTCGATGCAGCGGATCGAGTACAATGAGTTGCACAAAGTGTTTTTTGGCGACGCCAAGGACTCCGGCGCCATTTACCAGGGACGTACCCCCATCGGCTGGAACCGCATCTGCAACAATCTCTTTTATGATGCCGCGAACCTCGGCCCTTTCACCGTGGTGGATAGCTGGGCCGTGTACCTGGACGACGGGTATTACGGCGCCAGCGTGCAGGGAAATGTGTTTGTGCGGAGCGGAACAGCGCAGGCCGTCGTTGTGGGTGGGGGCAGCATGAACCAATGCACCGACAACGTCTTCGTGGACTGCCCGTGCTCCTTCCTCATGGACGACCGATTGGAGAATGACGACAGCGATTGGATCCAGCCCGGCGGACTTTTCGACCAGTTGCTGACCTCGGTCAACTATCAGAATCCTCCCTGGTCCCTGCGGTGCCCGGAACTGGTTTCCTTCTGGGAGCAGACGCCTGGATCTCCCTACAACACGCTGGCGCGC
>Ga0326728_10008711_pt1 | contig 24961 bp, 16 predicted proteins | sample MB3enrmetagenome_FD_207602 | JGI IMG/M metagenome (GOLD analysis project Ga0326728, IMG submission 207602) | Lab enriched peat soil microbial communities from McLean, Ithaca, NY, United States - MB31MN | ecosystem: Environmental > Terrestrial > Soil > Wetlands > Peat | place: USA: New York... | reverse complement strand
GTTTTGTGCCATTGCGCTCACCGCTTCCCATCCACGGGCATTAATCCCGATACCCTTCGGGCAATTGGAGATCTTCGCGAACGATCCGGCGTGGGCCGCCATCCCGGCTCGTCGTCCAGTCTTTCGGCGGCTGAACCTTGAGCAATTCCTGCTCTCTTCCGAGACTCGTCATGCGCTCCCAGATCAGCTGCCACGCACACGGGACGTCCTCGCTGATCTCGCACTTGCCGTCCTGCGAGCCGCCGCACGGCCCATTTAAAAGCTGTTTGGAGCAGCGCGAGATGGGACAGACGCCGCCGGTCCGGTCCAGCATGCAATTGCCACATGCCTGGCACCGCTCTTCCCACACTCCCGGTTTGGTGGGCAATCCCATGAACTTGGTGTTCAATCCGGGCACCACGCGAATCTTCGGGAACCGTTCCGCCAGGGTCTGCACACCGACGCCGCAGCCGAGCGAAACCACCAGGTCATACTGGTCGAGGGTCGCGAGCAGCGGATCGATGTATTCCCACTCGCATTGCCGCTGCACAACAACTTCATCTACGACCGTTTCTTTGCTGTCCAGCTGCGTACTCATGCGGAGCGTGGACGCCAGCTCGGCAACCTCTTTCGTCCCTCCGGCAAAGCAAACGGTGACGCAGGTGCCACATCCCACTACCAGCACGCGCTTGGCTTCACCCAGCATCGACTTGATTTCCGCAAGCGGTTTCTGTTCGGCAACGATCATAACGATTCCCTCATCTGGGAAACCCCGGCGACAGGCGTTCCCGCGACATGCTTTCCGGAATGGCGCAACGGCGAAGGTCCGAGCTTCCGGATGCGCTCCGTCATTTCGGTGGCGTACTGGACGAACTTGTCTCCCATGGCGGAAGAGAGGTTGTACATCTCCACGCGTTCCGCTTCCAGCCCTACCTCGGCCAACAGCTTCTTGACCCGTTCAACGCGCCGCCGCGCGCGCAGATTGCCCTCAAGGAAGTGGCAGTCTCCCGGCATGCAGCCAAGCGTCACCACACCGTCGGCTCCCTCCTCGAAGGCGTGCAGAACCTCAACCGTGTCGATGCGCCCGGTGCAGGGCACCTGGATGATACGGAATTCCGGCGGGTACTGCAGGCGCAGCGAGCCCGCCAGGTCGGCTGCCTTGTAGGCGCAGTACTGGCAGCAGAAAGCGACGATCTTCAAGTCCGAATTTTGTTGCGTATCGCTCACGCCGTCACTTCCTCCGTCTCCAGCAAGGCGTCGAATTTTGCTTCGACTTCCACATGGCGGAAATGCATCAGTTCGATCGCCTGTGCCGGGCATTCGCTCGCGCAGATTCCGCACCCGTGACACTTGGCGGGCTCGATAAACGCCACGCCGGCAATCTTGCCCACCCCCAGACCGTCGGTCTTAATGAGCGGCACATCGTAGGGGCAAGTGCGCACGCAAGTCAGACAGCCCACGCAGGCATCGGCGTTGACCTGCGAGATCACGCCGCCCACCAGCAGAGAATCCTGGGTGAGAATGGTGGCGGCGCGCGCCGCGGCCGCCTGCGCCTGCACAATGCTCTCGTCCAGGAGCTTCGGGTAATGGGCCGCTCCGGCCACGTACATCCCGTCCGTGGCGAAATCCACCGGGCGCAGCTTCACATGCGCTTCCATGAACCAGCCATCCAGGTCGGTGGGCACTTTCAAGCGCATGGCCAGTTCCGAGGCGCCCTCGGCGGGGATCATGGGCGTACTCAATACCAGACAATCGGGGCGGAGCACCGTCTCGCGGCCCAGTTCCGGTTCCCAGAAATTCAGTTCCAGAGTTTTTCCCGCGGAGGGAGGAACGAGTTGCGGTTTCCGCTCCGTCGTGTAGTGGTAGAACAGCACTCCCATGCGGCGCGCTTCGGTGTAGAGCCGCTCTTTGAAACCATAGGTGCGAATGTCCTGATAGAGAACCGCGACCTGGGTTGCCGGGCTGAGCGACTTCAGGCGAATGGCGTTTTTCAGCGCCACCGTGCAGCAGGTGCGAGTACAGCAGGCTTCGGCCGGACCGATGCACTGAATCATGACCACCGAGTTCAGTTTTCCCGCCGCTTCGGGATCGTCCGCCAGCCGCGCTTCGAAGTCCTGCTGGGTCAGAATCCGTGGATCGCTGCCCAAGCCATATTCCGGTCCGCGATACTCCCGGGCGCCGGTGGCGACGATGGTCGCCCCATGTTGAAGGGTGAGCTTGCCGTCCGGGGTGCGCACCTTCGAGGTGAAATTTCCCTGGTGTCCGCGCGTTTCTTCGAGCTCGCTGCCCAGATGAACCGTGATGTGCGGCGAAGCAGCGACGCGGGCCAGCAACTGGCTCAGGTACTGCTGGGGATCGCGCCATGCCAGCGGACGGCTGCTCTCGACAAGCGTGCGCACCTCCCGCAGGTTGCCGCCCAGGCTCTCGGCGCGTTCCAGCACATCGACGGCGATTTCCTGTTCGGCGAGATTCAGAGCCGCCTCCAGACCCGCCACCCCGCCGCCAATCACCAGCGCGCGCTTGACGACGGGCACAGAGAGTTGATGCAGAGGCGTGAGCTCAGCGGCGCGCGCCGCCGACATGCGCACCAGTTCCTTCGCCTTCTCGGTCGCCTCCGAGCGCGATTGCGAATGCACCCACGAACATTGGTTGCGGATGTTCGCCATTTCGAACAGATACGGGTTCAAGCCGGCCTGGCGAATGCTGTCCTGGAAAAGCGGCTCGTGGGTGAGCGGCGTGCAGGAGGCGACCACGACGCGATTCAACCCCAGCGCTTTGGTCTGATCGGTGATGCGCTTGATCGAATCCTGCGAGCAGGTATACAGGTTCTCTTCCGCGTGCACCACGTGGGGAAGTCCCCGTGCGTAATCGGCGACTTGCGGAACATCGAGGAAGCCTCCGATGTTCGACCCGCAACGGCAGACGAAGACACCGACCCGCGGTTCTTCCTGCCGGGTGTCGCGTTCCGGCGGATACTCGGCCGGGCTGACCAGGTCCCCGCGTGACGCACTCAATAAACGCCCCGCCAAGGCCGCCGCGCCGCTGGCTTCGATCACGGATTCGGGAATATCCTTGGGCTCGTGGAAGGGGCCAACCGCATAAACACCGGGTTTGCTGGTCTGGAGCGGCTGGAAGGGAAGGGTGCGGCAGAAGCCATACTCGTCCAGTTCCAGCTCCAGCCGGCGTCCAAGCTCCTTAACGGCAGGCGAGATTTCCATGCCCACCGAGAGCACCACAAGATCGAACGGTTCTTCCTTCACACTGCCGGCTGCCTCGCCGTCAGCTTCGTCCCGATGCACGTAACGGACGTTCAGATTCCCGTTCTTCGGATCTTCTTTCAGGGAAGATAAACGGCACCGCTCGTAGCGGATGCCGTAGCGCTCCTGAGCGCGGCGGTAGTAGGCGCTGTAGCCCTTGCTGAACGCGCGCGTATCCATGAAGAACACGGTCACTTCCGCCTTGGCGTCGTGCTCGCGCGCCATGATGGCTTCCTTCGCCGCGTACATGCAACACACCGACGAACAGTAGTCGTGGTTCTGATCGCGCGATCCGACGCATTGCAGGAAGGCGATCTTGCGCGCCGGCTTGCCGTCCGAGGGCCGCAAAACGTGTCCCTGGGTGGGCCCGGAGGCGCTCAGCAAGCGCTCAAACTGCAGCGAAGTCACTACATTGGGATAGCGGCCGAAGCCATACTCTTCCTCGAGCTCGGCGCGATAGGCTTGAAACCCGGGCGCCATGACGACCGCGCCCACATGAATCTCGCGGCTGCGCCCCGCCTCGTCATGATTGATGGCCCCGGCCTTGCACTCATACGAACAGCTCAGGCATTCCGAACAGACGCCGCAGGAGAGGCAGCGGCCGGCTTCCTGGCGGGCCTGCTCCTCGGTATAGCCGAGCTCAAACTCCGTGGAAAGGTTCAAACGTTCCGCGACGGGAATCTCGGCTTGGTGCACTCGGGGCTGCAAGTGTATCTCGCCCTGACGAACCCGCGCCTGAATCTCCTTGGGGTCGAGCTCCACGACGGGAATCTCGGGCTTGCTGGGAGCCTTCGGCTGCTCGCCGCGCAGATACTGATGGATCGACTGGGCTGCGCGGTGGCCGGAAGCGACGGCCTGAATAATAAAGGAGGTCCCCGACACCACGTCTCCGCCGGCGAATATTCCCGGACGGCTGGCGGTGAAGGTTTCCGGATCGACGGCGATGGTCTTGCGCTTGGTAAGGTCGACCCCGCTTTCCTTCAGGAAATCCAGCCCGGCCCGTTGCCCGACGGAGAAGATTAAGACATCGCACTCCAGGATGTGCTCCGAACCAGCTTCGGTCTCCAGCTTGAGCCCACTCGCGGTGAATTCCATGAAGGTGACGTTGAGGCACTCGACTCCGGCCACCTGCCCGTTTCCGTTGTCCAGAATCTGCTTGAACGTACGGGCGGGATGCAGGACGATGCCTTCCGCCTCGGCCTCTTCCACTTCCCATTGATGCGCCGGCATCTTTTCCCGGGTCTCGAGACATGCCATGTGCACTTCGCGCGCGCCCAGGCGAGCGGCAGACCTGGCGACATCGATGGCGACATTGCCGCCGCCCAGCACCATCACGCGCTTCCCGGTAATATCCGGCGGGTTGCCCAGACGAACGTCGCGCAGGAAGCTGGTATTGAGCATTACACCGGAAAGGTCAGCGCCTGGAATAGGCAGCTTGATGCCGTCGTGTGCACCCACGGCGACCAGCACGGACCGGTAACCCTGGTCGAGAAGCGCTTCGAGTTTTTCGACCGGAGAGTTGAGACGCAGTTCCACGCCAAGATCGAGAATGTCCTGTACTTCGCGGTCGATCATCGCCGCCGGGAGGCGGAATTCCGGCACGCCCACCCGCATCATTCCCCCCGCCACCGGGAGCGACTCAAATATGGTGACCGGGTAGCCTAGCTTGCACAGATCCTGGGCCGCCGTCAGGCCGCAGGGACCGGAACCGACGATGGCAACTCTGTCGCTGTACTGGCGGGGAACTGGCGATGGCGCCTGGCGAGGCTGACTGTAGGCCCAGTCGGAAGCAAAGCGTTTCAGACCGTGGATGTTGAGGGGTTCGTCGAGCTTTCCCCGGCTGCACGCGGTCTCGCAGGCATGATTGCAAACGCGGCCGCAAATGGCGGGAAAGGGATTATCTTCTTTAATCGTGCGCAAGGCATCCTGATAACGCCCTTCGCGGATGAGCGCAATGTAGCCCTGAGCGCGCTGTCCGGCAGGACAGGCGTCGCGGCACGGCGCGATCCCGCGTTTCTCGATGGCGTACGCATTCGGGGTCGCCTGAGGGTAGAGCTTGAAGGCGGCGTGCCTCGCCGACAATGTTTCGTTGAAGCCATCGGGCAGAATGACCGGACAAACTTTGGCGCAATCTCCGCAAGCGGTACATTTGGCCGGATCGATGTGGCGCGCCTGCTGTGCGAGGCTTACCGTGAAGTCACCCGCCGTCCCCTGCATTCCCAGCACTTCCGTGCTTGTCAGGAGTTCAATGTTGCGATGACGGCCCACCTCGACGAGCTTGGGTGAAATGGTGCACATCGCGCAGTCGTTGGTGGGGAAGGTCTTGTCGAGCTGGGCCATATGGCCGCCGATGGCCGACTGCTTTTCGACCAGATAGACCTTGAAGCCGGCATTGGCCAGATCGAGCGAGGACTGCATGCCGGCAATCCCGCCGCCCACAACCATAACTGCGGCTACGGGTTTGCCGCCCGCTCTGGGTTCGTACTCCGGGATGGAAGCCTGCTGATTCATATCATCCTCTTGCAAGCGATCCTCCGACCAGCTTTGGATAATAATCCGATGAGTTGGAGCTTGGGGCTATACAAAAGCTAGGGTACATCTCTCGACCCTGGAACGTCATAAGCGTAAACCCGGTGGCGGATACGTGGAAGTGATGGGGATCACACCAACTCCTTAAGCGTAAACTCGGCGGCAGGTACGTGGAGGTGACGGTGATCACGCCCACTCCCTTGGGCGAGGGCAAGACGACAACCACTGCCGGCCTGTCGAGGGCAGGGCACGCGGAGGCACTGGGGCAGGGCAAAAGGGAGCCAGCAGAGGGTTGAGGCAGGGATTTCGGGGGAGGAGGGACGCCGGAGAAAACGGCCCTGCGCTACCAACCCGACCTTGCCGGGGGAATCTTTATGAATCCCCCCCAGCCAAGTTGAGCGATCGGATGACTACAGCGGAACCAGAGTAGATGTACCCCGAAAGCACGTCAGCTGAGTGGTTTTTTCCCCAAGAAAAAGCCACTTTTCACGACTAAACGCAAGGGCACACTTACTCTGGTTCCGCTCCAGGTGCCTGGACACAAATTGGAGCCGAATCGCTCTTTCCAGTCCAGAGAAAAATTTGGCTCCCAGCGCCGGCCGTGGGAAAGTTAATAACAGCCTCTAGCTTTTGGGCGCAGCGGCGGCCGCCATTCGGGCCTGCATCTCGCGAGTCAGATGTGGCACGATGCCCACCATCCGCTCGATAAGCATCAACTGGCCGCGGTGGTGCATCTCGTGTTCTTTCACTGAAAGGATCATATCGAAACGGCTTCTCGATGAAGGCTCCGCACCTGGAGGCATCGAAACCCTCTCCGCCAGGAAAGCATCCGTAAGTCCGTCGAGCCAACCAGCCCATTTCTCACCGGAACTGCGGAGCAATTCCAGGGTCTGATCCTTGCTCCGTTGCACCTTTTCCTCAGCCGCCATGCGCTGCATCAGCGACGGAAAGTCGAAGCCGACCAGCGAAGACCGTGCTTCCTGAGCATGAATCGCGTACTGAAAACTGTACGCCAACGAAATGTGCGCGAGAAGCTCGCCGACGGAACGGGTATCGGGAGTCACCCGAAAACCGTATTTCTCTGCCGGGAGATCCTGGGCGATTGCGATCGTATTCTTGCGAACGGTGCGAAAACTCTGAGCTAATTCCTTGGATCCGTAGCAATTCAATTGGTTTCTCCTTGAGCCAGACAATTTGGCTGGGATTTCCATCTTATCCTCCCAGCTTCGGGTCAGTCTATACCCAGGCTCCTCGCTGGTGCGGGATTTCTTGAAGTTCTTCATCCGAGCTGGTCCGGGAGTCCACGAACAAACATTGAACAACAACCTCCAGCAAATGACTGCGGCCATCTCTGGATCGCCAAAGATGGCCGCAGTGTTCCGTGCGTTCCTGACCTGGCAGTTACGACAGGCCGAGTATTTGACCGGTTTCGGGATTGATATCGATTTCGTAATAACCGGGCCGGCTGGAAAGTCCGGGCATGGTGCTCATTTTGCCCAGAAGCGGGTAGACGAACCCTGCACCCACGCTGGCGCGAACCTCACGCACGGGAACGACAAATCCGGTCGGCGCCCCCTTGAGAGCCGGGTCATGGCTGAAGCTCAAATGCGTCTTGGCCATGCACACCGGAAGCTTGTCGAAGCCTTGGCGAGTGTACAACTCGATCTGCTTTTCCGCCTCCGCCGAGTATTCGACTCCCGCGCCGCGGTATATCTCGCGCACGATGCACTCGATCTTTTCCTTGAGCGAAGCTTCGCGCGGATACAGGAAGTGGAACTCGCTGGGCTTTGCGCAAGCCTTGATCACCGCTTCGCCCAGCGCCACAGCACCGGCGCCGCCCTCGGCCCAGTTGTTGGCCACGACGGCATCTTCGGCGCCGGCTGCAATCGCAGCCTTACGCACCAACTCGACTTCCGCGGCCGTATCGGTACTGAAGCAGTTCACCGCTACAACCACCGGCAGCCCAAACTTGCGCGCATTTTCGATGTGCTGCGTCAAATTGACACAGCCCTTCTGCAGCAATTCAAGGTTTTCTTCCGTGTAGATGTGGGAGAGCTTCTGTCCGGCCACCACCTTGGGGCCGCCGCCGTGCATCTTCAGCGCGCGAATCGTCGCTACAATCACCGCGCAGTTGGGAACCAGCTGGCTCTCGCGGCACTTGATATTGCAAAACTTCTCGAAACCCATGTCGGCGCCGAAGCCGGCTTCCGTAATTACGTAACCGTCTTTTCCGACCAGTCTCAAGGCAATCATGTCGGCCACGATCGACGAGTTGCCGTGTGCGATGTTGGCAAAGGGGCCGGCATGGACAAACGCAGGAGTTCCCTCCAGCGTCTGCATCAGGTTGGGCATGATCGCGTCCTTCATGATCACCGTGAGCGCCCCGCCTACGCCCAGGTCGTCGGCAGTGATCGGCTCACCCTTGCGGTTCGACCCAATCACCATGCGCCCGAGACGCTCGCGCATGTCGTTCAAACTGGTGGTAAGCGCCAGAACCGCCATGATCTCGCTGGCCACTGTGATATCGAAGCCAGTCTCTCGCGTGTGTCCCTTCTCCTCCGGTCCCTGTCCAACCGTGATCCCACGCAGCATCCGGTCGTTGGTGTCGATCACGCGCCGCCAGGTAATGGTTACCGGATCGATATCCAGACGCGCCCACCGGGAACGCTCCTCGGGAGTCAACTCGTTGGGATCTTTCTTGCTGATCCCCAGTTTGTGCAGGCGGCGAAACATGACCCGGCTGAAGTGGCGCGAGCCGTCCTTTGCCGGCGGACAGAGGCGGTCGAAGAGTTGTTCGTCAGTTGCCTCCGACTCGTGCATCATGCGCGTGTCGATGGCCGCGGCCAGAAGATTGTTGGCTGCGGTGATGGCATGAATGTCGCCTGTAAGATGCAGGTTAAACTCCTCCATCGGAATAATCTGGCTGTATCCGCCGCCGGCCGCGCCGCCCTTGATACCGAAGGTGGGACCCATGCTTGGCTGCCGGATGCAGGTAAAGACCTTCTTATGAAGATGCGCTCCCAATGCCTGGCTTAGCCCGACTGTCGTCGTCGTCTTGCCTTCGCCAAGTGGAGTCGGCGTGACCGCCGTTACCACCACGTACTTTCCGGCAGGCTCGTTGCGCAGGCGATCGAGAATCGACAACTTCACCTTCGCCTTGGTATGGCCGTATGGCTCCAGCTCGCTACCGAGGATTCCGGCTGCCGTGGCGATTTCGCCAATCGGCATTGGAACCGCTGCTTGGGCGATCTCAATATCGCTGGGCACGGCCTTCTTGGCCGGAGCGCCTGCGCCTGCCGCAGGTGACTGAGTTGCCGAGGTTGAGTGATTCGAAATTTCCGCAGTATTCTGAGCCATTTGCTGGTTTCTCCGTTGGGCTGGACTTTTGTGTGATTAACGTCATAGTATAATAAAACATTCAAGATTGAAAGTGAGAAAACGCACAGAGGGATCCGCTGCCGGGTGGGGAATCGAGACCACCAAGTGACAGCAATCACGATAGCGCGGGAGACTATGAGCACTCGGCTCTATGATTCCGCGGCAACGTATTCTTCGAAGCTATCACACAAATTTAGATTGGACGAGGGCAAAACGAGTGACTGCAAGAATTCTTGACGGAAATAGCATCAGTGCGCAGATCAAGGCGGAGCTGAAAGCGGAAGTGGCCCAACTCTGCCAGCAGGGAATACGTCCCGGACTGGCAGCGGTGCTGGTGGGAGAAAATCCGGCTTCACAGGTCTACGTGCGCAGCAAGGTCCGCACCTGCGAGCAACTGGGCTTGTTCAGTGAGATGATTACGCCCCCGGCAAGCATCTCCACGGAAGAGTTGCTGGCAATCGTCGACGAACTCAACCACCGCGACGACATCGACGGCATTCTGGTTCAACTGCCGCTTCCCGGCCAGATTGATTCAAAGCGAATCCTGTTGGCAGTTGATCCCGCCAAGGACGTCGACGGCTTCCATCCCTTCAACATCGGACTGCTCTCCTCCATGCGCCCGGGTCTGGTGCCTTGCACGCCATCTGGCTGCATGGAAATTCTCAGCCGAAGCGGTATCGAAGTGGCCGGCAAGGATGCGGTCGTGGTTGGCAGAAGCGACATTGTCGGCAAGCCCGTGGCAATGTTGCTGACCAATGCGAATGCAACCGTCACAATCTGTCACTCCCGTACTCGCGATCTCGTTGGCGTTTGCCGGCAGGCCGACATCCTGATCGCGGCGATCGGCAAGCCCGCGATGATTACTCCGGAGATGGTGAACCCAGACGCTGCGGTCATCGACGTGGGGATTAACCGGATCGACAATCGCGAGCTCTTTCAAAGTCTCTTTGCCGGCGATGCGAAGCGGGAAAAGGAGTTCTCGGAAAAAGGATCGACCCTGGTCGGAGACGTGCATCCCAAGGTCGCTGAAGTATGCCGGGCAATCACCCCGGTTCCGGGAGGAGTTGGACCGATGACGATCGCCTTGCTGATGGCGAACACGGTGAAAGCTGCCAAAATGCGGCGGGGTCTCACGAACCACGAGCTCGTGAGATAGTGTTCCAGGGCCTCGTGAGATAGTGTTCCAAGGCATTGACCGGCGCCGTCAATCAGAACTTATCCGTTAATAGGTAGCGCCGGAGGCACGGTCAGGCAAACGAAGATGTTGGGCCACACCCCAAACCTGCCTCCGAATCACCGGGGTGGATAGGCGCTGAAATTGCGCAAGTTCGACGCAGCAGTAGCTTGCGCTGCCTGCTGTTGCGTTCAAGGCTTCCCTTTTCAATGATTCTATCATATGATTAAACACCGAACCGCCATTGCTGCCTGGGCAAGGATCATTGATTGCCTTTCTTATGGAGAGCGAGGCGCGGACAAATGACAATATATCGGCCAACTGATCGGCTCCTGCCAGTCGACCGCTTCTGGCCGGCTTACCCCAATTAACCTACAAAGGCGGAAATGATCGACATGATTATCATCGGTGAAAAACTCAATGGAACCATCAAATCGGTGGGCGAAGCCATCGCCAAGAAAGATGCGGAGTTCATTCGCAACCTGGCCATAAAGCAAGCCAACGCCGGGGCCAATTATTTGGATGTATGCGCAGGGACCGAGCAAAGCGTGGAAATGGAAGCCCTCAAGTGGATGGTGGATATCGTGCAGGACGCGGTGGAAACTCCGATATGCATCGACAACCCCAATCCCAATACACTGGCACAACTGATTCCCTACATCAAGAAGCCGGGCTTGATCAACTCCGTATCCGGAGAGGGCGCCAAGTGCGAGATTCTCTACCCGCTGGCGAAAGAGTACGGCTTCGATGTCATTGCTCTGACGATTGACGACGCCGGCATTCCCAAAACGTCGGAACATAGAATCGAGATTGCCGCTAAGCTTGTCGAGAAGGCTGCCCAACATGGCCTTGGGCCGGAACGGCTTTACATCGATCCACTTGTCATCGCTGTATCCACCGCCAACAACTCGCTCCTTCATTTTGTGGAAACGATGCGAGCCATCCGGGCAAAGTTTCCCGGCGTGAAGATCACCTCGGGACTGAGCAACATCTCCTTCGGATTGCCGCTGCGAAAGCTCATCAACCGTAACTTCCTATGCCTTGCAATGTATGAAGGAATGGATTCCGCAATCCTCGATCCAGCGGATAAAGATATCAGAGGAACGCTGCTTGCCGTTGATATGCTGACCGCGAAGGACAAGAATTGCCGGAAGTTTACCACTGCCTTTCGCAGGGGAGAATTGTGATTTTCGCATTACGGCAAAACCAGAGAAGGTGTGGCCCATTCAGCTTTTTTTGAAGGTCGCCGCTCCTTGGGGTCGCGGCGATTTAAGTCGAGCGGCTTGGGGTTACAGCATCTCTGGTTTTGCCGCTTCATCCGGAGAAAGTCAGTTTTGTGTCAGCGGTACTCCCGCCACGAGCCTTTCCGCTCCGGAATAGATTACGAAGCGGCGGCCTCTCAAGAAGCCGACCAGGGTCATGCCGAACTCGCGGGCGAGATTGACTGCAAGATCCGATGGCGCCGAAACCGAAGCCAGAATGGGCAACCCGGCGACAAGGGCCTTCTGCACAATCTCAAAGCCGCCTCGCCCGCTGACGAGAAGCACAACGTCACGCAACGGTATCAGGTCATTGGCCAGCGCCCAACCGATTGCTTTGTCGACCGCATTGTGTCGTCCAACGTCTTCGCGAAGAACAAGCAACTCGCCGGCCGTACTGAACAGCCCGGCTGCGTGTATTGCGCCGGTCCGGCTAAAAGCCGCCTGCGACTCGAATAGTTTATCGGGAAGGCGGCAGAGCACTTCAGGATCGATAGCGCAGGCAGTGTTCGGAGGTTCAATGCCGCGCACGCGCACGGCATCGATCGAGGCCTTGCCGCAGACTCCGCAACTTGAAGTCGTATAGAAGTTTCGCTGGGCCGTCTCGGAATCGAGCATGACGCCCGGAGCCAGGTCGACACGCACTCGATTGGCGCCGTTCTGCTTGGCGTTGGCCTCAAAGCGGATTGAGGCAATCTGGCTTCGGCATGAGATCAGGCCTTCAGTAAAGAGAAAGCCGGCCGCAAGTTCAAGTTCGTGCCCCGGAGTGCGCATGGTGACGTTGAAGGCAGCTTCACCAATGCGAATCTCAAGCGGCTCCTCACCTACGAGGTAGTCGTTCTGCGAGCGGATCTCTCCATCCCGCCACTCGCTGATGCCGGTTACAGACACAATGCGGGGAATCACATTGCACATCCTTTTTTCCGAAGCAAATGAAAATTCCAGTTGACTTCGATCATACCTGAATGCTGCCGTCCGGCTATGAGTTGACGGGGTCAATTGGTTGCCAGGGTCGGGTAAGTCGAGCTGGGAGTCGATGCCCTGAAGGGTGTGCAAAGTGTGCGGATTCTCGACAAAGGTGAGACTGAGCATGTATAGAAGTTAATACAGGCTAACTTCGATTCTGAGCCGATTGCGCAAGATGGCGGCCGGCACATAAACCGAAACGGCGACGGCCTCGATCGGAATCTTGTCGAGAATGTTGACATCGTGCACATTACCGCTTGGCCCGAAGCCTCGCCGCCACCGTGAGGAACTTGAATTCGCGGCAAGCCAAAATGATACCTAACTCTCAGCCGCAGAATGGTTTGCCACAATGGACACTGACATTGGCCAGACCGTTGTGAAAGCCTACAGCTCGCCGGGCAGCTTCTCTTTCGCGTGATCTAAATCACATGAGGTAGTGCGCTCCGACACATCGCCGCGTTCTTCCCGATGGCACCTTTAACCTAGGGGCTGTGCGTTGCAACACATCTCCGTGCCTCTCCACAGTATGCGAGTCTTTGCTTCCCATGCCGCGGGTTTTCGCCCCCTTGAATACGGAGTTTGAACCATGCCCGATCCAGCAAACGAATCCGTCGGTTGTGTCGTCGATTCGACCCGCAAAGAGTTGCTTCACAAGTGGCAGGCGGCCGAGGAGGCTGCTCGCCCCGTCCGCTTCGCCCTGGCGCAGGCCACGCGCATGGCGACCGAGATCACGCTGGGCCGGGCCACCGCCACCACGCTTCATGACCTGGAACTGCTCGGCCAGGAGTTGAGCGTTGTGGAACCGGAGGCGGCTGCGACTCTCAACAACGCTTTGTCCGGGTTTCGCTCCGAGTGGGAGCGCCATGCGGCCGAAGGCGTCTGCACGGCGGGCGTCTGCTTCGAGCGCCCCACCGCGCCCTGCCGTTCGGCCTGTCCAGCGGGCATCAATATTCCCGGCTTCCTGGCGCATATCGGCCGCGGTCAATACGACGAGGCTCTGCGGCTGATCGCCGAGGAGAATCCTCTACCGCATATCTGCGGCCTGGTTTGTCCGGCGCCCTGCGAGGACGCCTGTCTGCGCAGGGCCACCGGAGCGGCGCTGTTCATCCGTCCGCTCAAGGCGGTGGCGGCTAAAAACAGTTCTTCCTATTGGACGCCGGAGAAGAAGCCAACCACGGGCAAGCGCGTGGCGGTGGTGGGTTCGGGAGCGTCGGGATTGACGCTGGCTTATTCTTTGACAGCCATGGGGCACCAGGTGGAGATCTTCGAGGCGCGCGAGAAGGCCGGTGGCATGATGCGCTACGGCATTCCGCGCTACCGGCTACCGGTCGCGGTGCTGGATGGCGAGATCGAGCACATGAAGAGCCTGGGGATTGTCGTCCATACCGGCTACCAGGTCAAGTCCGCTACTGAGTTCCGCGATCGGGGCTTCGACGCCACCTACCTGGCGGTGGGGCTACAGCTTTCCAAGGGCATGGGGATCGAGGGCGAGGATCTGCCCTTTGTAATCGGCGGAATGGACTTTCTGGGCGGCGTCGGAGCGGGCAAGAATCCTCGCGTCGGCCCCCGGGTGATCGTCGTCGGCGGCGGCAACTCGGCGGTGGATGCGGCCATGACCGCGCTGCGCCAAGGAGCCGAGCACGTTTTTATAGTCTACCGGCGGCGTCGGAGCAATATGCCCGCCAGCCCGCACGAGGTTTCCATGTGCCTGGCTGAGGGGGTCGAACTGCTGGAGTTGTGGATGCCGGAACGGGTACTGCCCGACCATAAGATGATCTTCAAACGCAATCCCATCGCCACCGAAGAGGAAGTTCGCGCCTCGGGCTCGGAACTCACTCTTGATGTCGACCATGTTTTGGTGGGTATCGGCCAGGATTCGGATCTGTCTTTGCTGGCGGGCACCAAGGTGGAAAGCAAGAAAGGTCAGATCGTCGTCGATCCGGCGACCCTAGCCACCGCCGAGCCCGGCATCTTTGCCGGCGGCGACATCGCTCATGGCGCTGGTACGGTGGTGGAAGCCATCATGGCCGGCAAGAAAGCGGCCGAATCCATCGATGCCTACCTGATGGGAGACAAATCCTCTCGGCAGCCTGCGCGGCTGGCCAAGAGCGCGCTGCCCCTGGTGCAGGTCGACGCGGAGCAGCGCAGCACGAAACGCCGCCCGCCCATGCCGGAGCTCGACGCCAAGTCCCGAAATGTGACCTACGACCAGATCGAGTTGGGCTACTCGGAAGCCGATGCCCAGCTCGAGGCCGGCCGTTGCCTGCGCTGCGACCTGTGCATCGGCTGCGGGATGTGCGAGCTGGTCTGCAGCGAAACCGGCGCCGAGGCTTTGCGGATGGTGGAGACGGCAAGTGGCCGCCGCATCTTCGACGACTTCACCCGTCCCATCAGCCGCTGCATCGGCTGCGGAGCCTGCGCCGCGGTCTGCCCCACCGGCGCCATTCGCGTCGAGGACAAGGACGGCCTGCGCTCGACGATCATTACTGGAACCGTCGTGCGCACCCAGCCCCTCCAACTCTGCGCTGCCTGCCACAAGCCGCTGACTGCCGAAGTTCAGTGGGAAGCGATTCGCGGCCGGTCGGCGAACGATGGCGGAATGCCGGCGCTCTGCGGCTCCTGCAAGCGCATCAAGAGCGCCCTTGCGATCATGGAGATGGAGCCGCTGGAGGCCTCCTTTGCCGGTTCCGTCAAGAAAACGGCAGTCGAGCCTCGCGAGCATCCTGTCGCAATCATGGAATTCACCGGCGCCAGCGCCGATAAGTGTAGGAAGGTGAACTGATGAACAAATTGGTGATCGCCGATCCGGGCAAATGCATTGGTTGCCGCACCTGCGAGATTGCTTGCGTGCTTGCCCATTCCGCAACGGATGCAATGGTTAAAATGTCGCCTGCATCCTTCAACCCGCGTCTGACGGTGGTGAAAACCACCACGGTTAGTACGCCGGTTCAGTGCCGCCAATGCGAGGATGCGCCCTGCGCGGCAGTCTGCCCCACGGGCACGCTGGTTTTGCGCAACAATACCGTCGAGGTCATCCCCTCGCGTTGCATTGGTTGCAAGAGTTGCATGATCGCCTGTCGCTTCGGAGTAATAGAAGTGTTGCCTTGTGATGCGCTGCTCTCAGATCGGCCGGTTATATCCGGCACGCATGTGGAAGCTGTCAAATGCGATCTATGCGCGCATCGCGCAAACGGCCCGGCTTGCGTCGAGGTATGCCCGACCAAGGCCATTTCCGTCATTGATGCGGCCCTGTTTGTGCAAGCAGGGCGCAAACGGCGCGAGCATGCAGCAATGGCGCAGGCTGCTTTTAGTCCGGGCGAGTATCCGGGCCAGATGGGCGCATAAGCCGAGGTGTATCGGAGCGGCCGGTGCTTGCGCTGGGTGCGTGCGCTAATTGACGCCAAACAAACTCATGAGAGAAGGATTGATGCGATGGCAGAAAAAGTTCTGACGGTATGTCCGTATTGCGGCTCTGGGTGCAAAATGAACCTCCTGGTGGAGGATGGAGCAATTGTCGGCGCGGAAGGCGCGCATGGCGTTACCAACGAAGGCGAGCTGTGCCTGAAGGGGTATTACGGGTGGGATTTCCTGAACGACACAAAGCTGTTAACGCCTCGTCTAAGAAAGCCTCTACTGAGGCGGCATCGCGGAGAAGACCTGAAAGAGGTCTCCTGGGATGAGGCGATTCAGTTCACGGCTTCACGCCTCAAGGAGATCAAACACAAATACGGCGCCGATTCCATCATGTTGACCGGCTCGGCGCGCGGACCAGGCAACGAAGCAAACTATGTCATGCAGAAATTCGCCCGTGCGGTGATCGGAACAAACAACATCGATCACTGCGCTCGTGTTTGCCATGCGCCGTCTGTGGCGGGATTGCAGGCCACGTTGGGCAATGGGGCCATGAGCAATTCCATCGTCGAAATCGAAGATACAAAGTGCATTTTCGTCTTCGGCTACAATGCCGCCGATTCGCACCCCATTGTCGCCCGGCGCATCGTGAGGGCGAAAGAGAAGGGCGCAAAGATCGTTGTTTGCGATCCGCGCCGCATTGAGACGGCTCGCATCGCCGATCTCTACCTTCCCATCAAAAACGGCTGCAATATGGCGCTCGTCAACGCATTCGGCAATGTTTTGATCGAAGAGAACCTCTACAACCAGGAGTACGTTCGAAAGTACACCGAAGGTTTCGAGGAGTACAAGGCTGTCGTGGCCAAGTACACACCTGAATATGTCGAGAAGATCGCGGGTGTCCCTGCTGCGCAGATTCGTCAGGCCATGCGCATCTATGCTGCTGCGCCTTCCGCCACCATCCTCTGGGGAATGGGGGTGACCCAGTGGGGGCAGGGTGTCAGCGTAGTGAAGGGCCTCGCTGCGTTAGCGCTCTTGACCGGCAATTTAGGCCGTCCAAATGTAGGTGTCGGCCCGGTTCGCGGCCAGAACAATGTGCAGGGTACTTGCGACATGGGCGTGCTTCCCAATGTTTTTCCCGGATACCAGAAAGTAATGGACCCGGAAGTGCGTGCCAAGTTTGCCAAAGCGTGGGGAGTTTCCGATCTCCCCGCGAATCCAGGCTATTGCCTTACTGAAGTTCCGCGCGCCACAAAGCAGGGAAAGCTCAAGGCATACTATGTCTTCGGCGAGGACCCGGCGCAAAGCGACCCGGATTTGGCGGGAATTCGTGAAGCGCTCGAAGAGATGGAACTGGTCGTCGTCCAGGACATCTTCATGAACAAAACCGCGGTCTTTGCCGACGTCATTCTTCCTGCAACCTCCTGGGGCGAGCATGAAGGCGTCTTTACCTGCGCCGACCGGGGGTTTCAGCATTTCAACAAGGCGATTGAACCCAAAGGCGATGTCAAACCCGATTGGGAGATCTTGAGCCTCCTGGCTACCGCCATGGGCTATCCGATGACATATAAGAATACAAAGGAAATATGGGACGAGTTGCGTGAGCTATGCCCGCTCTTCTTCGGGGCCACGTATGAAAGGATGGAAGGGCTTGGTTACGTACAGTGGCCATGCCCAGCTCCCGGACATCCAGGAACCCAATATCTATACACCGGCAACAAGTTCGATATGCCGAATGGAAAAGGACTTCTCTCTGCGGCTGAATGGATACCGCCTTTTGACAAACTAGACGAGGAATTCCCGGTAATTCTATGCACTGTACGTGAAGTCGGGCACTATTCCGTCCGCACCATGACCGGCAACTGCAGGGCTTTGCAGACCCTGGCCGATGAGCCCGGATACTTACAGATCAACAGTGCCGACGCGAAGAAGCATGGAATCGAAGACCAGCAGCTGGTGTGGATCTCCTCGCGGCGGGGAAAGGTCTTAGTGCGGGCCCAGGTGACAGATCGCGCCAATGAAGGTGCCGTATACATGACATATCAATGGTGGGTTGGCGCCTGCAACGAGCTCACAGTGGATCACTTTGACCCGGTCTCTAAGACTCCCGAATACAAGTACACTGCGGCAAGGCTGGAAAGCATCGAAGATCAGGCGGCGGCTGAAGCCTATTTGCAGACCGAGTACAACGCGATGCGCGAGAAGCTTTCCAGCGTGGCTGGCAACTGAACCATCCCGGGAGGAATGCTTCGCTTCGGACAAGCGACTGAACTCGGAATTGATCCCCCGAATTCTCCGCTTGCATTCAACGAATATCGTAGTCTTATCGATATGGCCCTGAAGGAATGCCGCGCTGCGGCATAGGTCGTGTCCTTGTGGGCGAAATAGGTTTGCCGAGGGAGCAGGGCAGTGAACGCCAATATGGCCCACCCCGCCGAGCGCGGGGACAGCCGGGAGTTGATTCGTGGTCGAGTCACCCTGGGGCAATTCGAAATAACCGTTCTCAGCGACGGCTACTTTCTGCTCGATGGCGGGGCGATGTTTGGTGTAATTCCCAGGCCTCTCTGGCAAAAACGCGCCACGCCCGATCAGGAAAACCGTATTTTGCTCGGTACGAATGTTCTGGTTGTCCGCGACGGCAAGCGGACGGTGGTAATCGAGACCGGCCTGGGCGGCAAACTGGCGCCGAAGGAGCAGGAGTTTCTTGGCGCCAAGCAGTTGTTGCCTTCGGCCTTTGCCGCAGCAGGTATTCGCATGGAAGAGGTAGACGCAGTGATCAACTCTCATCTGCACTTCGACCATTGCGGCTGGAACACCACGCTGGACAAGAATGGAATACCTGCGCCCACCTTTCCCAACGCACGCTACTATGCGCAACGCGGTGAGGTGGAGCATGGGCGGCGGCAATTGGAACGCGATAGGACCTCTTACCTGGAAGCCAACTATGAACCGCTGATTGCCAGCGGACAGATGGAGTTGCTGGAAGGGCCAAAGACGATTTTCCCGGGGATCGCGGTAGAGCTTTATCCTGGGCATACGGCGCATATGATGGCGATCAACCTCGATTCCGGCAGCCGGCGAGCGAGTTTTGTCGGCGACCTGATACCCACCAGCGCCCACCTCGATCTGACCTGGGGCATGGGCTACGACCTTGACCCGTTGACGGTGATCGAGCAGCGCAGACGGCTCTATGCGCGCGCCATTCCCGAGAGCTGGTTGGTCTTTTTCCCTCACGACCACCACACCCCATTCTGTCGCATCGAGCTGAACGAGCGGGGCAAGCCAATAGCCCGAATGAATCAGGCCGAAGACGCGGTTTGAGAGCAGGCATCGACCTCCCGTGCGCCGGCAGTTTTGTCTGAACGGCGTATTTTCGGATATAATGGTGGGGAAGCTCAACGACAACTTCGGCACGGTTGGCTACGTTACCATAGGGATCGCACCGAGTGATCCAGATCACATGGGACGGTGCGTTGGAACACATCTCCGCGCCTTTCCGTGTGGCACCTTTTACCTAAGGCGTGTGTGGCGACGCACACTTCGACCGCCTGCGTTGGGCTCATCCGGCCGTGATTCCGGTTGCGGCGGATCTGAATGACTTGGAACGGCATACGCCGGTGTAGGGCTTTGGTCTTGTGGCAAGAGTCGATCAAAGGTAAGCATCTTGGGTTCCAATGAAGCGGCAGTGCCGTTTCAGGAGCTTTGCGTGAAGCTTGCTATATCGGGAAAAGGCGGCGTAGGGAAGTCGACCGTGGCGGGCACGTTGGCGTGTCTTTATGCTGCCGAAGGAAAGCAGGTATTGGCCGTCGATGCCGATCCGGACGCGAATCTGGCGTCCGCGCTTGGCATGCCGCCTGAGTTGAGATCGACAGTTCACACCATTTCGACGGAACGGCATCTGATCGAGGAGCGCACCGGCGCCAAGCTTCAAGGGTACGGCCAAATCTTCAAAATCAATCCAGAGGTTGCGGATATAGCCGAACGATACGCCACCCGGTACGCTGGCGTGGATCTGCTGGTTCTGGGGGCGGTAAAGCTGGCGGCGGGCGGGTGCGCGTGCCCTGAGAGTGTCTTGCTCAAAAACCTCGTTCTGCACCTCGTCCTGAAGAGCAACCAAATTGTGATTTTGGATATGGAGGCCGGTATCGAGCACCTCGGCCGGGGCACGGCCATGGGCGTGGATTTGATGCTGGTGGTGGTCGAGCCTGGGAAACGAAGTGTGGAAACAGCGCATCGCGTAAAAGACATGGCCGCATCGCTCGGGATCCATCGCTTCGGTATAGTGCTCAATAAAGCCGTCGCTATCGAGTCGGAATCTCAGTGGATTTCCGATGAATTTGGCGCCGACGCACTGCTCGGCGTCATTCCTTTCGACAAGCGGATCGGGCTCGCCGATCGGCTTGGCCAATCCTTGATCGATCTCGGCCAGGAAGATCTCCTTTCGCCTTTTCGAAACCTGAAAGACACACTTGCCTCACGCACGAAGGAGGTACTGCAATGAGCCTGGAGCTCCGATGCGCTGCCACCGCCATCGACCGTCTGCCGCAGAGCGGCCCGCAATCGGTCGTTTACGTGGCCGCTACCGGTTCTCTTTTAGCGGCGGATGCGGAGGGTATCCTCCAGCTGTTGCGCCGAACGGACTAAAGCCTCGGAAACGAGCTGCTGCAAAAGGGTATTTATGATTCTCGCTATGACTGGGAAGGGCGGCGTCGGCAAGACCACTCTTTCTGCCTTGGTAATCAACTGGCTGGTAGAGCAAGGAGAGACGCCCGTTCTTGCTGTGGATGCCGACTCGAATGCGAATTTGCACGAGGCGTTGGGTATTGATTTGAGATCCACAATAGGAGGTATCCGGGAAGACGCAAAGAAAGAGGCGCAGAGCCTCAAGGGTATCTCGAAGCAAGAGTTTTTGGAGCTGCGGGTTCAGGAATCTCTCATTGAGCGAAAGGGGTTCGACTTAATCGTCATGGGCCGCCCTGAAGGCCGTGGTTGTTATTGCTTTGCCAACGACGTACTGCGCGGCGTCCTGGATCGCTTGACAAAAAATTATCGTCACGTGGTCATCGACAGCGAGGCAGGCCTCGAACACATCTCTCGTCGCACCCTGCTCTCGGTCGACCAGTTGATTATGGTTTCCGACTGCTCGGTGCGCGGCGTTCACACCGTCGGCCGCCTCTCCGATCTTGTCGACGAAGTCGAGTTGGACGTGAAAGAACGGGGGCTGATTGTAAATCGTGTCCCCGACGGAGAAATCCCCCCTATAGTCCGGCGTGAGGTAGAGGTCACCGGCTTGCCTCTGCTGGCGGCGATTCCGCTGGATCCCAATATCACCGCGCTGGATGCCGCCGGGAGCGCGTTTTCTACAATCCCACGAGATGCTCCGGCAAGAATGGCGATCGATGCCTTGCTGGAGCGAATGATTGCTTGTCGACAGGAGATAAGTTAATGTCAACAACTTTGCCCACTACCCCCAAAAAAGAGACGGGTCCGGTTTCAGCCGATCCGGCGACCAATGAAATGGTCGTTATCGCCAGCGGTTCCCAGATGCAGACTGTGTGGGATCGTTACGCTGCCCAAAAGCCTCAGTGCAAGTTCGGCACGGAAGGCATTTGCTGCAAGATCTGCCACATGGGGCCATGCCGCATTACTCCCAAAGCCCCGTTGGGAGTCTGCGGAGCAAACGAAGACACGATCGCAGCCCGAAACCTTTTGCGCGAGATAGCCGCTGGCACTGCCGCCCACTCTGACCACGGGCGGCATCTGGTGCGCACCCTCAAGATGGTGGCGCAAGGTAAAACCACGGATTACAAGATCAGCGATCCGAAACGCATGCACGACGCGGCCAAAGAGTTCAACATCGAAACGGCCGGGCGTACGGACATGGAAATCGCCAATGACCTGGCGGATTTCTTTATGTCCCAGTTTGCATTTTCGGAGGAGCCTAACGTCACACTCAAGCTGGCGCCCAAAAAACGGCAGGAACTTTGGGAGAAGCTCGAGATCGCGCCTTCAGGAATCGATTCCTCGGTGGTCGAACTAATGCACCGCACCACCATGGGCGTTGACCATGATTATCGTCACTTGATCATGGGCGGACTCAAGTGCAGCCTGGCAGATGGGTGGGTGGGGTCGATCATCGCCACAACCGTCTCCGACATTCTGTTCGGCACTCCCAAACCCATTCGCAGCCGGGTCAATCTGGGTGTGCTCGCCGAGGATAAGGTCAACATCATCGTCCATGGGCACGAGCCGGCGCTCTCCGAGATGCTGGCTGTAGCTTCGCTGGATGAGGATTTACTGGCCTACGCACGCTCCAAGGGCGCGAACGGCATCAACCTCGGCGGTATTTGCTGCACGGCCAACGAGGTCCTGATGCGTCACGGGTTGCCGGTTATCGGCAACTTCCTGCAGCAGGAACTGGCGATCATGACTGGCGCCATCGAGATCATGGTTGTCGATGTGCAGTGCGTCATGCCTTCCCTGGCACAAGTCGTCAAGTGTTTCCACACCGAACTGGTCAGCACCTCTGAGATTGCGCAAAGCATGGGCGCCGAGCAGGTCACATTCGAACCGAAACACGGATACGAGCAGGCATCTCGACTGATCCGCAAGGCGATCGACAACTTTGAGCGCCGCGACAAGTCGCGTGTCCACATTCCCAAAGAGTCGATGGAAGTGGTAGCAGGTTTTTCCAACGAGACGATCTTCCATATGCTTGGCGGGCACTTCCGCAAGACCTTCCGCCCGCTGAACGACGCCATCATCGACGGCCGCATTCGCGGTGTCGTAGGCGTTGTCGGATGCACCAACCCAAAGATCCAGTCCAACAGCGCGCATGTGAAGTTGACCGAGGAACTGATCAAGCGCAACGTTCTGGTGCTTTCTACCGGCTGTTCTGCCGTTGCCTGCGGTCAAGCTGGATTGTTGACGCCGGAAGCTGCGCTGGAAAAGGCGGGAGCGACCCTGCGCGAGGTTTGCGATGTGGTCGGCATTCCCCCCGTGCTGCATATGGGCGCTTGTGTGGATAACAGCCGCATCCTGATGGCCGCGACCAACGTGCTGCTCGAAGGCGGACTCGGCGAGGATCTGTCGGATCTGCCGGTGGCGGGTGCCGCTCCCGAGTGGATGAGCGAAAAGGCAGTTGCGATCGGCCACTATTTTGTGGCCAGCGGGGTCTACGTTGTGCTGGGCCATCCACTTTACGTGGAGGGCAGCGAGAACGTCGACCGTATGCTGCGCGAGGAGATGGAAGGCATTACCGGCGGCAAGTTCGAGTGGGAGCCGGATCCGGTGTTGGCTGCCGACAAGATTCTTGCGCACATCGAGAAGAAGCGCGATGCGCTGCGCATCAACGTGAAGAAGGAACGCAAGGCACTTGATATGAAGGAAAGGCGGGCACTGTAATGAGCGTAAACACGAAACTAATCGCCGCTTCCGCCATTGGCGGAGCTCATAAGGTTGTAGCACAGGCCAAGGATTATCTGGCGCGCGCCATCGCAGCAAAAGGGGCTGACGCGGCCGTGGCTTTTCCGGATACGAACTACGGCTTGCCGGTGATCTATTCAATGCTCGGCGAAAAGGTCAGCAAGCTCTCCGACCTGCAGGGCGTCATAGCCGAATGCGACCGGCTGTTGCCTGCCATTCCATCCGAGAAAGTCTGGCTCCCCTATCTGGGGGACACGCTGGACGCAGGAATGGCGACGCTGTTTGCCTTCGAGATCATCGAAGCCTGCAAGTATCTGATCGGACCGAATCCGGTCAACGGGATTTGGCTTGGAGCTGCATCCGACGTCATCCTGCGCGAGCGCGGCATTGAGTTCGTCGACGGCTCGGCTCCCGGGTTCGCCGCAGTGGTAGGCGCCGCTCCCACCAAGGAAGACGCCGTCCGCATTGCCCGTGAGCTGCAGGAGAAGAACCTGTACACGTTTATCGCTGGCAACACCAACGGAGTTTCCTTCGCCGAACAACTGGAAGAGGCCGGCGTGCAGACAGGCTGGGAAACCCGCCTGGTGCCCTTCGGCAAGGATATCTCGGCGGCCATCTATGCTCTGGGATTCGCCAACCGCGCCGCACTGGCCTTCGGCAATATCAAGCCGGGCGACTACGAGCGAAATTTGCACTACAACAAGGACCGCGTCTTTGCCTTCGTTATGGCGCTTGGCGAAGTGACGGACGAGAAATACGCGGCCGCCGCGGGCGCCATCTCGTATGGCTTCCCGGCCATCGCCGATACGGATATACCGGAGATTCTTCCCACCGGCATTTGCACCTATGAGCACGTTGTCTCCAATGTGCCCATTGACCACATCGTTGAAAAGTGTCTGGAGGTACGTGGCTGCAAGGTCAAAGTGACCAAGATTCCGATTCCGGTTACCTATGGCGCGGCCTTCGCAGGCGAGCGCATTCGCAAGGAAGATACCTACGTCGAATTCGGTGGTAACAAAAGCCTGGCGTTTGAATATGTAACCACACGCAATATCGACGAGATTGAAAACGGGCGGATGACTGTCGTCGGACCGGATATCGATTCGGTTCAGCCCGGCTCGGCGATGCCGCTCGGCATTTGGGTTGAAGTGGCCGGCCGCAAGATGCAGACCGACTTCGAACCGATTCTCGAGCGCCAGATCCACCACTTGATCAACGGTGGCGAGGGCATCTGGCACATGGGACAGCGTGACATCAACTGGATGCGTATCAGCAAAGCCGCCAAGGAAAAGGGATTCACTATTCGGCACTTCGGAGATATTATCCACGCACGGCTGATCAACGACTATCCGGCCATTGTCGATAAGGTTCAGGTCACGCTCTTCACGGAAAAGGAAGAGGTTGAACGCCGGCTGTCGGTGGTTCGCGACGTCTACCGCGCACGTAATCAGCGTATGGAACAGATGACAGATGAATCGGTAGATACGTTCTATTCATGCCTGCTCTGCCAGAGCTTCGCGCCCAGTCACGTTTGCGTCATCACGCCGGAACGCCTCGGCCTCTGCGGCGCCTACAATTGGCTCGACGGCAAAGCTGCTTACGAAATCGACCCCACGGGTGGAAACCAGCCTCTGCTGAAGGGC
>Ga0326728_10008709_pt1 | contig 24964 bp, 13 predicted proteins | sample MB3enrmetagenome_FD_207602 | JGI IMG/M metagenome (GOLD analysis project Ga0326728, IMG submission 207602) | Lab enriched peat soil microbial communities from McLean, Ithaca, NY, United States - MB31MN | ecosystem: Environmental > Terrestrial > Soil > Wetlands > Peat | place: USA: New York... | reverse complement strand
TGGAAATGGGGATTTGTTCCTTAACACGCTCAACTTTCTCGCCGATGAAGCGAACCTGATCACCGTTGAGAGGTCGAATTCGTTTAGACCCTTGCTGCTGACGAGCGCTCAAGCGGCGACGATCTCATGGATAGTGTTGGTATTAATTCCTCTTTCGGTTCTGATAGCCGGGTTTCTCGTATACAGGGTCAGGAGGTCGCAGAGATGAAATGGCGCTCGACTGCGATTTATCTACTTGTTTTGCTTCTGCTGGGCGGGATTTATCTCGTAATTGACGCCAAGAAGAAAGAAGCTGACAGGAAGGAAAAGGAATCACGGCGGATATTTACCTTCGATCCTGCGGCGGTCAAAGGAATTGAAATCGAGTCCGGGGGCAAAAAGATCCGCCTTGAAAAGGGGGACAACTGGAAAATCACCGACCCCATTTCGGCAGATGCCGACAAGGTGGTGTTCGCCGATTTTTTTTCATCTCTCCAGAATCTCGAGCAGGAGCGCAAGATTGGTGAGCAGGCGGGCAATGCGGATGCCTTCGGGCTCGATAAGCCCTCTCTCGTTATTCGACTCCAGACAGGCGCAGACTGGCTGAGCTTTCAAGCAGGAGGTCTGAACCCCGCTGAGACGGCTCGATATGCAAGGGCAGGGCAGGGTGGCGACATTTTTATGATTTCCATCGCGGCATTTAGCGCACTGAACAAGAATTTGAAAGATCTGCGCAGAAAAGAACTCTTCTCGTGGCAGACCGACCAGGTCAGCGAAGTCGATGTGAAATGGCAGGGAGGAGAAGAATTCAGCCTTGAGCGGCAGGGAGGCGCGAAGCGGTGGAAATCGGCAAGCATGCCCGCCCTTGCCGTAAAAGCGCGCAAAGTGGAAAATTTGCTTGACGATCTTCATTGGCTGCGGGCTGTCGACTTTGTCGAAAAAGACCTCGTGCCGCCTCAGCCGCAATTGGAGGTAACGCTAAAGCTGAAGGACGGGAAAACGTCAAGTTTAAGGGTGGCAGATCCAGGCGAGGCTAAAAAGCAGGTGGTGGTCGAGTCTTCTGAAATTCAAGGTCCGGTGCTGGTGGCCTCTAACATCTTTGCCTCTTTTCCGCGTTCCGCAGTCTCGCTCGCCGACCGTTCTCTCATATCGGACGATGCTTCCGAAATAAGGAGAATTACATGGCAATACGGGAATGGGAGCGGGGATCTGGTCTGGATGGACGGCAACAATTGGGGGGCAAAAGATGGCGAAAATGCTCCCAAGGTTGTTGAAAATTCCGGTCAGGTCAGGGGTTTCCTGGCTTTTATGGAAAATGCCGAATACTACGTGGATGCTGCCGAACCTGCCTCGCCCGGTGCGGACCCTTCCCGGGGCGCAACTGATTCGGTCCGGTTTGAAGATGTTTTTGGAAAAAAGAGTTCGCTTGCCTGGGATAAACTTCCAGCCGAAAATTCCAGCCTTGTCACCGTGTGGATGGAAAGAGAGGGCGCGCCTCACGAGGTGATGGTGAAATATGACACGATGAAAAGACTAAACGAGCTGCTGGCCCTAATGAGCCAAAAACGATGATTCTTGAAAACCTTATCGCTCAACAGAGAAATCTTCAGAGTGTCCTGGATAACATGATGGAGGGCATAATCGCCCACGATCTCGATCGAAGAGTCCTTTTTTTCAATCGTGCCGCCGAAAAGATTACCGGATATTCGCGCGAGGAGGTTTTGGGGAAGGACTGTCATCTCGTATTCGGTGCGCCTTTTTGTGGAAACAAATGTTCTTTTTGCGGGGCGCCTCCAGGGTCTTTGGAACACCATACCTACACTATAAACGCCGCCACACGGTCCGGCGAAGTGCGCCGGATTGAAATGTCGGTTACCGGCATGTACGACGATGATGGCGATTTTGTAGGCGTTCTGGCCGCTTTTCGCGATCTGACCGAGATCGTAAGCCTTCAACTCCGGCTTGGCGAACTCACCTCTTTTTCAGGCATAGTCGGCAGGGACCGCAGGATGCTCGATGTGTTCGAGCAGATCAAGAATCTTGCGGCAACGGACTATCCAGTTCACATATCCGGGGAGACCGGGACCGGAAAAGAGCTGGTGGCCGCCGCCATTCACAATGAAAGCTCGAGGGCCGGAGGACCGTTCGTGCCGGTAAATTGTGGAGCACTCCCCGAAGGGCTGCTTGAAAGCGAGCTGTTTGGCCACGTTAAGGGTGCATTCTCAGGGGCAATCCGGGATAAGAAAGGCCGATTCGAGCTTGCTGATGGGGGGACGCTTTTCCTCGATGAGGTCTCGGAGCTGCCAAGACATATGCAGGTGAAGCTGCTTCGAGTGCTCCAGGCGGGGACCTTCGAGCGCGTGGGCGGGGAGAAGACGATTTCCGCCAACGTCCGCATAATCAGTGCGACTAACAAGAACCTTAAACGGGAAATGGAAAAGCGAAACTTTAGAGAAGACCTCTACTATCGTTTGAGCGTGGTGCCGATCAACATCCCGCCGCTGCGCGATAGAAAAAACGACATACCGCTGCTTGTCTCACATTGTCTCGAGGAAGCCGCCGGACATGGACGGAAGGTCCCCCGGCTTACCAAAGAGGCTCTTTCTTTTATGATGGATTATAGCTGGCCCGGGAATGTGCGCGAGTTGCAAAATGCGATCCGATTTGCGATGGTGAAGTCGCTCGGAGGTGAGATCGAACCCGAACATCTGCCGCTCGAAATCCGGCAGATGACATGCACTATTTCGAAGCCCGGGCCTAAACCCGTCCTTTCGCCCCAGTCGGTCGCATCAGCTCTTAAGAAAGCTGCCGGAAACAGGTCCAAGGCTGCGAAACTTTTGGGAGTGAGCCGAGCCACTCTCTACCGCTTTTTCGAGAATCAGCATAAGTAATCGACCGGTACCTGAAAATCTGCTAATAAGCCAAATTCAGCGAATAATAAAAAGATACTAATTTGTAAACTAAATTGGTGTTTTGTCCGTTTAATGGTAGTCGAAAGGCTGGATAGGGCAGACGTGGATGTTTGGAAGGGTCAAAGCAAGTCGGCATAATTTAAAAGGAGAAAAGATGGAAAGAAGCCCGTTTTTGACGCGTCTTCTGGTTGGGGTCCTCGCATTGACGATGGTGATGATCCCCTTGGAAGGCTTTGCACAACAAGAGCCGGCCGGGGCTGTAACATTCAGCCAGCAGGATTTGGATCAGATGATAGCTCCGATCGCGCTTTATCCTGATTCGCTGCTCGCTCAAGTCCTCATAGCGGCGACTTACCCGGATCAGGTCATGGAAGCGGACCGGTGGCTCAAGGGAAACCCGAATCTTAAAGGTGAAGCGCTCAACAGCGCTCTCGACACAATGAACTGGGACCTGAGTGTAAAGGCTCTCGCGCCTTTTCCGCAGGTGGTCGCGATGATGGCTCAGGAGCCCGACTGGACGCAAAGGCTGGGAGAAGCTTTCCTGGGTCAGCAGGCGCAGGTCATGGACACTGTTCAGAAGCTGCGGCACAAAGCCCAGGCTGCCGGCAATCTCAAGAGCAGCGCGGAGCAGAAGGTGGTTGTCAAAAGCGCTACGGCGGAAGTCGGGTATGAAGGCGGCTATGAAGCCGGCTATGCAGGCGGCGTTACAACTGATTATATCGAAATCGAGCCGGTAAATCCCCAGGTTGTCTATGTCCCCCGGTACGACCCGGTAGTGGTTTACGGATCCTGGTGGTGGCCCACCCCGCCATACGTTTATGCCCCGGTTTGGCCGGGTGTGGCGGTTGGGGTCGGCATCGGAGTCGGGTTCGGGTTTTTTGGAGGTGTAGCCGTAGGGCCAGTCTGGAATACCGGCTGGGGCAGGCCCGACTGGGGCCATGGTGATTTTGCTGTGAACAGTAATCGGAGTGTTAATATCAACTCGACAAATGTTAACGTCACCAGGAATATTACCAACAACATGAAAAGCACCAGTCTCACCCAGGCGAAGACGGCAGGCCAGATTGGTTCGGGCAAGGCCAAAACCATCGGCATGAACGCCGGCAAGAATGTAACGGGAGCTAAGGGAGGCCTCGGCGGAGCAAAGACGGGCGCAGGTGTGACCGGCACGGGCCTGACCGGCGGGAGTAAAACAGGCGCCGGCACAACGGGCGCAGGAAAAACAGGCGCGGGCCTGACCGGCGGGAGTAAAACAGGCACAGGCGCGACTGTGGGCGGTGGCGCCGGGGGATCCAGACCATCGGCAACCTCCGTCATGCAGGGTCTTAAGCAAGGCGGCAGCGGCGGCGCCGGCGGTGGATCGGCCGGGACGACAAAGGGCGGCTCAGCCGGGATGACAAAGGGCGGCTCAGCCGGGATGACAAAGGGCGGCTCAGCCGGGGGGACAAAGGGCGGCGCATTGTCGACGGGCGGTGCGGGCAAGACCGGGACTACCGGCGGTGGATCACGCACCTTGAGCAATACGCCGAGCAAAGCAACCGGCGGTTCCTCTCCGACCGGCAGCCGCAACACATCGAATATTTCACGCGGTGCATCTCAAGGCGGCGCCAAGCCAATGGTTAGCGGCGGGTCGAAAGGCGGGAGCGGTGCTCCCAAGGGCGGCAGTCCTAAGATGAGCGCTCCTAAAGGCGGGGGAGGCGGTCCAAAGGGTGGTGGCGGCTCTAAGGGCGGTGGCGGTCCTAAGGGCGGCAGCCCTAAAGGCGGCAGTTCAGGCAAAAAAAGGTAGTTGCTCGCCTAATACTTCGTCACACTGCTTATAGGTCCTATAGGTCCCCATGTGTCCCATGGGGCCTATAGGCCAGGTCCCCACAAACACGAAATTACCTGTTTAGATGGAGGCTTCCCAGCCGCCGCCCAAAGCCTTATAGAGGGCGACAAGGTCGGTGACTATGTTGCTGCTGCTCTGCACCAGAGCGTTTTCGGCAGTGTAAAGAGAACGTTGCGCGACGAGAACGTTAAGAAAGTCGAGTAATCCTTCGGTATAGAGTTGCAGTGACAGGTCGGCGGCCTTCGAGTTGGCCTCGACGGACTCTCTGAGCGACTTGTAGTGTTCCTGTTCCTTGTTGAATGCAATCAGGGAATTTTCCACGTCCTGGAATGCTCCTAACACGGTCTCCTGATAGGTGATAAACGCCTGGTCGCGGAGCGCCTCCTGCATTCGGATGTTCGATATGATTGCGCCGCCCTGGAAGATCTGCCAGGTTGCCGATGGACCGCCTGAATAGATTCTCCCCCCGCTGGACACCAACGTGCTCAACTGGTTGCTTTGCAAGCCAAGGGTTCCGGTGAGAGCGAATTTGGGGAACAGATCGGCGGTGGCGACCCCAATCTGGGCCGTTGCCGCGTGCAGTTGTTCCTCCGTCTGGCGTATGTCGGGGCGTCGGCGCAGCAGGTCAGAGGGCAAACCGGATGGGATTTGCGTCGGTACGTCGGGGATTTTGCCGGTCGGCGTCAACTGCTCCAACAAGTCTGCGGGAGGTCTGGCCAGGAGCACACTCAATGCGTAGATGGACTGCCTGGCGGAGGTTTCGAATACCGGGATTTGTGCTTCAGTCGTGGCAGCGTTGGCTTCGGCGTTGGCTATGTCAAGCTGGCTAAGAAGCCCGGCGTCGGCTCTGCGGCGAGTGATAAGGACCGTATCTTGCTGAGATTTAAGATTTTTACGAGCGACAGCGATTTCCTGTTGATAACAGCGGAGCTGAATATAGTTAAGCGCCACTTCGGCGACAAGGCTGACCCGCGCACCGCTGATCGTTTCGACGGCAGCCTGAGTGTTGGCTTTGGCCGATTCGACATTACGGCGCTGCCCGCCAAACACGTCGATTTCCCATCCCGCATCTAAGCCTGCCTGATAGAAATTCTGCGCCCGGCCCTCCCTCCCGTTGACTGGAAGTAAAGTTTCCCGCAAATATTCAGCGGTGGCGCCAAGCGTTGGCAACAAAGCGGCAATGGCAATGCCTTCGGCGGCGCGGGCCTGCCGCAGGCGGGCCACTGCAAGTTTCACGTCGAGATTGGCTTTAAGAGCGTCTTCGACAAGTTGGGTCAACATGGGATCATTGAATTGCTTCCAGCATTGGGTGAGCTCTGCCGGGTCCGGGGTTGGTATGGATGTTTGTGAGGCTGATATGTCGGCAACTCCGGTCCAACCGGAAGGCACATCAGGATGCGGCGGGCTGAAATCGGGACCGACCATGCATCCGCCCATGAACAGAATGGTCCAACCGTAAACTGCCAATGGAACCATGAAAGGATTAAGTATCCGGATCGTTTTCATCACTGACCTATTCATAGCGAAGAGCCTCGATCGGGTGGAGTCTTGAGGCTTTATAAGCCGGATAGAAGCCAAAGGCTATGCCTACACTGGCTGAAACGAGCACGGCGGCTATGATCGCTTCGACCGAAATGGCTGTCGGCCAGTGTAAAATCATAGAAATTATGTGTGAACTTGTGCGCCCTATGAGAATGCCTATCGTTCCGCCAAGCAGGCACAACACCACGGCCTCAGCCAGAAATTGCCGCAAAATGTCTCCGGGCTCTGCGCCAACCGCCATCCGCAGGCCGATCTCGCGCGTTCGCTCGGTTACCGAGACCAACATTATGTTCATGATCCCGATACCGCCTACCACCAACGAAATCATAGCCACGCACAGGAGCAGTTTAGTCATCAGCTCTGAGGTCGAGGCCATCGTCCTGGTAAGCTCGGTCATGTCGCGAACGTAGAAATCGTCGGGATCGGCATCGCGGAGCCGGTGCCGCTGCCTGAGCAAAGCGCTGACGTCCTGGATAGCGTAAGCGACCAGATCGCTGGAGTGCGCAGCGGTCAGGATCTGGTCGACGTTCGGGAATCGAATGGGCGGCGATGCATCTAACTGTTCAGTGGGTGTCTGCACGTAGTAGAGGTTTTGCTGGAGGTATGGATAGATCATGTTGAGCTGATTTGTCTCTGCTGTGTTCGAGGCATTCGAGCTGCTCTGGTTGCCGCCGGAAAGGGTGGTGGCAACCACCCGGTATTTGATCGTCGTCCAGGGCGCAAGAAGAATATCGTCCTGGTCAAGCCCCATGAGGTTTGCGCCTTTTCTCTTCAACACGCCGATCACTCTGAAGTCGACATTTTTAATGCGGACATGCCTGCCGACCGGCGACTGACCTTCAAACAGCTCGCTTACCACGGTCTGGCCCACTATGCACACTTTGCTGAAGTTGAGAACGTCATGCTCGGTGAACGCTTCCCCTTCCGCCATTTCGGTCCAGTCACGTATGTCCAAAAACGTTGGAGTGGTGCCGTAAACATAGGTCGGGACCCAGTTTCTATTGCCATAGACTATCTGCACCCTTGCGCGCACGACCGGAGCCACAAAATCGATGCACGAACATTCCTTCTGGATCGCCTCACCGTCCTGTGGAGTGAGCGTAATTACCGATCCTGAACCGGTTGCCACGCCGGCAATATTCAGGGATCCCGGAAGGATTACCACCGTGTTGGCGCCTATGCTGGCCATTGCACGCTGTATGGCTAAAGAGGCGCCTTTGCCGATCTCCATCATCGTAATCACCGCCGCGACGCCGATTATTATGCCCAATGTCGTCAGCGTGGCGCGCATGACATTATGGCGCAGTGCGTTAAAGGCCATTTTCAACGTGAAGTATAGCTTCATAACGCGCCTCCGGCCTTTAACGAAGCGGCATCGCTCTCGATCATACCGTCCTTGATCCGGACGACGCGCTGTGCGTGTTGAGCGACGCCGGTATCATGGGTCACGATAATGAGCGTAATGCCGTCGGCCTCATTGAGTTGCTGAAATAACAGGAGGATCTCCTCGCTGGTGCGAGAGTCGAGATTGCCGGTCGGCTCATCGGCAAACAGCACCCGGGGGCGGTTTACGAGCGAGCGGGCGATCGCCACGCGCTGCTGTTCTCCCCCTGAGAGCTGCGAGGGCCTGTGATGCATGCGGTCCGCCAGTCCCACTTTCGCAAGCAATTCGGCGGTGCGCCGCTCCATTTCACGCTCGCTGATCCTGTCTCTGCAATACATGAGCGGCATGAGAACGTTTTCAAAAGCGGTCATTCGAGACAACAAGTTGAAGCTCTGGAAAACGAAACCAATCATGTGGTTGCGCAACCTGGCACGTTCTTTTGCCGTCAGATCGGAGATCTCACGGCCCTCGAGCACGTATCGACCCGAGGTGGGTCGATCAAGGCAGCCTAAGATATTCATCAGGGTGCTCTTGCCTGAACCGCTGGACCCCATCAGCGCAAGGAGCTCTCCGCGGCCAACCCGCATGGAAATCCCTCGAAGGACCGGCAGATCGACCTCGCCCAGGCTGTAGGTTTTGTGAATGTCGTGAAGTTCAATGAAATTCATGTTCCCTCGCCAAAAACAATTTGAACCGAACGAGACAAAACAGACATTCCTGACTATTTGCTCTTGCCTGATCTGCTAGCGTGGGCCGCCTGAAGGCGCCTGGCCTCCCCGGCGCCCGAATCCCCCTTGCGGCACGAAAGGATTGGCCCCCTCGCCCTCGCTCTGACCGCTCTTGGCTTGCAGTACGGTTACACCGGTGACTACCTGCAGACCCTCGGAAACTCCTTCGCCGCTGACCTCGGTCAGCACGCCGTCAGAAAGTCCAGCGTTCACGTGAACCGGCCTGACAAGATCACCATCAGGGACCCAGAGCGTTCCGCGCAGGTGAGGCGCCCCGCCTTCAGCAGCAGCTTCATGTTGAACTGCAGGCCGCTCGCCTCGCGTATGGGACGCAGCGCCGGATTCGCGGGCTATCTGGCCGGGCTTGGGCGTCCAGCGCAGGGCGGCGCCCGGAACGAGCAGCACGTTCTGACGGCGGCCTACTTCGAATTGCAGGTTCGTCGTCAGGTAAGGCAAGAGTTTGCCGTCCGAGTTGTCATAATTTACCTCAACAGTGTAGGTGACAACGTTTTGCGACATGGTTGCGTTGAGCCGAATCTTGTTGACGATGCCGTGGAATACCTGATCGCCAAAGGCATCCACGGTGAAAGTTACCTTCTGGCCCTCGTGAATTTTGCCTATATCGGCCTCATTGACCGACGCCCAAACCTGGATTCGTTTAAGGTCTCTGGCTATTAAAAACAGACTTGAAGCGGCCGTGCTGGAGACGATAGTCTGCCCGAGATTGACACGCCGGTCAATGACAACGCCGTCGACCGGCGACTTCACGGTACAGTATGCGAAGTTCTCTTGGTCCTTTTTCAGGTTTTCTTTGGCCTGAGCCACGCCGGCTGCCGCCTGGTCCACTGCGGCCAGGGCAATGGCCAGATTGGACTTTGCAGTCTCGTAGTTGGCTTTGTATTGATCGTAAGTGGTGGCCGGCAGTGACTGGCCGGGGCCCACTTTCTGCGCACGCTTCCAATCGGCCCCGGCATCCGCCAGCTTGGCTTTCATCTGCGGCACATTGGCTTTGGCATTGGCCAGGGAGGCCATGGCCTGTTGCAATGCGGCCTTGTCAATGTCGACTTGGGCGATATAGAGGGTGTCGTCTATCAGCGCCACCACCCCTCCCGCTTTCACGGGCGACCCATAGTCGACGGACTTGTTATTTAAGTCCCGGCCGAAGGATTTAATTATCCCGGTCACCTGCGCGCCCACATCGACGACCACCTCAGGCTCTACGGTCCCCGTGCCGCTGATAGTTGCAGAAATGTCGCCCCGCTTGACCGCTGCGGTGCGAAATACCGCGGCCTCTTCCCGATGATAAAAAAACCACCAGAGAACGCCTACGACGGCCGGCACTGCTGCCGCCAGCGCAGCTATTCTGAAAACCCGCCGCATATTTTCCCCATGCCTTCAGTTTGACGTTGTAGTATTTAGGACTGAAATCGCCAAAAGTCTTTCCGGGTTTTGTTCGACGAATACTTTAATTGGGGGAGACGTGAGATTTAAGTTAAGAATTGTTAAATTCCGAGAATTTTTCTTTTTGTTAAGAAAAGTAAAGCAGGTTGACAACTTTTTACAAAAATTTGTTCGCCAATCTGGAAGGGACTGCTAGAATCTGCCCCCTGTTTGCGGCGCAACATGATCGTATACGCCTAAGCATATTCTAAGACCTTGTTGATCGCGACTGACACCAGAAGAGGGTAAGCGATAATGAAATCCTCATTGACAGAAGACGGCAAACCAGGGACCCAGTCCCATACGGGGTCCAGGCGATGGTCCCTTTGGACTTTTGCGGTTGTGCTGGCCGGGCTTTTGATCTACGCCGGCAGTTGGGCATTTTACGGGAAGCGTGCTGCAGGGCAGGGGCCGCAGGTTCCGCGCAGTGTTCCTGTTACCGTCGCCGTTGCAAAGCAGGGCGATATCAATGTCTACCTTACGGGGCTGGGCACAGTCACCGCGCTCTATACCGCTACCATACTCCCGCAGGTCACCGGGCAAATTTTGCAGGTCCCATTCAAAGAAGGTGATCTCGTTAAGAAAGGAGATCTGCTCGTTCAGATCGATCCGCGTCCTTACGAGGCGGCTCTGACCCAGGCGGAGGGGCAGTTGGCAAGAGACAAGGCCCTGCTTGAAGAAGCCAAGGTCGACTTCAAGCGGTACGATATCCTGGCCAAGCAGGATTCCATCGCGATACAGCAAAGAGATGACCAGTTATATCTGGTGCAACAGTATGAAGGGACGGTCAAGCTTGACGAGGGAATAGTCCAAAGCGCCAAAATAAATCTGGCCTACACACACATCACCGCCCCGTTTGCCGGGCGGATCGGACTGCGGCTCGTGGACCCCGGAAATGTCGTTTACACACCGGATACCAATGGAATAGCAGTGATAACGCAGGAGCAGCCTATTACGGTCATCTTTCCGGTTCCCGAGGACAGCGTGCCTTCGGTTGTGAAAAAAATCAGGGCCAAAGAAATTTTGCCTGTCCAGGCATTGAATCGTGAAGGAAACGGCGTTCTCGCAACAGGCCGTTTGCAGAGCGTCGACAACCAGGCCAATGTTACCACCGGGACAGTCAATTTCAAAGGCATCTTCACCAATGAAGACGGCACGCTTTTTCCCAACCAGTTCGTAAATGCCAGACTTCTTATGGAAACCTTGCACGGAGTGACGGTGGTGCCTTCATCGGCGGTACAGCGCAGCCCCAAGGGTACGTTTGTATACGTGGTAAAGGAGGAGCAGACGGCAACGATGTGCTGGGTTAAAACCGGACCGAGTGAAGGAGATCAGGTATCGATCAAAGAAGGAATTTCGCCGGGCGAAACGGTCGTGGTGGAGGGTGCGGAAAAGCTGAAAGACGGCAGCAGAGTCGAAGCGCAAAAGCAGGCCGCTGATTCTTCCGGCAAGGGTAACTGATGAATCCTTCAAAAACATTCATTCTACGACCGGTTGCGACCACCCTGCTCATGGTGGCCATACTTCTTGCCGGGGCCGTCGCCTATCATCAACTGCCGGTTGCCGCCCTCCCGCAGGTGGACTATCCAATTATCCAGGTGCTTACTTTTTTCCCGGGCGGCAGCCCCGATGTAATGGCGTCGACTGTTACGGCGCCCCTCGAACATCAGTTCGGGCAAATGCCGGGCCTCAAACAGATGATCTCGAACAGCTCGAACGGCAGCTCGGTCGTTATACTTGAGTTCAGCCTGGAAGTCAGCCTCGACGTGGCCGAGCAGGAAGTGCAGCAAGCCATTAACGCCGCATCCACTTTTTTGCCTCCAAACCTCCCGATTCCGCCCGTCTATAGCAAAGTAAACCCGGCTGACGCGCCGATTCTTACGCTGGCGCTTACCTCGGACACTCTTCAGCTGCCGAAAGTGGAGGATCTGGCCGACACGAGGCTCGCCCAGAAGATTTCCCAACTGCCCGGGGTGGGATTGGTAAGCATAAGCGGCGGCCAGCGGCCCGCTGTGAGGATTCAGGCCAACCCTGTGGCCCTTTCCGCTTACGGGCTCAGTTTGGAAGATCTTCGAATGGCTGTTGCCTCCCAAAATGTGGACCAGGCAAAGGGAGCTTTCGACGGTCCGATGCAGTCTTCCATAATAGGAGCAAACGATCAACTCCTGACAAGCAAGGATTACCGCCCGATCATCGTTGCTTACCGCAACGGATCCCCTGTCAGGCTGTCCGATGTCGCCGACGCGATCGATGGGGCCGAAAATGTGAACCAAGCCGCCTGGATGAACACTACTCCGGCGGTGATTGTCAATATACAAAGACAGCCGGGCGCCAATGTTATCGAGGTCGTCGACAGAATCAAAAGGCTGCTTCCGTTGTTGCGGAGCACCTTGCCCGCAGCCGTTAACCTCCAGGTTTTAACCGACCGAACAACCACCATTCGCGGCTCGGTGGATGATGTTCAATTCGAGCTTCTGCTGGCTATAGTCCTGGTTGTAATGGTGATATTCCTGTTCCTGCGAAATATTTCGGCGACGATCATTCCAAGTGTGGCGGTCCCGCTCTCCCTTGTCGGCACCTTTGGAGTGATGTATCTGCTCGGGTTCAGCCTGAATAACCTCTCCCTCATGGCCCTCACCATTTCCACGGGCTTTGTGGTAGATGACGCTATCGTCATGATCGAAAATATAGCGCGATTCATAGAACAGGGTGATTCACCGCTCCAAGCGGCCCTCAAGGGTTCCGAGCAGATAGCCTTCACTATCGTGTCCCTCACCATCTCGCTCATCGCCGTCCTTATTCCTCTCCTTTTTATGGGCGATGTAGTCGGAAGACTGTTCCGGGAATTCGCCGTCACCCTTGGCGTTACAATCCTGATCTCGGCGGTTGTCTCCCTGACCCTGACGCCGATGATGTGCGCCCGTCTTTTGCGCCATACACCCGAGCAGGAGCAGGGAAAGTTCTACAGATGGTCCGGGCATATGTTCGACAGGATCATCGCCTCATATGGAAAAACGCTCAGGTGGGTGCTCGACCGACAGTCCGCCGTCCTGCTGGTGGCCGCCGGCACCCTGGTGTTCACGGTGTTTCTTTATATCGTTGTGCCCAAAGGCTTCTTTCCTGTCCAGGATACAGGCATAATACTCGGCATATCCGAAGCCCCGCAATGGATTTCCTTTTCTGCAATGGCAGATAAGCAGCAGGAGCTTGCCAAAGTAATCCTCAAGGACCCCGCTGTGGAAAACCTCTCTACATTCATTGGAGTAGACGGCACCAACGTTACTATGAACTCCGGCAGGATCCTCATAAATCTAAAACCATTAAACATGAGGCATATAAGCGCCAGTGAGGTGATTCGCCGCCTCCAGCCGGAATTGGCCAAACTCAGTGGTGTTACGCTTTACATGCAGCCGGTTCAGGACCTTACGGTAGAGGATCGAGTCAGCCGGACGCAATTTCAGTACACCCTGGAGGACCCGAATATTGATGAATTGAATACATGGACCTCCAAATTCGTGGAAGCACTTCAAAGATCGACGGAGCTTCGAGATGTGAGCAGCGACCAGCAGGACCAGGGGCTGCAGGCGCGGCTGGATATCGACCGAAGTACCGCTTCCCGGTTCGGGATCTCCACACAGCTCCTGGACGATACTCTCTACGACGCTTTCGGGCAGCGGCAAATATCTACCATATATACCCAGTTGAACCAGTACCGGGTTGTTCTGGAAGTCAAACCCGAATTTCAGCAAAGTCCGGATAGACTCCGGGATATCTACATCCCATCGGCGACAGGGACCATCACAACGTCACCTACCGGGACAGTGACGACAACCCAGACTACGACCCCGGTGACGTCCCCGACGGCAACGCTCGGGACCTCGACAGGAACCAGTTCCACCAGTGCGACCGGTGTAACCGCGGGCCTTGCGGCTGCGACTTCCCCCACCCCACAGGCCCAGGTCCCCTTGAGCGCGATCGCCCGCTTTTCGAAAACGACCGGTCCTCTTGTCATCAACCATCTGGGGCAGTTTCCGGCAACCACCGTCTCATTCAACTTGGCGCCGGAGGCATCATTGGGAGAAGGGACCGATGTGATCGAGTCTACCGCCAAAAAACTGGGCTTGCCGGCGAGCATCCAGACCGCCTTTCAGGGCACTGCCCAGGCCTTTCGCGCCGCCCTGGTCAATGAACCTATCCTCATATTGGCCGCACTGATAACGGTTTACATAGTTCTCGGGGTCCTTTACGAAAGCTACATACACCCGATTACGATACTTTCGACGCTGCCCTCAGCGGGCATAGGGGCGCTTCTCGCACTGCTGCTCTTTCGTACTGACTTCAGCGTGATCGCGCTGATCGGCCTGATCCTTTTGATAGGAATAGTCAAGAAAAACGGCATCATGATGGTCGACTTCGCGCTCGAGGCCGAGCGAAAGGAGGGAAAAGAACCTGTCGAGGCCATTTATCAGGCCAGTTTGCTCAGGTTCCGGCCGATCATGATGACTACGATGGCCGCCATCCTGGGCGCGCTTCCCCTGGCGCTTGGAACGGGGCTGGGTTCGGAGTTGCGGCGCCCCATGGGCATTTCTATTGTGGGCGGCCTGATCATCAGCCAGGTGCTGACCCTCTACACGACCCCGGTCATTTACCTTTGGTTCGACCGTTTGGCCAGCCGCCTGAGCAGGTTCCGTTCCCGTGACGCCAATGAAACTTAGAGACCAGGAGGAACGGTCGTCAGACTTCAGTATTCATTCTTTTGGCTTCTGCTGAGTGCTGGCAACCGGTTGATCCAATGAATTTTTCCGAAATTTTCATAAGGCGCCCCGTCGCGACTACGCTGCTGACAATCGGGATGACACTGGCAGGCATTATCGCATCGGGTAACCTCCCGGTATCTCCGCTTCCGGAGGTCGATTTTCCAACCATCAGTGTCTCGGCGATGCTTCCCGGAGCTGATCCTGAGACCATTGCTACGTCAGTGGCCGCACCCCTGGAACGGCAGTTAGGCCATATTGCCGGTGTCACGGAGATGACTTCGTCAAGTTCCCTGGGATCAACGTCTATCATCCTCCAATTCGAACTCGACCGCAATATAGACGGCGCTGCCCGCGACGTTCAGGCCGCGATCAATGCGGCGCGAAGTTTTCTGCCGTCCAATCTGCCGAGCAATCCAAACTACCGTAAAGTCAACCCGGCTGACGCGCCGGTTCTAATCCTTGCGCTGACATCCCATATTGTCACCAAAGCGAAGATGTTCGATGCAGCATCCACTATACTCTCTCAAAAACTGTCGCAAGTCGAAGGGGTCGGTCAGGTTTTCGTTGGAGGAGGCGCCCTGCCCGCCGTCCGCGTGGAATTGGACCCCGGACCGATGAACAGTTATGGAATCGGCCTGAATCAAGTCGCAAACGTATTGCAAACCACCAGTGTCAGCCGGCCCAAAGGGCTGTTGCAAAACGGGACCGAATCCCTGCAAATCGCGTGCAACGATCAACTGCGTACCGCAGAAGAATACCGCCCTGTCGTTGTGAGGTATTTCAACGGGGCGCCGGTGCGCCTGTCGGATCTCGGCACCGTAGTGGATTCAGTTGAAGATTTGCGGGCGGCGGGTTCAGTCAACGGAAAGCCCGCAGTGATGCTGGTCATCTTCCGGTCGCCGAACGCCAACATTATCGCAACGGTGGACCGCATTCGCAAACTGATGCCGCAGTTGGCGGCCCTGGTGCCGGAGAGTGTCGATTTCTCGGTTGTTCTGGATCGAAGCCCGCCAATCCGTGGTTCTCTCCGGAACGTCGAAGAAACGCTGGTGATCTCCGGCATACTCGTCATCCTGGTCGTGTTCGCCTTCCTGCGGAGCCCGCGGGCAACTATCATTCCCGGTGTAGCCGTTCCGGTATCGCTGATCGGCACATTCGGCGTAATGTATCTTTTCGGCTATAGCCTCGATAATCTTTCTCTTATGGCGCTTACGATCGCCACCGGATTTGTGGTCGACGACGCTATCGTCGTGCTCGAAAATGTCACCAGGTACAAGGAACAGGGCATGTCTCCATTTCAGGCAGCCCTGCGGGGATCTCGCGAGATTGCATTTACGGTGCTTTCGATGAGCGTTTCCCTGGTAGCCGTATTCACTCCCATTCTCATGATGGGTGGAATGGTGGGCCGGTTGTTCAGAGAATTTGCAGTCACTCTCTCGGCTGCAATTCTCATATCCCTTGTCGTATCTCTTTCAACGACCCCCATGATGTGCGCAACTGTTCTCAGAAAAGAGGAAACCCACGCTCACGGCCGTATCTACAGGGCCATGGAGTGGCTGTTCGACTCTATGCGGGACGCTTACGCAAAGGGTTTGCGTTGGGCGCTCCGGCACTCTCTCATTATGCTTTTGATCACGGTGTTGACTGTATGCACCAGTGTCCTGCTTTTCTGGTATATCCCCAAGGGCTTCTTTCCCGATCAGGACTCGGGCCGCATTGCAGCCAGGATGCTGGCGGCGCAGGACATCTCTTTTCAAGCCATGAGCCGGAAACTGACTGATGTGGCTGACATCATAAAAAGCGATCCGGATGTCGACTATGTGTCCGCATTTACCGGAGGCGCTGGGCCAGGCGCCGGCGTCGTAAATACTGCAAGGGGATTCATTTCGCTCAAGCCCTTTTCAGAGCGGAAAGCGACAGCGTCCGAGATTATAGCCCGGCTTCGCAAAAAGCTCGCCATGATAGCGGGAGCGCCCACCTATCTTCAAGTGGTCCAGGACCTCCGGATCGGCGGAATGATAAGCAATGCCGCATACCAGTACACCCTGCGGGCTGATAACCTGGCGGACCTGAACGCATGGGCGCCCCGCGTGCTGGAAACGGCCCTGAAATTGCCCCAGTTGGTGGACGTAAGCAGCGATCAGCAGAACAGGGGCCAGCAGGCATTCGTGGATATCGACCGACCGACCGCTTCTCGTCTGGGCATTTCCGCCAGCCTTGTAGACAATACCCTCTACGGCGCTTTCGGACAGGAACAGGTTGCAGTCAACTACACGCAACTGAACCAATATCACGTGGTGATGGAGTTCGCTCCGCCCTTCTGGCAGCGGCCCACCTCTTTGCGGGACGTATATGTCCACTCCAACACAGGGGCGGAAGTGCCGCTCAGCGCGTTCACCAAATTTAGACAGTTGAATACATCACTTTCTGTGAATCATGCGGGGCAGTTTCCGGCAGTTACGATTTCCTTTAACCTTGCTCCGGGCGTGGCGCTCGGAGACGCCGTCGAAGCCCTTCAAACGGCGACCGCCAAGATGGGAGTGCCCGAAAACATTCACGGGACTTTCCTTGGCACGGCCCAGGCGTTTCAGGCTTCACTGGCCAATGAACCCATTCTGATCCTGGCGGCGCTCTTTTCCGTCTATATAGTGCTGGGAATACTCTACGAAAGCTATGTGCACCCCATCACCATCCTCTCAACCCTTCCATCAGCGGGCGTGGGTGCTCTTCTGGCCCTGCTGATCACGGGAACCGATCTCAGCCTGATTGCGGTAATAGGCATTATCCTCCTTATAGGTCTGGTCAAAAAAAACGGTATCATGATTGTCGACTTCGCCCTGGAAGCCGAACGAAATGAAGGCTTGACACCCGAGGAGGCAATCTATAATGCCTCTTTACTGAGGTTCCGGCCGATAATGATGACAACGATGGCCGCGCTGCTCGGAGCGCTGCCTCTGGCGGTGGGTTCGGGAATCGGCTACGAGCTGCGGAAGCCGCTGGGAATATCGATTGTTGGCGGCCTGATTTTCAGCCAGATGTTAACGCTCTTTACCACCCCGGTAATTTACCTTTATATGGACCGCTTACGTTTTTGGCTCATGAAATTGAAATCAGGGAAAAAACGGACGACGGATGCGGGCGAATAGGTGACGGCATGACTCTACGCAAACATATGTATGGGGCAATCCCCCTGCTTTTCGCAATTCTTGCCGCCTGCACGGTCGGCCCTGATTACGTTAGGCCGAAGGTTGAAACTCCGCCTTCCTATAAAGAAACGGAGGGCTGGAAAAAAGCGGAGCCCCGGGACCGCATTCCTCGATGCGCATGGTGGACAATGTTCAACGACACCCGGCTGAATGCGCTGGAAGAGCAGGTCAATATTTCGAACCAGAACCTGGCAGCCGCCGAAGCTCAGTACAGAGAGGCCCTCGCTCTGGTTCAGGTCGCGCGCGCGGCGTACTATCCGACGGTTACCGCCGGGCCCACTGTATCAAGAGAGCGTCCATCCGCCAACACCCCGGGAATTCATGGAGTAACCGTTGGGGCATCCGTAACCAGCTCAGATCTTATCCTTTCGGGCCAACTGACTTGGGAAATCGACATCTGGGGCAAGGTCCGCCGGCAGGTCGAATCTGCCGCTGCAAGCGCCCAGGCCAGCTTCGCAGACATAGAGGCAGTTCGCCTCAGCGCTCAGGCCCAGCTCGCCCAGGACTATTTCCAGCTTCGTTCGCTGGATTCCCAGACACAGATACTCGAAAAAACCGTGGGCAATTACCAGAAGTTTCTGGATTTGACGAAGAACAGATATGCAACCGGCGTGGCCTCGCAGTCCGACGTACAGACCGCCCGGGTTCAACTCGACACAGCCAAGGCGCAGCTTATAGGCCTGGGCGTTCAGCGCGCCCAATTCGAACACGCCATAGCAATGCTGATGGGCAAGGCGCCCTCCGATCTGACCATTGCCCCCACACCCCTTGACGGGCCGCCGCCTGAAATACCCGCAGGCATACCCTCGGAACTTCTCGAACGAAGGCCCGACATCGCTGCCGCTGAGAGACTGGCCGATGCGGCCAATGCCCAGATAGGAGTAGCCATAGCGGCTTATTACCCGACCGTGACCCTGAATGCGTCGGGTGGGTTCGAGGCTTCCAGTGTTGCCCAGTGGTTTGCTTGGCCAAGCCGCATGTGGACTCTGGGGACGGCGTCCCTTGAACAAATCCTTTTTAACGGCGGGCTGACTCATGCCCAGGTCGAGGAGGCGTGTGCGGCCTATGACGCAAATGTGGCTACTTATCGTCAAACCGTACTAGCGGCATTCCAGAACGTCGAAGACGAACTGGCGGCGCTTCGAATTCTGGAACAGCAGGCGCAGGCCCAGGGCATCGCTGTCAATTCGGCCAGAAAAAACGTCGAAATAACCATTAATCAATACAGGGTGGGGACTGCCAGCGCTCTGGATGTCATAACTACCGAGGCCATAGCCTTAAATAATGAGCTGAACGCCGCCGGCATCCTTGGCAATCGAATGACCTCGGCCGTCCTTCTTATCCAGGCTGTCGGCGGAGGTTGGACTGCTGCTGATTTACCCACGCAAGAGGAGGTGGGCAAGAGACACTATAAGAGGAACTGGTTTGATCCCTTTTAACCAAGGGCGTCACCTATATACGTCCGGCTCACCCGAGTTAAAGATCGCAATCAACTGAGTTAGGAGATCCTTCTTGGCCTGGATGACGGCGGAGGTCTGCAGAGGCGGGTGAGCGAACGGAAGCCAAAGCAGGAGAAGACCGCCGGCTTCTGCCGGGCGGTCTCTCGTTGTTAGAGGTTTGTACGGGAAAAACCAGACTCAGGTCTTCTTGCCGACCGGTCCAGCCCTACGCACGCGCCCTGCGCTCCTTTATGGCGGCGTGCGCTGCGGCCAACCTGGCGATCGGCACGCGAAAAGGCGAACAGCTGACATAATTGAGTCCCAGTTTGTGGCAAATAGCGATGGATTTCGGGTCGCCGCCGTGTTCTCCGCAGATGCCCACTTCCAGGGTGGGTCGCGTTTTTCGGCCCAGTTCCACGCCCATTTGCATAAGTTTTGCCAAGCCTTTCTCATCAATGCTAACGAACGGATTTTCGGGTAAAATCCCTTCCTGAACGTAATTGATGAGAAAACCCTTCTCAGCATCATCCCTGCTTATGCCAAAAGTGGTCTGAGTAAGATCGTTGGTGCCGAAAGAGAAGAACTCGGCATACTCCGCGATCTCATCCGCCGTAATCGCTGCTCGCGGGATTTCAATCATGGTGCCGAACTTGTAATCTATCTCTTTTCCTTCCGCCGCCATGACTTCTCTTCCAACCGTTTCGAGGGCTTCTCTCTGCTGCATCAATTCATTGACATGACAGGTAAGCGGAATCATCACCTCGGGATAAACGTTCACACCTTGCTTGGCGCACCGGCAGGCTGCCTCGAAAATCGCCCTGACCTGCATTTTTGTCAACTCCGGCATTGTTATTCCAAGGCGTACGCCGCGCAGGCCGAGCATTGGATTCGCCTCCCGCAGCGCTTCAACACTCTTCAGAATTCGCTCGTTTTCTTCTATCTTTTTCAGAAGGTCGTCGATTTCCTTCAAACTTCCCGCATGTTGAAGCCTGACCTTGCTGTCGGCAAGCTCGCTCATGAGATGTTCAAAACTTGGCAGGAACTCATGAAGCGGCGGATCTATCAGCCGAATGATTACAGGTAGTCCATCCATGGCCTTGAAGAGGCCCTCAAAATCTTCTCTCTGGAAAGGCAGCAGCGCATCCAAAGCCTCACGCATAACGGCGGGCTCGTTGCTCATAATCAGTTTCTGTACGTGCGGCAGGCGTTCGGCCTCGAAAAACATGTGCTCGGTCCGGCAAAGGCCGATTCCCCTGGCCCCGTATTTTCGAGCGCGTATGGCGTCATGAGGATAATCGGCGTTGGCCCACACGTCGAGTCGCCGGAATTCATCCGCCCATTGGAGCAGTTTCATCAACCAGGGATCGGAGATGTCCGGGACCATGGTTTCGACTTGTCCCATGAAGACCTCGCCCGTTGTGCCGTCGATTGAAATCCATTCGCCTTCTTTTACAACTTTGTCGCCAACTGTCATCAGGCGCTGTCCCATACTGATGTTAAGCGCCGCAACACCGACTACTGCCGGCTTTCCGAACTGGCGGGCCACCAGGGCCGCATGGCTTGTGCGGCCTCCTCGGCTGGTTAAAATCCCTTCGGCTGCCAGCATCCCGTGCACGTCGTCGGGCTTCGTCTCCGGACGGACCATAATCACCTTCTTGCCATCCTTTTTAGCCCAGGCTTCGGCCAGGTCCGCATCGAAGGCCACCACACCAACTGCCGCGCCGGGAGAAACGTTCAAACCGGTCGCCAGCGCTCTGCCTTCCGCTATCGCGCTTTTTCTCGAAGAGCTATTGAACTGCGGGTGCAAAAAGAAATCGACCTGTTCGGGAGTTACTCGCATAACAGCTTCCTCCCGATCGATCAACCCTTCCTCGGACATATCCGCTGCAATGCGGACCGCTGCCTGGGCGGTCCTTTTGCCGTCACGCGTCTGCAACATCCACAAGGTCCCGCGCTCTACCGTAAATTCGACGTCCTGCATGTTGCGATAATGCTGTTCCAGCGTATTGGTGATATCCACGAACTGGTTCCAGGCGCTCGGCAGTGTCTCGGACATCTGCTCGACCGGCAGGGTCGCACGGATGCCCGCAACTACGTCTTCTCCCTGTGCGTTGATCAGGTAGTCGCCTTCGATCTTTTTCTCGCCAGTGGTCGCGTTGCGGGTCATCGATACGCCGGTGGCGCTGTTCTGACCCATGTTTCCAAAAACCATCGTCTGAATATTTACGGCGGTGCCGAGGTCGTGGGCTATTTTTGCCGCATTGCGGTAGTCGATGGCGCGCTTGCCGTTCCAGGACTTGAAAACGGCCTCGGTTGCAAGACGAAGTTGCTCGTAAGCATCGTTGGGAAAGTCAATGCCGCAGTAGCGCTTGAAAATGCCCTTGAAGCGTTCTCCAATAGCTTTCCAGTCATCTGCGCCGAACTCGGTGTCGCTTTTTACGCCGCGTGCCTTTCGAAACTCCTCGATAACCTCCTCAAACGGTTCGTCCGGGACGTCCATCACAACCGAACCAAACATCTGGATAAGACGACGGTAAGAATCATAGACGAAGCGGGGATCGCCCGTTGCTTCAATCATGCCCTTGACCGTCTCTTCATTGAGCCCGATGTTGAGCACCGTGTCCATCATGCCGGGCATCGAAAATTTCGCTCCGGAGCGGCATGATACGAGCAGAGGATTCTTGCTGTCGCCGAACTTTTTGCCGGTCTTGTTCTCTACTTCGGTCAATGCTGACAGCTCTTGCTCCCACATTTGATCCGGGAATTTCATCCCTTCAGCCAGGTAGGCGTTGCAGGCTTCGGTAGTCACGGTGAACCCGGGGGGAACCGGCAACCCGATCCGAGTCATCTCAGCCAGATTGGCACCTTTTCCACCCATTAGTGCCCGTACGTCTTCCCAGTCACCGCCTACGTAGGCCTTTGCCTGGTCAAGTTGATCGAACAAGTAAACCCATTTTTTCGCCATGTTGGATACTCCTTAGAAGTAGTTTCGCAAGACAGTGGAATTAAAAGAATATCACGATGACCCGCGTTGCTGTCAATATCATCTTGTGCGCTCGGCTGAAAAATGGTCCAACCGGGGAGCCTGGCCTGCGATATTTTTCACCCGAAGACCGCCAAATGTGGAAAATGAGAAAAAAAATATTGCAAGATGAGCGTATTTCTGTCAAGATTGGATCGCTGTTAAAAAGGTCTTCTTTGACATCGATGCAAGATCGAAAAGGTGGTCTGAGCAGCGGAACTTTCACCGTTTTATATTTCGCGAATTTTCCGAAAGGAGAAGGCTGAGCCTGTTCCGGGGGAGTTCCGCGACCGGCTGTAAAAAAGGCTTCCCAGACACCACCCCCCGGGAACTTCAGGGGAAGGCAATAAATAATACACTCAACGGATGGCTGAGGCTCATCGGCTATGTGGAAGGGGCTCACGTTACAGTGCGTTTGAGGGCGTGTGAAAGTGTTAATTTTCACTAGCAGCCGTATTTACGCTGGCTTGAAGTATATAAAAGTCCAAGGGTGGATTGTCAATTTCAAGGAGGGATAGTGCATGAAATCACAAGTGAAGGAGGTTTAGTCTATGAAAGCAGAAGCGGCAAATGGCGAAATCGACATATCCAAGGAATTCACGGCGGAACAATTGAACAAGTTGGACGAAATCATAGCCGCCAATAAAGGCAAGCCCGGGGCGTTGATTCCCGTTTTGGAACAGGCCCAGATACTGCTTGAGTTCCTTCCTATGCCCATCCTCAAGATCATTGCAGCCGGGCTCAATTTACCTCTTACTCGAGTCTACGGAGTGGTGACCTTTTATTCATTCTTTACGATGACCCCGCGCGGCAAGCACACAATGCGCGTGTGTCTGGGCACTGCTTGTTACGTTCGCGGCGGCAAGAGCATTTGCGACACGGTCAAAAGAGAGCTTGGAGTGGAAGAGGGCGAAACGACCGCCGATAGACTTTTTACCCTGGAAACGGTGCGTTGCGTGGGCGCCTGTGGATTGGGCCCCGTAATCTTCGTTGGCTCCAATGTCCATGGAAGGTGTAAGCCGGCGAAGGTCAAAGATGTACTGAGCCAGTACGAGTAAAGGGATGAGGTGAGCAGCTATGGCGAAAATATCGATAGAAGATTTGAAGAAAATCAAGGAAAGGGTCCAGTCCGAAATCTCCTTGAAGGAAGGGCGGAGAGCCAAAATAACCGTGCACCAGGGTACGTGTGGCAATGCAGCCGGTGCTCAGGCGGTGATGGATGCATTGGTGAGTGAAGTTGCCTCAACCGGGGTCAAGGACGTCATGGTTACGACGTCCGGTTGTGCCGGCATGTGCAGCAAAGAACCCATGGTCACGGTGGAAATACTGGGGCGCGAACCCATCCTTTACGAGCAGATGGACGCCACCAAGATGTGCCAGGTTTTCCAACAGCATGTCCTCAAGGGAGAGGTCCAGTCCATGTATGCGATGGCCAGGGGCTCCGTTGATGATCCTGTGGCGAAGGCGGCGACAAACGGCATTCCACACATAAACGAGATACCTTTTTTCGGCCTGCAGAAACTGATAGTGCTGAAGAACAGGGGAGTAATCGATCCGGAAAAGATCGATGAAGCCATTGCCAGAGACGGTTATCTCGGAATGGCGAAAGCCCTTAAGGAGATGACTCCGGAAGCGATTATCAAAGAGATGCTCGATTCCGGATTGAGGGGTAGAGGAGGCGCCGGCTTCCCTACGGGTCTCAAATGGAAATTCTGCTCCCAGACGCCCGGGGATGTAAAGTTCATTCTGTGCAACGCCGATGAGGGTGACCCCGGCGCCTTTATGGACAGAAGCGTCCTCGAGGCCGACCCGCATGCCGTCCTCGAAGGGATGGTCATTGCCGCCAAGGCTATCGGGGCTCATCAGGGCTATATATATTGTCGTGCAGAGTATCCCATGGCCCTTCACCGTCTGGATATTGCGATCAACCAGGCGAAAGACTACGGACTCCTGGGAAAGAATATCCTGGGTACCGGATTTGACCTTGAAATTGAGGTCTATCAGGGCGCCGGAGCGTTTGTCTGCGGTGAAGAGACAGCCTTGATGACGTCTATCGAGGGCAAGCGCGGAATGCCTCGGCCGAGGCCGCCATTTCCCGCCGTCGCCGGACTTTGGAGTAAGCCTTCGGTTCTGAACAACGTGGAGACATTTGCCAACGTCGGTCAGATTATTTTGAACGGGGCATCCTGGTTCAACTCGATAGGAACCGAAAAGAGCAAGGGCACGAAGGTTTTCGCTCTTACCGGCGATGTTGCCAACGTAGGTCTTGTAGAGGTTCCCATGGGAACCACCCTTGGGCAGATGGTCTATGACATTGGCGGCGGTATCCCCGGTGGAAAAATGTTTAAGGCTGCCCAGTTGGGAGGACCTTCCGGCGGATGCATCCCCATAGACCACCTCAACACTCCGATGGACTATGAGAAGGTCGTGGAGTTGGGGGCCATTATGGGTTCGGGCGGTATGATTGTCATGAATGAGGACAAATGCGCCCCCGACATGGCCCGTTTCTTCATGGATTTCGTCCAGGATGAATCGTGCGGGAAGTGTACTCCGTGCCGCGCCGGGACGAAGAGAATGCTTGATATATTGACCGATATCACCCAGGGCAATGGCAAAGAAGGAGACATAGAACTGCTCGAGCAGATGGGCGAAATCATTAAAACCGCGTCTCTGTGCGGTCTCGGCCAGACGGCTCCCAACCCTGTCCTCAGCACCATCCGCTATTTC
>Ga0326728_10008706_pt1 | contig 24968 bp, 22 predicted proteins | sample MB3enrmetagenome_FD_207602 | JGI IMG/M metagenome (GOLD analysis project Ga0326728, IMG submission 207602) | Lab enriched peat soil microbial communities from McLean, Ithaca, NY, United States - MB31MN | ecosystem: Environmental > Terrestrial > Soil > Wetlands > Peat | place: USA: New York... | reverse complement strand
TCCCTGATGCACAGTGCGCTCGATTTCACCCCCATTGTGTGGGTACTTATTCACAAGCTGTTGCAATTGATCTTCAGCCTCTGCACAAAGTGTGTCGTAAAACTCACCCACAAGCACCGGAGAGGCGGTATAGTCAGCAGAGGAATATCTCCATAGCTCCACAACGTGCTGCAATAGCAACTTAGCTCTGTAATGGCAGGCTATTGACAGAGCATACTGATATGCTCTTGTTGAATACTCTGAGAAATCGATTGGACAAAGAACTCGCCGAATTTCCCGCATAGACCCTCCTTTTCACAACAACATGACCTGTTGCTCCCGCACTTGGGTGAAACGGTTCTTTAGTAAATTTCCATTTTTATGTAATGCAACAAACAAGCCAAAGCGGCTGAGCTCGACAGTTGATTGGAACGAGCCCTGGAACTCCAAGTCCTACGAGTGGAGTTAAAGAGGGATCATTGAGGCTCCCGGCAAAAGATCGGGAATGGCATCAGCACCATTATGTTTGATTTCTAGACAGGTGTTCGGATTATAGCCAGAGTTCCGAAATTTTCTGGCGCGTCCTTGGTCTGAAACTCTCAATAAATTGGTGCGATATGTGCATGGCCATTATACGAGAGGGATGGAGGGCTCAGAGGGAGGAATGCAAATGTACGAAAACTCCTGGTGCCATTAGACGGTTCAGTGCTTGCGGAGAAAGCGTTACCTGCCGCTGAGGAACTGGCTTCAAAACTCGGTTCTGAAATCGTCATTGTGAATATCACAATGCCATCAGAAAAACCGGATGATCCCAAGCGCATATCATATTTGAACAGAATTGAATCTCTGACTGAGCTGAACGTCAGAAAATCTACTGCACAAGAGCCCGGAAGCAAAGCAACCAAAGCAAGAGTCTGCTCAACCATTCTTGGCGACAATGGCCTGCTAAGGCATGCAGCAGAACACATTACTCCGAGCGAGAAAATGTGGACCTGATTGTCATTGCGACGCACGGGAGGACGGGCATCGGCCGGTGGACGATGGGGAGTACGGCTGACAAAATTGCACGAGCGGCAAAATGCCCTATCCTACTCATCAGGGCGTTTTCAGAAAAAACCGGACCTTTTCACTTGAAATCGTTATTAGTCCCGCTTGATGGGTCGAAAGAGGCAGAATCGGCACTTGCGCCTGTTCAATGGCTCTCGCAGCGGCTCAACGCCAAAGTGATGCTCCTTCATGTATTGGAGCCGCTCCATCATATTTATGCTTCTTCTGGATCCAACTTCTTTGCCGGTGGTGTAATGCTTCGAGTTCCCCATTCAGAACAGGAAATGAGACCTTTCAAAGAGGTTGCTGAAAATTATCTCAAAAGCATAGAAAAAACACTGCAGGCCGAAGGGATAATGGCAAGGTATGAAATCCCCTCTGGAGCTTCGTTTCACAACCCCTGATCAGGTAGCCGCCGAAAGGAGGGTGGAAGAGGCTGATTTGGATTTATTTTCATCCACAAGTGGCTCGCCAAGCTTCGCGGGCAATCCTTCTCGCATTGGTCGATACATTGCGCCAGAGGCATACAAAACAGCGACCAGAAACCAGAAAGTGAAAGTTTCCTGAACGTAAGGGATCCACATAACCATTCTCCTTCACAAATTAATGTGTACATGCCCTCGGTACTTAACATCGCCCCCTGGCGATAATCACAGCAATTAGCAGACCATATCCGCAGAAAAGCTGCACAAATTTGATGTTGCCGTTCCAGAACGGGTGAATCAGTGAACGCTGAAGCGCTGTCTAGCTGATGCCAAATCCTAAACTGAGCGTGGCACGGTACTTGCCTCTCAGTTCTCGGGGATGGTACCGAAAAAAGGTTATGAGGCCTGGAATGAAGATGGATATTGAAATGCAGTCAAGAATGGGCCTCTTTGGTAGTCTGAGCCGCAACTGCAGCCGTTCGATACGACCTTGCGTCAGGTTACGGTTACTGTTCGGAAATCAGACAAGTGTCTGAAAACATCACAGGCGATACCTATATTATCCAATCCCTCTTTAATCGGGCTGAATTTTCGAACTTAACAGCTGTATCGAGGATTTCATATGAGTGATGGAACTCGGAAAATATCCGATAAGGACCGCCTCCAGGAACTGGCTGGCGCTCTTGGTGCGGATGTACAACGGCTATTCGTGTTTTTCAATCTATACGAAAATGCTCTGGATTCAGGGGTATTGACAAGCAAGATCAAGCAGCTGATTGCACTGGCGATGGCTATCGGCAATCGCAGCAATGAAGCAATCAGTTACCACGTGAATGCAGCCTTGGAGGCCGGCGCCAGCCGTGATGAGATTAGGGAAACAGTAAGCATAGCTGTGCTCATGGGCGGAGTGCCATCAATTCTGTCGGGAGCAGAGGCACTAGCTACAGTCTTGCGGTTCGAAGCACAAAAGCTGACCTTCCCGGTTACATCGGCCAATTTTGATCCAAAGTCGGCAGGCCCACATCCAGAGGGCTAGAACAATCACACTCTATTGAAATAAGACATGAACTACTCAGAGATGTTCTGGACGCTTAAAAATGCGTTTGATTTGTATGCTGACCACATTGCGCTACCAAAAAGATTGGGCAACATCGTTATTCGACAACTGCATTCTTCCGGTCAGGAACTGCTCCCAGGCGCCTCACACTATATCTGCAAAACTCACAGTATCGAATTCCCAGCTGAAACGATCTCAGAGCTATCGTGGGTTCCGACCATTGGCTTGTCATTTCCCGATGCTGCCTTTGCGCCCAATCACTCGTTCCGATACCCGATATGTAAGCCTATAGGAATTGACAGGACAAAAGCCTGCATCATTTTGCTGCACGGGCTCAATGAACGATCCTGGGGCAAATATCTCCCCTGGGCAGTTCGACTTTCCGAATCAACAGCTCAGGGCGTGATCATGATGCCTATTGCCTTCCATGTGAATCGGGCTCCCGCCCATTGGAGTCTTATAAAGCAGATGACAGCAGTTTCGGAGCAACGTCAAAGATCTTTCCCGTCGATTGCCGGGTCTTCGTTCGCCAATGCCGCCATTAGCACCCGGCTTCAGAGCATGCCTCAGAGATTCTTTTGGTCTGGGTTCCAGACGTATCAAGATATTGTTCAAGTTGTCCAGACGATTCGAAGTGGGCCGAATCCGGATGTTGCAGAAGATGCAAACATTAACTTCTTTGCGTACTCAATTGGAGGATTCCTGGCAGAAATCCTCTTGATGGCAAATGAGAATAATTTCTTTTCAGCATCTAAGCTCGTGCTTTTTTGCGGAGGCGCAACGGTTGACAGAATGTGTCCTGTATCTAAGCACATTCTAGATAGCGAAGCATTTGCCTCACTCTCTTCATTTATTTTCCAGTATCTTGAACGGGAATGCATCGAATATCCGCGGCTAAGTCACTATCTTGGCGACGGACACTCATTTGGGATCTATTTCAAGACGATGCTTTCCAGCACTCGGATGAAGGACCTGAGGGAAAAGCGGTTCAGGGAATCGGCCGACCATATCATTGCGATTGCACTGCAGCGGGACGAAGTCATGCGACCAAAGGAAATCACCAATACGCTTCAGGGAGATGACCGAGACATCGCAATCCGTACTCATGTCCTCCAATTTTCCTGTCCGTACTCACATGTCAGTCCATTTCCGGTCGGGGGCGGTATCGGGGCTGAAGTGGATGCCCTTTTCGATCGAGTATTTGATTTGGCTGCGGATCACTTCAATCGTGAATAGCCATCTCTGTGCTAATTCTGATTGTTGGAGCCCTTGGCTAACTTTGCACCTGCTTGGGGCGTCCTCAAACTCTGCCACGAAGGAATTGTGCACCCCTTTGCCGGAAACGTTCGAACAGCCGGGCCGTCACCGCTCCAAAGATGAGGCCTCCAATGTGAGCCGCGTATGCCACGCCACCCGTCTGTACTTCGGCTACCGCGCCAACCTGATTGAAAAGCTGGATGATAAACCAAATTCCGATCAAGACCGCTGCAGGAATGTAAGTAACTCGTGTCCACAGACCCAACACGAATAGTGAGCGAATCTGATCATGAGGATAGGTAATCAGGAAGGCACCCATTACGCCCGCAATTGCACCACTGGCACCCAGGTTGGGGATAGTGGAATTGGGCGTGAATGCAAGCTGCGCAAGCGCTGCTGCCAGGCCGCTGAGTAAGTAAAACGCAAGATAACGTCCCCTTCCCATGGCATCCTCAATTTCCGGACCGAATGACCATAGAAATACCATATTCCCAATGATGTGCAGCCAGCCGGCGTGCAGGAACATCGCTGTGAACAGAGTGATAAATCTGTGACCGGCGACGATCGTGGCGGGTATCTCCGCCCATTGCATTACAAACTCCTGGCCATGAGTCAATTCCAGGAAAAAGAAAAAGGCATTCAAGACAATAATCGAGATCGTAACGACAGGAAAACGTCTAGGTTTTCGGGATGCGTCTCCCAGAGGGATCATACTTGCCATACAGCATTCCTCCAATTCTCGGCATATATGCTTGCAACAAACCTTCAAGGAATCTCTGTGAATTTCTTCGTTATGGATCTGACAAGGGAACCAGCTGCATTGTGAGACGTCTGAGCAAGTGCGTTCACAACCCCTCTTACGTTCCTCTGTGAAACCGGCAGTGTTTCTGATGCCCTGTCGCTCCAAAGAATCAATCCTGTTTGGGCGTCGGTCAGTTCCGCAGAGAGGACACATTCAACTGCAACCTCGCGACCGCGGTCCACTTCTTCCAACCGCTCTATCTGCCCGCTCAACACGTAGTCCGCCTTAAGTCCCTTTTCCCAAACTGTGACTTGGTCAAAAAGCGAATGGACCTTAAGTGTTTCCGCCATTAACTCCGTAATTTGTAAACGTGGGCTCACAGCCCATCGGTGATACTCGTAGTAACCTACTTCCTCGGGACTTGGGCGAAACACGATAGGGCCCCGGCATAAATATCCCGGGCACCTGAACTCACGAACCAGAACCGTCCCTGATCTTGGCGTCGGCGCTTTGTCCTGGATAGTCGACTGCGGAAAGTCCAGGATATAGTTGGCCGGGTAACGAACCTTTCCACAGGCACTGCCAAAAAGAATGATCAAGATGGCAGCTGCCGATATCTGACAAATGTTTGTCCTGGTGTTCATTTCGGCACCTTTCGATCCGATGGTTGCTTGACGCGGATAAGGCTCCAGGGCCGCTGTTTGACAGAATCCGTCAGCTCCTGGATATTTTCTGAGGCAGAATGCAGATTCTGGATCGTCTCGGAGATTTCCGTGTCGTTCGTTTGAACCAGATTCTGGACATTGGCCAGCAGCATTTGTGCGCTCTGAATTGTTTGCTGCAGTTCAGTCAGGTCTTTTGCAAGCGGATCCCGTATGACATCGATTGTTGAATTTACGTTCGACACGGTTCGATCCGCGTTGGCGACAAGGGGACCTACGGAGGCCACGACAGAGTCCGCATGTTTCGATAATATCAGGACCTGATTCGTGATCTGATCGATCTTTGCTGATTCGCGGTTCAGTGTGGTGTCGAGTTGGCTGAGGATATGCGAAACATTTCTTTGATTTTCCTCGCCCGTCATCTTGTTCATATTCTGCAAAACCGTCTTAGCCTGAGTTGTGAGCTCCGGAATCTGTACACGCAGTTCGCTTACCAATCCGTTCAGTGAATCCGATAAGGCGGCGATGCGTGGAGTTATGTCTTCTACGCCCACACTTTCCGCCGAGCGCACCATTTCGCCTGATTTCAGCCGGCGTGCATCATTGCTTCCGGTCGTGATCAACAGAACCGGACTGGTCATGAGGCTTACCGAACCTACGCGGGCCGTCGAGTTCTCGTTTATCGGAGTGCCGGTCGTCACATCAAAGACGATTTCGATTCGGGTTGGATCGTCTGTGGACGGATGCACAGACGTTACCTGACCAGCCTTGATACCTCCAAACAGTACTGTTGCATCCCGGGCAAGTCCGCCTGCATAGTGCAAATAGGTTTTGTACTCGACCTGCCCTTTTACTGTCTGGGTTGTCCGCACGAAATACACAGATGCGCCCAAAACCAGCACGCTAACAACAACAAATATGCCAACCTTGGATTCAGTATTCATGGGATGCCTGCCTGACGAAATATTCCATAAATGCCTCGGCTTTTCCTGATCCGGCATCGGGCTGGCGGTCTAAAAACTGCCGGATCCGAGGATGAGCGCTATGCAACAACTGCTCCTTGCTGCCGATAGCGATTAAAGATCCTTGATTAAGCACCGCCAGCCGGTCGGCTATTCGGAATGCACTTTGCAATTCGTGCGTTACCACGAGGATAGTCATGTTGAACGCGCGGTTGAAAAACAGGATCAATTCGTCCAAGCCCGCCGATACGATCGGATCCAGACCGGAAGAAGGCTCATCGACGATAAGGATCTCCGGGTCCAATGCCGTCGCCCTCGCGAAGGCCGCCCTCTTCCTCATGCCCCCCGATAACTCTGGAGGATAGAGTTTCCTGGCCTCTTGCATCTCGACCGCGTATAGCTTCATCGATACCATCAGCTTTATCGTGGAGTCTGCAAGGCGCGTCAATTCCCGTAACGGCAAGGCAACATTGTCTTCGACGGTCAAAGAGTTGAAGAGACCACCCGCCTGGAATGCCACTCCGATTCTCCGGCGGACGGAGGACAATTCGGCCTCAGAGCATTTTGTAATATCCACGCCCCATATCTGAATGCTGCCGGTATTGGGCTTTGAGAGCCCGACGATCTGTCTCAGCAGGGTTGTCTTTCCGGAGCCGCTCCCTCCCAGCAGGACCAGAATCTCGCCTTGGTAAACATCCAAATTCACATGATCCAGAACGGGCCTGTTCCCAAACGACACGGACAGGTTGCTGATCGAGATAATCGGTAAATTCATTTTGCTGCTATGTTCATCATTCATTCCACAGCACTCCAACCCATCAGATAGAAAATCGCCGTAGCGATCAAATCCGCAACGATAATAAGAAAAGTGGATTTCACGACTGCGGCTGTCGTCGAACGTCCAACCGCTTCCGGTCCGCCGCGCACTCGGAGACCTTCCAGGCAGCCAACCTGAACAATTATGGTGGCGAAAACAAGACTCTTTAGGATGGCGAAGAAAAAGTCCCGCAACATGACAGCATCGGCTACCCCCTGAAGATAAGGCCGCAAATTCATGTCAATACTGAATGCCAGAAAAAGATAGCCGGCATAGATGCCCAACAGAGTGCTCAAAACTGTGAGACATGGAAGGGTAATCAACGCCGCCAGATATTTCGGAGCCAGGGTGAACTCAATCGGATCGATTCCCATGACTCGAATTGAATCCACTTCCTCGGTCACCACCATTGTGCCGATCTCCGCAGCAATTGCGGAGGCGGAGCGCCCGCTCACCGCTATTGCGGTGATCAATGGGCCCAATTCACGAGTAAAACCCACAGCGACGAGAGCAACAACAAATTGCACTGCACCAAACCGGCGCAATTCAGAGGCACTCTGGAGCGCAAGAATGAACCCTGTGCAAAGCGACATGATGCCGGCCGTGGGAAGGGCACTGGAGCCAATCAAGAACATCTGTTCAACGGTGGAGTGCCAGCGCCGCGTGTTCCCTATAAGCGGAAGGACGCGGTGGAGCCTGCGAACGACTTCCCAGGACTGAATGCCCAAGGCGCCGATTTCTTCCACCCATCCTTTTGAGGAACGCCCTACCTCTTCGAGATAGTTCACGGGAACGCTACCTCCGATCCAAAAGCGCTGAATATTTTGGGGAGCTCGAGCAGTTCAATGAGCATTCGGACACGGTCGACTGCCCCCACCAGGCGCAACTTTACGGATTTTTCTCGAGCAGCTTTCAATACTTCGAGCAGCGTTGCTATGCCGGACGAATCCAAATAGGGCACATTCGAAAAATCCACCATCACTACCGAGCCGGGTGAATGCTCTATCAGCTGGAGAAGGACTAGGCGCAGTTGAGGTGAAGAGTTGATTGTGACCTGGCCTGCGACCTCCACGATATATTGGGAATCGCTTCGAATGACCTGCACACCGAAATCGCCCTGAATACTTGTGCTATTCACCATAAAACTTCTCTGGTTTGTGGGCCGTACCGGCCAAAAGCAAACACAATTTCTTTTGCAAGCAGCGAGCCAAAACCGGAATTGCTCGCGCTTAAGCCTAATGATTTGTGTTTGAAATGATTCGATCTCTTTTGTGCTGTATAGGATAAGAAACGTCTTGAGATTCCGACAGATTAGCAATCGAGCGCTTCCGTAATGGCAGTGCTTGTGTGTTTGCTTTTAAGACAGGTGTTTAGATTGCAGTCAGTGTAATGCCCTGCCTCTCTGCAAACTCCCAGTGCTTTGCTGAGCTGAGATGCGCTTTTTTCAAATCTTGTGCTTTTATGAATTCGGCCTTTGCTCTCTCTCGATAGAACAGCTGTGATTGGAATGACAATTGCAAATGCCAAAAAGGCAGAAGGACCTTGATCGATCACCGGAGCCTGACAAAAGGGTCCTAAAGCTGAATTGCGGTGTTCATAACGAGTTCGGATCCGTTTTTTCTTCTTCTATGATGGAGGCTGAGATGGCAGAAAAAGAAAATGAGGTATTGTCAGCGAGGACACCACTCCAAAAGATTTCCCAATTGGAAAACAGAATGGATCGTATGCTCGAAAACTTATTGCGTAGATCCCCCATGAGTTTGTTGAGACCGGAACAGTGGTCGCCGGGCTCTCTTTTACCTTTTCAGTCACCTGCGGTGGATATTTATGAGGATGAGGATCAGGTAGTCGTGAAGGCAGAGGTCCCGGGGATTGCTAAAGAGGATCTCGACATAAACCTCTCCGGGTCGACTTTAACCATAAAGGGGGAGAAGAAAGAAGAACAAACGAAGAAAGTGAATTACTACTATCGTGAGCGATCACACGGCAGCTTTACCAGGATTGTCGAGTTGCCGGCTAAAGTTAATGGAAAACTGGCAACGGCATCATTTGAAAATGGAGTTCTGGAAATTGGACTTCCCAAAACCGAAGAGGCAAAAAAGAAGGTGGCAAAAATAAGGATTGAATAGGTCCGTTTGCCGGGAATTTGAACCTGCATCCCAAGCGAGGACAGCCATGCGAATCCAACCCATCTTAAGGTTCTGCGGAAAGGCACAACTCGATGGAATCTCACAAGTAAAGAGAGCAAAGACCTGAACTGATACCGGACCTCAGAGGCGTGGATCCCAGCGGGGCTCTGTTTGTCGGGACCAATCCGATCAACCTCGCCATGGCGAACCTGAGGGGGGCGGACCTAATCCACGCCAGTTTAGCCGTAATCGCTAAAGGCGCGAACCTCGGTGGGGCCAATCTCGCCGGAGCGAACCCCCTATGGATGGACTTCAGTGAATCGAATTTAAGCCGTGCAAACCTGAATGGGGCGAACCTCAGCAGTGCCGATTTCAGCGGCGCTGATTTCACTGGGGCCGACCTAACGCAGGCTGAGCTTGCTAACGTGGACTTAAGCGGCTCAAATCTGAGCGGGGCTATCCTAAGGAACGCGGATCTTTCCGGGGCCAACCTTCGGTTTGCGGATCTCACGAATGCGGATCTCACCGGCTCGGAGCTCGGTAATGCGAATCTTACTGGGGCTAACCGGGTGGACACAAAGGGAGTTCAAGGCCGAAGCACTGGATTTCAGGTTATTTCGACAGAGAAAATCAAATCTGTTATAGGCGGAGAAGTCGATATCGCAATTGAACGCATTCTGTGTCCGGTGGATTTCTCGGAAGTTTCGATCAAGGATTACCTCTACGCGCAGTCAATCGCTCGCCGGTATCGCGCGAAGCTGATTTTGCAGCACGTGGTGGAATCCCGGCAGCATCAATCCTGTAGTCAGTTCGAGACGCTCATATGCGATATTAAGCTTCATCTGCGAAACTTCGTGGATCAGTATGGCGAGGTTGAGCCAGAGTGTCTGGTCGAGGAGAGCGCAGCCGCGGCTGAATCGATCCTGCCCTTGGCCCCGGCGCGTGCCGTAAGTTTTACTGTAATGGGCACGAACGGATGGTGTGGGATTAACCACCTCTTGTCGGGATCGGTAACTGAGAGCGTCCAATGCACGCGCCCTGTCCCGCGTTGGCCATCCACCAAAAGAGTCCTGATGAGGAAAACGACGACAGTCTGGCGGCTGACTCTGTTCGAGTCCGGCAGATTCTCTGCTGCATTGACCTCTCGGCAAACTCAAAACGGGTTTTAAATCATGCCTGCTCGGTTGCAAAGGCGTACGACGCTGACGTGACCGTACTGCATGTTCTTGAAAACATCTCCGCCGAGTCGCCGGATCTTGAAGAAGAAATGAATGCTGTCCGGGGCAAGTTCCAGGAGCTGGTCGCGGCAGCGGCGATTGCTTCGATGAAAATACATCTGGAGGTGCGTCAGGGTGAGGCCTACCGGGAAATACTGAAGCTTGCTGCGGAGAAACAATCGGACATGATCGTCACGGGAGTGCAGGCGCGCAACTCGCTGGACCTGGCGGTTTTCGGTTCCACCACTGATCGGCTAATTCAACTCTACTCCGGTCACGTGCTGACCGTGCCAATCTGAACTCCCGCAATTTCCGCAAGTTCGATCGGCTTCAAACTCATTGGTCTTTAGAACCAAGGTCTTCTGATGATCGAACGGCGCGAAACAGCTTGAGACCGAGAAAAAGCGCAAACAGATAACCCATGGCTCCGAAAAGCGATACGCCCTTGATCAGCGGCAGCGCCTTCATGCTCCACAGAAGAGAGGAGCCCAGGAAAAGCGACGAAGCGACCAAGCCAAGAACCAGACGGTTCACAACAGGATCGAGCCGACGATGCTCCAGATGAACGCTCATCGTACCCACGCGTATCCGATCCAGCAAGTCCCTTAAGTCCTTTGGGAACTGCTGCAGTACCTGGTGCCATGCGTGTGCGTCGCGCCACAACTGATGAGAAATCTGTGTCGGAGAAAATCGGCGGGCTAGAGCCTTTTCGCAATACGGCTCAATAACCTCGATAAGGCTGAATGCTGGATGCAAGAGCTGCGCGGTCCCTTCGAGCTCAATCAGCATTCGGAGAAGTAAAGAAATATTAGGCGGCAGGAAAATCTGGTTTTTCCGAATAATTTCCGTCAATTTCGTTAGCGGCTGGCTCAGGCGGATTTCGTTTATGGGCGTGCTCGCGTACTCGCCCAGCAATTCTGCACAGTCGGCGCACAACGGTTCCTTCGGACCGGTAGGCGGTATTGCCCCAAGGGCCCACACACTGTCAGCCATGGCTTCGGCGTCTCCCAGGCTAACAGCTAAAAGCACATCCACGAGCTTTTCACGCAACCCCTCGTCAAGGCGCTGAACCATTCCACAGTCCAACACCCCCACTATGTCTCCTGCGAGGAGCATCAGATTGCCCGGATGCGGGTCCGCGTGAAAGAAGCCGTCGCGAAAAATCATTTCCAGATACAGATTTGCGCCTCGCCGGACGAATTCCCCGAGATCGGACGTATGAGCTCGCAGTTCGGTCGTCTTGGAAACCAGAATTCCTTCCAGACGCTCCATCGTAATGACACGAGGGCTGGAAAGCTCAGCCCAGGGCCGTGGAAAACAGACAGAATCATCTTCTGCAAAATTGGTTCGGAACGCTTCCAAATTGCGCCGTTCCCGCGTGAAATCGAGCTCATTGCGCAGTCCTTGGGCAAACTGACGGACAAGAGCAACCGGCTGGTAACTCCTCAGCTCCGGGACGTGCTTCTGTGCCAACTCTGCCAGATCCACCAGTATTCCGATGTCCGCTTCTATAGTTTCTTCGATTCCGTGCTTTTGAACCTTCACCACGACGTTTTCGCCACTGTGCAGACGGGCATCATGCACCTGAGCGATGGAGGCCGAGGCAAATGCCTCCGGCTCGAAATGGGCGAAGAGATTCTCGACCGGATGACCCAACTCTCTTTCCACGGTCGCGAGCGCTGTCCTCGGCGAATCAGGAGGTGTCTGGCTCTGCAGTTGTTCCAGCTCGCAAGCCACCTCCTGCCCCACCAGGTCAGGCCGGGTGCTCAGCATTTGGCCCAATTTGATAAAAGTCGGTCCAAGCTCAGTCAGAACAAGCCGGATTCGTGCAGGAATACCTAAATCGGGAATGGGCCGGCCGTGATCGTCCCGAAGCCACTGTTGAATTGTATTCACCGGAATGTTCTGCAGCCAATCTGCAAGCCTATATTTCACAAGCACCGCGAAAATTTGAGCGGAGCGACGGCTGTTGCGCTCCAGATGTTCGATCCAGTTGGGATGATTCATATGCGCTCCCTTCCTTAACAAGTACTATCGCTCCAATGCACGATTATCGCCAATGCATGCACGAAAAACTGGCCGATTCGTTAACGTTCGCGGGAGACAGCGTGCAGGTTGCCTGCGCGGGTGGGATGGGCTGCTGTATTGTTTTCAGACATATGGCCGATCCTCAGACACCGCTCCGGGTGTCCGCATCTCTTTCGGGCGTCCGTAGGCGGAATGCAAATTGCCTTGGAGGAGATTATGTAATTCCTTTCTATCGACAGCGGCGGAACGGATTGAAACGAAGCCGTGCCGCCGCCCTGCCATTTGTGTCAGGCCAGTGTCCTACACTTGAATCAAAACGAGAGCCTCCCAATAGATAACTACCGCTTTTAGGACTTGTCGTTTCGGTTGTATCCAGCCGAGATTCGCAAACGGCGACTTCACCTTTGCAGGTCTGCAGGTTTCAATAATTTTTCATTGGCACGCAGGTTGCGAGATGGGATGCAAAGACTTTCTCGTGGTGGGAAAGGAAACGGAATCGTTCAAAACAAAAGGAGAGAATGCATCATGGATAGAATGTTGGTCGTAGTTTTTGACAGTGAGAACAAAGCCTACGAGGGCGAAAAGGCCCTGCTGCAATTGGACGGCGAAGGCAGCCTCAGCGTGAATGCCCTTGCGGTGCTCGCAAAAAGGGCCGACGGTACTGCCACGATTTTGAAAAGCGATGATCTAGGGCCGCTCGGCACCCTGTTGGGAACAACATTTGGGGCCTTTATTGGCATCCTCGGCGGACCGGTTGGCGCGGCGATCGGTGCCGGCGCGGGACTCATTGCGGGTAGTGCAGCGGACCTTGGGAAACTCAGGCTTGGATCCGATTTCATAGAAGATGTTAACACGCTCTTGTTGCCGAACCGTGTGGCCGTAGTCGCAGAAGTTGATGAGAACTGGACGACTCCCGTGGATACCCGTATGGAGGCGATCGGGGGAACGGTGATCCGGCGGGCGCTCTCCGAAGTGGAGCAAAGGATCCATGACGAGCACGTGGCTGCGATGAAGGCGGACCTTGCCCAGATGAAGGCTGAACATGCCAAGGCTCAGGCCGATCGAAAAGCAAAAATCCAGGCGAAAATCGACCAGCTCGAGACGAAGCTGCAAGCTCAGCTACAAAAATCGAAAGAAAAACGCGAGGCCTTAGAGCGTGAGGCAAAAGCTAAAGTCGAAGCGCTGGAGGCCAAAGCTGCCGCTATGAAGGGCAAGGCCAAGTAAGCCAATGGCGGTCCCGGTCGAAGTTGAAGGTCCAAAGTGATTGGACTTGGTGTGAGCCGGCCTTGACCGTACTGACAGTTTGAATCGAGATTCTGAAAACTCAAACGACAAAACAAGGAAGACTCGAAGGAGGGAATTATGATCGGACAAGGCACGGCAGATGTTTTCAAGGAAGCGGCCGGGGTATCAGTCGGTCTGGCTGTCGTCATGATCGTATTGGGAATTTTGGCTGTAGGTGTGCCGTTTGCCAGCGGGATTGGAATTTCAATCCTTATGGCTTGGATTATTGTTTTCAGTGGATTGGCGTATATCGCCTATGCCTTCGCAGCCAGTGGCGCCGGACGTTTCATCTGGCGGATGCTGATAGGGATCGTTTACATCATCGGTGGAGGCTATCTTGCCTTCCATCCAAGACTCGCCCTGGCGTCTTTCACGCTGGTCCTGGCGATGATTCTCCTTTTCGAAGGAATAATGGAGATGGTTGTATTTTTCCAGTTCCGCTCTCTGCGGGGTTCCGGGTGGATCTTGTTCGACGGCATCGTGACGCTGTGCCTGTCCTACCTGATCTGGCGTCCGTGGCCATTCAGCTCAGGATGGGCTATCGGAACTCTCGTCGGCATTAATCTCATAGTGAGCGGTATCACTTGGCTCATGCTGTCCACTGCGGTGCGAAGAGCACTTAAGGCAGTCTGATAAGAGGGCCCGATGGCCGAAAACCGCATTGTTGAATGCAGTTGCAGCCGTCTCTGAGTAATGGCTGCTTCAGCGGTTCCGAAAGGATAAGAGGATGTTCTCGCTTGATGACCGTACAGGTAATGTGCTTACGACGGTGGCGATTTTTTTGATCTCAGCCGCGATCCTCTACTCTGCGCGTCGTTCGTTGTTCATCTTGCTTCTGTCTCTCTTGTTCGCCTACTCTCTCGAACCCGCGGTGGCTTTTGTACAACGCCGTTCGCCACTAGGGCGTAAGAATAGGGCCTGGGCGATTGCACAGGTGTATTTGGTGGGAACTCTTCTGGTTGCCGGATTCGGGTATGGATTAGGACCGCGTGTGGCGGCGCAAATGAAGAATTTAAACGCAGCTATGCCCGTGATCCTGGAGAGCATTTCCAATGGGAAGGCTCCAGCAGGTCTGGTGCGCAGCCACACCGTGACCGCAGCTCAGCAACGGCGGATCGAGGCGTTTTTGACTCGCCATCGTGATTTCATTGCCCGTGTCTTCGAGAGCAGTGCCACGGCTATAGGGGCGGCTGCGGCCAGAGCAGTCTGGCTGTTTGCCGTCCCTGTTCTGGCTGTGTTCCTCCTGCAAAACGGCCGACGCATGGCCGATGAGCTCATCGAAACGGTCGAACCTCCAGGAGAGCGGACGTTAGGGCAGCGAATTCTGCACCGGATTGACGCAATGCTTGCAAAGTATGTCCGCGCTCAGCTTGCCTTGTCGGGCCTCTCCTGTGCCTTCTACAGCCTCTCGATGCTCATCCTTGGTTTCCCATATGCGATAGTATTAAGCCTTTTGGGAGCAGCTCTGGAGTTTATTCCGACGGTGGGATGGATTTCTTCGGCAGCAGTTATTTTGACAGTGGGAATTCTCACTCACTCCCACTGGATCTGGATGGCCGTATTGCTGGTTGTGTGGAGGATTGTGCAGGATTATATGAATTCTCCCAGAATCGTGGGCAACAGCTTGGAACTCCAGCCCTTGACCATCATAGTCGCACTCATGATAGGAGGTGAAGTGGGGGGCATCGCGGGATTATACCTGTCGGTGCCGACAGTCGCTGCACTCCGAATCGTATGTTTGGAATGCTTTTCGCGTCGCTCGCCGTTTCCAAGTGCCCGAAGGAAGCATTCTGAGCCGAAGCCATAGCCGCCCGAAGTTGGTCGATTCGACCTTCGACCGGCATCGAGCAAATCAGCCCACTCCACCCAGCCGGTTCTACATTTTTTGAAAATCGCCCTTGAATCCGTCAGTTGTGTCAAAACAGAATTGTTATACACGTTGCTCTGATGAACTGCCACTAAAGATCGGCAGATGCAAAATTGTGATCCGTGACGCAAACCAAGCCCCGCCCCCCCAGGCTAAATACAAGGGATCCGCTCAGGAAAACTCGCGAAGGTATACGGAAAATCACGAATGTCCAAGTCCGCTCGGAGTTCTCTGTTCTTTGAAATGCAATTCGGAAAGGAGTTCTTATGAGCACCCGATTTCTCAGTAAACTGTTCAATCCCGTGGCCGTAGCCGTGATTGGCGCATCAGACCGGCCGCGCAGTGTGGGTTCCGTGGTAATGCGCAATCTTCTTGCAGGAGGTCTGACGGGCCCGATTATGCCTGTAAATCCAAAACAGAAGGCCGTCGCCGGTGTCATGGCGTATTCCGACGTAATCTCGCTTCCGGAAATCCCGGACCTGGCGGTCATCTGCACGCCTCCTCCAACCGTCCCCGGAATCATTCGCAATTTGGGAGAGCGCGGGACCAACGCTGCAATCGTCCTGACAGCCGGGTTGGATAATCAGAAGGACGAAGCCGGCACATCCCTGCAGATCCGTATGCAGGAAGCGGCACGGGCCCACTCCCTCCGTATCCTCGGGCCCAATTGCCTTGGACTCATGAATCCCTCAGTCGGGTTGAATGCCAGCTTCGCACACGCGATGGCATCGCCCGGTAAGGTGGCCTTTGTGACCCAATCGGGTGCCCTGTCCACAGCCATTTTGGATTATGCAAAATCCAATGAAATCGGGCTTTCCTGTTTCGTGTCGTTGGGGAATGGTGCGGATGTGGATTTCGGCGATTTGCTGGATTATCTGGCGGCCGATCCGAATACGGGTGCGATTCTCCTGTATATGGAATCGATTAAAGATGCGCCCAAATTCATGTCGGCAGCCAGGGCTGCCTCGATGAACAAGCCAGTCTTGGCCGTAAAGGCGGGCCGTGTCCCGGAAGGCGCACGGGCGGCGATGTCTCACACTGGGTCGCTGGCGGGATCAGATGACGTTTTTGAATCGGCTCTCAAACGCGCCGGGATTCTTCGTGTGCAGACAATTCCCGAATTATTTGATGCTGTGGAAACCCTGGGACTGGCCAAGTTCAGCACCGGCGATCGTCTGGCGATTCTGACGAACGGAGGCGGACCGGCGGTCATGGCGACGGATGCCTTGGTTCTGCGCGGCGGCCGTTTGGCAACATTGGGGGAAAACACAGTCTCAAAACTGGACAAAGTTCTCCCCTCCACATGGTCACGGGCAATCCGGTCGACATTATTGGGGACGCACCGCCGCAGCGCTATGTCGATGCATTCGAGATTTTGCAGGGCTCTTCCGAATGCGATGCAATTCTCCTGATCAATGCTCCTACCGCCATCGTAAGCAGTACGGAAATCGCACGCGCCATCGCTCCTGCCCTGCGGGCAAGTTCCAAGCCGGTCCTTTCGTGTTTCCTTGGCAGCGATGCCGTAGCCGAGGCAAGACGCGTTTTGAAGGAAGCGGGAATTCCCAATTACATCGGTCCCGAGGACGCCGTCGACGCCTTCCTCCAGATCACCCGGTATCGCGAAAGCCAGCAGATTCGCTTGCAAACACCCACATCGGTGTCAGAAGAATTTGCCCCGGAGGTTTCATCCGCCCGCCGGATCATTGATCCGGCAATGAAGGAGGGCAAGTATCAGCTGGGAGAAGCAGACGGAAAGACGATTCTTGAATTTTTTGGGGTACCGGTTGTCAAAACCAGAGTGGCGACGACGGTAGATGAGGCGGTCAAAGCGGCCGAGGATATCGGGTTCCCGGTTGCATTGAAGATCCTCTCGCCGGACCTGATGCATAAGTCCGATGTGGGCGGAGTTATTCTTGATCTTACGAATGGTGATGAATTGAGACTGGCGGGGAACGCCATGTTGAAGAGGCTCGAACAGCTCCTGCCGACGGCAAGACTGACCGGTTTCACAGTTCAGCAGATGGCGCGTCGACCGGGAGCCCACGAACTCATCGTCGGGGCCGCCACAGATCCAATATTTGGGCCGGTGATCCTATTCGGCCAGGGGGGGACGGCTGTGGAAGTCATAAGAGACCGTGCCATCGCCCTTCCTCCGCTCAACGATACTCTTGCGCTCGAACTGATCAGCCGCACACGGATAGCTAAACTCCTGGCCGGATATCGCGGCCATCCGGCCGCGGACATTCAGGCAATCTCTACGGTGTTAAGTCGTGTTTCCCAGTTGCTAATGGATATTCCAGAAATCGCTGAATTGGACATCAACCCGCTTCTCGCTGACCAAAGCGGAGTCCTGGCGCTGGATGCGCGGATCAAGCTTCAGGCTCCGTCCGCCGCCGGTGTTTCCAGGTTTGCCATCCGTCCCTACCCGAGAGAACTGGAGGAAACCGTATTTCTGGGCTCCGCATCATTGAAGGTCCGTCCAGTTAGACCGGAAGATGCATCCGCTTACAACATATTTCTCTCCGCACTGAAGCTGGATAATCCCCCAGGAGCAATCGGTTTTGACATGAAAGAGAGTCTGGTGCCCGTCATAGCAGCCCGGCATACCCAGATTGATTACAATCGGCAGATGGCTTTTATCGCCACGGACTCTGCAGGCGTGATTCTTGGATCTATCCGAGTCCGGACTGATTCGGAAAATGACACGGCGAGTTGCTCCATGCCACTATTGCCGATGTTCCGCAACACAGAGCTGGGATTAATTCTATTACGAAAGATGGTCGGCTATTGCCGGGGGAAAGGAACAGCGGAACTCATCGGATTTATCCGCAAAGATAACCAGCGCCTGTTGCGTGTGGCTCGGGAACACGGATGCAGGCTCTCCGAAACCAACGATCCGGACATGCTCGAAGGACGTTTGAGACTGCAAGAAGCGGGAATGGAGGCCCGCACGGAATGAGCACGACAGCTGAGATCAAAAAGCATACGTCAGACCGTTTCCATCAATCCGATTGGCTGGTTCAAGCCTGGGACTATCTTCTGGATTCTTCGCAGCGCACAGTCCTTTTCTGGGACACGATGCGGCGCCGGGGGGACAAATCTCTCGAACGCCAGCGCTTGGGACATCCTCCGGTACTGAAATATGCGTATGAAGTGATCATCGATGGGCGGAGTTTGCCCCGGCCGGTCAACTACGTGCTCCTGCATATTAGGCCGAATATGGATGCACACTCAGACGCCCGGATGCGGCCGTTCGTTATCGTCGACCCGCGAGCCGGCCATGGACCGGGTATTAGCGGCTTCAAACAGGATTCGGAAATCGGCATGGCTTTGAGAGGGGGCCATCCCGTTTATTTTGTGAGCTTCTTCCCGCGCCCCGAGCCTGGTCAGACTCTCATGGATGTTGGAGCGGCAGAAGCCGCCTTTATTGAAGAGGTTGCCCGCCGCCATCCGGAGGCCGACAAGCCCTGCATCATTGGCAACTGCCAGGCAGGATGGGCCGTAGCGGCACTGGCATCCGTACGGCCGGAAATCATGGGATCGCTCATTATCAGCGGGTCTCCACTGGCCTACTGGAGCGGTGTGTCCGGCAAAAACCCGATGCGTTATTCCGGCGGACTCCTTGGCGGAAAATGGCTGGAGTCGCTGGCTTGCGATCTCGGGAACGGATTATTTGATGGAGCCTTCCTGGTCCAGAACTTCGAAAACCTGAACCCGGCAAATACCTATTGGACAAAAAACCATAACCTCTACTCGCAAATCGATACGGAGGCAGAACGGTTCCTGGATTTCGAAGCATGGTGGACAGGCTATTTTCTGCTGAATGCGGGGGAAATGGATGCGATCGTCTCAAAGCTCTTTATAGGAAATAAACTCTCGCGAGGCCAGATTAAGACAAACCAGGGAGAAACGATCGACTTGGGCAAGATCCGTTCTCCCGTCGTGATATTCGCGTCCAAGGGTGACAACATTTCTCCCCCGCAGCAAGCCTTGAATTGGATTGAGGATGTTTATGGAAGCGAGCAGGCGATCATCGAAAGGGGTCGCGTCATTATTTACCTGATTCACGAAAATGTCGGACATCTAGGCGTTTTCGTATCTGGAGATGTAGCCAGAAAAGAATACAGTCAGCTGGTGGGAACTCTCGAGATGATCGATTCCCTTCCGCCCGGGCTTTACGAAATGGTCATAGAGCCGGGCGCTTCCGTCCCGGGATGGGAGGAGTTGGGGCAGGGCCAATATGCCGCACGCTTCGAAACACGTACCATGAACGATATTCACGCGTTTGATGACGGGCGGGAGGATGAGGCAAGCTTTGCTGCCGTTGATTGCATCTCCAGAATAAACGACTCAATCTATCAAACATGTTCTCGGCCTTGGGTCAGGCTCTTTACCAATGATTTTACGGCAGAAGTTTTACGGCAGATGCATCCGTTGCGCCTACAGAGGACCATCTATTCAAGTGCAAACCCGGTCCTCGATGCTGTTTCATCGTGGGCACCTTCCATTCGCAAAAGCCGGCAACCGATTGGCCAGGACAATGTCTTTCTCATCCAGGAGCAGGCCGCATCGGAAATCATCGAGGCCGCGTTGAACGCATACAGAGATGTCCGGGACTTGTGTTGCGAGTATCTATTCCAAACCGTTTATGGACCATTTGGTTTGGGAGCACTTTCCCCTGCCCCGGTGCCGGAAAAAAGGCAGAGCAAGCCGGAAGAGATCTCCATTCCAGAATCGGCTTGGGCTGCAGGCGGCCAGCTTGCGGCAATTATGCGGATGATAGCCGCGGTCGCGCTCGATATCGGCGTTTTCGACCATCGTTCGCTCCAGATTCTCACCAAGCTGCTGGCCAACAGCATTTTTGGCGATGCTACCGCCACTGAATTGAAGGCGATGTTCCGTGAACAGGCAATGCTCTTGCGACACGATCCAGAGCGCGCAATCAAAGGACTGCAATATATGCTGCTCGAAGAGGGTTCCAGGCGCGATGCGATCAATACTCTCCTGGAGGTGCTTAAAACCGTACCTGAAGCGGCAGGACTGAATGGCCCCCTCGGACGCCGGATAAAGTCTTCTATTGAGGATTTAAGGCGCGCAGTTGATGAATCAAGAGTGACGGCTTTAAGGGAAACACCTGCCCGAACATGACACGCTGACAGCTTTCCGTCGCATTCGCCGGTTTTTGGGCTTTGGAGAGAGACGTTAATCTGTTCCATCTGCAGACACCTGTTTGATTTCCAAACAGGTCATCCCCCCGGCTTCATGCCGGTGTGCCTGGTATCGCCTGGAATCCGGGGTTAATTGTGCAGAATTTCCTGTCCCCACAGATGACAAAAGGCTGAGAATCCCTTGATGCATCAACTTTAGGGCCTCCTGTTGGGCGTTTAATTGGTTTAGAACAGCTTTGATTTCCTCTTCAGCCTTTTGATTAATTACAAAGTCGTTGTGAGCTTCCAACCGGTCTTTTGCTGCCTGGCGATTTTGGCTCATCATGATTACGGGCCCTGTGTATGCTGCCTCCAGCGATAAAACAAGATTCATCAATATAAAAGGATAGGGATCCCAATGTTTGAAAAGAGCCAACACGTTCACTACAATCCAGGCTAAAAAGACAAGTGTCTGCACGATAATGAATCGCCAGGATCCAGCCATTACCGCTACCCGATCGGCACACCGCTCTGCAAAAGTCAGTTGCTCATCAATAATCTCATTAAGATCCCGCACGCGAGGATGGACATGCTTGAAAGGTTCCGGAAAGTGGAAATTGTTCATTTCTAACCCTCTTGTTGAAAGATGGCTACATTAAGAATCAAAGTCATGCCTGCTCATGCAATCCTGGTGCCATCATATGCTTGTGCTTGGCCGAAGGTGCTTTCGCGCAGATTCCGAAATACAAGCCGCCCGCCCTACAAACCTAATCTCCTTCCCTCGACCCCCATTCTTGAATCCACTCCAAACCGAAATGGAACGATATTTGCATTTCGGGTACGCGGGCATCGTAAGTGAATCGCCCACTGTCGAGGAATGGCTCTTCAAATGTTGTATCGATGATCGAAAGGCCGCCAAACTTCTTAGCGAGGCAGGCATTGAAATGATGAGAGGAGAATTATGGAAAAACGTCACAAGTTTTCCATTGGGTATGTTGTTTTAGCAATGTGGGGAGTCCTGATCCTCCAGAGCTATATTGCTTCCATGCTTGCCACCGAAGTGATTCCCTATAGCCGGTTTCTCGACCTTCTGAAGAGCGGGAAAATCGTTGAAGTGGCGGTAACTGCAAACCAGATCCAGGGCAAAATGAAGGTGGAAGGAAGCAAAACCGGCGAGACGAAAGCCTTCAAAACGCTCCGGGTTGACCCGGAGTTATCAACCCTGCTCAACCAGTACAAGGTCGTTTTCAAAGGGGAGGTTGAGTCGACGTTCCTCCGTGACATTGTTTCGTGGGTCTTTCCCATACTACTGTTCGTGGGCGTCGGATACTTTTTCAATAAAAAAATGGGGGCCCAGCAGGCCGGCTTCATGACGCTCGGGAAAAATAAAGCCAAGATCTATATGCAGGACGAATTGAACGTAACCTTCAAGGATGTTGCGGGGGTCGATGAGGCCAAGCAGGAGTTGGTGGAAGTTGTTGAATTTCTGAAAACGCCGGCAAAATTTACAGAACTTGGCGGCCGGATTCCCAAGGGCATTCTTTTAGTCGGCCCGCCTGGGACAGGAAAAACCCTTCTGGCCAAGGCAGTCGCCGGCGAAAGCGGTGTTCCTTTCTTTAGCCTCTCCGGATCGGAGTTTGTGGAGATGTTCGTAGGGCTCGGTGCAGCGCGCGTGCGGGATCTTTTCGTACAGGCGAAGGAGAAGGCGCCCTGCATTATTTTCATCGATGAACTTGATGCGCTGGGGAAAGCACGTGGCGTCGGGTCTTTCGGGGGACACGATGAACGGGAACAGACTCTCAATCAGCTTCTGGTCGAAATGGACGGTTTCGATCCGAAAGTAGGGGTCATCCTCATGGCAGCCACGAACAGACCCGAGATTCTGGATCCTGCGCTCCTGCGGCCAGGCCGGTTTGACCGCCATGTCCTGGTGGATCGTCCCGACAAGATTGGACGGGTGGAGATTCTGAAAATTCACCTGAGAAACGTAAAGGCCGCCGCCGATCTTGATGTGGAAAAGCTTGCAAGTATGACTCCCGGGATGGTCGGAGCCGATCTCGCCAACCTGGTGAATGAAGCAGCGCTGCTGGCCGTGAGGAGAGGGAATAAGCAAGTTGGGATGGCGGAATTCGAGGAGGCAGTCGAGAGAATCATGGCGGGGCTGGAAAAGAAAAACCGCCTGATCAACCCGGAGGAGAGGCGGATCGTTGCCTATCATGAGATGGGTCACGCGCTCGTGGCGTTGTCTTTGCCCGGCACAGATCCAGTTCAGAAGATCTCCATCATTCCACGTGGCATCGCTGCCCTGGGATATACAATGCAGGTTCCTACCGAGGACCGGTTTCTGATGAAGAAAACTGAGCTTCTAAACAGGATCGCTACCCTGTTGGGAGGCCGGGCAGCCGAAGAGATCATTTTTCAGGATATTTCGACTGGAGCTCAAAACGACCTGGCTCGGGCTACAGAGATTGCAGTGAGTATGATCAAGGAATACGGAATGAGTGAAAGATTGGGCCAGGTGTACCTATCCCGTGAGAAGGGGCAGCAATTTATTGATATCGGATTGCAGCAACAAGCAGCGGATTACAGCAATGAGACGGCAGAGGCAATAGACCATGAGATAGGTGGCATTATTAGCAAGGAATATTCCAGGGCGATCGAAATCCTCAAAAGCAAAAAGAGCCTTCTCGAGAAGGGCGCCGCATTGCTGCTTGAAAAAGAAAAGATAGAAGCGCCGGAGTTGAAAGCTTTGGTCGCTGCCAGCGCACAAGCATCAGTTTAACACGACACCATCTTGGGGGTTGTCTGGATCAGACTGGTTCTAATAATGATCGCTTAGCCCGCCTTGGTCAACAAGTGTCCACCATAAGAGACTTTGAGGGACAAAGGCGGGCTTTTTGAGTTTCAGACAGACTGCTCGTCTACCACACGGCCAGATTCGCATTTCAGTGCCGGTTTACTTAAACCTTAGGATTCTCCAGAGCCTATATGCCTGAATTCCAGGTCAAAAATGCTCACAACACTCAGTTTTCTGATGCCAATAGTTTCGGGTTGACGGCTTTGAGGATAGCTTCCTGGCGTTTGGTAAGTGCTACCACCCGAGAGATTTTGAATACATGCTTCGAATCTCGGAGATAAACTTTGTACATCGTCTTGAGTTCATCGAGCGCTTCGTCCTGAGAGATCTCTATGCTTTTTAGCCGGAATTTAAGTAGAGACAGAAGCAGGTCGGAAAGATAGCAAATAAAGACGTGAGCGACGACTCGCTGTGAGAGCCAGTGACGGATCGGTTGAAGTTTGACCACGCCCTTGAGAGAGCGAAAGGCTTTCTCTACGACGTCTTTATCAAAATAAAGGCGCACCAGCTCTGCTTTGTCGATGGATCGTGTGGAGAAGATGCAGGCATAGCCGTCAAACTCCTCCGCTTGATCCAGCACTTTTGTAATCACCTTCCCGCTCTGGTCGAAGTACTTCTCTAAACCTGACTTGATCGCCTTTCCTTTCTGCAAGCACATTTGTGCATATACAATCTCCGCTCGTCGTGAATCACGCAGCTCGACTTGCTGCCTCGGGTTAAAACACAGGTATAAGTGACCCTTGACCTGGTTCAGAACATAGGGTCTTCGGGTGACATAGAACGTAGTTTTATTCAATTCGACTCGATCGGCCAGCGGCAAACGCGGGGCCTTTTGGATTACCGGCCGCCAAAACTTTTGAATGGGCTTGCCAAGCGGGAGCCCGCAAATGGTCTCCCACTTAAGTGCTTTAACATCAGCGACATTCCGGCCAGAAGTGATGCCCCGGTCGTAAATGATTGTGCCGGATTTCAAGTCGTAACGGCGAAACGTGGTGATCAAATCCTGGAGGGTCCTGGCATCGGCAATATTGCCATCGAAGGTCTTGTGGAAGACCGGGATCCCTTCCTCCTGGGTTACTCTCAAGCCGATCTGGATCAGCGGCCGCCCGGACACCCCTTCCTTATCATGGCCCAGCTTTCCCATCGGGCATTTTTTCCCATACAGATAAGTATTGGTCACGTCATAAATCACTCCGGAGTTTTGCAGCTGGTACTTTTCCTTTACCGACTGAAAGATCGCTTGCTGCAACTGATCGGAATCGGTTTGCTCCAGAAAGTCCATCCCGCTCAACAGCCGACTCTCGGTTAGCTGCTCGAGATCCAGCATCATATTGAGATCGGTTCGCTGAAACCATCGTTGCATATGGTTCACGCTTTGATAATCGAGACAATGGGCATAAACCATACTGAGGATTTCGTTGGCGTAGCCTCCGAGGTGTTCGCGTAAGCCAATTTCCTCAGCCAGATAGTGCAAGACCAGTAGCGGTCCAT
>Ga0326728_10008705_pt1 | contig 24969 bp, 23 predicted proteins | sample MB3enrmetagenome_FD_207602 | JGI IMG/M metagenome (GOLD analysis project Ga0326728, IMG submission 207602) | Lab enriched peat soil microbial communities from McLean, Ithaca, NY, United States - MB31MN | ecosystem: Environmental > Terrestrial > Soil > Wetlands > Peat | place: USA: New York... | reverse complement strand
CACGCTCTGGCCGTTTCCCGCCCGCGCTCTGGCCGCCGCCGCCGCCGGCTGCCGCACGGTCCTGGTGGTTGAGCTGAGCACCGGCCAGATGGTGGAGGATGTGCGGTTGGCCTTGCATGGCAAGCTGCCGGTGGAGTTCTACGGCCGGGTTGGAGGCAACGTGCCCTCGGTGGAAGAAATTCACAGCGAACTGGTGCGCCGCACGGCCGCCAAGGCATAGCGTCAGGGAGAACCCACGTGGCCGAATACGAAGTCACGCATTCGCGGTCGGCGGTCTTCTACGACACCTTCGAGCGCAAGGCCGACCTGAAGCATCAGACGCACTTCTGTCCCGGCTGCGGCCACGGCATCACGCACAAGCTGATTGCTGAAGCAGTAGAGGACCTGGGACTGCAGAATGACACCATCTATGTGAATCCGGTCGGCTGCGCAGTGTTCGGTTACTATTACTTCGATTTGGGCCACATTCAGGCCGCGCACGGCCGGGCGTCGGCGGCGGCGGCCGGCGCCAGCCGCGCCTGCCCCGGCAAAGTGGTGATTGCCTACCAGGGAGACGGCGATTTGGCCGCCATTGGCACGGCGGAAATCATCCACGCCGCCAACCGCGGCGAGCACATTGCGGTGTTCTTCGCCAACAATGCCATTTACGGCATGACCGGCGGACAAATGGCGCCCACTACCCTGGTGGGCCAAATCAGCACGACCTCTCCCTGGGGCCGGCGCGCCGCCAATGAAGGTTTTCCTTTGCGCATTTGCGAATTGCTGGCCCAGTTGGAAATGCCGGTTTACCTCGAGCGGGTTGCGCTGTGCGACAACAAGAACATCATGAAGGCGCGCAAGGCGATCCGCAAGGCGCTGGAGCTGCAGAAGCAGCATGCCGGATTCACGCTGGTTGAAATTCTTTCGCCCTGTCCGACGATCTGGAAGATGGAGCCGGCGGCGGCCCGCAAGTGGGTGGCGGACACCATGCTTGCGCACTTTCCGGTAGGCGTATTTCGCGACCGCCAGCCCGCCATTCCGGAAACTCCGCAGCCGCCGCGGCGCAGCGTTGCCGAGGTCCTGGAGTTGGCTGCCCGGCCGGAGAATGCCGCGCCCACCGGCAAAGCTGCAGGGCGGGCAAGAGCCTGCACCCTCAAGATCGCCGGCTTTGGCGGCCACGGCGTGCTGTTGCTGGGTCAATTCATCGCCGAGATGGGAATGCGCGAAGGCATGGAAGTAAGCTGGCTGCCCAGTTACGGACCGGAAATGCGCGGCGGCAGCGCCCACTGCCACGTCATTCTGTCGCCCACACGGATCGGCTCGCCGCTGATCTCCCAACCCGAAGTGTTGATTGCGATGAACGAGATTTCCTTGCGGAAGTTCGCGCCGCAAGTGCGGAACGGCGGCTTGATTTTTTACAACCAGAACGAGGCGCCGGAAGATTTTGCGGCGCCGCAAGCGCGCCTGATGTGCGTGCCGGCCAGCGAGATCGCCGACCTGATCGGCTCCGCCAAGGTGGCCAACATCGTGATGCTCGGCGCCCTGATTCAGGAGACGGGATGCCTGCCCTGCGCCACGGCCAAGGCGGTTTTGGAGAGGATCGTGAAAAACCCGAAGTTGCTGGAGCTGGATCGCCAGGCTCTACTGGCCGGCGCGGATTACGTTCAAAAACGGGTGGCGGACGCAGGCGGCTTGCCGGGAGGCAGCGTGGGCTCGATTACCGAGACGCTATCCTGACTGTCTTCCTTTTTCAGCAGATTGGCAGCCGTAGCCAAAATCCGCTTGACCCACAACCCGGTCACCGGCTTGCGTATGACCAAATCGGCGCCGTGGCCGTATGCCTGCTTGATATCGTCTGCCGGCGATAGCAGCGCGGCAATCACCACCGGCTCCGGACCGGCTTCCGAGCGCAAGAACTGCATAACTTCCAGGTAATCGGGCCAATCGCAGTCGATCACAATCAGGCAGGGGCAGGGCGCCGGAAATACTTTGGGGCTGCCAAACAGCACGCGTGGTGTGCCGATCTGCTGCAATGCGCGCTGCAGTTCGCGAACGGTTGCGGGATGCGAGGCGAGCAGATAAGCGGTGGTGTCCAGCTTCCTGCCGAAAGCGCGAATCCGGGAGCGTTGCGCAAAGCTCAGGTTGGCGAACTCCAGGCCGTAACGCATGCCGTTGATATGCCGGACAATGGCGCGCAGCCAAATCGGGTCTTTGCTTCCGGGCAGCTTAAGCTCCAACTCGATGGCATCGCCCGGCGCCAGCCGCGCGGCCAGCGTGATGCACACCCCGCCCTCTCCCACGTTGCGGCACCAGCCCCGCAGCGTCTCTTGATCCGGGCCGCGCACGGCAATCGGGGCTTCCAGTTTGAAGCGGGCAAATTGCCGGTTGACGGGCAAGGGTTCGCTTTCAGGCAACATACTGATAAACATGGGACTACCAGGGCGGGAGGAAATCAACTTACGAAGGTAATAACCAACCAGCCGGTAGCGGGCAGGCAGTAATTGGCACGCCGCCAGGAGGCTTTCCGGCAGGCTGCGTTTAGCCGGACTTAGGGCAGATTTACGGAGGTCCGTGCTCCTTTGCGTCCCGGGCCAGGCCGGAAGCGGAAGCGCCTTACGAGTGCTGGTGGCCGTGCCCGGAGTCCGCCGGAATCATGCAACCCTCCACGGCTTTGCAGACGGCATGTTCGAACTGAATGGTGGTGTGGTCGATGTGAAAACGCGCGCGCAAGCATTCCTGAACGTCGCGCAGGATGCCTTCGCTGGCGGAAAGGGGGACATCGGCAATGGCGATATGGCAGGAAAGCGCGTGAGTATGGGAGGCGATGCTCCAGACGTGCAGATCGTGGACGCCGTTCACTCCGGAGACTTTCTCGATGGCTTCCTGGATCTGCTGCACTTCCATGCCCGCGGGCATGCCCTCCAGCAGAATGTTGAGGGCTTCGCGGATGATGGTATAGGACGACCACAGGATCAAGACCGCGATGCCCAACGAGAGGGCGGGATCGATCCAGGCATGGCCGGTCAACATGATCGCCCAGCCGCCGGCAATCACCGCGGCGGTGGAAAGGGTATCGCCGAGCTCGTGCAACAAGACGCTCCGCAGATTGATATCGCGGGCCGCCGAGCGCCAGACCAGCAGGGCAATGATGCCGTTCATCACCACGCCGCCGCCCGCCGCCCCCACCATCAATCCCGACCGCACCGGCACCGGCTGGTACAAGCGCCGGGCCGCTTCGTAAAACACGTAAAAGGCGAAGCCCGCCAAGAGCACGGAATTCACGAATGCGGCCAGCACTCCGGCCCGGCCGTAGCCATAGGTCTTGCGCGCATCCGGCGCCCGGGCCTGCAAATATACCGCCACCAGCGAGAGCACCAGCGCCAAAAGATCGGAAGCGTTGTGGCCCGCTTCGGAGAGCAACGCCAGGCTGTGCGCACGCAGCCCCATCACCACCAGCAGGAGAATATAAAGGAGGGTCGCCAGCAGCGACACCCGCAGCACGCGCCCGGTATCGTGCGGATGCGCGTGGGCGTGCGTGGCCATGCCTTCAGTCTAATTTCGCCGCCGGTCTCAGACAAGCAACCGGCCAGGCAATGGGCGCCTCAGCAACTGGCGCCCCCACCCTTGTACACCCGGCGCCACTTCCCATGCAGCCGCTTGTAAATGGTGTAATTCCAGGAGCCCGCATGCCAGGAAACGGTAATCAGCTCGTCCATGCCGTCGCCGTCCAGGTCGAGTTGGCCAACCAGGGTTTCGTCCAGATTGTCGTTACCCGGCAAATGCTGGTTAAGATGAGCAGAGACCAGCACCGGCACGTACCAGTCAAAGTGTTCCAAGGCCACCATAAAGAGATGGTGGGTCGCTTTGGGCTGCCTCACCACGACACTGGCAATCACGTACCGATCGTTCGAGTTGTCCAACTTCGTGGCCACTGAGTGCTCGATCGTGATCTCCCGGGGGCTTACGGTAATTTTCCTCAGCTTCGGAATTTTCCTTCGCTGCAGATAGTCCATGGCAAGGTTCACCAGCATGGAACGCTGCTTAGCGGTCACGGGACTTCGCCAGTCGGCGTGCAGGCGCAGCGGCGGTCCCACCACACTGGGACTAAGCTCCATCCGCCAAGTCTCCACCGCAGGGGTGGCTTCCACGGCCGGCGCTGGGACACAACCCAGGTTGGTGCGCGTCAGAATCTTGAGCGTGCCGTGCTGTGTGCCTCCATCCAGCAGGCTGTATTTTCTGCCGAACTCGTAATATTGATTCGCGAATCGACCGATCAATCCTACGGATTTCCCTTTATCATTCGTCGTGTAACTGCTGGGAAGGCGAAAGCCGCCGTCCTTCAAGAGCACTACCGGGTCCAGCACTGCCTGTGGCCGGTCCGCCTCTTCCCAAGGCGGCCAGACGGCAAACAGCATGATTTGGTCCGGTTTTGACTCCGGCCGGGCAGAAGAAGCGCCAGGACCTTGCGCGCTGCCGGCCGCAGCCAGCAGCAGCAAAATGGTTGCGAGTGCCAAATTCCTCATGGTCAACAATGTAAACTGAAATGCGCCCGGAGAAAACCAAGAAAATTGGCGGCCGGCTAATCTCCCTCAATCTGCAGCAAGCCTTCGGCGGGACGAAGCACCGGCGCGGGAGAATGCTGGGGCGCACGCCAAGCGTCCAGGGAGGCCACCTGGTGCACGCAGGAAAGGGTGCAGGCGGGGGCGCAGGGCTTCTCCGTAAGGTACTCGCGGCGCAGGTCCTCCCGGGTATAGCGTTCCAGCGGAATCGCGGGATAGCCGCGCTGCTGTGAACAGTAGTGGACCAAGCCGTCCTCGCATATATAAAGGTAGCGGCTGCCGGCGCGGCAACGCCAGGGGTGGGGACGGCCGTTCACAATGTCGTCCTGAAAGCCGGTAAAGCGCGCATAGCTGCTCCTGCCCAGGGCGCGCATTTCCTGATAAGCCGCGTGCTCCAGCGGGTCCAGAGGAAGCAGTTGCCCGCTGCCATCGTGAATCACTCCCACGGTGGAGCTGAACCCCAACTCCCAGGCGCGCCGGCGGATGACCAGCGCGTCCTCGGGATGGCGTATGCCCCCGCCCACCACCGAGTTGATGTTCACGTGAAATTCGGCATGTTCGGCCAACCATTGCAGCTTGCGGTCGAGCACCTTCAGGCTCTTCTTGGAAACCTCGTCGGGCTCGACGTTGTCGATACTGATTTGCAAATGATCCAGGCCGGCGCGGTTCAGCCGCTGGATGCGTTCCGCGGTCAGCAAATAGCCATTGGTAATGAGACCGGCAATCATGCTCCGGCGGCGAATGTGCGTTATCACGGCATCCAGCTCGGGATGCAGGGTGGGTTCGCCCCCGCTGATGGTCACCACGCTGGTGCCCAGATCCGCCAGCAAGTCCAGGCGATGCCTTATGACCGCCAGCGGCACCGGTTTAGAGTCACGGTCGTACTCATTGCAGTAGGCACAGGACAGATTGCAGCGGCGCATCGGAATCAGGTGCGCCAACACCGGGTGGCCCGTGGAAAGCAGCGCTTTGCCGATCATCCGGAGTTCGCGCATGCGGCGGCCTATGGCTTTGACCCTGCGCGGCAACGAATTTTGCATCTTCACCATAGTCAAACTATTGATTTCAGCACACGGCTTTCCCCGAGCCATAGCCCTCGGCCTCGTGTGGCGGAATTTTGACAGCGAATGGGCGCTGGGAGCGGCACAACTGCGCCGCCCGGCAAGGAGCACTCACGGTCTCGCCATCAACCCTCATCCCGCGGCACAGTTCCCCAGGATGGGCTAAACGCCTGCTCCTCTTTTCCCTGAACCCCCCCGGCTTTGCCTGCATCCAATTCCAGTAGAGAAAGAGGACCTAACCGGTACTGTATGAATGGGACCGAAATGGTTCCATTGGATTGAGCGCTTGATGATTCGACTCAGCAAATTGACGGACTACGGCATTCTGCTGATGACGCAGATGGCGCGCGGGACGGCGCATCCCCTGCACACCGCCCGCGATTTGGCGGCGGAAACGCAAGTGCCGCTGCCGACCGTCAGCAAGGTGCTCAAGCTGCTGTCCGGCGGCGGCTTGCTGATTTCGCACCGCGGATTGAAGGGCGGCTATAGCCTGGTGCGGGCGCCGCAGGAGATTTCGGTAGGGCAGATCATCACCGTGCTGGAAGGCCCGATCGGGGTCACCGAGTGCGGCAGCGCGGCAGGACTTTGCGGCATCGAACCGCACTGCCCCATGTCGGCCAATTGGCGCGTGATCAGCCGGGAGGTGCGTCAGGCATTGGAGAACCTGACCCTGCCGGACCTGATTCAGCCACTGCGGGCGATGGGCAGACGCACTCCGCTGATTTCCGCCACGGATTTGATTTCCGGGAGACCGCAATAATGACGACACCGGCCAATACGATTCAGGAACTGGCAAACCAGGAGTACAAGTGGGGCTTCGTCACCGACGTCCAACAGGAAACCTTTCCCAAGGGCTTGAGCGAAGACGTGGTCTGCATGATTTCGGAACGCAAGCGCGAACCCGAGTTCATGCGGGAGTGGCGACTCAAAGCTTACCGGCACTGGGCCAAGCTCCAGGCCGCCGGCGCACAGCCCACGTGGGCCAACGTTAAATTCGATCCCATCGATTATCAGGACATGATTTATTTCGCCGCGCCCAAGTCTGCCGGCGAAAAAGCGCAGTCCTTGGCGGAGATCGATCCGGAGATTTTGCGGACCTACGAGAAGCTGGGTATTCCCCTGGAAGAACAAAAACGGCTGGCCGGAGTGGCGGTGGACGCGGTCTTCGACAGCGTATCGGTAGCGACCACCTTCCAGGAGAAGCTGGCGGCGGCGGGGGTGATCTTCTGTTCGTTTTCCGAGGCCGTGCAGAAGCATCCCGAGCTGGTGAAGCGATATCTGGGATCGGTGGTTCCTTATAGCGATAACTTCTATGCCGCGCTGAACGCCGCCGTGTTCAGCGACGGGTCCTTCGTCTTCGTGCCCAAGGGGGTGCGCTGTCCGATGGAGCTCTCCACCTACTTCCGCATCAACGCCGCCGAAACCGGCCAGTTCGAGCGCACCTTGATTATTGCCGAGGAGGGCGCGTACGTCAGCTACCTGGAGGGCTGCACGGCGCCCATCCGCGACAAGAACCAGCTTCATGCTGCGGTGGTGGAACTGGTGGCGCTCGACGACGCCCAGATCAAGTATTCGACGGTGCAAAACTGGTACCCGGGCGATCCGGTGACGGGCAAGGGCGGCATTTACAACTTTGTCACCAAGCGCGGCCTGTGCGCGGGGCAGAACTCCAAGATTTCCTGGACGCAGGTGGAAACCGGCTCGGCCATTACCTGGAAGTACCCGGGATGCATTCTGAAGGGCGACCGCTCCAGCGGCGAGTTTTACTCGGTGGCGCTCACCAATCACTGGCAGCAGGCCGATACCGGCTCGAAGATGATTCACCTGGGAAAGAACACGCGCTCCACGGTAGTTTCCAAGGGCATCAGCGCGGGGCACGGGCAGAATACTTATCGTGGCTTGATCAAGATCGGCCAGGGCGCGCAGGGGGCGCGCAATTACACGCAATGCGATTCGCTGCTCATCGGCGAAAAGTGCGGGGCCCACACCTTTCCCTACATCGAGGTCAAGAACTCGAGCGCGCGCATGGAGCACGAAGCATCCACCTCGAAGATCGGCGAAGACCAGCTCTTCTATCTCCGGCAACGGGGTTTGAGCGCCGAGGATGCGGTCAGCATGATCGTCAATGGCTTTTGCAAGCGGGTGTTCAAGGAGTTGCCCATGGAATTCGCCGTGGAAGCGCAGAAACTGCTCAGCGTGAGCCTGGAAGGCAGCGTGGGGTGATTGGCGATTGAGAAATTGAGTAGTTGCGTAATTGAGTAATTGAAAACCCCGGTACCAAGTCCCAGTGCGTGGCGGGAGATAGGGGACGGCAGACAGGAGACGAGGAAGTAAGACATGGCTTTACTGGAAATCAAAAACTTGCATGCGAAGGTGGAAGGGCGCGAAATTCTGCGGGGCGTGGACCTTTCCATCAACTTGGGAGAGACGCACTCCATCATGGGCCCGAACGGCTCGGGCAAGAGCACGCTGGCCCAGGTGCTGGCGCGGCACGCCAGTTACGAGATCACCGGGGGCGACATCCGCTTCAACGGAAAAAGCTTGCTGGAAATGAAGCCCGAGGAAGCAGCCGCCGAAGGTTTATTCCTGGCGTTCCAGTACCCGGTCGAAGTGCCCGGCATCGGCAATGCCTACTTCCTGCGCGCGGCGCTGAACGCCCTCCGCAGATACCGCGGCGAAGAAGAGATGGACGCCATGGACTTCCTGCCGCACTTGCGCCGGCGCATGGAATTGCTGGACATGGAGGAATCGTTCGTGAGCCGCTCGCTCAACGAGGGCTTCAGCGGAGGCGAAAAGAAGCGCAACGAAATCCTGCAACTGAGCGTGCTCCAGCCCAAACTGGGCATCCTGGATGAAACCGATTCCGGCCTCGACATTGACGCCATGAAACTGGTGGCGCGCGGCGTGAATGCCCTGCGCGGCCCGGACCGCTCGTTTCTGATCATCACGCACTATCAGAGATTGTTGAACTATATCGTGCCCGATTTCGTGCACGTATTGCAGGACGGCCGCATCGTGAAGAGCGGCGGCAAAGAACTGGCCCTGGAGCTGGAAGCGAAGGGCTATGGCTGGCTCGAGGAAGAACCAGCGGTGGTTTGACGGCTCAGGTGAGAAGCAATGGATTGAGTAATCGGGTAATTGAGTAATCGGGTAAAGCGGGCAGCCCGAGCAACATTTGAGCGGTTTCAATTACCCGATTACCCGATTTCTCAATTTCTCAATTATTGGAGCGAAGGTGATAGCGACAGAGAAAAATACCTCCTGGTTGACGGCTTTCGAGGAGTTCGAGCGCCAGGGCGGTGGACCGGCCTGGCTGCGCGGCTTGCGCCAGAAGGCGTTCGCGCGCTTTTGGAAACTGGGCTTCCCTACCGTCCACGACGAAGACTGGCGGTTCACCAATGTAGCGCCGATTGCCGGCGCCGCCTTCGAGCTTCCCCGGAGCGCGGGCCGTGCCTCGGGGGCCGAAGCCGGCTTGGAAACTGCCAAGGCGGTGGCTTTACCGGCCGGTCCAGAAGCGGCTCTGGCGGGGACCGCTTCCGCTGACTTGCGCCCCTGTTTCCTCGAAGACACCGCCTGCCGGCTGGTGTTCGTGAATGGCCGGTTTGTCCCCGGGCTTTCCCATGCGGGCGCGGCGCCGGCCCAAGCGACGGTCACCAACCTGGCGGCCGAGCTGGCCCGCGGCGGGGCCGCCGTGGAGCAACATCTGGCGCGCTACGAGGATTTTGAGGCCGACGCCTTTACCGCCTTGAACACCGCATTCCTGGAGGAAGGCGCCTATGTGCTGGTTCCGCGGAATACCGTGCTGGAAAAGCCGATTTACCTGCTCTACCTCTCCGCCGGCGGAGAACGGCCGCAAATGACGCATCCGCGCAATCTGATCGTGGTAGAGGAACAGGCGCAAGCCACAATCGTGGAAGACTACGTTTCGCTGGGCGGCGGAATTTTTCTCTCCAACGCGGTAACCGAGCTGGTGGCGGCTGAGAGCAGCGTGGTAGAGCATTATCTGCTGGAGCGCGAGGACCGGCAGGCCTACAACATCTCCACCCTGCGCATCCAGCAGGGGCGCAACGCCAATGTGGCTTCGCACTCCATGCTGCTGGGCGGGGCGCTGGTGCGCAACAACGTGCATCCGGTGCTGGAGGGCGAAGGCGGCGAATGCCTGATCAATGGCCTGTTCCTGGGCGGCGGCCGCCAGCACATGGACAACTACATGAAGGTGGAGCATCAGGCGCCGCACTGCGGCAGCCGGCAGTTTTACAACGGCATTCTCGATGAGCAGGCCCACGGCGTTTTCCATGGCCGCATCATCGTGCACCGGGGCGCGCAGAAAACCGACGCCAAGCAGACCAACCGCAACCTGCTGCTCAGCGACCACGCGCAGATCGACACCAAGCCGCAACTGGAAATCTACGCCGACGACGTGAAGTGCACGCACGGCGCCACCATTGGCCAGATTGACGAGGAAGCGCTGTTCTATCTGCGCGCCCGCGGCCTGCCGGAGCCGGAAGCGCGCGCGCTGCTGCTGTTCGCTTTCGCCAACCAGAGCCTGGAGCGCATGAAGTCGCCGGGCGTGCGCGCCTGGCTCAGCCGGATGGCAAACGCCTGGCTGCCCGGCGGGCCGGCGGCCGCGCTGACGGGCGCCGGGGAGGAGACGCGATGAGCACGGCCACCAATCCAGCCGGCGCCACCACGATTCAGGCGTCTTCCGGCTTCGACGTGTTTCAGGTGCGCCGCGATTTTCCCGCCTTGCAGCAGCAGGTCAACGGGCGCCCCCTGGTTTATCTGGATAACGCCGCCACCACCCAGAAGCCGCGCCGGGTGATGCGCGCGCTGGAACAGTTTTATTGCGAAGATTGCGCCAACATTCATCGCGGCGTTCACCAGCTTTCCGAGCGGGCAACCGAATGCTACGAGTGCTCGCGCGGCAAGGTGCAGCGTTTCTTGAATGCGCGCGAGGCCGCCGAGATCGTGTTCGTGCGCGGGACCACGGAGGCCATCAACCTGGTAGCGCAGACCGGCGGTCGGCAATGGTTAGCCGGCGGCGGGGAGATCCTCATCACCGGCATGGAGCATCACTCCAACATTGTGCCGTGGCAGCTTTTGCGGGAAGCCACCGGCGCCACGCTGCGGGTGGTCCCCATCACCGACAGCGGAGAGCTGCGCCTGGACGAGTTCGAGAAGCTGCTGAATCCCCGCACCCGGCTGGTCGCGGCCGTGCACGTCTCCAACGCCTTGGGCACGGTGAACCCGGTGGCGCAGATCATTCGCCTGGCCCACGCGCAGAAGACGCCGGTGCTGGTGGATGGCGCGCAGTCCGCCCCGCAATGCAAAATCGATGTGCAGGAGCTGGACGCGGATTTCTACGCCTTCTCCGGACACAAGCTCTATGGCCCCACGGGAATCGGCGTGCTCTACGGAAAACGCGAATGGCTCGACCGCCTGCCGCCCTACCAGGGCGGCGGCGACATGATCAGCTCCGTCACCTTCGAACGCACGACTTACAACAAGTTGCCTTACAAGTTTGAAGCGGGCACGCCCAATATCGCCGGCGCCATCGGCCTGGGCGCCGCCATCGACTACCTGGAGATGCTGGGAATGGACAACATCATCGCTTACGAGCGGGAAGTGTTGGACTATGCCACCCGGCGCTTGTCCGCTATTCCCGGATTGCGCATCATCGGGACGGCGCGGGAGAAGGCGGCCGTCATCTCGTTCCTGCTCGGGGACGTTCACCCCCACGATATCGGCACCATTCTCGATCAGCAGGGGATCGCCATTCGCGCCGGGCATCATTGCGCGCAACCGCTGATGCAGCGCTTCGGGATCGCGGCCACGGCGCGCGCCTCGTTCGCGCTATACAACACGCGCGAGGAAGTGGACCGGCTGGCGGAGGGCCTGGAAAAAGTGCGGGAGGTGTTTGCCTGATGGCCGAATTGCGCGATCTTTATCAGGAGCTGATTCTGGAGCACAGCAAGAATCCCCGCAACTACCGGGCCTTGGCCGATGCCAGCCGCACCGCCGAAGGCTTTAATCCGCTTTGCGGTGACCACTTCACCATTTATTTGAAGCTGGAGGGCGACCGGATTGAGGATATCGGTTTTCAAGGGAGCGGCTGCGCCATATCCAAATCGTCGGCTTCGGTGATGACGCAGACCCTGAAGGGCAAGACCCGGCAGCAGGCGGAAGAGCTCTTCCAGCGATTTCATGAGCTGGTGACGGGTAAGGCGCACAACGGCCAGTTGGAGCAGTTGGGCAAATTGGCCGCGTTTTCCGGGGTGGCGGAATTTCCCGTGCGGGTGAAATGCGCGACCTTGGCCTGGCATGCCCTGCACTCGGCGTTGCGGGAGAGAGCGTCATCGGTTTCGACGGAATGAACAAAAGACTGGTAACGCAAAGGGCGCCGCGGGCGCCAAGGACGCGAAGAAGAACCGGGTAAACCGAAGAGCTCGGGGGTTACGGCTCTCTTGCATGCTTTGCGTTTTCTGCGTTCTTTGCGCTCTCTGCGTTCCAGTCTTTTTACGGAGCACGAAGATGGTGGAAGACACAAGCTGGGTGATCTTGAAGCGCGATATTCAGATTATTACCGTGCCTTACGGCACCAAGATGAAGCTGCCTTCCGGCACGATGGTGCGGGTCACGCAGGCATTCGGCGGCAACTACACGGTGGTGACGGACCTGGGAATCATGTGCCGGGTGGATCCGCAGGATGCAGACGCCATCGGAGAAACCGGCGGTGCGTCCAACCCGGTTGCGGACCCCAATGCTCCTTATGATGAAAAGAACGTCTGGCAACAACTGCGGACGGTGTATGATCCCGAAATCCCGGTCAACATCGTGGATCTCGGATTGATTTACGAATTGAAATCCGCGCCGTTGCCGGCAGGCGGCCAGCGCGTGGACATCAAGATGACCATGACCGCTCCCGGCTGCGGCATGGGCGACGTGCTCAAGCAGGACGTGGAAGCCAGGACCGCCGCCGTGCCCGGCGTGACGGAAGTCCGCGTGGAGATCGTTTTCGAACCGCCCTGGTCGCTGGAAAAGATGTCCGAGGTGGCAAAGTTACAGCTAGGAATGTGACTGAGGATTAGATTTCTTTTACCCTCTCCGCCCGGTTACCTGCGTTATGCCGGTAACCTGGGAATGCCACCGTATCCATGCCAAGATGATCGTCAGGCCGTGATGGGTGCCGTCTGAGGCGCGGCCCGACCTTGAATTGCGAGGCTCCGATGCGGCGTGGAACGATCCTTTCGCTGACGTTGGGCATGCTTTGTTCGGTCCCGGCATTGCTCCTGCCCCTGAACGCACAATCTTCCCCGGCAGCCAATTCTGCTCCAGGGATTCATGTAAGTGCTTCCGCCAGTTCTCTCGCCATAGCACCAGGCGAGAGCGGCTCGGTGCGGATCAGCGTGGCGGTAAGCGGGGACCTCAATTCAGCAGTGGCGTTATGGGCAAATGGGCTGCCCTCGGGCGTGACGGCCAAGTTTGACCCCGCTAGCATCGCCGCGCCGGGAAACGGCAGCAGCGTTTTGACTCTGAGCGCGTCCTCCAACGCTAGTAGAGGCTCGGCGATCATCTTGGTATGGGCCAGCGGTGGTGGCATTACCGTACCCACGACCCTTGGCCTTACAGTCATCGGCCAGAGCCCCAGCCCGACGCCAACGCCAAAGCCTAGCCCGACGCCAACGCCAAAGCCTAGCCCGACGCCAACGCCAAAGCCTAGCCCGACGCCAACACCAAAGCCTAGCCCAACGCCGACGCCAAAGCCCAGCCCGACGCCGACGCCAAAGCCCAGCCCGACGCCAACGCCAAAGCCCAGCCCGACGCCAACGCCAAAGCCCAGCCCGACGCCAACGCCAAAGCCCAGCCCGACGCCGGCCGCTTGCAACGGAATGTCGCTGGGACAAGGGGCAAGCCTGAACGGCTTCAGGCCGTTCACGGCGAACAGTGCATGGAATCAGGATGTCTCTGCCGCCGCCGTCGATCCCAACTCTGCCGAGATTATCAGTTTCATTGGCGGCACGACCGGGCTGCACCCTGACTTTGGCTCCGGACTGTATGACGGAAGCTACATGGGTATTCCATACGTGATCGTAGGCGCCGGCCAGGCCGAGGAAAACATCAATTTCACGGCGTACGGCGATGAGAGCGACCCCGGTCCCATGCCGATCCCGGCCGATGCACCCATCGAGGGTTACCCGAATGCGGGCTCGGGAGACCGGCACATCCTGGTGTTGGACAACAGCAACTGCTGGCTCTATGAGCTATACAGTTCCTATCCCGCCTACGGAGGCGGGTGGAACGCTGACTCGGCCGCCGTCTGGGACCTGCTGGGCAACGAACAACGCCCCTATACCTGGACCTCTGCCGATGCGGCCGGACTGCCGATCTTCCCCGGCTTGGTGCGCTACGACGAAGTCGCCGCCGGCGAGATCAACCATGCCGTGCGCTTTACCCTGCAGCACAGCCGCGCCGCCTTTGTGCCTCCGGCTTCGCACTGGGCGGCAAACTCCAGCGACGCCTACGCCGCGCCCATGGGCATGCGTATGCGGCTGAAAGCGAGCTTCGATATTTCCGGCTTCTCGGCCGCCAACCAGGTGATTCTGCAGGCCCTGAAAAAATACGGGATGATCATGGCGGATAACGGCAGTTCCATGTTCATCACCGGGGCCCCGGACGACCGTTGGGATAACAGCGACCTTCATGAGCTGGGCCTGGTCACCGCTTCCGACTTCGAGGTTGTGCTCATGAGCCCCATCTACACGGAGGCGAACCTGCCGCAAGGCGCGCCGCCGGTGATAGCCAGCTTCGACGCCAATCCCAGAGCCACCGGCCCGAACGGCACAGTGACCTTGAGCTGGAGTGTAATCAATTCCGGTTACCTGAGCATTTCTCCGCAGATTGGAGCCGTGCGCGGGACGAGCATCACCTTCACGCCCAGCCAAAGCGCTGTTTATACCCTGACGGCCACGAATGCTTATGGCCGCGCGCAGGCCATAGTGCTGGTGCAGGTAAATTGAAACGATAGGCCCTGCGTAACCGGCTGGCGGAGCAGGGCTTAAAAAACCTGGTGCCGAAGAAGGGACTCGAACCCCCACGTCCTTGCGGACACATGGACCTGAACCATGCGCGTCTGCCAGTTCCGCCACTTCGGCCGGATGACGCAGGCGCCCTTCCTGCGGGCTCTTCGCGGACTTCGCGCAATCACGCCTGCTCTGCTATTTTACAGGCGGAGGCGCGTCTGTCAAACTTACGCGTGGAGAGAGGTTGCCCCGGGGCGTTTCCCATTTTGGATTTGAGCCGTTCAAAATCGCTTTCCGGGAACAACGGTACGCCAGCAATGCCCTTCTAAACAGAAGGAGTGGAGTGTTATAGTGCCCGAGAGGGTGGAGGAGTTTCCATTATGCCGCCAAGCGAGACAGGAACCGCTATGATGCCACTGGAGGTTACCACGAGGTTGCGCGCCTTGGCGCACGATTTGAGCAATTCCATTGAGACCATCATGCAGGCCTCCTATCTGCTGGCCCAGTGCAAACTGGACGATAATTCCAAAAAATGGCTGGAGTTGATTGACAACGCCACGCGCGATGCGGCACGTGTCAACCGGGACATTCGCGAAATTCTCCGCGCCCAGAACGCAACTCCTGAGCATTGAGCCTGCCGCACCGGCTCCCGCGGCGGTTTTGCCGGTCCAAGAAATGAGGTTTCTAATTTCCGCACTCCGGTTGAAGGCCGAGCGCTGCAAGAGGCTGTGGCCGGGCACGGCAAATGCTAACTGCGCAGCGGCGAGCGACTCCCGGCCGGGGTGGAGTCCGCGGTTGCGGACGGAACCCCCGGAACGCCGTGGCGGGAAGGCGCGCCCGGAAAGGCCGCAAGAATCGTAAGCCGCGAACGCCGGGATTCAATCGGCCGCGACTTGGCTTTCCAGGCGCGCCTCCAAGCTGATTTTCGCATTCAGCAGCTTGGATACCGGACAGCCGTTCTTGGCCGCCTCCGCCACCTGCTGAAACTTTTGCGCATCCACATCCGGGACCTTGGCGCGGCATACCAGGTGCACCCGGGTAATGGCGAAGCCGGCATCCTGTTTTTCCAGGGTCACGGTTGCGGTGGTGTCGATGCGCTCTGGGGAGAGGCCGGCGCTGTTGAGTTGCGCGGAAAGGGCCATGCTGAAGCAGCCGGCATGGGCGGCGGCAATCAGTTCCTCCGGGTTGGTGCCCGGTTCGTTCTCAAACCGCGTGCGGAACGAGTATGGGGTGTGGTTAAGCACCCCGCTGGGGCTGGTCAGGGCGCCGTTGCCGTCTTTCAGTCCGCCACGCCACGTTGCACTTGCCTTACGATCCATCGCTCTTCTCCTTTAACATTGCGGTAATTTCCGGAAACCCATTACGCATGGATTCGCTACGCCGCCATCACGTTGGCTCGAACCAAAATTATAGATTTCCCGTGTTCCCCGAAAGATTCAGCAATGCCATCACCGCGGCAACCGACTTCTCCAGCGGGTCATCGCCACGGACGATAAGGTCGGCGAACCGCCGGGTGGGCGTGATGTACTTTTCCGCCATGGGACGCACGGTTCCGGCAAACTGCGCCTTGACCGACTCCGGCGTCCGGCCGCGCTCCTGCACGTCGCGCCGCAAGCGGCGCTGCAGGCAGCTTTGCTCGTCGAGATCGACGAACACGCGCGCCTTCAGCAGGGTGCGCACCGCCTCCCAGTAGAACAGGAACAGGCCTTCGACGATGAGGAAGCGCCCGGGTCTCACTATGTCCGCCTGCCCGGTACGGCAATGGCTGGAGAAATCGTAAATGGGACGGGCAATTTCGCGGCCCTGACTTAGCTCGGCCAGGTGCCGCAGAAACAAGTCGTAATCGAGCATCTGCGGCGCATCGAAGTTTTGCTGCCCGCGTTCCGCCGGAGCCAGGTGCGACAAATCATAGTAATAACTGTCCAACGGCAGGACCGGTGCGGAAAGCTGCTCGGCCAGCCGCCGGGCCAACTCCGACTTGCCCGCACAGGAGGGCCCGGCGATTCCGATGAGCCGGGGGGAAATTTCAGGGGCGCTCAACTCGCCCCTCTGCCGCGGCTGGCGGCCGTCCTCTCAATCACCTTTTGGACCAGGGGCTGCGGCACGTAGCGCGCGGCATTGCTCACCTTGAAGGCGGCGCGCACCATTGCAGTGACCTCTTCCAGCCGGCCGGAGGAGTTGAAATGCACCGTGACCAGCGGTTCCTGCTCGGTCACCACATCGCCGATCTTCTTGTGCAAGACCAATCCGACCGCGGGATCAATCGCTTCGTCCATGGTTTGGCGGCCACCGCCCAGCAACGCGCATGCGGTCCCGAGCCGTTCGCAGTCGATCCCGGCCACATAGCCCGACAAAGCGCTGCACACGTCTTCCCGGAACGTGGCGTGGGGCAGGCGCTGGCGCTCGAACAACGCCAATTCGTCGCCGTGCTGCTGATAGAAAATGCTGCGCAGTTTTTGCAGCGCGCTGCCGCCGGCCAGCAGTTCCGCAGCCAGTTCCCTGCCCAGTTCCACGCTGGCCGTACGCTCCCCCAGGTAGAACATCCAGCCGCAAAGTTCCAGCGAGAGCATGCGCAAATCGGGGGGGCCGCCGCCGCGCAACACGTCAATGCACTCGGCGATTTCCAGGGCATTGCCGATAGCGCGCCCCAGCGGCTGGTCCATGTCCGTAACCAGGGCCACCGCTCTCTTGCCCATGGCTCCGGCGGTGTCCACCAGCAGTTGCGCCAGGCACTCGGCATCTTCGCTGCGCTTCATAAATCCGCCCGCGCCGCATTTGACGTCGAGCACCAGGGCATCGGCGCCCTCGGCCAGCTTCCGGCTTAGCAGCGAGGCGCAGATCAGCCACGGGCTCTCTATAGCGCCGGTGGCGGCGCGCAACGCATAGAGCTTTTTTTCCGCGGGCGCCAGGATAGAGGACTGGCCGGCCAAGGCACAGCCACACACCGCCAGGGCCGCGCGAAACTCATCTATCGTCAGTTCGGTCTTGAAGCCCGGGATGGATTCCAATTTATCCAGTGTGCCCCCGGCATAGCTCCAACCGCGGCCGCAAATCATGGGGACTACCAAGTCCCCGGCGGCCGCCACCGCGGCGACCACCAGCGACGTTTTATCGCCCACCCCGCCTGTGGACTGTTTGTCCACTTTGATCCCCGGCAGCGCAGAAAGATCGATGATGTCGCCGGATCGCAACATCGCCTCGGTCAGTGCGATCAACTCCTCCCGGCTCATGCCGCGCCAGACCACCGCCATCAGCCAGGCGGCTGCCTGCGCGTCGGAGATCTCGCCGGCCGCATAAGCTCCGACGAAAAAGTGAATTTCGCCGGCCGTCAGCGGGTTACCGCCGCGTTTCTTGCGGATGATGTCGACAGCCTGCATGGCATGACCTCCTCTTTCGGGAAATGCCGGACGCGGAGCGTCAAATTTGCAACGGCGCCCCCATATTCAGTTTGCGCAACGACTCATCATAAGGCGGCCGGGCAATGCCGCGCTCGGTCACGATTGCGCTCACATACTTCGCCGGCGTCACATCGAATGCCGGGTTTTCTGCCTGCACCCCCTCGGGCGCTATGGGCCGGCCCGCCAAGTGCGTGACCTCGGCAGCCGGCCGCTGCTCGATGGGGATGTGGCTGCCCTCCAGCGTATCCAGATCAACCGTGGAAAACGGCGCCGCCACGTAAAACGGAATGCCATGCTCCTTGGCCAGGACGGCGATGGAATAGGTGCCGATCTTGTTGGCCACGTCGCCGTTGGCGGCGATCCGGTCGGCGCCTACCACCACGGCTTTGATTTTTCCCAGGCGCATCATGGCGCCGGACATGTTGTCAGAAATCAGCGTGGTGGGAATGCCGTCCCGGAGCAGCTCCCAGGTGGTGAGCCGCGCGCCTTGCAAACACGGCCGGGTTTCGCCGGCAAAGACGTGAAGCTGCTTGCCGGCTTCCACCGCCGCCCGAATCACGCCCAGAGCCGTGCCGTAACCGCACGTAGCCAGCGCGCCCGCATTGCAGTGGGTAAGCACGCCGCCCGCCGCCGGCATCAGCGCGGCGCCGTACCGTCCCATGGCCTGGTTGGCCGCGATGTCTTCCGCGTACATGCGCTGCGCTTCGGCAATCAGCGCCTGCCTGATTTGCGGCACCGGCAACTCCGCCACGCTGTCCAACTTTTCCCGCATCCGGCGCAGGGCCCAGGATAGATTGACGGCCGTCGGCCGGGTAGCGGTCAGCGTTTCGCAAATGCCGGCAAACTGCCGGCGCAGCTCGGCTATGGTGGTGGCTTGGGCATCACGCGCGCCCAGGGCCGCCCCCATGGCGGCGGCCACCCCGATGGCCGGCGCTCCCCGCACGACCATCGTGCGAATGGCGTCCGCTACCTCCTGATAGCTGCGGCACGTGACGTATGTCTCTGCCTGCGGCAGTTTCGTCTGATCGATGAACCGCACTCCGGCGCCGGTCCATTCCAGGGTATTAACCATGCTGTTTCAAATACTCCGCCCGGATGTCGCGGGCCGTAAAGAGCGCGACGAACGGCGCCGGCGCCGCGGCTTGTTCCACCTGGAGGCGGCCTCCCGCCTCCTCGCGCTCCACCAGACACATCACCCCCGCCACCTCGAAGCCGAATTCCCGCGCCGCCACAATAGCCTGAATGGTGGAAGCGCCGGTCGTGCATACGTCATCCACAATGACCACGCGCGCGCCCTGGGCGCGAAAGCCCTCGATGCGCTGGCCAGTACCGTGCGCTTTCTCCCCCTTGCGCACCAGGAAGGCGTGCAACGATCCCTGGCTCAGCACCGCGGCGGCCACGGCAATGGGATCGGCGCCCAGGGTCAGTCCCCCAATGGCGGATACTTCCCAGCCCCGGGCACGAATTTCTCCGAGGAACGCTTCGCCGGTCAAACGCGCGCCGGTGGCATCGAGCGTGGTGGTGCGGCAGTCAATGTAATAATCGCTGGTTCCGCCGGAGGAAAGCTTGAAGTCACCCAAGCGAAACGATTTCCGGGCCAGTAACGATAATAGCTGCGCGCGGCTGTCGGCCATAGAAACTTACCATATCAAAAGCACACAGAAATCGGGTAATTGAGAAATTGAGTAATTGAGAAAAGTGCGCGCACAGCCGGCTGGTTACCCCGGGAGGTATTTAGGGTCCCAAGCAATAGTTCGTAAACCCGCTTTGCTCATTTACCCGATTACTCAATTTCTCAATTTCTCAATTGTCCAAAGTTTCTTCGTGCTGAAATTCCTCATGAAAATGCCAGCGTCAACAGCGTTTTCTGCTCCAGCTCGTGCGCTTTGGCGGAGCCCGTGGCGGGACTGGCGCTGGCCGAGCGCTTCACCGAACGCACCGGCGTGGGCCGCGCCAAGCGGCGCAAGCGCGGCAGAACGTACCCCAGCGGACCCATGTTTGCAGGCTCCTCTTGCACGAAGATGATCTCCCGGGCCTGCCGGTGCCGGGCCAGCGCGGCCGTCAGCTCGGATTCGGGAAAAGGATAGAGTTGTTCGAGCAAGACGATGGCGGCCGTTTCGTCCCCGCGCCGCTGGCGCTCCATCCGCAATTCATGTCCGATTTTTCCGCTGCACACCAGCACGCGCCCCGCGCCGCTGACCGCCGCGTCGGGCAGCACGGTTTGGAAGCGCGGCTGGGAAAAAGCGGCCAGCGGCGAGGCGGCTTCGGGATGACGCAGCATCCCCTTGGGGGTGAAGACGATCAGCGGCTTGCGCCATTGGCGCAGCGCCTGCCGCCGCAGCAAGTGAAAGTACTGCGCGGCGGTGGAAGGCTGCGCGATCTGGACATTGTCTTCGGCGGCCCCTTGCAAATAGCGTTCGATGCGGGCGCTGGAATGCTCCGGGCCTTGTCCTTCGTACCCGTGCGGCAAGAGCAGAACCATCCCCGAGAGCAGGTCCCATTTGTCTTCGCCGGCCACGATAAACTGGTCGATAATCACCTGCCCGCCGTTGGCGAAGTCGCCAAATTGCGCCTCCCAAAGCACCAACGCCTCCGGATAGTCGCGCGAGTATCCATATTCGAAACCCAGGACCGCGGCCTCCGACAGCGCGGAGTTATAAATCTCGAAGCGCGCCTGATGGGGAGCCAGGTGACACAGCGGCAGGTATTCGCGCTCGCTTCGGATATCGATCCACGCCGCATGACGGTGGCCAAAAGTGCCGCGTTTGGAGTCTTGCCCGCTCATGCGCACCGGCGTGCCTTGCCGCACCAGCGAGCCAAAGGCCAGGGCTTCCGCCATGCCATAGTCCACCGGGCGCGTCCCCGCGCCCATAGCCCGCCGCTCCTCCAGCAGGCGCTTGATTTTGGGATGGAGGCGAAAGCCCTCCGGGACGCGCACCAAGCCTTCGCTGATACAGCGCAACTCATCCGGGGCAACGCCGGTCTCGACCTCATGTTCCGGCCGGTGCCTGCCGCCCTCATATTTGGCCCAATACTCGGGCAGTTCGCGCATCCGCGGGCGCTTCTCCAGTTGCTTGGCTTCCTTGAGCGCGGCCTCGTATTCGGCGCGGACTCCAGCCGCCAGGGGCGCGGCCTCCACGCCTATTTGCCGGGCATAGATTTCGTAGAGCGGCGGATGATTTTTGATCTTTTCATAGAGCACCGGCTGAGTAATTGAAGGGTCGTCCACCTCGCTGTGGCCATGGCGCCGGTAACCGATCAGGTCCACAACCACGTCCGTGCCGAAAGCATAGCGGTAGGCCACCGCCATTCGCCCCACACGCGCCACCGCCTCCGGCTCCTCTCCATTCACATGGAAGATGGGGAGGGGCAATCGCTTGGCCGCGTCGGAGGCAAAGCGCGAGGACTGAATCTCGGCGGGCGTAGCCGTGAAGCCGATCAGATTATTGGCGATGATGTGCACGGCCCCGCCGGTCTCAAATCCCCTCTGCGCGGAAAAATTCAGGGTCTCGGCCCAGATTCCCTGTCCCGCGAAGGCGGCGTCGCCGTGGATCACCAGGGCCAGCACTTGTTCGTGGGCGGCGTGCAGCTCGTCCCCGCCGGCGGGAACCTCCGCGCGGTAAGGCGTGAGCCGCATTTGCTTGGCCCGGGTACGGCCCATCACGACCGGGTCCACCGCTTCGAGATGACTGGGGTTGGAAACCAGATGGATACGGATGGAACGCCCTCCCGCCGCCGGGTAATCTCCGGTAGAGCCGATGTGATACTTCACGTCGCCGCCGCCCAGGACACTGCGCGGATCCACGTCTTCAAAATTGGCGAAGATTTCCGCCGTTCTCCGGCCCACGATTTGCTGCATCACGTTGAGGCGCCCGCGGTGGCTCATGCCCAGCACGGCCATTGCCGCCTGGCGCTCGCTCGCGCCCTGCAAGATCGCGTCCAGCAACGGAATCAGAGCGGTTTCGCCTTCCAGGGAAAAACGCTTGGTGCCTATATAACGCGCCTGCAGGACTTGTTCGAACACTTCCGCCCGGATCAGGCGGTCCAGGATGCGCTCGCGGTCCACCGGCGCCGGCGCTTCTGCCGTCTCCATTTGCCCGGCGACCCAGGCGCGGCGCTTGGGATCGGGGAGGTGCATGAACTCGACGCCGATGGCGCCGCAATAAACGGCGCGCGCGCTCTCCGCCGCCTCGCCGGCCACCCGCAACTCCGGATAGCCTAACGGGGGCAGCCATTGCCCTAGCGGATCAATCCGGGCATCCAGATAGCCCCAACGCCGGAAAGCCTGCCAGACTTGCTCCTCAGCCTCGGCCCGGCCCAGGGCAGCCGTTTCCGCATGAGAATTCCTAACGCTGTTCATACCAAGTCCAATTTGAGTTGATGCAAATAGGAATCCCCCCGGCTCGGTTCCGCAAAACCGCAAACCGCTCGTGACAGTAAAGTGTAACGGGTTTCCCGAATCCCGGTAATCCGGGACGGGATGCATAGAAAGTTGTGCGCGGGAATTGTAAAATCACGGTGATGAGACGCGCTCGCAGCGGGCAGGCCGGACAGAGGCAATTCGTTCTGGCTCTCCTGCTGCTGGCCGCTACGTTGTTGCTGTACGCGCCCGTCCGCAGTTTCTCGTTTCTCTCCTGGGATGACAATCTTTACGTAACCGAAAACGACCACACGCGCTCCGGTTTGAGCATGGCCAGCGCCGCCTGGGCTTTCAGGAGCCTGGATGCCGCCAACTGGCATCCTCTCACTTGGCTTTCTCACCTGCTGGATTGCAGCCTTTTCGGCATGAATCCGGCGGGCCCCCATTGCGTGAACGTTCTCCTGCATGCCGCGAACGTTCTGCTTCTGTTCTTCCTGCTGTACCGGGCCACGGGATGCCTGGGGCGCAGTTTCTTCGTAGCCGCGTTGTTTGCCTTCCATCCCCTCAACGTGGAGAGTGTGGCCTGGATCGCGGAGCGGAAGAACGTGCTGAGCACGTTCTTTTTTCTGGTGGCCATCTGGGGTTACGGCTGGTACGTTAAGCATCCCAACTGGAAGCGGTACGTGGCGGTGGCGGCCGCCTTCGCAGCCTCCCTGATGTCCAAGCCCATGGCCGTGACCTTCCCCTTCGTGCTGCTGCTGCTGGATTACTGGCCGCTGCAGCGCCTGCCCGACCCGGCGGCGCCCGCTTCGCGCACCCCGGGAGATACGCGCTCTCGCGAGGGGAAGCAATGGGGGCGCTTGGGGCTGGAGAAGGTGCCGTTTTTGGCGATGTCCGTGGCATCCTCCTGGATCACCGTGGTGGCGCAGAGGCACGGGAACGCCCTCCTGCCGGAAGTTGCCCTGCGGCTGCCAACCCGTTTGGGTAATGCGCTATGTTCGTACTTCGAGTACATTCGGACGACGTTCTGGCCGGCGCGATTGGGAACTTTTTACCCGTACGCTCCCTTGCGTCCCGGGCGCGTCATTCTGTCGGCATCGATTCTAGGCGCCGTCACGGGGCTGGTGCTGGTATGGCGCCGCCGGAGGTGCCTCGTCTTCGGCTGGTTCTTCTTCTTGGGCACGCTGGTGCCGGTAATCGGCATCGTCCAGGTGGGCGAACAAGCTTGGGCAGACCGCTACGCTTACCTTCCGCTCATCGGACTGTTTGTGGTTGCCGTCTGGCTGGCCGCGGAAATCAGCGAAGCGGTGCATGTTCCGCGGGCGGTTACGGTGGGCGCCGCTGCCGTTTTGTTGCTGGCGGCGGGTTTCGCTACCCGGACTACTTTGCACTACTGGAAGGACTCGCTGACCCTGTTCATCCGCGCGCGCGAAGTTGCTTCCCGCCCGGCGAGCACGATTGAAATCAACCTGGGAGCAGCCCTATGTTCCACTGGCCGGGTGGATGAGGGTATGCGACACTACCGCCTGGCGGAGAGCCTCGCTCCCTGGAGTGCACTCGTTCACTATGACATGGGCGTCACCTTCATGCGCAGGGGGAACTACGTTGCCGCCCTGCGGGAATTTCAAACCGCGTTACAATATTCCCACTCCGAATACGAGCCGGTGGTCATAGGATCCCTCAACAACCTCGGCTTGGTGTACTATCACCTGGGCCAGTTCGGCGAAGCCTGGAACAGCTATACCGCCGCTCTGAACCTGGATCCTCATCGCCATCAGTCCCTGCTGGGGCGAGGGTACATTCTATTCCAGATGGAGCGGTATGCGGAGGCGGCAGAGCAATTCCGCCAGGCGGTGGCCATTGATCCCAGTCCCGACGCGTGGCTGGTACTGGCCAAGGCCCTGGATGCCGGGGGACAGGCGCCGCAAGCCCTGGCCGCGTACCAGCAAGCCCTGCACCTCAATCCCGAGCTGAGGGAAGCCCGGGACCGCATCGCCGAATTGAGTGCGCAACCGCGTTGACATTCTGGAGTTGAAATCTCCAGCGCTTCAGCCTATCGTACAGATACCTGCCCTGGGCCGTGCCCACCGCCTGCAAGCGCCGGCGGGGCGCGAAGCTGTGGGCTCCTGCATCTGAATGAAGTAATGGGCCCGAAGATTTACCGCGGCTCCGCGTGGCTCTGATCCTGCTTCCGGGCCGGACGGCGGCCGCGGCGAAGGAGAGATCGGCGATGGAAAACAAGCCGGCACAGAATATTCAAGATTCTTTTTTGAATACCGCCCGCAAAGACAAAATCCTTATTACCTTGTATCTGCTTAGCGGCGTCAAGCTGACGGGGCGCATCCGGTCATTCGACAAGTACTCGGTGGTGCTGGAGACAAACAATCAGGAACAACTGATCTTCAAGCACGCCATTTCGACGGTGGTCATGCAGAAGGGCCACATCATAGAGAGGTTGGAGCCAAAGCCTGCGGAAGCCAAACCCGCGGCCGGCAATGCTCCGGCCGCGGCGAGCGGTCCGGCTGGCGCCCCCCCGGCCACCGCCGGCGGATAGTTGGTTCCCTATAGTTACAGATGCACGGAACGGAATAA